>Ga0187853_10004364_pt1 | contig 10405 bp, 8 predicted proteins | sample June2016WEW_6_10_2_FD_132417 | JGI IMG/M metagenome (GOLD analysis project Ga0187853, IMG submission 132417) | Peatland microbial communities from SPRUCE experiment site at the Marcell Experimental Forest, Minnesota, USA - June2016WEW_6_100 | ecosystem: Environmental > Terrestrial > Soil >...
ACGCCCTCGGCGAACGGTCCAGGCACCCATCATCCGACGACCACGGTCCCGCCGCCACCTTTGACGATCACGTCGGTGTCACCCTCGCCCGGCACGGCCGACGCCGCCTTCGACACCAGCGTGACCGTGGACTTCTCCCAACCGCTCGCTACCAACAGCCCACTGCCGACCCTCTCGCCCGCCCCCCCCGGGAACTGGGTGAGAACGGCACCGGCGGCGGTCCGTTTCGTTCCGGACGGTTACTTCACTCCCTACAGCACCGTGCAGCTCAGAGTCCCAGGCGGCCCCGGTGGGATGCGCAGCCGTTCCGGCCAGGGCCTCTCGAACACGCTCCGGAAGAACTTCGTGATCGAGGGAGGTTCCGAGCTGCGGCTCCAACAGCTCCTTTCGGAGCTCGGCTACCTTCCCCTCCGGTTCGTGCCTGCCGCGCCTGCAGCACCGGCAGGCCAGAGCGCAGTCGCCATCGCCAAGCTGTCCCCAGGCTCCCACCATTCACGCCAAGACACCACCACGACGACGACAACCTCGTCTCTTCCGGCGATCGACTCCGAGCCTTCGGTCGCGACCGAGATCCCCGTCCAGGCCCTGGCGGGCAGCCTCGTCTGGAGCTTCAGCAATACGCCGGCATCGCTCGCGGAGCTCTGGAAGCCGGGGCTGGCCAACGTGATCACGACCGGAGCCGTCATGGCCTTCGAAAGCGCCCACGGGCTCACCACCGACGGCGAAGCCGGGCCCACTGTGTGGTCGGACCTTCTCCAAGCAGTCGCGCGGCGCCAAGTAACCACTTCGCCCTACGACTACGTCGTTGTCAGTCAGAGCTCCCCAGAGACCGCTTCGGTGTGGCGCGACGGCCAGATCATCTTCACCACGCTCGTGAACACAGGCATCGCAGTGGCGCCGACTGCTCCCGGCACCTACCCCGTCTTTGCCCACTACCTCGTCACCACGATGACGGGCAAGAACCCGGACGGGAAGCCCTACAAGGACCCCGGTATCCCCTGGGTGAGCTATTTCAACGGCGGCGATGCTCTCCACGGCTACATCCGGGCGAGTTACGGCTTCCCTCAAAGCCTCGGCTGCGTCGAGATGACCTACGCGGATGCGGAGACCATGTTCCCGCTCACACCGCTCGGGACCCTCGTCACCGTCCTCCCGAGCCCGGTCCAGCCCCTTCGGCGATCGAGCTAGGCGGTCGCGATCCCCCAGCTCGCGTGCCACCGCTCGCCCTCTTGGAGCTCGATCAAGCTCGTAGCGGTACGAAGCGCGTTCGGCGGACAGGTCATCGGCTCTATCGCGATTGCCCTGCGACGATCGGCCGGCTCGCCCAGCGTGTCACCCGTGTAGCACATGGCGTACGCGAACGCGGAGTCGGCCCAGATCTCCGAGCGACGGCCGGGCAGGTCCAGGCGCGCATGCCATCGACCGTCAGTCCCGACAGCCAGTCCCGTGTAGCAGTCGTCGAGCTCGAGACCTCTGAGGCTCCGCCCGTCGAGATCGAAGGCCGAACCGGGTACCGGCTCCTCACCGGTAGGAAGGCCGCGCTTGTCCAAGAGCAGTCGCGTCTGTGCCGACAGGCGTATCCCCGCTTCGTCGATGCCGCCCGGGTCTGCGAGAAGGTACGGATGAAAGCCGAGCCCGAAGGGGGCGATGCCGCCCCCGGTGTTCGTCACGCCGCAAGCGACCTCCAGCCCGCCGTCGCCGAGCGTGTAGCCGAGGTCGAGCCGGATGCGGAACGGATAGGCGGGCTGCGGATGGACAACGCAGGAAAGCACCGCCCGGTCTGCGGAACGCTCCTCGATCGACCACGGCAACCAACACACGAAACCATGGATCGCATTGGACCGCTCCAGCTCGTTGAGCGCGGCGTGGCCGACGATGTCCCCGACGCGGTATGAGCCGTCCTCGAGCCTGTTCGGCCAAGGAGCGAGCACCTGTCCCCGGTCGGAAGATGAGATCTCGCCTTCGGGGAACTCCCAGATGATGGGCAGCGAGCCAACCCTGAGGGAACGGAGCGTCGCACCGACCTCGGTGACCACCGCGTCGAAGTTGCCGTGAACAAGCACGATTTGCTCGCCTGAGGGCGGGAACATGACGGTATCGTACCTGCCAAGCCCCCTCACGTAGCTCGTCGAAGCGGCGGGCCGGAGACCGGCTCAAGTCTCGGCCAAACGACGATCCCCAAAAGGAGCGGGCGGGCATGCGGATTCTGGTGACCAATGACGACGGGTTCGACGCGCCCGGTCTCGCCGTCCTAGCTCGCGCGTTTGCCGAGGCTGGACATGAAGTCGTCGTCATCGCGCCTCTCACGGACGCAAGCGGTTCAGGCGCAGGTATTGGTCCGCTGCGCGCGATGGGGGGCGGCATCCACGTCGAGGCGGTCGCGCCCGCCGGCCTCGGGGGAATCAAGGCCCTCGCAGCGGACGCTCTCCCGGCACTGATCGTGATAACGGCCTGCCTCGGTGCGTTCGGACCGCCACCGGACCTCGTTGCATCGGGCATCAACCCTGGTCGCAACGTGGGACGAGCGGTTCTGCACTCGGGCACGGTGGGTGCAGCTCTCACGTCTGCGCACTTCGGCTCGAAGGGGCTCGCTACAAGCATGCAAGCCGTTTCGGTGCCGTCCCCTTATGAGCCCTACGACGTCGCACACACGCACTTCGAGAGCGCTGCTGCGCTTGCGGTCGCGTTCGCCGCTCACCTGGAGCGAGCGCCCGCGCGCACGGTGCTCAACTTGAACGTGCCCAACCTTGCGCTCGGCGACATCCGCGGCGTCCGTCGCGCGAGTCTCGCGACGTCCGGACTGATTCTCGCGGCACAAGCCATAGATGGCGGCTCGAAGGTTCGATTTGACCTCGGTGCCGCACAGCCGGGCAGCGGCGACGAATCGGACGAAACTTTGACACAGCTCGGCTGGGCTGTGGTGACCCCGCTCGCCAGTGTCAGCGAAGACCAGCGGCCCGAGGTCGGAGACCTGGTGGCGGCTGCGATGGGATCCGCCTCCAAGTGCCTGGAGGCGGCCCGTACGACCCCGAAGTGACAACCCGGCCACGGCGATCCGGGCCTGTTCGAACCTTGAGGGGCCGAAGAACGGGCACGGCTCAAGCGAACATCAAGCGTGACATTTCTCCAGTGGCACCATGTTGCCAACAGGCGAGGTCACCCAGTCGATAGGCGAGTCAGGACGCCTGCTGCTCACTGAGCGAGCTCGTTGCAAGCCTGTGGAAAACGGCCGTTGTCGACGTGGTCACCATCTGCGCGGCCCCCTCTCGGAGGGTTCTCGTCATCTCAATTGACGATAGATGCCATCTGGACGGTCTTCGCCACTTGCGCAGTCGAGAGTCCTCTCCTATGGTTTCCGCCACACCAACTGTCAACGACGAGTGGTGCCGAAACGCCCGGTGCTCTCACGCCGGGTCGGGGTCAAGACTTTTGTCACCCCGCAGGCATGACTGGGAACCTCGGCGCCTGCGAGCCGAGCCGCGCGAGCGGCGTTGCTCGTCCCGACCTGCTCTCTGATGGAGCGAAAAGGAGTCGCGACAACAAAGAAGACAGGGCGAGACCCGTCTGCACCTCGTAGGGACGTTCCAACGTCCAGATCCGGCCAGCCCTTCCGGCACCGTGTCGCGAGCCGCATGCAATAGACGGCCTGCCCGCATCAACGCATCCACCTGGAACCCACCGGGTTTTCGACACTCCAAGGAGGATCAAGATGCGCAAGCACCCCCTGATCGCGCTCATCGCGTTCACTTTTGTTGCTGCATCCATGTTCATCGGCGCCGCTGGCGCCGGCGGTATCAACTCAGCGGTACCTGTTCGCGCCACTTCCCATCTCAGCAAAGGCGAAAGTGGCTCGTCGGCTGTGCCTGCCACCAACCTCAGGTGGCTCGCAGCGATGGTCCGCGAGCGCGCTGTCGCCACGGCGCAGCTCACGGCCCAGGTCGCGCACGAGAGGTACCTGCCGTTTTGGCAGGGTCTCGCCAGCGACCGTGTAGCCATTCACGACAGCGGGCGCCCGCCAAAGAGCCTGCTCCCGTCGGCCTGGCGCGAGTTGCAGCAATCCAACGCCCGCGCGGCGGCAGCTGCGGCGGCTCAGGCAGCACAGGCCGCGCAGGCAGCACAAGCAGCGCAGGCAGCACAAGCCGCTCAAGCCGCGCAGGCAGCACAAGCCGCTCAAGCCGCACAGGCGGCACAAGCCGCTCAAGCCGCACAGGCGGCACAAGCAGCACAGGCAGCAACGGCAGCCCGGGCAGCAAGGGCGACCAAGGTGGCGATCGCGGCAAGAGATACAAGATCGACAAGAGCCGCGAAGGCGACCCCGACCGCAAGACCACCCGTCGCGCCGGCTCCACCAACCTCTCGTCGAAGCGACCCCGGCGGTGCTTGGCTGGAGCTGAGGCTCTGCGAATCCGGCGACAACTACGCCGAGGACACAGGAAACGGGTACTACGGCGCCTATCAGTTCGCGTTGGAGACGTGGTGGGGGCTCGGCTACTCGGGCCTGCCTAGCGACGCCTCACCCGCCGTGCAGGACCAAGCGGCCGAGAGGCTCCAAGCCGAAGCGGGTTGGGGGCAGTGGCCGGCCTGCAGCGCGGACCTCGGGCTCTAGAGCTCCTCGAGCTCGTCTCGTTGTCGAGTCGCCAAAAGTATCGGCAGACCTCTGCAATAAGTTTTGGGGTTCTGGCGATGCTGCGCCCTTAGCGGCTGCACTCTGTTGACACATGCCATGACAGGAGCCGGGCTTCGCTTGGAGCGATGCCCGGCTCCTGTCATGCGGCGACGCCGGCAAACTGAGCGGTCCTAAGCTCTGCGCGGGAGGTCCGTGCACATGCGGTTCAGCATCTGGTTGGGAACAGAGCAGACTTGGGACGAACTTCTGGGCTCGGCGCTGCAAGCCGAACGCACTGGGTGAGACGGGATCTGGGTCGCTGACCACTTCATGCCCAACGGTGAGCGGAGCCTTATGCCGCGCCTCGAGGCGTGGACGACCATCGCAGCTTTGGCGGCTCGCGTCGACCGGGTGCGCGTTGGCGTGCTCGTGACGGGCAACACCTACCGGCATCCCGCCGTGCTCGCGAAGATGGCCGCCACGGTCGACCACGTCTCCGACGGGCGCCTGGTGCTCGGGCTCGGCGCGGGATGGCAAGTGAACGAGCACGAGGCCTATGGCATCGAGCTTCCCGCGGTCGGCGAGCGCCTGGCGCGCCTGGACGAGGCGTGCCAAGTCATCCGCCTCCTGCACAGCGAGGAGCGCAGCAACTTCGAGGGGCGCTTCTACCGGCTCGTCGACGCCCCGTGTGAGCCGAAGCCGATCCAGCGACCGCTTCCGTTGCTCGTCGGTGGCAGCGGCGAGAAGACGACGATGCGAATCGCCGCCCGCTACGCAGACGAGTGGAATTGCTGGGGGCTGCCGGACCTGATGGCGCACAAGTCGGAGGTGCTCGAGCGCCACTGCCTCGAGATCGGCCGAGACCCGGCCTCGATCAGGCGCTCGGCTCAGGCGCTCTTGTTGATGAGCGAGGACGCCGAGCAGCTGAAGAGCTGGCGGTCCGACAACGCAGTAACGCCCCGCATCATCGGCACCGCGTCGCAGGTGAGAGAGGTCATGGGCCGCTACGCCGAGATCGGCATTGACGAGTTCGTCGTCTCGGACCATGCCCTCGGCCGAGGCGCCGGCCAGAAGCGGGAGAACATGGACCGGTTCGTCGACGAGGTGGCCATCCACCTGCAGAACCGATCCGGCTCGTAGGGGTAGGGAATGTCGCGCGAGGCGGGCCATCTCGTCGCGGCGCCTGACAAGTTCCGGGGCACTGCTGACGCGTGGCAGGCGGCAGCGGCGGCTGCACGCGGGGCGCGTCGCGCCGGCTGGACAGCCTCGGAAGTACCCCTTGCCGATGGGGGCGACGGGCTGCTCGCAGCCTTCGGGGGCGAGCTCAGGCGCGACGAGGTGACCGGGCCACTTGGCACGCCGGTGACAGCAGAGTGGAAGCTCGTCCCGGCGACCTCGCAGCACGACGGCTCGACTGCGGTGATCGAGATGGCCAACGCGTCGGGGCTTCTGGTCGCAGGTGGGGAGCTCAACAACGATCCGATGAAGGCCTCCACGGTGGGGACCGGTCAGCTCATCCTGCGGGCGGTCTCGCTGGGTGCGACTCGAGTCATCGTAGGCTGCGGAGGCTCGGCGACGACCGACGGAGGTGAGGGCGCGCTCGGAGTCATCGGCTCACGTGAAGCGCTCCAGGGCGTCGAGCTCGTCGCCGCCTGCGACGTGACGACCAGGTTCCTCGACGCAGCAAGGGTCTTTGCTCCACAAAAGGGCGCCACGCCTGAACAGGTCGAGGCGCTGACCGCTCGACTCGCCCGTCTCGCGGACGACTATCAGACCGATTTCGCCGTGGAAGTCACCACGCTCCCCGGGGCAGGCGCAGCGGGCGGCCTCGCCGGAGGGCTCGCGGCGCTCGGAGCCGACATCGTCTCGGGGTTCGAGCTCGTCGCCGGCTTCGTCGCCTTGGACGAGCACCTGTCCGTCGCTGACCTTGTCATGACCGGAGAGGGCTGCCTCGACAGCCAGTCCTTCTCCGGCAAGGTCGTCGGCGGCGTTGTCGCTCACGTGGCCGGAAGGGTGCCGATCCTGTGCGTCGTCGGCGACGTCGCCACAGGAACCGGCACGTCCGGAGGGACCGGCACGTCCGGATTCGAGCTCGTCAGCCTTGTCGAGCGGTTCGGACGGGAAAGAGCCCGATCCGAGGTCCTCGGGCTCATCGAGGAGGTCGTCGCGCAGCACATCTCGGCCCTGTGATCACCTCCGGCGCCCCGGCTCGCTCCTCAGCGGACACCGACACCGAGCCGTGCCACGTCGTCGAAAAAGCCGGGGTAAGTCTTCGCGACACAGCCCGGGTCGGAGAGCTCGACGCCTGGCACGACCGCGCCGATCGCGGTGAAGGCCATGGCGATGCGATGGTCATGATGGGTATCGATCCGGCCGGCGTGCAACGGCGCGCCGCCGTGCACGACCAGACCGTCCGGCGCCTCCTCGACACGGGCTCCCAGGCGCCCCAGCTCGGTCGCGACCGCAGTGATCCGATCGCTCTCATGGCCACGCGCGATCTCGACGCCACGGATCACGGTGTCTCCTCGTGCCAACGCTGCAAGCGCGGCAACGGTCGGTACCTGATCGGGCATCGCCGCGAGGTCCACGTCGACGCCGGTGAGCTCGCCCCGCCGCTCGACGGTGGTGCCGCCGGGGCCCCGAGAGAAACTGGCGCCCATGGCGGCGAGAACCTCCACCAATCCTCCGTCAGGCTGTGCGGTCTCAAAGGCATTGGCTACGGTGATCGACCCTCGCGTCGCGACGGCGAGCGCGTACAGGTGTGCCGCGGCGCTCGCGTCGTGCTCGACGGACTCCGCCCTCGAGACATAACGATCCCGAGCGCTCACCCTGAAGCGGCCCGGCGCTTCCTCGCCGACAGATGCCCCCCAACGAGCCATCGTTGCGACCGTGAGGCGCACGTAGCCGAGCTCGCGGAGTCCCACCACCTCGACGATGAGGTCATCGTCGGCATACGGGCCGACGAGGAGAAGCCCCGTGGCGAACTGTGAGCTGGCCGAGGCATCGACTCTAAGCCGGCCGCCGGCAAGGCCACGGCTCGAGATCCGCAACGGCGGCCTGCCTCCGTCGCTCGAGACTTCGGCCCCAGCCGCAGCTAACGCGTCGAGGAGCGGAGCGATAGGACGCCGCCGCAGCGGCTCGGAGCCATCGAGGACCACCGTCCCTTTCGCCAACAGCGCCACTGCCGCCAAGAAACGAAGCGTCGTTCCCGAGAGTCCCGCGTCCACCTCCGTCCCCCCCGCCACAGGCCGGCCCGAGGTCCCCGTCACCTCGGTGTCGCCGCCGACATCCTCGATGCGGGCACCGAGGGCACGAAGCCCCGAGGTCATCGCCACGGTGTCGTCGCTCTCGAGCAGACCGCTGAGAACGCTCTTGCCCTCTGCCAGGGCTGCGATCACGAGCAGTCGGTTGGTCAGGCTCTTGGAGGAGGGCGCGTCGAGCGTGCCTTGGACCGGGCCGGCCGGGACGATCTCGAGCACGGCTCGCGACAACCAGTCGGGCGGGGCGGAGCCGGTCACCGGCCAAGCGTAGGCCGGTCCGGGGCCTGCGCGGCCCGGCGCACCGGGCGCGGCCCCGGTTACCGCAGAAGGACACGGGGATGCGACGATGGCGCGGTGACTTTCAGGATCTGCTTCGTGTGCTCGGGCAACATCTGCCGCTCACCCATGGCCGAGGTGGTCCTACGCCACGAAGCCTCGGCGATCGGTCTCGCCGGACGCTTGGCGATCGACAGTGCGGGCACGGCAGCCGACGTCGGCTTCGAGATCGACCGTCGGGCCCGCAGGGCATTGGAACGACGCGGCTACGGGCTCCTCAGCCATCGGGGGCGCCAGTTCCAACCCGCTTGGCTCAATGAACGAGACCTTGTCGTCGCCATGGAGAACAGCCACGTGCGATGGCTGGAGAACCGCGCGTCGAAGACAGGGCGCACCGCACGCGTCCGGCTCCTGCGCAGCTACCCGACAGGTCGAGCCGGACAGAGCGGCTCGCTCGACATCCCTGACCCGTGGTACGGCGACGAGGCGGAGTTCGAGTCGTGCCTCGACCTGGTCCAGGCCGGGTGCGCGGCGCTGCTGGGCGAGCTGGCGGCCGAGCTCTCGGCGAGCTGAGGGCGTCAGGTCGCGGGGCTCACCGAGCTCATGTTGAACTCGGCCACGCGCAACGGTGGCATCGCCGTCCTGTTGAGCCACTCGTTCCATTCCCGCGAGAGCGCCCGTTCGGCGCGTCCCACCTCGATGGTCTTCGACAGCAAGTCGACCGGGCTCTCGTTGAAGCGGAAGTTGTTGACCGAAGCAACGATCTCGCCCTGCTCCACCAAGTAGACGCCGTCTCGCGTCAGGCCGGTCAGCAAGAGCGTCGCCGGGTCCACGTCGCGGATGTACCACAGGCACGTGAGCAGCAGTCCCCGCTCGATCCGACCGACGAGGTCCTCGAGAGTGCTCGTGGCCCCTGGCAGCTCGAGGATGAGGTTGTTCGCGAGCGCTGCCGGCTCGACGCCGGATCGTGCGGCTCCGGCACGGTGGTACTGCAGGCGCGCGAGGCGGCCGTCGGAGATCCATTCGGTCCTCTCGAGAGGGAGGCCGTTGTCGAAGACCGACACATCCTGGCCGGAGGCCCCCGTGACAAGGAACGGTGTGCACTCGAGGCCTTCGGCGAAAGGATCGCTGCGCAACGAGAACCGGTGTGAAGAGAGCGACTCCCCCACCCTGGTCGCGCCGCCCGGCGCGGAAAAGACACTGCGCCCCTCTTCCGCCTCCCGACCGGAGGTCGCCTCCCCCAACGGGAAGATGAGATCGGCGACCGCATCGGGCGGCAACACGACCTCATAGCGACCGGCTTGCAGATCGGCCTTCCGCTCGCCCCAGCTGAGCCGGCGATCGAGCCGCTCGGTCAGCTCTTCGACATGGACCGTGGCGAGGTCCTCGGCTCCTGTGGCCGCCCAGGCCGACCGCGCTCCCCCGTCTGCGCGGGCGACGGCCTCGAGCTTGCCTGTCGGCTCCACGTACCGGAGCCGGAGACCGGTCGAAGAACCGAGATAGACGGTCGAGACGTGATGCTCGGCGTAACCCGCCAACCTCGTTCCCACCGCGTTGGCGCGTGCGAAGGCGCCACCGAGCCCGGTGAGCACGTTGCCGAGCCCGGCCAGGCTCGTCATGACCGGCGGGTCGGTGAAGTCGCCCCCAAGGTCTGATCGTCCCGCGGTGACAAGTGGGGCGGCGTCCTCGGCCGGTTGGGCCGTGGCTGCGTTCGCCTCGGCCCGGCGGACGAGGTCGATCACGTCGGTGGCACCGCTGCTGCTGGCAGTCCCGACGGCTGTCCCCCCATCGGTCTGCCGCAAGGCGATCACGGTCACGTCGCGGTCGCGGCGCGTGCCGTTCGTCGTCACGGTGTTGTTGGCAAAGCGAAGCTCCGCCTGGCTGACCTCCTCCACGATCACGACGCAACCGTCCGATCGGGAGGCTTCGAGAACCTGATCGACGACGCGGTCCGCTGCGATGAGACGACCCGTCCCGGCGCTCATCGTCCCGACTCCGCGCGTGTGTTCAGCACGTTGATGCCCCGAAACAGCGCTGACGGGCAGCCGTGGCTCACGGGGGCGACCTGCCCGGGCTGGCCCTTGCCGCAGTTGAACGCGCCGCCCAGGCGGTAGGTGGACTCACCGCCCACAGCCTGCATCGCCCCCCAGAAATCGGTCGTGCGCGACTGATAGGCCAGATCCCTCACCTGCCCGGCGAGCTTGCCTTTCTCGATCCTGAAGAAACGCTGCCCTGTGAACTGGAAGTTGTAGCGCTGCATGTC
>Ga0187853_10004375_pt1 | contig 10374 bp, 11 predicted proteins | sample June2016WEW_6_10_2_FD_132417 | JGI IMG/M metagenome (GOLD analysis project Ga0187853, IMG submission 132417) | Peatland microbial communities from SPRUCE experiment site at the Marcell Experimental Forest, Minnesota, USA - June2016WEW_6_100 | ecosystem: Environmental > Terrestrial > Soil >...
CGATAGCGGTGAACTGTTCCCTGAAGAGAACGGCTGATGCCAGACTCGCTGACACAACTCGGGGTCGCGGTAAGCCGACAAGCAACGGCACCAGCGAAGCTGACGCACGGCAGCCTGTTCACCGGCGTTGGGGGGATGGACCTCGGCCTCGACGTGGCGGGGTTCGAGACTGTGTGGCAAGTCGAGAAGAACCCTTACTGCCTGAAGGTTCTCAAGAAGCATTGGCCGAAAGTGCCCAAATTCACCGACGTGAGGAAATGTGGAAAGCATAACCTTGAGCCAGTCGACATCATCAGCGGCGGCTATCCGTGCCAAGACCACAGCATTGCCGGGAAGAAGCGCGGACTCGGCACACCAGACAATCCCACAGGCCGGAGCGGCCTCTGGTTTGAGTACCTCCGCATCGTCCGGGAACTCCGACCTCGCTGGGTCCTCATTGAAAACGTTTCTCGCCTCCTGCTTACAGCAGACGGAGACACAGTGCTCTCTGACATGGAAGGAATCGGCTACTCCTGCCGGTCGCTCGTGGTGGGTGCTGACAAGCTCGGTGCCCCGCACAAAAGGGAAAGGGCGTGGATACTCTGCCGCCGAAACGAACCAGGACGCACATTCGACTTCAAAGCAGCAAACGCCGAACAGTGGGTGCTTGCGCCGGAATGCCGGGTAATGCTGAGCGCCGCGAAGGAGATTTGGGATTACTGGAAGCGTGAGCTGGCAGGACCGAAGCGTGAGCAATCCGACAGAGTGACCACACCGACGGCGACAGAGATCCTGGAGCCGGAGTGGCTGGGCGCACGCCTATGGCAGGCCGCCAGCGGACGGCCGAGGAAACTAATGAACAACGGGTCCGACAGCTCAATGTCCTGGATTCTGGAGATGGCGGTGCGGGCGTTGGCTCAGAAGAACGACAACCTGACGCCCACGCCGGGAAAGTGCGAAGAATTCATGGGCTTTCCCACTGGCTGGACGGACTTGGGAACCAACGGAGACAAGGATGCCGCCTGGGAAGAGAGGCGTCGGAAAATTTTCGGACCGCGCTACTGGCGGGAGCGGTTCACGGCGCTCGGGAACGCCGTGGCGCCGCAGATACCGATGCTGTTCGGGTGCTTCATCCAGGAATGCGAATCCCGCCTTTCGCTTGCGGCGCACGCCGGGGTTCGAGAGTTCAAGGAGGACGCCATGAGTGAGAAAGTTTCTGCACATGACATGCCCGAGCCTCAAACTCACGCAGAATCTGCACGAGTTGACGGCGGGTACGAGTCTCTTGATGTGAATAGCACTAAGAAAGCTTATGAAGAACTGAATGGGGTCTTGGGTAAGCTCGCCACCACTGCTGTCCAGACGCTGGACCAGATGATTCCTTACTTGGCGAAAATGCAATCGCTGCTGAGCCAGCGTGGGTCTGACAGGAAAAAGGTCTTGCAACAGGCCGAGCTGCCTGGCTGGACGCACTGGGCGAAGGCTTATGCCAGCAAGCTGGACCGCTCCGTTCGAACCATCCAAGACCGCATAAAGCAGTTCCGGGGGCCGCAGGCAGGCGGGACAACTGGCCCAACCGGCAAAACCAAAAGCGGCAACAAGGGCGAGCGCCTCAAGCTGGACAGCCGCCAGCAGGCCGCGCTGGTCAGGGCGCAAGTGGTGGCGAACGACCTCGTGGCCGCATTGAAAAACGGCGCAGATTGGGAAACGCCACTGGCTGAGTACGAGAAGGTAGCGGTCACTCCGGCAAAGCTGGACACTTTCATGAATGCGCTCAGCCCGGAACCCGACTGGAAAAGCATCTTGAAGCAGTTGGTAGATACCTTGGAGCAATGCGGCGGCGAGTTGCCCATTCCGGTCATGAACGCCCTGCACGCTGTGCAGAAGCTGCTCGATAGCAAGCCCGACGAGCGGCAGTTGCCTTCCGGAAAAGGGAAGGCTGCCGTCACAAAGCAGGACCGTGTGCAGAAGCACAGAAAGGACGGCAGCACATGCTGCGTCGTTCCGGGGGAAGAAATGCCGAGCGGGGATGCCCAGAAGCCGCCAGCGTTGGTTAAGGGCACAGCATGTCTGGCTGTTTGGGACCCTGAAGAAGAGCGCATACACGGAACGTTGGGCGCCGCCTCCGGTCACCCTGGTCGCCGGCAAGGAGACTTTGTCCTGAAGGAGAACGGCAAATGGGAGTGCGAACCCGAGGTGGGGATGTTTGAGGCCGAAGAAATCCGAGATGCCCAGCCTGGCGAGCAGCAATTGCCTCCCATCAACGCGATGGCAACCGCCGCCAAGCCGTGCCATGTGAAAAAGCGCGTCAGGGGCGACATCGTCCACTTTCTCGTCGTCCGCGACGGAGACAGTCTTGCCGAAGAGGTCTTCAATACCAAAGCCGAGGCCGAGGAGTTCTGCGAGAGGTTGAACGCGCCGCGCGTTGCCGGGATCGTGCCTCCGGTGACCGACCCTCGATCAGCCGCACAATCGGCGGCGTATTAGAGCTGTGCCGCAAGGGGCGCCGGCAACTTGCCGCCCAGCGGCAAAGGGCGTCTAGCCAATCGGGAAAATCTCGCTGGAACGGACCCGGGCCTTCGACCTTCCCACCAGCCGCAGAATCTCATGGCGGTCACCTGCTCGGGGCACGCGTTAGCGGGATTCCTTCCCCCCTCCGTCCAGGACCCAGGCCATGCTTCCTTGGGGTCCCGATTCCTCCAGTCCCGATTCCTCCGGCCATGGTCCCTCGCAAAGCAAACTGCCCAGCCAAGCGTGGTTGGGCTTTTCGTTTTCGACGATTTGGGTGACCCTGTCCAGCGCCGCACCCAACAAGACCATCGCAAGGCATACTGGCCCGCCAACCCGTTCCCTTCTCTCGCCCATCTTGCAAGGGATGTCCCCTATCTCTTAAGTCACCCCAAAGAGTCAGGGAAAAACGAAGAGTCCTCTCCGTTTTGAGTATTCCTCCTTATCGCACCTGGGCTAGTAGTGACCAAAGCCCAGAAAGCGGCGGCTGCAAGGTGCCGCCCAGCGGTAATGGACAAGAACAATGGCGTTAGAAGAAGCAACTGTGAAAGCGCAGCAGAGCGAAGTGGCGGCGGGGACAGTTTCCGATGAAGAGGAAGGGAAGAAAGCAAAACCCTTAGGCACTTGTCGTTTGTATCATGCTGATTGCTTGGGCTTGGAGGGACTGAAAAATTTAGCCGATGCCAGCGTCAATCTGGTGCTCACCGACCCCCCATATTTCATCGACGGGATGGATGACGCATGGTCCCCTGAAAAACTCAAACAGAAGGTCGAGAAAGCGGGAGCCATTGGCGGGCTACCCGTGGGCATGAAGTTCGACCCTCGGCAAGGCCGAAGGCTGGAGGCGTTTATTTACGAGGTTGCCACCGAGTTGCTGAGGGTGCTGGTGGCTGGAGGCTTCCTCTTGGCTTGCATGCAGCCCCGGCTCTATCACCGCATGGCTACAGCGGTCGAAAACGCTGGCTTCGAGGTTCGGGACCTGCTCATGTGGGAGCATGGGGGCGGGCAGGGCAAGGCTTTTACCATGAATCATTTCGTGGAAAAAATGGACCTCACCAGAGAAGAAAAGGACGCCCTGATTGCGTCCATGGTCGGCGGAAAGACTCCGCAGTTGCGACCCATATTCGAGTCAATCCTAGTGGCCCAAAAGCCGAAAGAGGGAACCTTCGTGGAGAATTGGAAGAAGTGGCGCACGGGGCTGATATGGCCAGATTTTGCTGAGGGGCAGCAAACAACCATCTTCAGGTATGCCAAGCCCAACTCCAGGAAAAAGGTTGACCATCTCACCGTTAAGCCTGGCGGCTTGATGGAGCGGTTGCTCCGGGTGTTTAGCATTGAGGGGCATACCGTGCTGGACCCATTCATGGGCAGCGGGACCACTGGCGTTGCCTGCGTGAACACACATCGCAATTTCATCGGCTTCGAGATTAACGAGAAATACTTTGACCTTGCGAAGAAGAGAATAGCTGAGGCTGAGGCTCAACAGGAACTGGGAGAATCGCCAAAATAAACCGGTCTGGGCACTGGCGGCATTGACCACGGAGTTAGGCTGGAGCAACTGGTCATCAGGAGGAACGACCTCGGTCAGGAGGTTTCAACACTAGGACCAGCCGAAGTCAGGCTGAACATCGGCGGTGCCTGCTTGTGAGTCCGACCCTTGCCGCCATCGGCAACCAGTTTTCGACCAGATGGAAAATCTCGCCGGGGGCGGATCCGGTCTTTGGCTTCCTAATGAATCGCAGGATTGTTCTCGCGGTTACCTAACGATCTCCGCAGCCCCACGGGCATGAGATGGCGGCTGGCTCCCCAGGGTCCACAGGCGAGCTTGCGGGAGGCTGATGCAGCATAGCCCCGGAGGCGGGAATGACCTTTCGCTCCGCCTCATCGATCTCGAACGGGCGCACTCCCTGACCTTGCTCCTCGCTTTGGCGCTCGAGCTCGCCGTTCTCCTCCAGGTTCCGCTGGAGCTCGGGGCAGGCGTCCTTGTGCTTGTCGAAAGAGACCCGCACGGACGCATCAATCAGCTTGCCGCAGCCCCATGGGCACGGGCCGTAGGGCGGCTTCCCCTCGGCTGCCGGCGCCATCCCGCTGTCCTACTCCTGGTCTTCCATACCGGAGAAGACCTCGCCTTCCTGGCTTCCGCCGCCCACGGGCTCCTCCTCGTGATCCCCGCGCTTTGCGGCCAGCTCGCGCTCCTGCCGGACCGCTTCCTGCGACTTGTTGTAGGTCCGCAGGAGGTGGTCCCAGCGGTAGTAGCAGGAGCGGAGGCTCGCCACGAGGGCGACGACCCGAGCCGGAGAGCCATCAAGAGGGTTTTCTGGCTGGGACAGTATTAGGAGGGCATGACAAATGCCACACTGGTTCCCGATTTCGGCTCGAAGCCCTACCAGGTCTACTGCGGAGACGCCATGGATACAATCCGCCAGCTCAAGGCTGGAGGAATCCAGTTCGACTGTGTTTGCACTTCACCACCCTATTTCAACCAGCGCGTATATGGGGACGACCCGAGGGAAATCGGGAGGGGGACCGGGAGCGGAAAGGGCTTGGTCAAGGTCGATTCCTACGTGGCCAGCCTGGTCAACGTTTTCAGGGAAATCCCGCTGCGACCGTGGGCGAGCGTTTGGGTGAACATCGGCGACAAGCGTGGCGCAAAGAAGGAGCTTTTGGAAGTGCCTGAATGCTTCGCCATCGCCATGCGGCGTGCTGGGTTCTTCCTCATGGACAAGGTCGTGTGGGCGAAGGAGGTGGCCCTCGTGGACGGCAAGGCGATCGGCCACTGCATGATTGAACCCGCAAAGGACCGCCTCAACGGAAACGGGTGGGAGGCCCTCTATCGCTTTGTCGTCAACCCTGAGAAAGCATGGTCGGACGTGTCTGCGGTCCGCATCCCCCGTGACTCTGAGCAGTTCTTTCACGAGGGTACGATGACTCCAATCGAGCAGCATCCCTACAGCACCAGGATGAGATGCGCCACGTCGCTCGAAGGGAGAAGCATCTCCAACGTCTGGTACATGAACAACCCACGCAAAGGGGAAAACCATCACGCAGCTTTCCCACAGGAGCTTATCGAACGACCGGTCGCCATGACTTGTCCGGAATGGCTGGTCAATGATGCGGGAGAGGTAAAGCCGAGGCAGCGCATTGTCGAGCAGACAATTTACTCTGAGGGACAGGGAAAGTTCATAACGGTCTATGGGCAATTCTCCCGCTGGCAAGAGCGTCATATGCACGAGATCACTGCCGCTGATGAGGAAAGTGAGAGGCTGGCAGCCCTCCGGGAGAAATCGGGGCGCAACGACAGCGCCCGGCAGTACGTTCCGAGATATCCCAAGACCGTAGGCTGGACGCATGAGGACAAGCCGGTCATGGGCCCCGGAATAGTCCTAGACATGTTCGCAGGGACGGGGACAACCGGGGAGGTCGCAGTGTTGCTGGGGAGAAGGTTCGTCGGGATTGACCTGTACGAGGCCAATGTCGAGCGGATGAGCAGGCGGTGCGAGAAAGCCTTCCGGGCTCTGCGGTGAGCAGGTGAACCGGCAGCCGGAACGCAGTAGAGGCGGCCATGTGTGTTGTAGCCATGGAACATGGTTGCCGTCGGAGGGATCGAGCGGGATTCATGCCGCGACTCTTCCGGGGCGGTTTCTTGCGGACGCCGGGTCCGGCTAAGTTGCTTCTGCATCCGCCAAGAGCCAATCTACATATACCGGACCGACTTCTCCAATGAACGCCCCACATACCGGCTCTCCCGGACTGGGACTCTCTTCGCAGCGAGGCGGTCCTCGGCGACAAGCTTCTCGCACAATTCCGAGATTTTCCTCAGTGTTCCCGCCTTCAGCTCCGGGCACTGCGTCCGTATGTCCTTGGCCGTGCCGCCGTTGGTCTTGCCCCACTGCTCGATGATTTCGAGGTCGCTCATGTGCTTCCCTCCTTGGACCGATGGCCAGATGCTTAGTCGAATCGGTGGTTCGGTTCGCAGGACTTTTTCCACTTCTGTAAGTCCTCCTTTCCCCTAATACCCGAAACCCACACACTTCACGGAAGGGGTTTGGATAGGGGATCAGGAGGTCAGCAGGTTCCTGGTCTGTCGGTTCTCGGTTGAGGATCCGGTCGGCTCCGTTAGTCCTCCAGCCAGACGCTGGTCCTCCAAAAAATCAAATCCAATGGTCCGTATCTTCCAGGGGGTCTTCCAGGAACGGAGTGTTCCAAGGCAAGGCTGCTCGGGATGTCAACGGGCTGGCTCTGCGGGCACGATCCGGCAAAACGCCGTCATACGGCGGCAGCCTTCCAGGACTTTTCCAGCCCGAAGTCGGCGATATGCTTAGGTTCGGCTTCGTTCAGCCGCCTGTGACTGGCGTCGTGGGTCAGCCACCACCAGCGGACGGACCCGTCCGCAAGGGTCTCACGCTCCCACCAGAAGTCCCGCACCTTCCTGATGTCCCGTCAGCCCGCAGGGGTAGGCGGGGTCACGGGCACAAGTGACGAGTCCGGCAGGTCGTCAATGTCTTCGATGATGCGATCGGTCGACGGTCGTGGCGGAGCCACAGGGCGGGCGGGCGGCGTTGGGGGGGAGGGGATGGCAGGGGTCATGCCTGGATGTCCTCGATGGTACCTTTTTTCTGGACGGGAGCCTTGCCGAAGTCCTCCTCGTCCTCCAGGGCGGATATGCCCGCCGCTGCGGCGGCATCATCGTCCGGGACGGACGGTTTCTCGCCGGGAGGTTGCCATTCAGGCGGCTGCCAGCCGTATTCCATGTCGTCCACCAGTTCCCGGGCCTTCAGCCTTATCCTGGACAGGGAAAGCCTCTGCTTCCTCCAGTACGGCTTGGGATTGTACTTGGGGTGCAGGCTGAGGTGGTACAGCAGGGCAAGGCGTATCTGCGGAGCAGGGATGCCGTCCACATCCTCGTCCCAAGCTTCCCACAGGGGTTTCTGTTTTATGGTTTCGCCTGCGGCGGCGATGGGGGGCGGGGCCGAAGACCCTCCTCCCTCCTGCACGTTGTCGTGCAAGTTTACCTGCTGGACCTCTTGCTGGTTATCCTGCTTGTATATGCAGGTTCTCTCCACACCTTCAGTAGGTGCTTCCGCCAAGGCTTCATCCAAGGCTTCAGCAGGTGCTTCATCCAAGGCTTCCGCACGGACTCCGTTTAGGAATTCCTCATAAGTCACGGTTTTCCATCTGTTTATCATGCATGTCTTCCACACGGACTCCCCTGTTTCCTTATCACGGACCATATACCTTTTCCTGTAGTTGTGGATTGTGACCGGATAGTGTTTGTGCGACCCCAAGGTAAGGTGCCGGGTGATGTGCCCCATCTGTTCCCACCTGACCAGGGCGTCCTGGTAAGTGTTCCTGTGGTAAGCGTCGTTGGTAACGGTGGTCAATCCCTGGGCCGATACCTTCTTAGCCTTTCCCCAGTCCCAGTCGGACCACCTGTACAGCCACGCCATGGTGAGCAGCATGCTGCCCGTTATCTCCCCGTCCGCCAGCATGTCGAAATAGTAGACGGGTATCCTGACCTCCAGGGGGAATTCCCGATTAGCCATTATGCCGCCCTCCATACCCTGCGCTGCCCGCCCTCGACCGCCCGGTGGACGAACCTTTTCCCGTACCTCATCTTCCGGTATGCCATGCACCTTGCCAGGCTGGCGATGTTGGTCCCTGCGGGGAAAAGGGTCGAGTCCCCGACCTCCATCCTGTCCAGGACCCCGTACCTTACGCTGGCGCTGCGCTCGGCGGGCTGCGGTATCCCCTTCTCGATTGCTTGTTCCATAACTGCATATCCTTTCTTTGGTTTTCCTTTCCTACATAGAATACTTTCGATAGTCGCCGGACGTGCAATCACTGCCGGAGGGTTTTCCCGATAGCATCGGGAAAACCCATCTCATGTAAAATCTGTGTAACTTTTTTGTGCGTGGATTTTACCGCAGGAGGGGCAGGACATGCTCCCACGGCTCCCTTTTGCCGGAGTACTGGGGCCTCATCCTGGATGCCGGGCATGCAGCCTTCCTCGGCAGCCGCAGGGGCCATCCCTGGGCATCTTCCTTCCCCAGCGGGGGCGGCGTCCGGCATTCGGTCGGCCCCGTCCTGCGGGACGTCCCCGACTTCCCCAGGATATGCCGCACCCTTTCCTCCCGCAGCCCGTAGGCATATGCCACATACGCGAAGTCGTTGCCCGTGTCCGCCAGCGCGTCCGCCACCTCCGCTGAATCGCCGCGCTCCTGTAGCCGCCGCTTTGATGCGGGAATAACCTCCAATCACGGTTAACCACAAAAAAACAACTATCTGCCTCACATGTAGGGGCCAAATCCGATGCCCCGATTTTAGCTCCCAAATCTGAGTGAGAGGTCTACACGCAAATGGAAGACGCAATGGTTGAAACAGTCGAGAATAACGTCGCCCAAGAACCGCAGGCCGAGGCCCAGCCCGGCACGACTCAGCCTGATGACAGCGCAATTGAAAACCAGTTGACGCAGGAAATCACCACGCTGTGGTCGGACCATGTCCGCCTCAGCACCGACCGCAAGACCACCGCCAAAGAACTCCGCCAAATCCGTGCGAGGCTGGCGGAGCGCCTGCATGAGATGAAGTCCCTGCTCTGCCGTCCCGACCGGGGGCGTGCAAGCCAGTGGCGGGGCTGGCTAAGGCAACAAGGCATCCCACGCAGCACTGCCGACCGCCTCGTCGCCCGCTATGACGAGACGCTGTGCCGCCACAGCGAAAGCATGCCCAGTGGGGCACCTTCCGAGCCAGTACCGCTGACCGTCGAGGAACTGGCGAAGGGCGTGTGGCAGCGTGTCGGGAAGTTCCTTTCGACCGGTGAGTTGGTGGTTAGGTTCATCGGCTGCATTGCGGAGATTTCCGGGGTCGGGCACGAGCAGCGTGACGAGGGTCTGGTAATCTTCAACTCAGCGCCCAAGCCTGCGGATGAGGTGCCTGCCTCCGCCCCGGCAACTGAACCAGAGTTGCAGCGTTCCGATGAGGCGTCTGCTGCTACGCAGGAGCCAGCGGTAGAGACCGCCGCAGCGCCGCTGGCGGCCGGGCAGACCGCTGCCATTGCCGATGCGGACAGCGGCGATGTGGTGTAGCCCAAGCGGAGGGGAATGAAAAAATGGCAGTCAGAAAACCACAACCCAAGAATCCAAAGGAATCCGCCGTCAGGATGGCCGTCCTAGCAGTGCAGGGCAGCCCCAGTGTGATGGATACGCCGATGACGGGATTCGACCCTTCGCCGGGCGCACTCGATTTACCCGATAAGGTACACCGACCGGTGTGCTCCCGCTGCTCCCGCCCCGCCGTAGACAGGTGCCCGGAATGCGGCTCGCCGCTGTGCGAGGACTGCGGGAACGATGACTGACGAAACCGGCGAGGCGCTCGCTGCGGTTGCCGGAGAGCAAGAGGACGTGCTGTAGCCAGGATCGGGGGGCCGGCTGGTGGCAAGACTGAAAGGCGACCTTAGGACCAAAACCGCCCCCCCCCGGCCACTTGAGTTCGAAAGGGGAGCCGATTGCAGCACCGCTAGCGATCGGAGAATGGTTGTGGTGCAACGGCCTGGTTCAGAAGCTCCTGCGAGTTTTTGGACCAGCCTCGCGAGGCTATCTGGGCGACAGTCTCGTCATGCGGCGGGGCCCGGAGTCGCACCGGCCCGGAATTTCCAATCGGCGGGGGCATTGCCTGACCGGCGAGCCCGCTATGCCGGGCATTGGGGTAGTTTAGCTTGAGTGACTTTCTTGCCGGCGACGTGGGTCTCGGCAGCATGGGCGTGATGCATGCTGCCCTCGACAGGACCACCCTGACGATTTGCCATGGAGACTCCAGGGAGCTCGGCTGGATCGCGCCGGGATCAGTCCACTTGGTCCTGACCTCGCCTCCGTACTGGACGCTCAAGGA
>Ga0187853_10004376_pt1 | contig 10373 bp, 12 predicted proteins | sample June2016WEW_6_10_2_FD_132417 | JGI IMG/M metagenome (GOLD analysis project Ga0187853, IMG submission 132417) | Peatland microbial communities from SPRUCE experiment site at the Marcell Experimental Forest, Minnesota, USA - June2016WEW_6_100 | ecosystem: Environmental > Terrestrial > Soil >...
ATCGGATCTACCGGTTCTGCTCGGACCGCTGCCGTGACCGTTTCGTCGAGAACCCGGCGCGATACGCCGCGGCCGAGTCGCGCGGCGGGGAGACATCTCCACAGGGTCCGGTCGCCGTCGGCCTGACTCGGAAACTCGCGGCTGGCGGATCCGTCGCGGCGATCGATCCGGTCTGTGGCATGACCGTCGACCCGCAAACTGCGCCTGCCCACCGGGTGCTGGATGACGACGACTATTGGTTCTGCTCACCGGGTTGTGCCGCGGCTTTCGACGGCGGCGAGGGACCCGGGATGCCTTCAGTTGCAAACCGCGGTCCCGATCCCGGCTCGGCAGCGAAGTAGTGCGCCCAGCAGCGGTCTGGTACCCGATCCGCTGCCGAACGGAGCTCGCTTTCCGGCGCGTCCGTCGCGCAGTTTCGGCTCACCCGCGAGCGATGATGAACGGTGCATGGCTCGAGGCAGCCACTTGGCCTCGCGGCCTGCGGGCGGGCGAGTACCTCAGGGCTGGGGGCGTCGGATGCCGGCGAGCACGGCGCCAACCTCGTTGGCGAGGGCCGCGGCGACGAATCGACGTTCGAGAGGAACCTCGAGGCCCGGTTGGGGAACCAACACGAACCTTCCGTATTCGCGCCCCTGGTATTGGACCGGGAGCTCGACCCGGCTGCCCGGAAGCGTGCTCCAGCTGAAACCGGCAAGCAGCACGTGGCCCCCTTGGGAGATGACGGCCGCGTCTCCCGCTGAAGGTCCGGGGCTGTAGTGGCAGCTCCGCAGTTCGAGCAGCGTCGCGAGCACTCCCTCCACCCTGGACACGATGACGTCGGGATCCTCCCCTTCGGCCATCATCTGGGTCACGTCGTGGAGCGCGGCAAGATGGGTCGACTCCTCGGCCGCCACAGCTCGATGGTGGCGACCGCGGGCCGTGAGTTCGGTTACGGCCAAACCGACTGCGAAGAGCAAAGCCGTCGTCTCGATATCCGTGCGGTGACGGATGTCGAAGGTCTGGTACGGGCGGGTGAGGAAGAAATCGAACCAGACACCGGCGGAGATGGCGGCCAGCGCGCCGGCGAGTCGGTCCCCCCACGCGGCGACCGCCACGATGACGACCACCATCACGAGCGCCGCGTCGACGCCAGGGAAGCTCACCCGGAAAGGAACGAGGATGGCCGCGACGGCGGCGGGGACCGCGAAGGCGGCGAGGCGCAGGAGACCTTCGGTGTGTCTTGACGTCCGGCTCGTCACGGGCTTCTCCATTGTCAGCCAGACGGTTGCCGTTCCCATCTCCGGCACCGCTCCCGTATCGTCCCACAGCGGCCGGGCCGAGGATCGGTCTCGCGTCGTTTCGTCCCGCCGGCAACCAATTGTCCAGATTTCTAGACGAGAATCCAACACAGCAGTTGTCGCCGCACTGTTATCGGCGGCGGCGTGTCTGTCCCAAGTCGCCACTGAAGGGCGGCCTTTACTTGCAATGAAAGGATCGTCATGAAAGTTGTCGGGCAGGGGCACAGAGCATCCGGCGCGCTGCGCCTGCTGGTACCTCTTGTCGTGTTGTCGTTCGCCGTGGCTCTGCTTCCGGCCGCCAGTTCCGGCGCCGGGACAGTGAACGTCATCACGGTGAGCGGGGCACTGAAGGGAACGCTCAAGGTCGTACCGAACATCAACTGCAGTTCCCCGAGTTCCGCCGGTGGCACGCTCGCCTGGGTGAAGGTGACGCTCTCCCCAAGAAAGGCGGCCGCGTGGTCGATTAGCTACCGCGTCCCGAAGCCCGGCACGTACAAGCGGTTCGGCATGGGCGTGGGTACGTCGTTTGTGCTTGAGACCTCGAATTTCACCGCCTGGGTGGCAGCGAAGGGCACCTTGACGGTTACGGGCAAGACGGGCGAAGCGGGTTCAGCCAACGTGACACTCAGCGAGCACGAGGGCAGTGCCACCGGGACGGTCTACGTGAAGGGCAGCTGGAACTGCGCCTGACCGGACGCTCAGATCTCACGTGAGCGACACGCTCGGGACCTCTAAGCGACGGCGAGCGCTTCGATTCGACACTGGAACGCCGCTTCCTCGGCGCACCGAGCAGGGAATGGAGCCGACGCGGCCTGTTGGGTGCCGCCGAGAGAGCAAAGTCGCTGCGTTGACGAAGCGGTGGGCCGCCCGGGTCTCGATCCCGGCACCTTGGGATTAAAAGTCCAGTTCGGGTCGTCTCCTGGAGACTGTGCCATCCGCACAAGCAGCTCAGGTCAGGTGCTGCGTCCCGCGTATCAGTCTCAGTCCGCTCCGTGTAACCGAATTCAGTAGCAACGCAGTAGCAGCCCATGCATTCCCCGCTTCATCTTCGCCGAGCCGACCGATGGCCGTCACTGGCGTGTCGTCCGGTCACCAAAGCTCGGTTGATCGTTGGCACGCGATCGTTGACGGACGCCATCTACCCGGCGATTGGGGCCGGCCACACACGTCGGCACGGCTGAGCGTTAGGGGGCACCTAGTCCGCGCGACCGGTCAGACTCCAGGTTGGCGACGGCAGTAGTCGAAACTTGCGAGGTCAATCGGTCACCTCAGCCCTCGACCATCGCTTCTTGTGTCGTCGCGCCCGTCTGACCTCATGCACCTGCTAGTTCTACTCTTCCTGTCGTGAAGTCCACGTGGCTAGCGACAGCGTCAGTGATCGTCGTCACCATGATGTTGACGACAGCGGCAACCGCGAGGAGCTCTTCACTCAGGACGCCCGCCAATCTTCCGACCACCGAATCCTCTTTTGCTGCCTTGGCTCGTCGGGGCGCTATGCAACCGCTCGTCGCCACCTACCGAATTCTCGAAGCCAAGCGCGCCCCCTACTCGTTTGTTTACGCGACCTCGGCGGGAAAGAACGCGCTGAAGAACTTCCCACCGCCGGTGGACTACCGGTACCGAGTGGTTGCGAACGGTGAGGAATACGAGTTCATCGCGAACAACGGCCTTTACTACGAGTGTCTGACACCAGCGACCAAGCTCCACTGGGGCTGCGAGGGACCCATCAACCTTGACGGCATGGGGTACGGCGGACTGGCGACTATCGGGTCGTACGACGTGGAACCGGACTATTTGTTGTTCTTCGCGCCCTCGGCATCCCGCGTCACAAGGCGGGTCGTGAACGGCTTCCAGTTAGTGTGCATCCGCATTAGGCAGGGCGATTCACCGATGGAGACCTGGTGCATCACCAGCCGTGGCGTGCTCGGCTATGTCCTCGGTGTTCCGGGCTTCAAGCGCATCGAGCTGATGAGCCTGTCGTACAAGGTGCCGAAGGACGAATTCTCGCTGCCCGCCACGCCAACGAGGTGGACGAGCTTCGTCGCGACCAAGCTCTGTAAGTTCGGACCGCCGGGTTGGGCGAACCCTGGGACTTATGCCTGCTAGTCCGTTAGTTTTCAAGGCGTCCCGCCAGAATCCGTCTATCCGGTAACTCGCTATGAAGTGCCCCCGAACGTGCTCGACCGCACCGTCAGGCGCATGACATAAGTGCCGTACTGCCGCACCTAGCCGGCAGCGTTCTGGGGCACAGCTGAACACCTGGAAGCTGAGCCCGACTACAGGATGCTGACAACCAACAACACCACGAGAGAGAGCACGACAAGGCCGACGATTAGGACGCGCCACGGGTGTCGGTGAGATCGACGCTCCTCGTCGTCTCCGCCCCAGTCCCATAAGTCGGGATCATTTGGGTCCTCTGGTGGGGGGCCTACAGGTGTGGGCATTACTCAAGCGTAGGGACCGCTCGGTCCCGGCGGTCAGGGGCAGTCATAGGGGCGCGTTTCGGCGCGCATTATGGGACGCGTGTCGGACTCCCGAACCGTCGTTAGGCGTGCCTGACAGCCCGTTCTGTGATTCACGCCTCAGCGCGCGGACCAACTGAACTGCCCGCTCCAGTTGATCTGCCCGTAGTAGGAGGGCCAGGCACCGGACCGGAAGAGCGGGGAGGCGACCTTCACCGGCATAGCTCCGGGCGCCGCGATGAGCCACAGAGCATCAACCGACTCGTAGAGAAGGATCTTGCCGTTGCTCGACCAGACTGGAACCGAGGCACCGGCCGTACCCTGCACCTCATTCGGCACGGACGAACCCGAGCTGAGGAGCCACAGGTGATGCGTCGAGTACCACATTGTGAGGGTCGACTGGAAGAAGTCCGACGCGCTCGACGACGGGGCCTCGACGAACGCGAGCGTCTTCCCGTTGGGCGACCACGCCGGATCAATGGTGACGTCACCCGCGGGTGTACGAACGTCCGAGCAACGCGCTGTCGCGATCACGCACGTCTCGACGGTTTTCGTCATCCACGCGTAGCGATTGCTGCCCGAGCCAATCGCGAGCATGCCATTCGACCCGACCGAGACGGTCTGCCCAATCGTGACCCCAAGGTCAATCGGTGTCGCTCCCGCGGATCGGACCTCGTAGACGTGCGTGCCGTCGGCGGCTAGCGATGCAGACTGATCAGGGTCGACCCAGAACAGGAGTCCTTCGTGGTGCGGGAGGACGATCACGCCATTCACGAAGTTGCCGTGAAAGCCAGTCGCCCTGGCGAATGAGATCGGGGTCGAACGCCATACCGTGCGTGTCCCTGTCAGCGAACTCGCAAGCTCGAGTCGCTCGGCCCCGTGGAACGAGCCGTTGGGACCGTTCACGATGCTCCTCGACACGAAGGCGTAGCCGCTCCCGTCCATCGCCCAAGCGACAAGACCGGACGAAACCGAGCTAACAGGCGCCGGTCGTCCTGATGACGAGAGCCGATACAGCGTCGTCCCGACGAGCAGTTCCCCGTTCGGCATCCACCGCGGGCTGCCTCCGCTGGTCGTGATCGTTCGCGCCGAGGTCCCGTCCGCATGGGCGGTCCCTGCGCCGCTCTGGCCGATCGAGTATGCGAGCCACTTGCCGTTGGGCGAGAAGCTCGGGGCGCCGGCCACTTGGGTTCCGGAGGTGACCGCCGTGAGCTTGTTCGTGCTGCCGTCGAGAACGTAGAGCTGGTCACGCGAGACGAACGCAAGGTTGCCGTGACCATGGAAGGCCTTGGCGTCCACGATCGGGCTCGGACTCGACGCTGTGAGGTTCGTGGCGGCGGGCACCTTCGGTGGGGCGCTCGTGCCGTTCACAGAGATGTATGCGAAAAGCCCCGCGATCACCGCGGTGGTGGCGCCCGCGACCACGTATCGACGGTGCCGCTGACGCCGACGCGCTTCTTCGATCAACGCCTCCGCGTCGTAGGGAGCGCGATCAGCCAATTGTGGCGGCGGCGCGTGAAGGACCTTCATGACATCGCCTCTTAGGGAATGCTCTCGATCAGTCGGACCAACTCGTCACGGCGGAAGCCCTCGCGACGTGCGACCTGCACCAGCTCCCGCGCCTTGGTGAGCACCACACTCCGTTCCGGTGCTTCGCCAGCGACGGTGATGCCCCTGCCTCTTCGAAATTCGAGCAACCCTTCGTCTCGCAAGAGACGGAGCGCGCGAAGGACCGTGTTCGTGTTCACTCCGAGCACGGCGGCAAGGTCGCGAGATGGGGGGAGCGTCTCGCCCGGACTCGCCTCGCCCTCAGCGATCGCTCGCCGAATGTCCCCAGCCACCTGATCGTGAAGCAGCGCCGGATCGGAACGATCGACCTTGATGCCTATCATGGTGCTACCCACGCTAGCATCGCTGGTGCTGAGGAACAGGGGCGAAGGACGCTTTGTAAGTGTCGTTGCGCGAGCGAAAATGGACAATCGGAGCGCTCGTGTCGAACTATGCACAGTGCTCGAGGAGCGCACCTAATCGGCGATACGCGCGTTCACCAGCGTCACATAATGCGCGCCAATTTCGTCTCGCGAACTAGCCCGAAGATGCCGATCGAGGACAGTCGCGAACGGACAGCCGTGGTAGGGGAGGCTGAGGACGGCAACGGCGACCAAGTGGTTGACGGTTGCCTCGGTGAACCTCTCTCGGCCGAGGTCCATGAGCATCGAGTTCGTCGTCACCTCGACATTCGATGCCTTGCCTGTCCCATCACCTTTGCGCTTGATGAGACATCCGGTTCGAATGCCCTCACAGCTACCAGTCGGCTCTCTCGTTCCCTATCTGGTGCAGACCCTCTCGCTCTTCGGTCGTTTCTCAGTGCGAGGTTGCTCTCGCCTTGCTGTCACTTGAGTTGAGCTAACCCGAACGAGTCCGGGTTAGACACCCTTGGAGGTACCGCCCTCTGGGCGGGACCTCCGTCGTCGTGCTCCTTTCGCGCTCCTTTTGGAACGCGTTCGTAATGCTCCGTTCTAACCGTGGCCCCGATGATTCTCTCGGTCACCGTCCTCGGCTCGAACGACGCCACGCCGCTCTCGGTGATCGGCGAGCGCATCGTCGAGTACCTGGAGGGCGGGCGCGCGGTCGCCGGTCGGCGCCGTCCGCTCGATCGCGATCCCGTAAGCAAGATCGATTGGATGTGCGAGATTACGGTGGGCTACGAACCGGATGGAGCTGCGAAGGTTGTTGGAGTCACGCATGTGGGCGTCGTTCCGTTTGGCACGTACCCCGCGTTGGGGAAAAGGTGACCGATTACGACTCCGGACGCATGGTTATAGACATCAATGCCATCGGTTCCACATACCGGCATAGAAGTTCCCCCATTCAAGGGTCCGATGATCGGCGTGGAACCATCGACATCGCGCTTTTGAATATACCCGACAACCGTTCCTCCCGGTCCCACGACGGAGATGTACTCGGGAACTGCGGCCCAATTGATGCGACCGTGTGACACTGCATCACGCGGCACACGACCTTCGACCGATCCGGCGATGTTCGAATTGATGTGCACGACCATTAACCCAGCGGCCGACTGGCTTCCGAGCGGAGCCCCGGATGCCAGCAACAGAACCAGAGCAAGCGCGACCGATCCTGCGACAAGCACGCCAGCCGCCGCAAGGACAGCCTTACGAGGTGAACGAGATCGCCTGTTCAATAGAGCAGAAAACGGAGGCGGGGGTGGGCTCACATCCACAAGATGCATCATGGCGGCTCGAATCTTTAGATCTGTCTTACGGTCCATAGCTTTCCAATCTGTCGTGCAGCCGTCTCCGCCCTCGTGCGAGATGCCGTCGTACCGCGCCCTCGCTTATGTGAAGGAGTCCGGCGATGGATTCAGGGGTCAGGTCGGACCAGTACGTAAGGAAGATCACTGCACGCTGACGAGCGCTGAGTTGGCGAACGGCTCCCCATACGTCCTGGTCCGTTTCGTGCGCAGCGATGCCCTCCGGCACCGCTGCAACTCGCTCTCGCAGCCTCCTGCGGACCTCACGCCGCTGCGAGCGTCGTGCCTCGTTGAGAACACTTCGGTAGAGGTAGGCGCGCGGGTTACGGACCGCGGACCAGCCGCTTGCTCGCATGCAGGCGACAACAGCATCGGCAACGACATCGCCCGCCCGGGACGGCCCTACTAAGCCAGTAGCAAAGCGAGTTAGCTCGCTGCAGTACTTCTGGTAGATGAGCTCGTCGCGGTTACCCACCACCCTTTAGAGTGTCGCAGCGTCCGCTCCGGGTGACACGCGCGCACAAGAATCCCCACTTGCTGGGCCCGGTCGGCCGACTACCGGGGCGTCGTCGCCGCTCGGAACCGACGATTAGCCGTCGGCCGTTGTTGTAGGAGATCGCCGAGCTTGTCAGCCGCATCTCGATCTGACTCCTCGACAAAGTGGGCATAGACGCCCAGCGTCGTCGCGGCATTGGCGTGGCCAAGCCGGCCGCTTACGGTTCGCACCGGCACTCCAGCGGCAAGTAGACGAGTTGCAGTGAAGTGCCGGAGGTCGTGGAGACGCACTTTGCTCAGGCCCGCCGAATTCCTGACTCGGATGAAGCCCTTGGTGACGTCGTTCGGTACCCACGGTCGTCGGCCGTTTGGGTCTCGAGAGAAGACGTATGCGTCGTCTGCCAGTCCGACACCACATGCGAGTGCCCGGGAGGCCATCCGCTGTCGCTGTGCACGAAGTGTCGCCACAGTGTTCGCATCGAGCGCGATGCAGCGGGACCCATGAGTCTTGGTGTCCTTCTCGACAAGGACGTTGTGCATCCCTTCAACGACGGATCGATTAATCGTCATCGTGGCGGACTCAAGATCGACGTTCTGCCCGCGCAACGCGCACAGTTCGCCGCGACGTGCGCCTGTTGTTGCCGCCACGTGGAGAAAGCATCCGAAATCGGCGTCATCGCTGGAGGCAAGCTCGATTAGTCGGATGACCTCCACAGGATTCGGCGTCGACAGCTGCGGCACCTGCACGCGCGGAGGAGACGCCAACGCGGCGGGATTCGACGCGATCCAGCCCCAACGAACGCCCTGCTGAAGCGCACGACGAATGATGGCGTGTGTCTGGCGCACCGTCGCAGGTGCGAGTGGTGCGCCGTCGTGTCCGCCTCTGGCGCGAAGCTCCGCATAGAAGTGGTCAAGCTGCGCCGTTTTCAGACGCCCAAGTGGGACCTTGCCAAGTGTCGGATTGATGTAGCTCTCGATGATTCGCTCGTAGCCGCGGACCGTCGAGGGCGAGAGGTCGCTCCGAGCTAGGTCGAGCCACTGCCGGATTAGATGCTCGACGGTCGTGTCCTGCGCCGCATGTCCACCGCCAGAGACCTCGGTGATGAACCGGGCGAGCGCCCCTTCGGCTTCTCGCTTGCCACCTCGAAAGGTGCGAGTCAAATACTTCTGGCGTTTCGTGATTGGATCGACGCCGACATACGCGCGAAGTTCCCACGAGTTCCCGCGCCTCCGAAGATGGCCCTTCATGGCCTTCCCAAGCCCTCCGACGTGCCCTTCAGATGCAACTTCGGGATACAGTAGCATCCAGTAGCAGGAGCGACCAGAGGTTCGAGCGTCGGACGATGATTCCGACCGCTAACAGGGATTATTCAGTGGGCCGCCCGGGTCTCGATCCCGGCACCTTGGGATTAAAAGTCCCCTGCTCTTCCGGATGAGCTAGCGGCCCAATCTGCACGACCCCCCGCCGGGCACATTCCGCGGCGGGCGATCAGTGTGTTCACGGCGCATCGTAGGAGACGACAGGCACCGATCCCAAAGGCGCGGGCCTCGTGTCGTTCGATCCCCAGTCCTTGCCGGCCCCGAAGGTACCTAGTGCTCCTCGAAGTCAAAGACGGTCGCCGTGTGGGGCCCCGGCGGTCGTGGCCCGAGTGCGCGGGCTCTCGGAGGACCCTCTTCTGCCGCGACCGCGGCTCGGTGCTCGCTCACGAGTCTCGCGGCCTCCGATCCCGCCCGGTCGGCGGGGGGTCTGAGGTTGCGAAGCGGAGGCCGAGCCGAAGGCCGGGCGTCTCCGGTTGGAGTCGAACTGATGCGGCCACTTGAGACGTAACGATTCGTCATCGAGGGGTGGCGTTCGCTGATCGGGTCTCGCCGCGTGAAATCGAGCTCATCTTCCGCGCGACCATTCGGTTCCCCGTCGGTGACCGGGTCCTCGTCGGTCGTGACCTCGGCGATCGTCGAGTCGATCACCTCGCGCAGACGCATCAGTTCGGTCACCGCCTTCTTGCGCTGTTCGTGAAGGTACGTGAGCTGCGACACCGCCCGGGAGCGGTTCTCTTCCAGCTGGCCGAGCTCCTCGCGTCGGCGCTGCTCGATCTCGGCTTCGATCTGCTGAGCCTTGCTGCGTGCTGTGGTGAGAATCGTCTGCGCTTCTTCGGCGGTCTTCTCGCGAAGCTCCGCCAGCTCGACCTCAGCTTTCTCCCGGAGCGCGTCCGCGCCTTCGCGGGCCTCCTCGAAGATCCGTTGGATGTGCTCGCCAACGCCGTCGAGCTTGAACGTCTGGGAAGGTCGACGCTGATCTTCGAGCGCGCCCACCCGGCGGTGCAGCTCGCGCAGCTGGCCAACGGCGGCGGCGAGCTTGCGCTCGGCCTCCGAAGCGCGGCGCAATGACTCGTCGAGGCGGCGCTGCTGGGCAGCGACATAGCGATCGACCTGCTCAGGGTCGTAGCCGCGGCGGTAGGCACCGAATATCGGGGTGGCCTCGGCCATATGCGACGCACGAGACTCTTCCATGCTCGCCTCCCAGCGCCTCCCGGCGCTTCGTTCGCCTCGATGCGCCCGCCGGATCCGGCCGGGCAGCAGTATGCCTGCGACCCCGATGGTACCGGGCTGGTGCGCGCCGGGTGCGGAACTTCACTGGCCCGGACGCGAAGATTCTGCCTGAAAAAGGGAAGTGCTGGGTCGGGGACCGGGGCGCACCGGGTGCCGGGCTCCCCGGGCGAGCGAGCCGGCCCGGGGTCGTTCGCACAGACCACCGTCGTTACGATTGGCGACTGACGTGCTCTTCTTGCGGCTCGATGCCGCCGGGTGGGCCGCCGGTGATTCGGGGCCGACCGGGGAGGAGCGAGAGCCGATGGGTGACAGGGATCC
>Ga0187853_10004389_pt1 | contig 10348 bp, 12 predicted proteins | sample June2016WEW_6_10_2_FD_132417 | JGI IMG/M metagenome (GOLD analysis project Ga0187853, IMG submission 132417) | Peatland microbial communities from SPRUCE experiment site at the Marcell Experimental Forest, Minnesota, USA - June2016WEW_6_100 | ecosystem: Environmental > Terrestrial > Soil >...
CTCAACACGGCGCAGTTGCATCGTGTGCGCGTTTATGAAACTCCCGACCTGTTCGTTGATTTTTACGGCGAGGATTTTTACGGCGAGGATTCGCATGGGGACGCAGGAAAACGAGAAGCATGAAGGCACACCTGACACGCCGCTACATGTTTTCCGCCTCGCATCGCCTGCACAGCGACGAAATGTCGGACGAAGAAAATCAAGCAACCTACGGCAAGTGCAATAATCCCTATGGACATGGGCACAACTACGTGGTCGAAGTCACCGTCAGTGGACCGGTGGACGACGAGACGGGCATGGTCTGTAACTTGGTCGATCTGGATGGTTTTGTGCACAACGAGATTCTTGAACGCTACGACCATCAGAATCTGAACCAGCTCCCGGAATTCGCGGAGAAGGTTCCAACCACGGAAAACCTATGCATCGCGATCTACGATATTCTGAAGCGCGGCTTCCAGATGGCTCATCTAGACAAGGTACGAATTGAAGAGACGATGATGAACTCGTTCGAATATTGGGGGGATTCGTAATTGGCAATTTGCAGTTTGTAATCGTGTTCAAATTACCAATTACAAATCACAAATCGCCTTCTGCCTTATGAAAACGCCCACCGACTTACCCGCCACCCTGACCAGCGCCACCTACGAAGAACTGGTGCGCGAAATGATTGTGCGCCTCGGGGAAGATCCCGACCGCGAAGGCCTTGCGCGCACCCCCGCGCGCGTCGAAAAAGCCATGCAATTTCTGGTCAAGGGCTACAAGGACGATCCCGAAGCGCTTTTGCGCAAGGCGCTGTTCACGGTCAGCTACGACGAGATGGTGATAGTGAAAGACATAGAAATGTTCAGCCTGTGCGAGCATCACCTGCTGCCGTTTTTTGGCAAGGTGCACGTAGCCTACATCCCGAATGGAAAGGTAATCGGCCTAAGCAAAATACCCCGCCTCATCGAAGCCTTCGCGCGCCGCTTGCAGATCCAGGAGCGTCTAACCACGCAAATTGCGGAGGCCATCCAGAACACCATCGAACCGCAGGGTGTCGGCGTCGTCATCGAGGCCCGGCATCTCTGCATGATGATGCGTGGCGTCGAAAAACAGCATTCTTCGGCGGTCACTTCCTCCATGCTCGGCTGCTTCCGCAACGAAGAGGAAACAAGAACCGAATTCCTGTCCCTGATCCGCCAAAGGACGAATGGCGTGTAGAGATTGTGTAGGGACTGGAGTGTGAGGACGGTTCGTGTGGGGACGGGCGTCCTCGCCCGTCCAAGCCGAGCACAGCTCGGCAGCCACCCCGGAAGTCGCGGACTCTCCCGCTCGCAACCGCGCGGCGCTTGGAATAAGCTGAGAACTACAGCATGTCAACCCGCAATCCCAAGTCGCGCCAACCAAACCTCTCCGGCCGCCTTGCCCTCATCACCGGCGCCAGTCGCGGCATCGGTCTCGCCATCGCCCGCGCGCTGGCGCGTGAAGGCTGCAATCTGATCGTCACCGCCCGCGACGAGCGCGCCCTGGCTAAGGCACGCAATGAACTGGAGAAACTTCAGCCGGCAAAATCGAACGTTCACGTGCTGGCGCAAGCCTGCGACGTGCGCAGCCCTGACTCCGTCGACTACCTATTCGCCCTCGTTCGCGGATTGCACCGGCCGCTCGACATCCTCATCAACAATGCCGGCATTGGACACCCCACTCGCACCGTCAGCGAGCTGCCCTATCCCACCTGGATGGAAGTGATCGACACCAATCTCAACGGCCTGTTCCTCGTGACGCAGGCGGCGCTCGCCGTGATGAAGCGCGGCAGCACAATCGTAAACAATCTGTCGATCGCCGCCGAGCGCATTTTCCCAGGGTTGGCAGCCTACAATGCGTCGAAGCATGGCGCCCTCGGATTTACCAACACGCTGCGTGAGGAGCTGAGGCCCAAAGGTATTCGTGTAATTGCCCTCATGCCCGGCGCAACCGATACGGCAATCTGGAACGCGATGTGGCCAAGAGCGCCAAGGCGCAAAATGATGTCCGCGAAAACCGTCGCGAGCACGGTGGTTGACGCATTGCTCTTGCCTGAAAACGCGACCGTAGAAAAGATCGTTGTGATGCCGTCGAGCGGCACCCTGTAGCCAAGGAAGAAGTGGCGACGCGGACGCTCGACTGAGCATCCAACAGTGTAGTCGGTTTCGTTGGCCTTTTGCGGTTGTTCGCTAACGACCAGCGACCAGGGACTAATGACCGACGACTAACGACTGAGCAGCGACCATGTCATTTCTCGATTATTTCAAATCGTTGAAGCCGGAGCACCGCCTGGCCTGGGCCGTAGCCATCGCTGCCGACCTCCTTCAGATCGTCGCGTTTCCGCTCTTTGCCGAAGGAGGCGTGTCTCCCGCCGACTCGCTGCTCGATCTAGTTGTCGCCTTCATGATGATTCGTCTGCTCGGATGGCATTGGGCCTTTTTGCCGACGGCGGCGGCGAAACTCATTCCCGCCGCAGATCTTTTTCCCACCTGGACCGCAGCCGTATGGTTCGTCACTCGCCACAAAATAAGCGCTCACTCTGATTCCAGTCCTGCCGATTCCAATCCTGCCGATTCCAACCTCGGAGAGCCGGAGATTCTGCCGCCCGGCCCCGCGCCGGAACCGCGCCGTTGAAAAATCCGCCACCCGTAGCGATCTCAGCCGTCAACATCGATTGCCTCTACTGATAGCTGAGAGCTGACAGCTGAGAGCTCTCTACCAGGTCCCATACCTGTATCGGTGCGGTCGTTCCCGGAATATCTTGATCATGACCACGCCGGAGACGAACCCTCCCACATGCGCCCAGAAGGCGACCCCGCCCGAAGTCTGGTGGGTTTCGGCAATCGCAGTCGTCGTGCCGCTCATGAAATTCACCACAAACCAGTATCCGAGCATCAGCCATGCCGGAACATGAAAAAAGAATATGGGTGGAAACCAGACCAGCACCCGCGCCCGCGGATACAGGATGAAGTATGCGCCCATCACCCCCGCAATCGCGCCGCTCGCGCCCACACTGGGTATGCGTGAAGCCTGGTTCAGCAAAATGTGCGTGATGCCGGCCGCCAATCCGCTAAGCAGGTAAAACACCAGATAGGTAAAGTGTCCGAGGTAGTCTTCCACGTTGTCGCCGAAGATCCACAGGAAGAGCATGTTGCCTGCAACGTGTAAGAATGAAGCGTGCAGAAACATCGAGGTAAACAACGGCAAAATGGCCGTAGCCACCGGGTCGTAGGAGTGCCCGGTGAGCACAGCCAGTACGTGGTGAGGAACGACGCCAAACTCGAACATAAACGAATTCAGCGCCCGATGGCCGACCGAAAGCTCCCACATAAACACCATCACGTTCAGAACGATCAGAAAATAGTTGACGAAGGGCGTCGAGAAAGTGGGCTGATCGTCACGAAGCGGAATCATTTAAATTTGCAATTGGTGATTTGTAATAGGTAATTTGAAAGCAGGATCCCAGATGCAGCGACGATTGGCCTTCAAATTACCAATTCCAAATTACCAGATTACAAATCCCCATGAACGGTGTCGTAGTCATCGATAAACCGCCCGGCCTCACATCGCACGACGTAGTCAATCGCGTGCGGCGAATTCTCGGGCAGCGCGCCGTCGGTCATCTCGGAACCCTCGACCCTTCCGCTACCGGCGTCCTGCCGGTTGTCCTAGGCAATCTCACGCGCCTGGCGCAGTTCTACACGCATTCTGAGAAGACCTACGAAGGCGTGATACGCTTCGGTTTCGCCACTGACACTTACGACACCGACGGCGAGCCCACCACACCGCAGCAACACGTGCACATTAATTGCGACCAGGTCCGCGCCCTGGCGACACAGTTTCAGGGCATCATCCAGCAGATGCCGCCGCCGTTTTCCGCCAAGAAGATTGCCGGAGTGCCGGCCTACAAGCTGGCCCGAAAACACAAAGAAGTCACCCTCAATCCCGTACAAGTAGAAATTAAGGAATTCGAAATTCTGGCCACGACCGACGACGAAGCCACCTTCCGCGCCCGCGTAGCCTCGGGCACATACATAAGGTCGGTTGCCCACGACATGGGCCAGAAGCTCGGCTGCGGCGCTCATCTGGCCAGTCTGCGGCGCACCGCCGTCGCCGAATTCTCAATCGATGATGCCCACTCGCTCCAGGCATTGGAAGCCGCGATGCAACAGGGAAGCGCGGAGTCATTGGCACTTACAATGTTTGTTCATCCCAGAAAGTTGGTGCCGCAGCTGCCGAGCGTTACCGCCAACGAGGAGAGCGCCGCCCTCATCCGCAGCGGCCGCGCCGTGAATCTGCCGGAAATGTCCCGCGCTCCCCAGGTAAAGGTCTTCTACGGCCAGCGCGACCTGATTGCAATTGCCACGCGAATCGCAGGCACCCTGTTCCACCCGCGGATCGTGTTTACCGCGTGATGAGTCATACTGTGGGGGACGGCGCCTCGCCCGTCCAGATGCTCGACTCTCCACTGCACGTCATAGACGCAGAAGGCGGCAGACAGTATATTCTGGCCGGAGGACGAAGAGCTGAATCCTTGAAGGAAGGAAATCCGTGACCTTCACCAACTGTTACCAAGACAGCGCCCGCGCCGAAGCCTACGCTACGCTGCAGTTCAAGAACACCTACCACTTAGCCTATCGAGACATCCCTGCCATCCTCGGCGAGCACGTTCGTGGCAGCAAGAGTTTAGACTTCGGCTGCGGCACAGGACGGTCCACGCGCTTCCTGCGCCAACTGGGCTTCGAAGTTACGGGAGTTGATATTGCCGAGGACATGATCCGCAAGGCGCGCGAACTCGACCCCTCCGGCGACTACCGCCTGATTAAGGACGACCTGCCCACATTTCCATCCGCGACCTATGATCTGGTGTTCGCCGCCTTCACCTTCGACAACATCGCGGGAGACAACAAGCTCCGCATCTTGCGGGAACTGGCTCGCCTCCTGAGCCGAGACGGCAAGCTGGTGCAGATCGTCTCCCGGCCGGAAATTTACATCCACGAGTGGGCCTCATTTTCGACGAAGGACTTTCCCGAAAACCAGGACGCGAAGTCAGGCGACAAAGTACGCATCATTGTGACCGATCACGCCGATCCGCGCCCGGTGGAGGACATTCTGTGGACCGATGAGGCCTACCGCGAAATCTTCCAGGCAGCGCAGCTGCGGGTGCTGGGGAAGTATGAGCCCTTGGCGCGGAGAGATGAGCCCTACAGCTGGGTGAGTGAAGTAGAGATTGCTCCTTGGGCCGTGTACGTCCTTGGGCGTAGTTAAGGATCAGCGATATTCGGAATGTCCGATAACAGGTATTATGTGAAGTACAGCGCAAACAGATCTGACAACTAAAGCTCCAACTGGCCGAGCAACATCCTCACAGGCTGCGGAAAAACTCGACGGTGCACTTGATTTTGGGTGGCGCAGCGGTTCACCGCTGCGATAACCGCCCTGTTTTGAATGCGGCTTTAGCCGCTGAGGGACGGCAATTTTCCAAACTGCACCACTACCAAATCTACCGAACTGATTACCCCAGGCCTGCTCCCACGTCTGATAGAACGAAACCCGTGGATCGAGAGTCGGCCAAGGCTAACTATGCTGCGAAATAACATCGCCGGTATTCTTCTGATTGCCATTGCCACTGTCACTCCTTTTCTTCCGGCCCAAACGGTTCCCCCTCAGCCCAAGCGTGAGCACTTTCAGCACGCGGAAGTGCTCTACGGATGGGCGCAAGACAGCCAAGGCCAAGGCCAACGCCTGCGGACCTTTATCACCCGGCCGAATCACTCCACTGGCAAAGTCCCAGCGATCTTTTTCGTGGGCTGGCTGAGTTGCGACAGCATGGAATATCCAGACGCCGATACGAAAGACGGTTTCGGCATTCTGTTGCGCCGCCTGATCGAGCAATCCGGCTATGCGACCGTGCGAACCGATAAGCCCGGCGTGGGCGAAAGCCAGGGAGACTGCAGCAAAGCAGACTTCGCCGAAGAACTCTCAGGTTATCAATCCGCTTTTGACGAAATGTTCAAGTATGACTTTATCGACCCCCAGAAGATCTTCGTGGTCGGCCTCAGCAACGGGGGCGGAACCGCGGCGCTAGTTCCCCGCCAGCATCCCGTGCGCGGATACATTGCCGCCAGTTCGTGGGGTCGCACCTGGTACGAACACATGCTGGAACTGGAGCGCCGCCGCCTGACCGAAGACGGCAAATCACCCGCCGACGTCAACACCGCAGTGAAAGCTTTTGTCGAGTTCTACACTCTCTACTTGATGAAAGGAATGACGCCCGGCCAAGTGATCACCCAGCATCCCGAATGGAAGAGTCTCTGGTACGATTCCACGGAAGGCCAATACGGCCGACCCGCGTCGTTCTATCAGCAGTTGCAAGCCCTGAACCTCGGCGAAACGTGGCAACGCGTGAACGAGCCCGTTCTAGTCATTCGCGGCACCGCCGACAGCATCATGAGCCAAGCCGATAGCCAAGCCGTCGCGCAAATCGTGAACCAGATCTATCCCGGAACCGCCCGCTATCTAGAGATCGATGGTATGAGCCACGGCTTTACCGTCAATGACAAGTTCTGTGAGGAACTGGTTCCGACGATCCTGAACTGGATGAGAGAACAGCTGGGAACCGGCAAATGATGAACTAGTTGTGCGCGTGCAACAATTCCCCAAGCTCCTCGCGGAATTTCTGCAACGCCTCAAGTCGCTCCGGCGTAGCCTCCACCACTTCGCTCTTTGCCTGAAAGACTTTGCGTCCTGCCTTTTCGGTGAGCACGCCCATCACTTCCCCCATGCGCCAGCCAGCAGTGCCCAGGATTTGCAAACCGTCCAGGCCCGGAACCAGCAAAGCAACGCAGTTCTCCCGCAGCACGCCAATGCATTTGGGATAGCGTTCAAAAGTTTGAAGTTCGAATCCCGCAAGGTAAAGACGCTGCAGCTGTTCCGCGGAATCGGGCATGAGGATTTGTAATCTGCGATTGGTAGTTTGTGATTTGAAAAACGAAGGGCAAAGCCTTCACTGAGAACTGACAACTGAGAACTGTGCCTCACATCTTGTACTTGCCCAGATCATCATCGCCAAGGTCTTCCAGCCACTTGCGGAGTTCCTCGCTGTTGACCGCAGCCACCGGACTAGCCGCCTGCTTCGAGGTCGAACTCTTCAGCACCTCGTCCTCCACGAAAATTGGGCAATCCACGCGCAACGCCAGCGCCAGCGCGTCCGACGGACGCGAGTCGATGCTCACCACCTGCCCTTCCCTTTCCAACCAGATCACGGCGTAAAAGGTTTCGTCTTTCAGTTCCGTGACCACCACTTTGTGAACCAGCGCGTCCAGACCCGTGAGAACGTTCTTGATCAAGTCGTGCGTCATGGGCCGCGGCGTGCTCACCTTTTCGATTTCCAGCGCGATGGCATTGGCTTCATATACCCCCACCCAGATCGGGAGCACCGCGTCGCTGCCCACATCCTTGAGCAGCACAATCGGCATGTTCGAAACCGGATCCATGATCAGCCCGCGAATTTTCATTTCCACTTCCATAAGGAACCTCAAAAACAAACCACGCGTAGAGACGGGGCTTGCCCCGTCTCGCTTTCCGCATACAACGCGACCGGCCGCGCACCAACCCTCAATTATCCCCCAGCCATCTCTCCCACCAAACTGTTCGGGAAGCTCCCCGTCACCCGCACGTTAATATAGCAACCAGACTTGAGCTCAACTCCCGCCGGAACCGTAAAGTTCATCACCTTAATCTGCGAAGTCCGCCCCACCCACTGTCCGCGCGCCGGATTCTTCCCTTCCACCATCACCTCGATCACCTGCCCCACATGCCGCTGATTCCGCCGCGCTCCAATCTGCTTTTGCCGATCATTCAAAACCGCCAGCCGCCGCGCCTTCTCCGCGTCCGGTATCGCATCCTCCAAAAGCAGCGCCGGAGTGTTAGGCCGAGGAGAATACTTGAACGTAAACACGCTGTCATACCCAACCAAGTCCATCAACGAAAGCGTCTCCTCAAACTCCCGTTCCGTCTCGCCCGGAAAGCCAACAATCAGATCGCTGGTGATCGATATATCACGTTGCGCCGCCTGAATCCAGGCAATGCGCTCCAGATATTCGTCGCGAGTGTAGAGCCGCGACATGGCATCCAGCACCCGAGTCGATCCGCTCTGGACCGGCAAATGCACATGATCGCAAAGCGCCGGCAAGGCCTCAATCACGTCGACAATATCGCGCCCAAAATCCCGAGGGTGAGAAGTAGTAAACCGCACCCGCCGAATCCCGGAGACCGAAGCCACCGCCGCCAGCAACTCAGCAAACGTCTTATTTCCCGAAGGATCCCGGTAAGAGTTCACGTTCTGCCCAAGCAGCTGAATCTCCGTATAGCCAAGATCAACCAGCTGCCGCGCCTCTTCAAGAACAGAGGCAGAAGTCCGCGAGCGCTCCTTGCCGCGAGTATAAGGAACCACGCAATAAGCGCAGAACTTGTCGCACCCTTCAATAATCGTGATATAACCGCGATGCGGATTCGTGCGAGCCGTAAACTCCGTTTCAAAGCACGCATCCGTCATCCGGTCGTCAAGCCCTGTAACCCGCGACGACCCAGTCTCCAACTGCACCAGCATCGAAGGCAAATTCCGATAAGAAGCCGACCCGCACACCAGCGAAACATAAGGAGCGCGCTCAAAAATCTTTTCCCCCTCCTGCTGCGCCACGCACCCCAGGACGCCAAACTGTTTCCCCTGCGCCCGATACTTCTTATAATCCGCCAGCCGGTTAAACACCTTCTGCTCCGCCTTGTCGCGAATCGAGCAAGTGTTATAAAGCACCAGCCCCGCCTCTTCGACCGTAGGCACCTGCCGATACCCCTGCGACAACAGCGTCCCCACGACCTTTTCGGAGTCGTGAGCATTCATCTGGCAGCCAAAAGTTTCGAGGTAAAACGTCTTCGAGGCGGGCTCCGACATGGAGTCAGTATAAACCAGCGAAGAATCGCGTAGGGACAGTCGCGTACTTCGTAAAGATTGGGCTTCTTGACTCCCACTCATGGCGTCAGGAATCGGTCGTTCGGTCCTTTCTAACCCAGTCCCAGTTGGTTACCATTTTTTCGCGAATCCATCAATGCGGTGATTGGAGCCGGATCTACTTGCTCAAGAGCAAGTCGTTGATAGTGGAATTGAACACAGCATACGGAACTGCGCCGTCAATGCGGACCCCATCGATCTCGTCTTTGGCCGTTTTCCCGATGACAAAACTGGGGGTTCCGCCGACACCGAGAGCGCTGGCGTCGGCGACATCTTTCTGAATCGCGGAAATGTACTTTTTATCTTTGATGCATCCGGCGAAGGCGTCCATTTCGAGGTCGGCCCTAAGCCCGTATTTCAAGATGGATTCGGGACCCAGGTCGGTTGCTGAATCCAGCATCATGGCACTGCGCATTTCCCAGAATTTATGCTGCTCTCCTGCGCAGCGCGCTGCGATCGCAGCGGTCTGCGCATTAGCATGAAATCCGAGAGGCAGGTCGCGGCTGACGAAGCGGACTTTTCCCGTATCGATGTAGTCCCTCTTTAATTGAGCAAAGCTATCGGCCTCAAAACGGCGGCAGAAAGGGCACTGATAATCGCTGAACTCGACCACGGTGACGGGCGCATCGTCACGCCCCAGGACATTCCAATCCGGAGCCACTCTCATCTTTACTCTCTCGGGATCATGGTTTGCTGCCGGGCGATCTGTCTGTGCGGCTGGGGACGAGTTCGTTCCGTACTTCGGCGGGCATGGTCCCCATCCGTTGCGCCCGCAGTTACAAAGATAGGCACCATAGGGGCAAGGGTTCCCAGCGCCGTTCCCGGGAGGTGCAACACAAACGTAGCCGGTCCCAAAAGAGTTAACAGCCGGGCTGGTCCCCTTCGGGCACACGCAATTGTTACCCTCCACGACGACCTGTGAGTTGAGTTGCCCACACCCGCAGGTCCCGTTGATATAGAGTTGGTTGCCCGGGCAGGCGCATTGCAGGGTACCGTTCAACTCTCGCGGGGATTGCCCGGGCGGGCAGGTGCAGGTGTTGTGCACGACGGTCTGCCCGAAAGCGGGGCAGCCGCAGGCGTTGTTGATTGGTACCGCGCCTTTGACCGAGCAGGTGCACTGGTTGTTGACAACGATTTGTCCAGTGGCGGGACAGCCGCAGGTGCCGTTGATTGGCACTGCGCCTTTGACCGAGCAGGTGCACTGGTTGTTTGCAACGATTTGTCCGGCGGCGGGACAGCCGCAGATGCCGTTAATCGGCACTGCGCCGTTAACCTGGCAAGTGCACTGGCCATTGTTGATGACCTGACCCGTTACATTGCAAGCACAGGATGAAG
>Ga0187853_10004397_pt1 | contig 10333 bp, 18 predicted proteins | sample June2016WEW_6_10_2_FD_132417 | JGI IMG/M metagenome (GOLD analysis project Ga0187853, IMG submission 132417) | Peatland microbial communities from SPRUCE experiment site at the Marcell Experimental Forest, Minnesota, USA - June2016WEW_6_100 | ecosystem: Environmental > Terrestrial > Soil >...
CAATTTGTCACCATAAAATTCAGTTGACAATGTTCTATAACAGACCCGTGGCCGGAATCCAAAATTCCAATTATATTATCATAAATGGCTCTAGTTTTAGTTATATTCTTATTCTTTTTATTAGTTAAAGAAGCATAACAAGCCTTAGCATAAAAACTACAAAGAATTTCTCCTACATCCAATCCTTCATTGACAGCCTTCTCAAATTCATCTAAAAATTCAATCTGGTCGGTATCTTTAAGATATTCTATTACAGCATCTTTATCTACAGTAGTATATCCAAGTAAATAAACTTTTGGTTTAACAAATCTTTCATTCATATTTCTGTTCCTTTTTCAATCATAAATTTAATCTAATCCTTTCCACAATTCTATATCAGGGTGAATCCTTTTACAAGTATTTATAAACGACTCTCTTGCCGGAATATTCTTTTTACCAGATAAACTTGCTGTAGCATAACTCAACAAAATGTCTATGTCGGTTCGCCATACTTTCAGGTCGAGGCCTGTAAACATTTCATTGAGCACGTTCCAACATCCACACTTCATCAACACGTCAATAGCCGTGTGGATTTCGTCAATCTGTTTGTCTGTTACTTTGTTCTTCATTTTCCCATTGACTTGTTATACGGAATATCTGTAAGGCGTGTAATACCATTCTTTCACCTTCGGTTATTGTTCCGTCTTTTTCTTTTTGTTCCAATGAAGGCCCAATACCACAGACTTGAATTTGGTCTTTTGGAACCAATTTCACTTCTACCCTACAACATTTAGGCAACTCGTTCATGCCGAAAGTCTGACGAATTGTTTGATTTCAATCTTCTCACCAACAATTCCTGAAACCTTTGTGATAAGTTCCTTGATGGTAATGGTATCATCCTTCACAAACTTTTGGTTTAGAAGACAAATTTCAGAATACCACTTATCCATCTTACCCTTAACAATTTTGTCACGAATGGCCTGTGGCTTGTTTTCAGATTGCTTAAACAATTCTTCCATTACAATACCACGTCGGGCTTCATTGACGCTCTGTTCATCAACATATTGAGCCTGAATAGGACTTGATACGATGTGCATACAAATGTCCTTCGCCAATTGTGTAAACAATTCGTTCTTCGCCACAAAGTCTGTCTGTGACGCCAATACAATCATGGCGCCGACCTTGTTGTTATGGACGTATGAATATACAAAACTACTATCGGCCTTGCGATTCGCCATATCCTCAACACTGGCCTCACGTTGTTTTACAAGGATTTCAATGGCCTTGTCAACGTCTCCATTGGTTTCGGCCAATGCTTTGTTAATCTTGTTGATGGGAGCTAATGTAATCTCCCTTACCTTCTTTACTTGTTCAATGTTTGTCATAAATTATATTTAGTAATTGTTTAAACATAATAATCAACCAAAGAAATCAGTTGCCTTATTATTAATATATTCGTTTCCATTGTCTTTTCCTTCAAGGTATTCTACGATTATATCAAGATGACATTTTAACGGTTTACAATAACAACCGAGAATTTTACCTTTTAAAGATAAAACACTATCACGAAATCTAACGTCTGTCAAGCGTTTATAAAAATACTCACGAAACTTTTGAATTACTTGTTTTCTATCTCCATCTCTACCTATTTTAAATGGATTTCCAAATAGAGAACCACGACCGCAATAAACATCATAGAAAGATGATTTCTTACCTTTCTTTTTTCTGATGTTTACTACTGTGGTCATTACTCTTTTGGCGGTTCCTTAACCTGAGCATCCAATATGTAAGTATGCGTAAAATTATACCCTTGAATCGGAGTCTCCAATTCAATTATAATGACAGGTCCAACGGAACCACACACTTTTCCCCAACCAGAAGGAAGTTTATCGCCCATCACAAAATACACTCTATCACCTTGTTTTTTATTATTTGTTTCATTCATATATTGTATTATATGTCATCGTAGTCAATTGTCAAGTGATAATAAATTTATTGTTTAAGAAATTTGACTTATATATATTAGAGATATGAAGACACCAATATATGTTAAAAAGGCCCAATTAAATTGGAGAATAAGAAAAAAGAAAGAGGGATATAAATGGTATAATTTTTTTACCACTCCAGAAGTAGGAGATAAATTAAGAGAATTTTATAAACAATTAAAACACGAAAAATAATTATGAAAATAAGTGGAATTTACAAAATAATCAATAAAGTTAATGGAAAGTATTATGTTGGAAGTTCTGTCGATACATCTAAAAGAATTAGTAATCATAAATATAATTTAATTAAAAATCGTCACTTCAATTTACATTTACAATCGGCGTGGAACAAATATGGAAAAGAAAATTTTGAATTCGTTGTAGTAGAAACTGTTGAACCTACTATGTTGATGGAAACCGAGCAAAAATATCTTGATGTTTGTAAATCAAATCCAAATAATTTTTATAATATGAGTTATAATGTAGAATCTACGACGAGAGGTATAAAATTATCAAAAGAAACAAGATTTTTAATAAGTAAGAATAACGCGAGATATTGGAAAGGAAAACATCATTCGAATGAAACAAAAAGAAAATTAAGCATCTCTCATAAAGGAAAGAAACATTCCGAAATCCACAAGAGAAAAATGAGTAAAATTATGAGTGGCGTTGGTAATCCCATGTATGGAAAAATTTTTTCGGAAGAATATAGAAAAAAATTAAGCAAGTCGCATATAGGAAAAATAGTTAATAATGAAATAAGAAAAAAGATATCAGCATCAAATTTAGGAAAACACAATAACTTTTCAGAAGAAGCAAAAAAGAAATTAAGTGAACTTATGAAAATTCGATGCTTGAATGGAAAAAATCCACGAACAATTCAAACAAAATTTATTTTTATTCATGAAATACATGGGCAAAAAATATGTAGAATGATAGATTTATGTCACAATTTTCAACTCACAAGTAGTGATGTCAGTGTCATATGTAAAGGAATTCGGCAATCATCAAAAGGTTGGAGATGTTTGGGAAAATATCAAGAATTAGTTGAGAATCCCAATTTTTGAGATTTATCATAATCTCGACTTGAAACGTTGGCTGACATCATTTCTTTTAAATCTTTGACGGCGGTTTCAAATGGTTTCTCAAAACAACAAATTGAAATTACCAGTTCGGCACAAGCGGCGAAAGAGAAACCTTCTGACGATTTTACCCATTTTTCAATTTCTCCATCGGTAACATTAAGTTTCTTTTGAAAATAGAGTTTTCTAACTTCTGCTGAAGGCATTCCAATCTGAATAACTCTGTCAAATCGCCGAGGTCTGGCAACTAATCTTTTATCCAAATTTTCAGGATAGTTTGTAGTGGCAATATTAAGACATTTATCAATGGCAGATTCACCATCTAAAAGTTGTAGAATTTCATCCTCGCCATGTTCCGAAATTATAGCGTCCAAATCTTCAAACAAACAGACGATAGGACGGTCTGGTTCCACCTTACGGAATTGGGCAAGACCATCATTGAATACGGCTGGATGGTTCGTGCATTGGAATACAAGACCATCTGCGTTCACAATGTCAGCAATGATTTGTTGAACTAAACAAGTCTTACCAGACCCAGCAGGGCCGTGAAGAAGATATCCTCTACGGTGGAGGAATCCGTGTTCTGTAAATTTTTCTCCCTTACCCCAGAAGGTTGTGATTTCGCTAAGAATCTTTTCAGAAATTGAATCGGGGAATCTCAAGAGGTCATCAACACAGACATTTTTCTTTTGATAAATGATTCCGTGATATTGACTGACCGCTACACTATACACACCACTGGTGAGTTTTGTGGCGGTTGAAGAAACTGGCTTGTAAGTGTGAGGGCCACATACTGCCCATTGAACCAAAGAAAGGGAATTCAAAATATCCTTTTCTTCTTCACTCTTTTCAGAAGTGGCCGGTTGTGCTTTCTTTCGGGGAGTTGTCGGTTTAACCGAGTTAGTGCCAAAGGCTTTCAAATTCATTTCGTTCATATGTTAGGGATTATAACTTAAATCATCAGTAAGTCAAATTATAAAAAAAGGGTGTGAAGATTTCTCTCCACACCCAATTTCCAACAACAATGAAACACCAATCTTACACAACTACAGCGTCGTAACTAAATTATCTCATTGGAATATTATTTGAATCAACTGATATTATGAATATTTCTATTACCGCCCATATCCAACTAATGAATGCGCCGTAACCACAAGTTAAAACCGTGATTAACAATTGAATCAGACCTTTAGTATTATGGCCGGCATAAAAATTGTGAACGCCAAACGACCCCAAAAAGAAGGCCAACAACTGATAAACAATTCTACTCTTTTGAGAAATTCCGTTAACTGTTGTAGTTCCTATATTCCCACTATTGTTATTATTACTGTTGTTAATGACGATTGTTGGTTGTGACGAATTTGGAATGGGAGGTATTGATGGTATATTAAACAACGGTATCAACATTGACACAGGAAGCCAATCCTGAGATTCCGTAGTAGCATATAAATTAGTTTGTTCAATTGTTCCAGCATCATACAATGCTTTCACTTGTTCTATTGTATATGGGCCTCCGGTTTTATTTCCGATTAGAATATAATATTTCATATTTTTATATCTTACCACAGTATTATTAAATGTCAATAAAAAAGAAAGTGTTAAAACGGGAAAAGCGCAAATATTTGCAGAAGGCTTGACTTTTTTCGGAACTTGTGTATATTTATCACCATAGACGCACCATTAGCATAAAGGTAATGTGCTGCTTTGCCAAAGCAGATAAGTCGGGTCGCTACCGACATGGTGCTCCAAATTTCAGCCGTTCGATTAAGCGTCTTCGTTCCATACTTACTATTATATGGTAAAAACTACATAAGATTATATGACCCAAAGAAAAAATGAATTTTGATTGCCATTTTTAAGTTCGGTGATATAGTTATTGATGTAACGCAGGTATCGTATAACGGCTATTATTCGGCACTTCCAATGCTGAGACGTGGTTTCGACTACCACTACCTGCTCCCGTCCTATAGCTCATGGAGAGCCGTCCGACTTATAATCGGATTAATCGCTAGATTGGCGTAAGGTTTAGGGTTCGATTCCCTTTAGGACGACCAAAATTTTTGAATCACATATTACAGTTTTCATAATAATAAATATATGACGGAGTATGAAACATACCATATACCACAAATGATATTTTTAGTTGCCTGTTTTTAAATTTCATGTATAGTTATGTATGTAACTTTTATTGCGGGATGTGAGAAGCCCGGTATCTCAGCGTGCTCATAACGCGCCGCCTAAGTGCCTCGCAGGTTCAAATCCTGCTCCCGCTACCAATTTCGGTGTTATAGACCAACGGCAGGAGTCAAGAAACTTAAAATTTCTACAGTGTGAGTTCGAATCTCACTAACACCACCATCTTCTTGACAACAGTTCTTCATTGTGGTATCATTCTTCCATGAGACTCAACTGCAATAGTTTTTTCGATGGAGATTTTGATTATATCAATCTCAACGACTTTTATTTAGCAAATAAGGTTTTGATACCTGACACAAAGGTTCCATCACAAATTCAGGATGCCTTGAATTCTTTAAACAAAAATACCTATGGTGGATGGGCAGAAGACCGTAAGGATATTTGGGCCGGAACTTACATGGATGAAAAGAAAAATTACATTCATTTAGGAATTGATATTAACGTCAAAGAAGGAACCGAAGTAAAGATTCCATTTGATGCCGACTTGGTTGATATTTTTACTGACACCGATACACAAATCGGCTGGGGCGGAAGAATGACTTTCACTGACAAATATTCAAACAATACACCATTCTTGGTGTTAGCCCATTTAGACCCAAACTCATTGGTCAATAAGCAAAGATTTAACAAAGGTGAAGTGATTGGACGTGTTGGAACGTGGCCGACCAATGGAAATACCTTTCAACATTTACACGTTCAAGTTGTCAAGAAATTGGATTTGACCAATTTCGATGGATACGGTTATATCAAGGATTTGCCAAATAACCCCAATCCGTTCCAATTTGACTTTTTATAAGTCTGTGGTATAATTTCCCTACGATTATTCACGTCAAAATAACGAAAAAGTGTTGATTTAATATTTTTAATTATATGTATGATGTATGAATAACGAATTATATCAAAAACATTGTCCTGATTGTAAAAAATTACAAAATTATTCAAGTAAATATAAATTGTTAAGAGCATTAAAAAATAATTCTCGTTGTGATGAATGTTCAAGAAAACGACCGTCTAAAAAACGACAAAATTTGACAGGAAATATATATGGCAGATTGACTGTTGTATCTTTTTATGAAAAACGCAAAGGTCAACAATATTGGAAATGTAAATGTAATTGTGGTAATGAAACCATCGTCGGTCATACACATTTAACCTTACAAAGGGTTAGGTCGTGCGGGTGTAGTCACTTTTATTTAAAAAATAAACATCCACACTGGACTGGTATAGGTGATATGCCCGGAACATATATGGGGTCATTACGACAATCGGCTAAAAAAAGAAAATTGGAGTTCAATTTAACAAAAGAACAATTGTGGAAATTATTTCTAAATCAAAATAGAAAATGCATATTATCAGGAGTTGAATTATCATTCAATTCCCAGCACAATAAAAATGACGGAACCGCATCATTGGATAGAATTGACAGTTCCAAAGGATATACGATTGACAATGTTCAGTGGGTTCATAAAATAGTCAACATTATGAAACATGACGTGGAAGAAAAAGAATTTTTTAATTGGTGTAAATTGATAACGGAAAGAAATAAATTATGAACAAATTAGCAACAATACAAAAAATTCACTCAATTCAACAACACCCAAATGCCGACAATTTATCCATCGGTAAAGTTTTAGAATGGCCTGTAGTTATTAAAAAAGACCAATTCAAAGAAAATGAATTAGTAGTTTTTATAACTATAGATAGTATTGTTCCAGAAACGGAATATTTTGAATTTATGAGAAAACAAAAATTCCGAATCTGGAATGCCAGATTTCGTGGAAGTCCAAGTTCAGGTTTAGTCTGCCCATTGTCAATCATACCAAAAACAGAAGGATTACCTCCTGGAAGTTTATTCCTTTCAGAAGGAAATGATGTTTCTGAAATACTTGGTATAACAAAATACGAACGACCACTTGATTTGACCGTTCGTGGTGATGCCGCTGGTGGATTTCCTACCAGTCTCATTTCTATTTCCGATGAAGATAATATGTTAAGTAATTCCAAATCTCTACAAGAATTGGAAGGAAAAGAAATTTACATCACTCAAAAAGTTGATGGTAGTTCAACAACTTTTATCTTCAATGACGGGGAATTCAAAGCCTGTTCTCGTAGATTTGAATTGAAAGAAGGTAGCGGATTCCCTTGGTATTCTGCAACAAAATACGACATAAAGAACAAGTTGACGACTCTTGGTAGAAATCTTGCAATTCAGGCGGAATCTGTGGGAAATAAACTTAATGGAAATCGAATGGGAATAGATGGTATAGAATTAAGAATTTTTAGGGCAAAAAATTTAGACACAAGAGAATTGTATAATTATCAAGAACTAAAAGAATTGTCCAAACAACTTGAAATTCCCATAGTTGATGAAATTATGGTATGTCAATTTAACAAAGATATTCATACGATAGATTGGTTTAAAAATTTAGCAGATAAACAAATATATTCTACCAACGGTCAACCGGCCGAGGGTCTAGTGGTAGCACCCGTAAATCCTTTCTACTCCAATACGTTAGGGAAGTCCTGGTCGCTCAAAATTATTAATAGTAATTATAAACAATCTTAACGTTCTAATAAAATCCAATTCGAAGAAGATTTTCTTTTTTGTGTAAATAATTGATGTATATTTCTATTTTTACAATAATCTATCATTTCTTTTTTAGTTCCTTCAAAAATTTCATTTGATATTTTATTTTTAAATTTATAAATGTTATGATTATAATTTGGATGTAATTTATCTCTCGGAGTATTTAACACAGTATTTTTACTAATTAACTGTCTTGTGATAGAGGTATGAGTTTTTCCATAAAAAGAATTTCCTATACCCATTTTGGATTCGGACATTCTTTTTCTTGTTTTCATACTTAATTTTCTGCCTCTTGTTGGACAATAAGCATCAAAACTTACATTGTAGCAATTTTTCATTTCTAATTTTGCTTTATCTAAATATATCTGTTCAACTTTTAATAAACTTTCGATTGGTAATTTTTCTATAATTAAAAATTGAAAATTATTTTCGCCATATTTATTCCACGACCTTTGAAGTTTAATGTTATGATGTTTATTTTTCATCAAAAGATATTTATGTTGAAACCATCTTCCTGACCAAGAATCGGTAAGAATATCACAAGAACTTCCGACATAATACTTTCCGTTAACCTTGTTTATTATCTTGTATATTCCGCTTATTTTCGTGGTATCGTTTAAGATTTTCTTTTCTAATTCTTCGTTTATGCCGGTTATAATACCGCATACGCCTGACTCTCCATTGTTCTCTAATTTCTTCTTCGGTTCTGTTAAGACATTTTCTTCCCATATAACACCTTTCGTAGTTGACATTTCACCGTTCATATGATATAAATAGAGTTGAAATTATTAAAAGTGACAAAATGAGTGATAAAATTACAAATAAATCTCCGTGGTCTAAAGAACTTCAAGACAAAATCGACGAAACTAAACATTTAGGAGAAATGTTAAAGAAACGTGCTAAAGCGATATCCGATTCGATAGAACCGGAATATAGGTTAGTTGTTGTAGATGGATTTGATTTAACACTTCGTCAAATAATAATCAAATATGATAAAAAAGAACCGATGCCTATGGTATCTATTGGAGACACTATGTTGGTTGTGTGGAAACCTGATAAGGAGGAAGTATGAATCTACGAAATTTTCACAGTAAAATTGGTGACGACTATGCTTGGGAATTGGAAACATTCTACAATTATAGAAGTTTCAAAGATGGGATTGACTTTTTTATTTTTGATATATCTTTTGACAAATACATTTGCGACCACAATCCCAAATTTAACTTTACTTTGAAGATTATAAATTTCATTATCTTTGATTTTACAATTTATAATATCTGGCACACGGACAACCCAAATTCTCCATATTACGGTATGGATGAAGATGAGGACGAAGATTTGACTTTTGATAGTGATTTTGACGCCGACGGACCTAATTATGAGAGAGATTCATGACTAAACCCGTTGAACAATGGACAAATACAGATACGTTAAACCTGATTTATTTTCATGGGATATATCCTGACGATTTTTACAAGACTATGAAAGTTATAACACATTCACGACGAAATTTTTACGAGAAGAACAATCCTATCTATTGGTATGAGTTCCTTAGCGGTGACTCCAACGTAATGCTGGATTCTATCTTGGGTAAGTTCCTACGAGTGCCAGGAACCAAGTATTACGAATACGGTGGTTATCATGTAGATGCCATTAAAGAATTGACAGATGCAGGAATTGCTGATATCGTCAATGGTAAGGAGATATGACACGTTCTGAAATAAGACAGAAATTTAGTTTTATTGGTGAAAAATTGCCAGGCAATCCTAAAGTGGATGACTGCTTTGCCAATAATTTATTATCAATTGATAACCAAATAAAAAATTTAAAAATCGGTAAAAATATTATTTTTTATTTTATTGTGAAATCGGTCACAGAAGGTGGTGGAGTAAATTTGGAACTTACATCTGAAACCGTTTATCTTTCGCCTCCAAAATATTTATGAGTTACGCACTTTTTCTTGATGATGTTCGATTTCCGAATACAACGAAACACGTTGAATTGCCTTTATACAATTGGGTTATAGTTCGTTCATATGATGAATTTGTTAAAATTATAACCGAACGAAATTTACCATATCATATAAATTTTGACCACGACCTGTCTTACGATGACCAAAATAAAATGTCAAATTTTACAGAAAAGACTGGTTATGATGCTGCAAAATGGTTGGTAGAATTTTGTATGAGAACCAATCAAGATTTACCTGACTTTGGATGTCATTCGATGAATACTGTTGGAAAACTAAACATTCTCTCACTGCTGGAAAATTTTAAAAATAAACAACAAAATATTGATGAATGATGTTATTTTTGTTGACTTTCCAGCGATGGAATTAAAATTTCATCATACTTATATGTATTATGAAAGAACTATTTGATAGAAAATGTCCGACGTGTCAAAAAAAAGTGACATATACAATAAAAGGAAATCGTGATAAAGCCGAAAGAAATAAAATTATTTGTAGAGAGTGTGAAGATAAAAGTCGTATCATAAAATATAAA
>Ga0187853_10004408_pt1 | contig 10313 bp, 8 predicted proteins | sample June2016WEW_6_10_2_FD_132417 | JGI IMG/M metagenome (GOLD analysis project Ga0187853, IMG submission 132417) | Peatland microbial communities from SPRUCE experiment site at the Marcell Experimental Forest, Minnesota, USA - June2016WEW_6_100 | ecosystem: Environmental > Terrestrial > Soil >...
CCGACATCATCGGCTGGGAAGATGCTTTCTGCGACATGGACTGCAAGATCGCCGGCACCGAAAAGGGCATCACCGGCTTCCAACTCGACCTCAAACTTCGCGGCATCCCCTACCCGATCATGGCCGACGCCGTCGAACGGGCCCGCGCCGCCCGCATGCTCATCCTGGCCGAGATGGCCAAGACCCTGCCGGCTCCGCGCAAAGAATTGAGCAAGTACGCCCCGCGCATCGAGACCATTAAGATCAACCCGGAGAAAATCGGGGCCTTGATCGGGCCCGGCGGCAAGAACATAAAGAAGCTGGTCGAAGAATCCGGCTGTGAAATCAACATCGAAGACGACGGCACTGTCAACATCTACTCCGTCTCCGAAGACGGCATGAAGATCGCCCGCGATGCCATCCTGGGCATGACTGCCGAGGCCGAGATCGGCAAGATCTATCGCGGCAAGGTCGTCACCATCAAGGAATTCGGCGCCTTTGTCGAGTTCCTTCCCGCCAGAGACGGCCTGGTCCATATCAGTGAACTGGCCAACTTCCGCGTCAAACAGACCGAGGACATCGTCAAGCTGGGCGATGAAATCTGGGTCAAATGCCTGGGCGTGGACGAAAAGGGCCGGGTGCGCCTCTCGCGCAGAGCTGCCATGGCCGAGCGTGATCAACAGTTGTCCGGTCAGACCGAGGGGGGCGAACGCAGGGAAGAACCCAACCAGCCTGAACGCGCCGAGCACCGGGGCGATTCGGGCGACCGCGGCGGCGAACGCCGAGACCGTGGCGACCGCGGTGGACGCGGCGAACGCAGCGATCGCGGTGGACGCAGCGATCGCGGTGGACGCGGCGAACGCACTGACCGTGGTGAGCGGAGCGGAGGAGGGGATCGCGGTTACCGGGGAGGCGAGCGCACCCAGCCTGCCGACCGAGGCGAGCGCACTGACAGAGGCGAAACCGGCAATCGGAGCGAGCGCACTGAAAGGGGCGATGCCGGCGACCGAGGCGAGCGCGGTGACCGAGGCGATGCCGGCGGTCGAGGCGAGCGCAGCGATAGGGGCGAGCCTGGCGACCGAGGCGAGCGCACTGACAGAGGCGAAACCGGCAACCGGAGCGAGCGCAGCGAGAGGGGTGATCCCGGCAATCGGGGCGAGCGCACTGACCGGGGCGATGCCGGCAATCGGAGCGAGCGCAGTGACCGGAGCGATACCGGCAACCGGGGCGAACGCGGTGACCGGGGCGACGCCGTCAATCGGGGCGAGCGTACTGACCGGGGCGAACGTGGTGACAGGAGCGCCGGCAATCGTGGCGAGCGCGGTGATAGGGCCGATACCGGCGCCCAGGGCGACCGCGGTGAGCAGCAGCGCGATTAGTTGCCAGCGTGTGAATTGACAAAGGCGAGCCGGCCGCGGCTCGCCTTTCTTGTTATCTGCCCGGGGCGGCGCTTGCGTGATCGCTGGCGCCGGTTTAAGATGATCGGGACTGTCACTTACGAACGCCATGCATACTGCTTATGAACACGATCTCCTCTCGCCCGCGGCCCACGATCCGCTCCGTGAAAACACACGTTGTCCGGCACAACGGTAAAGGCCGCGTCGATGCCGGCCAAACGCCGGACGCTCAACCGGTCAGTTCAAAAGTCAGCGCCTGGCTCGAGCGCCCCAAACACAATTTCATCAACGGCCAGTGGATTCCGGCTGCGTCCGGTAAAACGTTCGACTCACTGAACCCGGCGGATGGTTCGCTGTTGGCCAGGGTGCCGGACAGTGACCGCGAGGACGTTGATCGCGCCGTGCAATCCGCCCGGCGAGCCTTCGAGCACGGGGTCTGGCGGCGCATGACACCGAGCGAACGGGGCAAACTTCTCTGGCGCGTCGGCGATTTGCTGCTCGAGCACGCGGAGGAGTTTGCGGAACTGGAGTCTCTGGACAACGGCAAACCCCGGACGGTGGCGCGCGTGGCCGATGTGCCGCTGGCGGCGGACCTGTTTCATTATATGGCAGGCTGGGCGACGAAGATCGAAGGCAACACGATCCCGATCAGCGTGCCATACGCGCCCGGCGCGCGATTTCACGCCTTCACCGTCCGCGAGCCGGTCGGAATCGTGGGCCAGATCATCCCCTGGAATTTCCCCTTGTTAATGGCCGCCTGGAAGCTCGGGCCGGCGTTGGCCAGTGGCAATTGCGTGGTGCTAAAGCCGGCAGAGCAAACCCCGTTATCGGCGCTCCGACTCGGCGAACTGCTCCTGCAAGCCGGGTTGCCGGAAGGCGTCGTGAACATTGTGACCGGCTATGGGGAAAGCGCCGGAGCAGCCCTGGCGGCACATGAAGACGTGGACAAGGTGGCCTTCACCGGCTCGACCGAGGTGGGCAAGCTAATCGTGCGCGCTGCCGCCGGCAATCTGAAGAAAGTGAGTCTTGAGCTCGGCGGCAAATCGCCGAATATCGTGTTCAAAGACGCGGCCGATCTGGAAGCGGCGATTCAGGGAGCGGCCAACGCGATCTTCTTCAACCACGGCCAGTGTTGCTGTGCCGGGTCGCGGCTGCTGGTGGAGAAGGCTGTTTTTGACGAGGTTGTCGCCGGGGTTGCCAAAGCAGCCAAGAAAATCAAGGTTGGTTCAGGCCTGGCCCCCGACACGCAAATGGGTCCTCTGGTCTCAGAGGAGCAGCTCAATCGGGTGACCCGTTACCTTGACCAGGGCAGACAGGAAGGCGCCTGTTATGTCGCCGGTGGCAGGCGGCTCGGCGAGCAAGGCTATTTTGTGCAACCCACAGTAGCGACCGACGTTAACCCGAAGATGAGCATCGTGCAGGAGGAGATCTTCGGGCCGGTCGTCGTTGCTGAGCCATTCACCAGGCTTGAGGAAGTCATCCCGCGCGCAAACGCCACACCCTACGGCCTGGCGGCTGGCGTATGGACCAACGACATCGCCAAAGCCCACCGTGTTGCGGCTGAGTTGAAAGCCGGCACTGTCTGGATCAACTGCTACAATGTCTTCGACGCCGCTCTGCCGTTCGGAGGTTATAAACAATCAGGCTGGGGCCGGGAAATGGGGCATGAAGCCGTCCAACTCTACACGGAGACGAAAGCCGTGGTAATGAACATCTGCTAGCGAGGCAGGGCTTCAGGCCTTTAGAGATTGAAAATTGAAAATTGAAAATTTTCAATTGCCAATTTGCAATCCCCAGCCAAACCGGCTGTTTGCTAGGGCGGCCAGGAACACCAGGTCGCACGCCTCGCGGTCAAGGCGAGCAGGCCGCCAAACGCTGCGATTGGAACTGTCGGTCGGCTCACGGCGCCTCTTTGCCCCGGAGGGGCCTCCGAGAATAGCCCGGCGTTTCAACGCCGGGTGAGCGAACCCAAAGAGTAGATCCGTCCCGAAGGGACGGCTGAAAGCAACGGGTGTTCTCAGTCGTCCCTTCGGGACGAGAGTCCCCTTTCTCGCCTCCCCGGCGTTGAAACGCCGGGCTATTATCAGATGTCCCTCCGGGACAAAACCTCCGGGGCGCATGCCCGACGCCGTCCATCGCGCCCGCCGGCAACCAGGTCCTTGATAGTGCCCGGTTTGTGAAACATAATGTTTCACATGAAGACGGCCTCCGTCAGGGACTTGCGACAGCATTTTCCTCGAATTCTGGAACGGATTAATTCCGGAGAAGAGGTCACGATCACAAAAAGGAACCGGGGCGTGGCTCGGCTGGCGCCCTGCTCAAAGCGGAGGAGGGCCAAGGGGCAAATGCCCGATATCGCTGCACGCCTGAAAAAGGTCTTTGGCGACAAGATTATCCCGGACCAGGCGATTGAGGCCTTGATGGACCGGGACCGGGGGGCGTTTAGTGCCTTGGCAAGATGAGGCGATGGTCGGCGCGGCGGGTCTGGTGATGTTCGAGGGGCGGCAGCTCGGTGAGCGTTGGGGATTGGGTTTCGTTGAGGATGGTTCGGGCCAGGGCCTGGAGCGCGCGCCAGCGCGGCCAGTCCAGGTCGGGAGAATGTGCGATCTGGCGCAAGAGGCTGCGCCATTCAATGATGACCCGATCGATGTCCCCGGGGCCCAGCAGGTCCGTCACCCAGGCATGTTTGCTCGAGGGGTCTTTGTGGACGGAGGCCACCACGTGTTCCGCCCCGGCGCCGTACTTGGGCGGGACCCCGTTTTCGAGGTAGCCGGGAATCGAGACCAACCCGAATCTGTGGTGACACACCAGCCCCAGACGGCCTCCCCAGCGGTTGGTTTCTTCGCTGCAGAACCGGAAACCGGCATCGAGGTTGGCCAGGTCGTAGATCAATTCGTCCAACGGGTAGGTTTCATCCTCGAGGGCGGCGGCGACCGCCAGGCCGTCGCCCTGCGCGAAAAAGCTCACGACCCGCCCGCGCAGGGTCGGCGCGCCGCTGTCCTCCACCAGGCGGAGGCGCCGCCAGAGCAGCGCCACCCCGGTGCTGGCGGGCAATTCCCGGCAGACCGGCACGAGGGAGCACTTGGCGCAGTCCCGCGCCAGCACCTCACGCTCGGGCGGCCGCCATAGAGCCACACCGTGCGAGTCCACCGGCACCCGCAACGTCAGGTCGGCCAGGCTTACCCGGGCAACGATGCGCTGGGCCTGATTTTGGAAACTCACGACCGGCGTTTTCTGCTCTGCCAGCTTCTCTGCCACGAGCGGGGCGATCCTGTCGTTCCAGAAGCCCAGCGGCGCCTGGCGGCCATTCCAATGGGTGAGGCGCCGAACCCACTTCGCCAGCAACACCCGCCCACTCTCCAGCCGGTCCGCCACCGTGAGCGCCCGGCCGTGGACTTTGCCTTGCTCGCCTTCAGAGAGAACGCAGAGGGTCCCATGACCAACTCTTTCCAATGCCGCCGGCTCAGACAGGGCCGAGCGTAACTTCCAATCCCGGGGCTCTGCGACCGGCCCGCCCGGTTCCAGGTCCGAGTTTGCCGATGGGGCGGATGGCCGGCCCGCTGGCCATTGGCCATTGGCAATGGGGAGTATCCGTACCTCTTTGAGCGCCACCGGCGCAGGCGCCGGGCAGGCCTCCCACTCGCCGCGGCTGTTGAGCATTTCGCGGAGGCGTCTTCGCACATGGCGGGCCCGTTCCGCGTCCGTTTTCAAACCGCAAGGGACATCCGGGTGACGCAGAAATTCCTCGACGCCCAGGCAGATGGGCTTGGTCGTGAAGAGCCGTTCCTGGGCCAGCACTGCCTGCCGGTATGGGTCGCGGCCTTGCTCGGCGGCAGTGGCCATTAACCCGAGCAGCGCGCCCCAATCCACGGCCCCGCTCCGCGAGAGATGGCCGGGGTGCGCGTCCAGCAGACGCAGTTCGTTGGCGGTGATGAGCACGAATCCCGTCTCGTCCAGGCCGCGCCGGCCCGCCCGGCCGAACATCTGCAGGATTTCATCCGGCTTGAGAAGTTGTTCGGCCTCGTCCCGCCGGTAGGATTCGGCCGCCAGCGCCACGCTGCGCAGGGAGAAGTTGATCCCCGCCGCCAGGCCCATGGTGGCGACCACGACGCGGAGTTGCCCGGCTTTGGCCAAGGGTTCGACGACGCCCGCGCGCGCGGCGTAGCTCAATCCGCTGTGGTGAAAGGCGATGCGGCTCTTGAGCAACTTGGCCAGGTGGTCGCCGACGATCAGTTTCTGGTCCGTGCTCAACTGCAGGGGATTGGGCGTGGGCAATTGCCGGGCGAGGTCGGCGGCCATGGATTCGGCGGCCTGTCGGCGCGGGGCAAAAATCAGGATTGGCCCCAGATCCTCGGCCAGGCCCTTGGCAACCAACCGGGGCCAGTAACCCCGAATCTCGCTCGGCACGTGGCCGTTCAGGTTATGGGCGTGGACCTCCTCGAGAGGCACGGGCCGATGCTCATGGCGAATCAGAACTGCCTGGCGTCCCACCCGGCCCAGCCACTTCACGACGTCTTGCGGGTTGGCCACGCTGCCGCTGAGCAAGAGCAACTGGGTTCGCGGCGGCGCCAAAGCTATCGCCAGCTCGTAATTCAAACCCCGATCCAGGTCGCTGAGCATCTGGTACTCGTCCACCACCAACAGGGCCGGACCGTCCCCCCGGATGAGGCGGTTCTTCTGCGTCTCGAGTGTCGCCACGAGCACCGGCGCCCCGAGGTTCTCCGCCAGATCCCCCGTCGCGATGCCCACGTCCCAACCGCGCCCCCGCCATTCCGCCAGCTTGTCGTTGGCCAGCGCCCGCGTCGGCACGGTGTAAATCGCCTGGCCGCGGTTCTTGCCCTGGTTGGACCAAAGCTCGAAGATCAGCGTCTTGCCCGCGCCCGTCGGGGCCTGCACCACCACGTCCTTGCCCTCGCGCAGCGCCGCCACGGCCTGTTGCTGCCACAGGTCGGGCACGGTGACCTGGTTCAAGGCCGGCATCTCCGGAAATGGGGAAAACGTGGACACGACTTCTAACCACAAACATAACCGCTTTTCCCAAAACTTGAAAGCAAAAGCAAACTGACGGGCATTCAATGGTATCTCAACAAGAGCGGGCAGCCCTTTGACTCCGGCCAAGAGTCTGATTGGCCAACCGTGAAACCTGCGATTGGCCCGCCCTGATCCCTAAATGCCTCTGAAAACGTCTTGATCGCAGCCAGTACTCGCCTGGTGGGAATCTGGTTTCTGAGGCGCCGCCGGTTTTGACGCTGCGCGGGTGAGCGAACACTGCCTGAAGGAACGAATCGGCGAATACCTCGCGCTGGCTCGGCAGACACACTCCATTGGTCATCTCTGATGCCCCTTCGAAGCGAGGGATACTCTGGCCGGCTGAGTGCGCGCAGCTTCGCCACCCCCGCGTCAAGAATCGGTTTGCGTGTCGTACGGCAGCGGCAGCCCGATGCGCGAGTAGGTCGTGGCGAAATGCTGGGCCAAGTGTTCCCGGCAGGGCGTGGCGATTCGGCAGACGCGCTTGCCCTCCTGAGCGAGTCGTTCCAGCAGATGACGCGGAATCGTGTGGAGGTCCCGCAGATCGACGACCGATTCCGCGAGTGCGGTGCCCGCGGGCAGAAAGTACCAACCATAAACACGATGACTTCTAATCTGGTCGCGGACCACGGCGGATCTGAGAATTCCCCTGTCCACCAACCGCTGGGCGTCATGAACCACCGCCACCAGAGACCGGGTGGCTTTCTTCTGGGCCAGATCGCACGCTTGAGTCAGGACCACCACCCGGACGTGCGCGGCAACAGATTAGAGCGGGCCTTCCACGTCTGGCTGAGATTCTTCCCAGAAGAGGATGGGGCACTCGTCAATGATGTCCCCTTGGGAAAGCGCCTCGTGCGGCGCCAATTCCTCATAGATCATGGCCGTGCCTCGTCGCTCCACTGGAGCGGGTCCGGAAGGCGCTCGGCCACCTCGAGTGCTTGGACACCTTTCACTCGGGGCGGCGGTGGGAGGTCGAGCGGCGCCGGAACGCTCTCTTCGGGCCACGGAGGGTCCGGCAACCGCTCCGCCGGGGCCGGGCGATCCTTGATGGCCTCCAGCGTCACACGCACACGCCCCGGAGGCAACGCTGGGCGGCTCCGAAGCTCCAAGGTGCCGTCGGGTTTGAGCAAACCCTCAAGAACAATGCTCGCGGCGACTGACATATCACGGAAAAGGTAATCCCGCAGACGGGGCGTGACAAGCTCGCAATCCCCCATCCCCGGAGCCGCACGGTGCCGCACGTCTTGCTCCCAATCTTAATCCGAATGAATCACCTGTTCGACCATGAAAAGCTGGACGTTTATGAAGAATCCCTGGCTTTCGTCGCGTGGCTTGAGCCGATTCTGCAGGAGCTGCCCAAAACGATCGCCGTGCGCGGTCACTTGGGTCGCTTCCGATTACCGGTTGCACGAAGGAGATTAGGAGCAGGATTAGGATTACGATTAGGAGCGGCTACCCAAATAAGTAAATGCGCCCCGGGTTTTGCGGCCGGGATTTCGCGCTTGTCATTGGGGCGGATTTGTGGTTCATACGTGGCCTTTATGCCAATCTGGATTGCGGTCATTGTGCTCGGGATTATCGAAGGCATCACCGAGTTCCTGCCGGTTTCCTCGACCGGCCATCTGCTCATTGCGGAATGCTGGCTGCCGCGCCAGTCGGATTTGTTCAACATCGTCATTCAATGCGGGGCGGTGCTGGCGGTGTTGCCGTTGTTCCCGGAGCGATTGCGCCAGTTCGCGTTCGAGTGGCGCAAGAAGACCACGCAGGATTACGCGCTGAAAATCATCCTGGCCTTCGTATTGACGGGCATCGGCGGGTTCATCATGGAGAAGAAGGGCTTCAAATTGCCCGAGAGACTGCAACCGGTCGCCGTGGCGTTGTTGGCGGGCGGGATTGCCTTTATTGTCCTGGAGCGGTGGTTGCGCCGGCGCACTCTCACCGACGAGGTGACCTGGACCATTGCCGTGGCGGTCGGTTTTGGCCAACTTCTCGCGGCCGCCTTTCCCGGGACCTCGCGCTCGGGGGCCTCGATCATTCTTTGCCTGCTGCTGGGACTTAACCGTCCTGCCGCCACGGAGTACTCGTTTCTGGTGGGCATTCCCACGATGCTGGCGGCCGGAGGTTGGAAGATCTTCCAGGCCTTGCGCCATCCGCCGCTGGATGCGGCGCCGGAGAATTGGGGCATGGTGCTGCTGGCCTTTGTGGTTGCGTCGATGGTCTCATTTATTGCCGTGAAATGGCTGCTGCGCTATGTGCAGACCCACACCTTTGTCGCGTTCGGCTGGTATCGCATCGCGCTGGCGGTGGTGGTCGGGCTGTTGCTGTTCCTGGGCTACGGGCGGTGAGTCGTGTGGGGCGTGTGGAGCGTTTGCAGCGTATCGAGCGCGTGTCCCAAAAGCCCGGCAAATGGAAGAGTTTCTCGCAGCCTTTGTCGGAACCTTTGTCGAACCGGCCGTTTGTGCGACAAAGTTGGCGACAAAGGTTGGGACAAACGTCCGGACTCGGAGTTTTTGGGGCAGGCCGTTTCTCCTCACCGCCAGGGAGAAGGAGCAGCCGGGGCGGACTCTCCCCTCGTTAGCAGAATCTATGGGTAAACGGTGACGCCCGGGGCACGGAAGAGACCCTGTTTTTCAGCCAAAAACGGCCTGGAGATACATGCCGGCATGTGGTCACCGCTCGCCCCACCCAGGCGGATGCTGCTGCAATCCACGGCCGAATCCTCTCGACACCCTTCTGGCTTTTTGGTGAACTTGGGTCGTGACTGAGACACACAGAAGTCACCGACGTGTCTTGAGGGTTTGCCGGCTTGGTGGCGGTGGTGTTGGGTGGCCAGGTGCTTATGACAATTGAGTATGAAGACGCACGCTTTCGTTCTCGTTTTCTTGTTGGCCCTCCTCCCCGCCATCTTGCTTTATTGGGCAGCCAGACGACGTAATAGGTCGCCGCACTGGGCTTGGTGGGGAATGATAGCCCCGTACGGATGGATAGCGCTCATTTATCTGCTAAACTTAAAGCCTGTCGTTCTGAAGGCTCAATATAAATCGGGGAGCCTTGTATGTACAAAGTGCGGAGCGCTGATTAAAACCGGCGCTCAACAGGTCCAACAAACCTTTTTGCACCGCATCCTTTTCGGTATCGTCATTCCACAAATTGCAGCCGGATCGAAGTACACATGTCCGAATTGCGGCGTAATTCCCCGAGATAGCATTCCATTCCAAGCCTACGCCAAGATGCGTCTCACACAGATTGGCCTTTTTCTTCTGGTTTGCTTATTGTGGCCGCACTTCTCGCGTTGAGAGATATTCTGCAAACGAAATGAGACCAGTGGGCGATGAACACGATTTCGGCTCACCCGCGTAGCGTGAAAACCGACGGCGCGGCAAAAAAGCAATTTCGTATCACTGGCGAGCGGCGGCAACGAACTCCAGCTCGCGTTGCCACCGGTCGCCACGCGTAACGTAATCGCGCGGCCCCTGCGAATAGGCGCGCCAACCAAGCAACGAAATCATGAAATCACCACTCCAACTACCCACAAATTCTGCTACAGAGCTGGACTTTGCAACAACGCTGGATTCGTCGACCAACTGACGAGGATTCTTTCTTTCGCCGCGGGAGAGGGCCGGGGTGAGGGGGAACGGGACGCCCGAAGCGCAACAGGCGCAAGTGGTCCACGCCGCAGGTTTGGCGCGCTGAGCACGTCATCTTTGCCGGCGCCGCCAGGAACGGGCGCTGGCGGCGCTTGACTTTGTGCACGTTGTGCACAATACTTACGCCCATGAGCACAGCGTATGTCTCCGGTCGAGTGCCACTGCGATACGAGCGTCTGGTTGCGAAGCAGGCGCGGGCCGCCAGGACCTCCAAAAGCAACCTGGTCGCGCGATACGTCATGGAGAAATCGCTGGAAAGTGA
>Ga0187853_10004409_pt1 | contig 10311 bp, 8 predicted proteins | sample June2016WEW_6_10_2_FD_132417 | JGI IMG/M metagenome (GOLD analysis project Ga0187853, IMG submission 132417) | Peatland microbial communities from SPRUCE experiment site at the Marcell Experimental Forest, Minnesota, USA - June2016WEW_6_100 | ecosystem: Environmental > Terrestrial > Soil >...
AGCAAAGCTTATTTGACTTTTTTAGAGCACGCCTTGAACTCGTCGAACCGCTTAGATTAGTTCGTTCTTTTTCTTCAGAGGAAGCACTTGATCTTGAATTTACAGAAAAAACCTTGCACAATCAAAAGGAGGAAAGACAGATGGGATTTTCCTGGAAAAACAATGCAAAAAAAGGGGGCTTTTGGGCGATTTTTTGGATAAATTTGGAAAAAGAGGGCGTTTTTGGAGAGGGGTTTTGGTGGAATTGTGTAGAGTTTATGGAGGGTTTCGAGGAGGAAAGATTAAGAGATCTCACCACGATCCCGCGGGAGAGCACCGCGGGACAAGCTCCCGCGGAAGAACGCCGCGGGACAAGCGGTCACTAAGGAACACGAAGGAAAAACAAGAAACAAAAAACAAAAGAACGAAAAATGTAATTCATAATTAAGGATTCGTAATTTGATATTCGTAATTCGGTATTCGGGATTTGCGAGGGTGGGCGAGAGGGAGGGCAAAGTTGGAGGAGGGGCAAATAGACGGAATAGCTGGTTGGGCGAGGCCGCCCGGCGATTAATCGCCGGGCTAAGGTTACGACGCCGTCTGAAGACGGCTTCCAACTGGCCAAGAGGCAGATGGCAGGGGCAATGGGAGCGCATCAGAAATAATCCGGAATGAAAAAACTCCCGATCAAGACAACGGTATGTTTCCATGCAAGGACGCGTCAAGTCCACAGCCAAAGTTTATAAAGCGCAGGGGGTTAAAGTCCATTGACAATTTGTAAACAGGGCTTGACAAGTGTTGTATAATATAAGTACAGAACAGTTGTTCAATTCGCACATATTTTTGTGATGATAATTTGTAAATCAATCCCAGAAAGCATGCATATGGGTAAGAACCAGAGAAAATACCTGAAATCGCTTGAAACATTGGTTTATCTGGCCAATAAGGATCAGCGGCAATATTGGATTCTAAAAACAATTTACCTTGCCGACAAGGAACACCTTAAGCGGTATGGAAGAATGATCTCCAACGATAGTTACAGGGCAATGAAGCAGGGGCCTGTTCCAAGCCTTGCATACGATATCATCAAGAACGTGAGAGGGGATGGCTGGTACGTTTTTTCAGATCCAGAGCCATCCACCGCTTTGCGAGTCCCTGACAATCAAACCGTTCAACCACTCCGAGGCGCTAACTTAGGTTTACTGAGTGCGACCGAAATAGAGTGCTTGGATTATGCTTACAATTCAATCAAGAAATTGAATTTTGGGCAGCTCAAAAGATTGACCCATGACAAAGCTTACAATGCGGTAGAGCAAGATGAGGAAATATCGCTTGAAAATATCATCATGACCCTGGATAATGGCAAAGATATATTAGATTATCTGCACGAATAGCAGCAGGGTTTTATGGCAAGAGGGAGGTCACTTTCCGAAGAATCGCAAAGAGCATTGATCAAGGCCAAGATAAAGCCAGGATGTATTCTTCGCATGTTTTGTGATTTTATTTCAAATCCGAAAATAAAGTATTTTGTTATTGTGCATGTTGATCTTTCCGATGAGCTATTGCTACTCTTTATCATCAATTCAAAAATTCCCAATTTTATCAAAACCAATCCTGAACTTAAGGCAGGGCAACTGCTTATAAAAAGTTCGGTTTACAACTTTTTAGAGCATGATTCGTTTATCAATTGCAATGAAGTTCAAGATGGATTAGACTTAGATTCCCTGGTTGATCATCTTCTAACAACCCCTTCTGATTACAAGGGCGATTTAACAGACGATGATGTAAAGAGCATAATCAGTGCAGTAGGTAATACCAGAACCATCGGGGATACTGACAAAGGATTGATAATCAATTCGCTTCAACAAGCCATTCAATCATAATTATTATTAAATCAAACTCATGATAGCCCCCTTCCTAAACATAGAGGGCTTTTTTTATTCTTTATGCGCATTGTTTCTACGCATCCAGCGCGGGGAATCCTTATGGGATTGGCAGTTTAGGCGTTACACAACCGCGAAAAACGCCGGGAGACTAAAACCACCGGCTTAGAGACAAATCCAGCTGCCCTAAAGGGTACTGCGCGAAAGCGGGCTTAACCTTCCAGTGGACCGGCAATAAGAAATTTTTCCTCGGACAGGGGCGTATCTAAAGCCTGAGCGACATTTCCGTTTTTATCGACAAACAGGGCGGTAATTTGCATGCGCTGGCAGGCGAGGGCGGGAAAGCGATCCCATAAGCGGCGGAATTGCTGCAGATCGGGAAATGCGATGCTATAGGAAGCATCCGGTTTGTCCATGCGTTGAAGTAATTCGCCGAGCGCACCAAGGAAATAGTTGACGCGCATGGCAGACAGGGAGCCTGACCCTTTGACTTCGATCAACCAGAGCCGGGAGCCTTTATGAGCCTGGATATCAACACCCGATTCGTGGCCCCAAGCGACCTGCACCTGCCAGCCATTTGCTATGAGCCATTTTTCCAGGCTGCGTTTTACATCGTCTTCCGAGAGGTGGTCGCCGGCCGGGGAGGCAAGAATTGCGAGATGAAGAGCGGGAATTTGAATCGCTTGCGGTTTTGGAGAAATTATTGGGTTATTGGCTGGCAGGGAGCTTTTTCCGAATGAGGATGAATGAATCCTTTGAAAGTGCACTCTCCTTTCCGACTGGTCAACGGCATCGACTTTCCAACCGGCTGCAAGCCAGGATTGTGCATGGGGATGATCTTCAGGAGAAGTAGGATTGCTCCACCAAGCCCGGTGTTCGCACGCACTACTGGGTACCTTAAATCCTAAAATTCTTTCCAACTCTATCAAGGTCAAAGATTTTACACTTGTGGAAAGTTCGATATTTTCAAGGTAGCGGGTGAGAGGGTCGTATTTGCTCATGATCATTATCCTTTCTGATAAAAAAATATATCCGGCGGCCAGGGGGTTTTCTTGCAATCGGGATTATTCGAGCAGATTACCTGGATACAAATTCCATATTCTCATCTCCTTTTGAAGTTGTTTTGGTTTTCTATAATAAGTTTATACCCCAAATGAGTAGTACTTGAAAAGATATACATGTAGGGATGCCATGGTATATGGCTTGTATATAAGGCCTGTAAATGGGGCATGGAATTCATTTTATAGGCAGCACATAATTCTCTCCCAATGATCCAGCAAGAATAGATGAAAAGGTTGCGTTAAGATTAATTGGAAGACGAAGACAATACAACGGCGACGAATTGATCGTTAGGGACACGATGCGTCTGGAGGTGCGCCTGATGGACAAGCCCGATGGATAAACCCGATGGATGCGCCCGGCGATACTCTATCGGGTACACGTTAATCGTCGGGCTAATTTTGGACCCCCTCCGAGAAGAGCACCCTCCGGGGGCCCTGCAAAGAACGCCCTGATAAAAACCGTCAGGACAGGCAGGACAGGCAGGCAGCCGCCTGAAGACGGCTTGGAGGACAGATGCAGAGGGCGGACCCCCTACAGGGAAAAGCACCCTTCCGGGGGCCCTACAAAGAACGCAGGACAGGCAGGCAACAATCCGCAAAGGGCGGACACCGTCCGCCCCTACGAAGATGAATACAAAATATTTATTGACCGGATAGCTGCCATATGCCAGAACAGGATTGCCCTTAATTGACTGACCCCCTCAGCCAGTCAGGGGCGTTTTTTATTTTATCGGCCACTCTGGGATGGTTTTATCTATTTCCTGCATCAACCGGATCGTTTCTTTCAGTGCCACTACCACGCGCTGATAATGGGAGATATCTTCTCCGCTCAGTACGCGGCTTTTTCGATCTTTCAGCCACTTCTCACATACCTGGTACCCACCGATCTTGAACTCCCATACTTGCTCTGGCACGCCGCCGAAATACTGCTCTGCGTTTATCCAGACCTTGCCGCTGGCATATTGCACCTTCTCCACCACATTGCTTCCCGCTTCCGGATAGGATGTAATGAAATCATCTACTTTGGGTGTTTTCAGCAGATGCAGATTTACCAAACTTTCTCCCTCTGTCACTAATTTGGAAAATAACTTTTTATCGGAAATAAGCGGCAGGCGCGGGAAGTCTATTTTCAGGAATTCGGCGTAACGGGATCGGTAGGTGGGGCTGTGGAAGATGGCATAGGCATAATGGAAGACATCTTCCGGTCCAAAGGTTGTCTTCAAATCGCCTTTGCCATCTGGAATGAATTGCAGACCAAGTTTTTCAGAGAAATCTTTGATGAAAGCCGGCGCAAGATTGGCCTTGCGGGTAATTTCGCTTTGTGCGAACAGCGTTCCGGCGGTTTCTTCGGGTGTGGTGTAGAGGTATAGAGGAAAGAGAAAATTAATATCGTAGGCTGCACAAGATTTATGGCCGCAAATGGATGCAGATACAAATGCATCCCATTCTTGAGTAGCTGCGCGTGTTGTAATTAAACCGATATTCTGACCAGATAGTATATGGTGCATAGTTTCTGATCTGGGCATACAAATAAAACCCCGAGTTTGTCCTGTGTAATATGTATAACGAATATCAAAAGGACGATATAGGATTGGGAAAACTTTCGTAGAACTAATCCCATTTATATGTATATCAGCCTGAGCTAAATCAACTTTCCAATCTCTGGCATCCGGGCCAAGATTATATTTGCTTCGTGCATTTTCAACAGATAAGCTTGCAAAATCTTTTACAGTATTAAGCACATCCTCAGGTGTCCAATGGATGGTTAAATCATCCCTGGCAGTAACAATACCAGCAGAATTTACAGGCAAGATTTCTGTTATTTTCCAACCCAGCTCAAATTCTTCGCTTAAATATGTATCTTGTGGAGCAAATAGATAAAATGGTTTTTCGGGTTGCAGCTCTTCCCACTCGATGCCGGTCATATCCGTGTCGTGCAAGACGGCGTATTTCGCCTCGCGCAGTCCCCATAGGGAAGCATGTTGTATCGTCCCTGGTAGGGGCGATCCTTGTGGTCGCCCTGCCAAGGTAGCGGCAGCGGGATTTTTTAACGCGAGCAAAATTGCCACACCCTGCTGGATATCAAAAACGTTCTCATCCTTCCCGCCCTCGGGCGTGTGTTCTTTCTTCTTGCTGTTTCCGTGCAGATCCAGCACGTAGATCTCATCGAAAGTGTGCATCAGGTGCTGCCGCATGCCGCGGAAAGTCGGATTATCGAGATAACCATGGTTGGTGATTAAGGCCAGAATGCCATGCCCGGTCTTATCAATGCGCCATTCGCCAAACCGAATGAACTTGACGTAATCATCCTGCAACCATTTCGGATTGCGCTCGCCTAATGGTACACCGTCCACAAAGTAATATTCTCGGATAAGTTTTCCGATGAAATTGGGCTGGCCTTGGGCATCAACGCTGGCATTGGCAGACTGTCCCGAGTATGGCGGATTGCCTAGCACCACCATGATATCCTGCTGCTTTTTGACAAATGCCGCGTCGCTGGCTTCCTCGGCAATATAATGTCCCAGCCCTGCTAACTGCTCGGCGCGTGTGACGCCTTCTTCGAGTGTGTTGGTCAGGTACACGTGCAAACGTTCATCGCGCCCTTCAAGCGGCGCTCCCAGGGTTTTCAGGAGCAGACCCAATTTCAGGTGCGAGACCACGTAAGGTGCGATCAGCAGTTCGAAGCCGAAGATGCGCTTGAGCATTTCCCGGCTCTTTTGCGGCCATTGCCCGACCTGGTGGCGCTTGATAACAGTTTCCTCATAAATCTGCTGGATGACGTAATACAAGAATGTACCGGTACCAGTAGCAGGGTCGAGCACCTTTACGCTCTCATCCGCCAATCCCCACGATTTGCCAAAGCGTGTTTTTAACAGTCCATCCACCGAATGGACGATAAACTGCACCACCGGCTCCGGGGTGTAATATACTCCCCGGCTTTCACGCAGTTTCGGATCATAAGCAGCCAGGAAGGTCTCATAGAAATGCACTACCGGGTCTTCTGTTTTCGTGCGTCGTCCGAAGTCTTTCAAGATGCTGGCAAAATCAGCCCGGTTGAGAAGGGAGACGATATCCAGTAAATACGGGCGAATGATGGCGATTTCATCCAGTTCCTCGCTCACATCCGAAAATAACCGTCGCAGGAACTTGTTACCGAATAAAAATTGGTACGCGCCGGTCAGGGTAAAATGTTCCCCTGCGGGCGCGCTCAATTTGGCCGCGAATAACCCGTAGGTCATGGCCTGGGCGTACAGGTCTGCAAATTCTTCGGGTTTTAATGCCGGCAGGAGCAGTTCGCGAAAAGCGTTATAGCGTTCTTCTAGCGCTTTTTGTAAGGACTGATCGCCCGAGTTCAGTGCGGCGATGATCTGGTCGCGGATGAAGTGGGTTACGCTCGCCAGGCGGGTAGCCAGTTCTTTTTGTGTGGTGACAGTCGGAGCTTCGGTGGCGTAGAAATCACGAAAAACTTGTTCAAGAATTTTGATATCTTGTGAATTCCCCACCAATCGATTATTTTTGCCAATTTCCGCAATATGTACCTTCAATCTTTTTTCCCCGTTCACATACCAACGAAATTCCAGATAATCGGTCAGGATCAAATTGTGCAGCGCTTTAAGATAACGCTGCATCTGGTCGGTCTTCTGGACCTTATCCAAATCCACACCGATATCTTTGGTTTCGACATAGCCAAGTGGTACCTTGCCTTTTTCCACCACAAAATCCGGCGCGCCGCATGCAATGTGCTTGGGGTCGTTGGAAGCCTCCGTGCCAGCCAGGAGCGTTTCGATCAGTATCTTTAGTGCGGGACGGTATGTGTACTCGGTGGCAATGCCGTGTCGGTAATCGGCTCCGATGTTGGTAAGATAGGTTTCGAAAGCAGAATTGGACATGGGTGGTTCTCCCCAGGCGGTTGGATGTCTTTATTGTACATCGAAACCGTTAATCCGATTTCTTATCCCTGCAATAATACCTCTGCCCCTTGCTTCCTCCTTTTATCGAAGCCGGGGCGCTTTCATATTTCTTTGCGTCGTTTCTTTGGCTGTATTTACCACTTCTTCTACCACATCTACGCTGAGATCGTGACCCGCCTCACCATGGATCGTGTCCAACGTGATCTTCCCCCTGTTCCCTGCCAATTCTGTGGCGGCTACCACAACGAAAAGTATTGTCCAAAGGCAAAAGAGATGGGGCTATCATAGAATTTAGCTGGAATTTGTATTTTGAAAATCAATAGTTGTTAAATTGTAGAGCTTGAAAAAAGGACTTATCGCAACCGATGTACAAAATGTCCAGAAAACAAGAATGGTAAAAATCGTTAGAGATGGATGGGTTTTTTGATGAGGGAGGTTAAGGGCTGTTGCGCGACGGGCTATTAAGCGCGATAATATTCATAGTAACGGTAGAGAAGTAAATACATCGGTTGGGATTGCATCATGGGGAGCAAAAAGTTGGTGACAACTCTGGTTCTAAACGATGCTCTAAGTTATATAGCCGGAAAGGAAGTGACCACCCCAGACAAGATTACAACCTATGTTTGTAAACCTATTCTATTCAATCTTTTACTAAGCAAGAATTTTGAGGAGAAGAAACATATGAAAAAGCAACTGTTCGTTTTGGCGGCCATGATTGTGGCTGCCTGCTTAGCCCTGGCGGCCAGCGAAACCCCAACTCCTACTGCGGCCCCTGTTACCCAGCCCCCCGCTGATACCGCGACTAAGCCCCCCGCTGATACCACGACTTCGACCCCCACCGGCCCAGTTCTGATCCCCTGGTGGAAACGGATCTTTAAAAGCACCAAGAAGTGATGAGCGAGAGAGACTAACATTCCAGCGCAAAGTTGCAGGTCTTAGTCTCCAAAACAGGTGAAACTGCTGCCAAAATACGCTTCTAGAGTAGATTTTACCCGTATCTTAGTATCAAGTTGTCTGCCATTGGGCTGTAAAATACTAAATAGCCCAGATAGGGACCATATTGGTTGGGGGTGGGGTGAAGGAAATTTGCCTACCGCGCCAGTCCACCCACGAAGTCCCGGTGGGGTCACAAGAAAATCGGAGCGCGTCAGCACCGATACGGACCTCAAAGAGATCCATGACATCTTCAGTTAGATCAAGTCTTTTATATCTTGAAGGATTTATCAAGTAGCTCACCTGATATGAATTTTAATTAATAATCCGTATATAGAGAGTGTGTGATGAGAACTAATACCATCGTATACACTTTCTCCAGCATTTCCAGTACGAAGTTAGTCTATCGCCGCATAAGTCTGCAAAAAATGAGAAGCGATGCCATGGTATATATTTCACATTAGCGATGCTGTATGGCACTTGCGCAGGCAGGTCCACTCAATCTGTTGAACTGGTAAGAGAAATTATGACGGAGCTCCTAAATGAATTCGGACAACTGTTGTCAGATCCGTCTGACGTACAATAGCATTGATGTCGCCAAGTGGCTGGGTGGCACTCCGGGTCTGCCATTGTCAGGACTTTACAATTCCGCAAAGTCTTCGTCTCGAAATAACTTGTTACATTGGCTCGCAAGATATCCATAAAAGCTATCTGCCCCTACATATTTCAAATAGAGTTGGTCTGATTCAAATAATCCCTGTTGTTTTGAGAGCTTTCCTAGCGTGGTTCACTCTCCTGTCGCCTTCAGGAGTTGATCATGACTGTTTAATTTTCGCGAGCTTTTCGGCTGCACTTCTAGGCTTCTCCACTCGGAGGGATAGAAGGCCTTTCCCAGCAAGAAGGAAATCATCCGACGAATGATCGAGTAATGGATTTAGGTTTTATGAGTATGGCAATTCACAGGAAGGACGGCAAAGTTCTGCCGTCCTTTTGAATTATCCTTACCAAACATGTTTGTTCTGCACCTAAATGTTTGTTGCCGAGACCTTATTTTACAAGCACATCTCCTTTCCTCATTATATGATTTCCTGCAGTCAGGATCAAGGAATTGAGCGTGCGCAACGGAAGCCTATCGTAAAACTATATCCGTTGGCGAGGGAGGAGAACTCGTCTGGATTGTTACTGAAGCGGACCGCAACGCGATAGCCAACAAGATTGCCACCATACTCACTGCCCCGCACAACGCGAAATGATCCCGAGGTGGGTCCGGTCGGATTGGAGGATGGAGAAGTGGCGTAATAGGTTGGGCTATACCAGTCACTCACCCAATTCATCACGTTACCAACCATATCGAGCGCTCCGTATGGACTAGCACCCGAAGGATGGCTATTCACCGGACTTGTATCACCTACACAACCGTTGTTGTTATCCTGAGCAAGATTGGTGTTCGCAAGCGAGCATGTCGGGGGATTGTTGCCCCAAGGGAAGGTCCGCCCGTCCGTGCCGCGCGCGGCTTTCTCCCATTCCGCCTCTGTCGGCAGGCGCGACCCAACCCACTGGCAATACTTCTGCGCATCGTACCAAGTTGCCCAATCGACCGGATGATTATCTCTCTTCGGGTCGCCATAGGAAACGGTATCTGGCTTTTTGCAGACTCCGGCTTTCACGCACTTTTCATACATCGCGCCAGTAACGTCGGTTTTGTCGAACAAGTAGGCATCTAGGTAAACGGTGTGTACAGGCTGTTCGTTTGTGAACATGCTGGCCTGGCAAGTGTCTCCGTTGTAAGGTTGCTGGCACTCCGTTAATGCCTGCTGGCCTGTATCACCCATGCTGAAATTTCCTGCCGGTACATAGACCATGACCATATTGTCCACCGGGCGCGTCCAAGTGGAGCCGATCCCCGGCGTGGAAGTAAAAGTCGGTATGTTTGACTTCGGCGCGCAGGCTGATAGAAGCATAGACAATAATATTACGAATACAAATAGGTTCTTGGTAAGTTTATACATGGTGATCCTCCTTCATGATTGGTTCGTTCTGGTGTGATGATTTTGGAAGCCTAATATCGTGCTCAGACCCATAAAGGCTTCCGCTTTGTGGGCGTAGGCTCCGTTTTCCAGAAAGGAGCGAACTTTTTTCCTCTCCAGAATGGAATACCTTATCCACCTTGTAAACAGACTAAGAATTGGGGGGATTTGCCTCAATACAGACGACGTTCTCTTTATTCATCCGGGATGAATAAAAGGTGCAACTATCACCGGGTGGCGAACTCTTTTTTATGCCCATTCTCGTAGTCTATTGATTAAAAAAATCCGCGAAATCCATGACAATATGGATTTCGCTTTTTGTTTCCAGGCCCTCGATGTATTTGGATCCAGAAATGCTACAACCTGGTTCAACTTTTTGATTGCCTTGTTACATTCTAGCGTAACGTTTGTGCAATCAAATGCAGTTTGATAAAAAGTGGCACAAAAAAGGAAGATTTTGGCCCATCCAACGGTCAAAGACGGCCGCCGGGTATTTGGAGCACCTTGCCTGCAAAGG
>Ga0187853_10004421_pt1 | contig 10294 bp, 9 predicted proteins | sample June2016WEW_6_10_2_FD_132417 | JGI IMG/M metagenome (GOLD analysis project Ga0187853, IMG submission 132417) | Peatland microbial communities from SPRUCE experiment site at the Marcell Experimental Forest, Minnesota, USA - June2016WEW_6_100 | ecosystem: Environmental > Terrestrial > Soil >...
GAAGAGAAGGTCATTCCCGCTCCTGTGTCCGACCAAGCTTCCCAAATCCTGGCCTCCGCGGTGCTCGCACGACAATTCTCCGTCTTTCGCGATCTGCCGGAGTTTTCCAGTTTTCAAGCGCGACTCTCACTTGTGGCAGCGAATTTCCACGGCGAAAAATTCCCTCCGATCGGGGATCGCGAGTTAAGGGAAACTGCTGAGCGTCTCTGCAAAGGGAAACGCAGTCTGGAAGAGCTCGCGCGCGTGTCACTGGTGGAAGCGCTTAAACGCGGGCTTACGGACCGCCAGCGATTGCTGCTCGACCGGGAGGCACCGGAGCGGATCAAATTAAAATCCGGCCGCATGGTGAAGATCCATTATGAGTTCACAAAGCCACCATGGATAGAATCCCGCTTGCAGGATTTTTTCGGAATGTCCGTGACGCCCACGATCTGTGCCGGAAGGGTGCCGCTTACCGTCCACCTCCTTGCACCGAACGGGCGCGCGGTGCAGGTGACTGCGGATCTCGCTGGATTTTGGAAGCGGCATTATCCCTCGATCAGGAAGGAACTGCAAAGGCGTTACCCCAAGCACTCCTGGCCCGATTTGCAGACCGTGTAGAGGAGCGTCCCCTCTATTTCCCCATTGATCGGATACGCGTCTCCAGATCTATAGCGATCTTCGATGCATCGGTCTCCGCATCAAATTGGAGCGCAGGTCCGATAGTCACACTGACTGTGCCCGGGCGCGAGAATTTTTTGGGCGCCTTCTTCAATTCAAATAAACCGTCAATTCTGATGGGAACGACAGACACATTGAGATTCTTTGCCAGAATTCCGATTCCAGATCGAAAAGGATTCATCTTCCCATCCTGTGTTCGCATCCCTTCCGGAAAAACCAGAATCGAATAGCCCCGGTCGGCCGATTCTCCAGCAAAATCAAAGCTCTCGCGAAAACCGGTTTTCTGTGGCAAGGGAAACACATTGAACAAAGCGACGACCAAGCCATAACCAGCCTTCGCGATCCATCGTTTCACCAATGGGGTTTCCGGCAGGGGGTCTCTCATTTCCTGCAGCGTCTCACCGAGCATTGCCACTGCCAGGCGGTGCCTGAAGCGCATCGGCAAAGCTGCAAGAATGAATCCTATATCTAGCTCCGTTATGTGGTTTGAGGCGAAGAGAAGCGGTCCCTTCACATCTTGCAGGTTTTCCCGGCCTCGTACTCGAGGATAAGCCAACAAGAGCGTGGCCGGCCAAGTGAGCAGATAATAGACAAGAATTCTCAGGATAGCGAACGGCACACTTTGGGCCCACCCGGGATATCGGAGTTTGCTTCGTTGTGCAGCCGGCTGGCGGAGCATCCTTTCGAGATCTCCCACGTTGGTTGCAGCGGTAAAGTTTGCTTCATCGAGATCGAGCTGAAACCGGTCTTCGAGCGCGCTAAGCAACTCAACCCTTTCAATCGAGCTCAGGTTGAGATCCTTTGCCAGGTCACTATCATTCGAAATATTTGTGGCTTTCCGTCCCGTTATGCGGGTGATTAAATCAGCAAGCGCTCCGCCCGCCTGTTTTTCTCTGCCCGCTCCGCCAAACCTTGATTCTGCGAATTCCTGAATCAGCGGGATTCTCGGTTTCTGCGTGGCTGTCCGCGGAAAGTCTTCTTCCGGCCAAACCAGCCAGCGACGAATGCGTTGATATTCCGCCAGGGATGCATTGGCACGTTGAACCACGGCCTCGGGAGCCTGATTTCTGTTCTGGAAAATAAAAGCCGCACAAGCTTCAGCGTTCCCGTCCTGCTCCAGTCCAAACACGACACAGTCCCGGACTTCAGGCTGTTTGCGCAGCGCAGCTTCCAGATCTTCAGGATAGATGTTCATTCCTTCAGGACTGATGATTACGTTTTTCCGCCGACCTTTGAAGAAGAGGTTCCCTTGCTCATCCAGCGCCCCCATATCGCCGGTATGGAACCATCCTTCGTCCGCAGACAAGGTCTTAGCTTGCCCGTCCGGAGAGTAGCTTTTTGCGATGCTGTCTCCGCGAACGAGAATCTCCCCATCCGGAGCGAGTTTGATCTCACGGCCCGGCAAAATCTGACCGATGGAGCCCTTTCCAAGCCTGAACGGATGGTTAATGCTGACAAGTGAAGTGGTTTCAGTAAGGCCATAGCCCTGAACAACCGCAAAACCCAGGCGTCCCCAGAACTGTTCCGAAGCGGAACTGAGACTCGCCCCCCCGGAGATGAAAGCCCAAAATTTCCAGCCGAACTGTCTGTGAATTCGTCGAAACCGCCACCACCTCCTGGTGAAATGCTCGTCCCGAGCCGCCTGGAATTCTTTTCGAAATTCCTCCAAGCCACAGTTCAATTCCAGATCGCCTTCCACCTTGTCCCGGATGGCGTCCAGAATTCGTGGAACGGTCACTAGTACCGAGACTTTCTCCCTTTTAATCGTGCGGATGATCTCGGAAGGATTGAGCGTGTCATGAAATACGACAGTGCCACCCAATATCTGCGGGATGAACAGACCCAGAAATTGGCCAAACACATGACTAAGGGGCAACAGGTTCAAAAAGCGCAGGGGATGGAAAATCCTCTCATATTTCAGGTATTTGTTGATCTCCTGCTCCAGAGGCTCAAGGTTAGCCAGTATGTTTTTATGGGAAATCACCACCCCTTTGGGATCCGCAGTGGTCCCGGAGGTAAATACAATTTCAACCGTATCCTGGCTTTTCAAATGTTGCGCTGGAAAAGGAGCGCTGGAGTGCCGCGCCAGCACTTGCGGAAAGCGGTCAAATACCAGAATGGGCAAGGAAGGATCGATCTGGGGCTGCTCGCGCGAACAAATACAAAGCCGCGCCTCGACCTGACGACAAACGCGCCTGACAAATTCCAGGGATCCGATGCGATCCATCGGAACAACAACCGCGCCACGCAATATACAGGCAAAGAACGCGATCACCCATTCCGCACAATCCTCACCCCATAATAAAACCTTATCTCCAGGCCCGATTTCGCGTTCGAGCAATTCCCCCGCCAGCCGGTAAATTGCCTCAGCAACCTGTCGATACGACCAGCGCTGAACCCGGTACCCGTGCTTTTGCACATAGGCTCTCTCGGCGCCCAAAGCATAGAAATTTTCGACTAGTTGAGCGAGTGTCCGTTCCATTGACGATTTACGATTGATGATTGACGATTGAAACTATATGACCAGGTTTTAGGCAACCCATTGTATAAACTCTGTCGTCAATCGTAAATCGTCAATCAGATGGAGCGCACGTCGGAAGCGTCTATCTCCACGGAGACAGCTTGGCGGATCAGGTCGACTTGGATAATGAAACGGAACCTTCCCCGTTTTTCCACAAGGATGCCCTGAATTCCCTTCAGCGGACCAGCAATGACTTCCACCCGGGTACCGACCTGCATATATGGATACGGATCTATCGAGATGCTGGACTCCAGAAACCTGCGAACATACTGAATCTGGTCCTCCGGAATCGGCTGTGCATGTCCTTCCAGGCTCACAAACCGGACAGCTCCCGGTATATTCAAGATTCTGAAACGGTTTTCCGGTGTGTCTATATGGTTTATGAAGATGTATCCAGGAAAAAGCGGGATCCAAATTCTTTTCTTGCGATCCTTCCACCGGCTGAGTATTTCGCGCATGGGCAGGAAGACTTCGACACTCCTGTCCGTCAACTCGCTCAGCATCTTTTTTTCAAAGCGGCTGCGCGTATAAAGCGCAAACCATTCAGGCTTTACAATTCCGTTTTCGCTCGGCCGCTCGAGAACAGGAATTGCAGGATCGTCAGGGCGATTAATCATGACTTCTGGTGACCATTAATAGACCATTCTTCCCCGGTAAAAGGCTGGAATGGAAATCCAACCCAGGATAACCCTTGGGGGGAGCCGGATTCCGGGTTGAATATATCTGCTGGCATTCGCACTGTCAAGCCAGCAGCCCGGCCAGGCTAGCTATTGATTCTTTGAGTCTTCGGATCTTCGAGTTACACTCTGACTTGCAAGAAGGAGCTTTGGAGGAAGTTGTGTCGATTGCCGCCATCGCAGACGCTTCCGATCACCGGGCGATTGAAGCAGCTGCTCAAATAATCAGAAAGGGAGGGCTTGTCGCCTTCCCTACCGAAACCGTTTATGGGTTGGGAGCAGATGCCCAAAACCCTCTCGCGGTCGCCAGAATTTTCGAAGTCAAAGCAAGGCCTCGGATCGATCCAGTAATCATTCACGTTGCCGATCCGACCTCCGCACTCCAGTACGGGGCTTTTCCCGAAATCGCACAGCACCTGATCGAGCGATTCTGGCCTGGTCCTCTCACGCTGGTTGTCGACAAAACACAATTGGTCCCTCCGATAGTAACCGCAGGCTTGGACACCGTTGCGATACGCGTTCCCTCGCACCCGGCTGCGCTGGCTTTGATATCGGCTGCAGGAAGAGGTATCGCCGCTCCCAGCGCTAATCTTTTCGGCTATGTCAGTCCCACAACAGCTCAACACGTTGCGGATCAGCTGGGGGACAGAATAGATTTTATTCTGGATGGAGGCGCCTGCACGATAGGACTGGAATCTACAATTCTCTCTTTGGCCGGCAACGCCCCCTGCCTTCTAAGGGCCGGAGGCGTCTCGATTGAGGAGCTTGAAACGGTGATCGGGGAATTTGATCTGGCAATTGACGCACCGCAAAAGCCTTTGGCGCCGGGACAATTGAAGCGTCACTACGCCACCCGGACTCGACTGGTTATTTCCGAGCAGGGAAAAGAGGATTTGCGCCGCAACGAGCGGGTTGGGCTGCTGAGTCTTGTCCCGCCAGAGAATCCGGATCAATACGAGGCCGTGGAGGTTCTATCCACGTCCGGGAGCCTACAGGAAGCAGCGGCAAACCTTTTTGGAGCTCTGCGGCGACTTGATTCCTTATCCCTGGATCGAATTATCGCTCGGCCTGTTTCGGAGAAGGGGTTAGGCCTGGCGATCATGGACCGACTCCGGCGGTGTTCGGCCAGAGAATAGAAATATTTTAAAACTCAACAGGTTCCATGGATTGACTCCGGTTCTAAGAATCCGTGGAATCCGTGGAATCCGTGGAGTTTTTTCTTTATCGTGCTAAAGTATTTTGTACTGTTCTCGTGATAATGAAGAGAGCCTTGGCCTTATGATCCTCGATTGCAACGAAATCATCAAAGACAAGCTGTGGGTGGGATGTTACTTGCGGCCTGAAGATGTTCGCCTGCTGCATCAACTGGGTATTACAACCGTTCTCAGCATGCAGAGCGATCAGGATCTGGAAACCTATAATATTTCGGAAAAAAAGCTTCTAAAGGCCTGCGCGCTCGTGGACATCCAATTCCATCGGATCCCTACCCAGGATTTTGACAAGTCTGCTTTCGCAGCGAACCTGTTGCACTGTATTGCAGAACTGGAGAAGGGAATGGCTCCGCGCTGGTCAAAGGTTTATCTCCACTGTACTGCGGGAATCAACCGAGGGCCGACGCTTGCGGCAGCCTATCTAATAAAAAACCATGGATTATCGGCCAAGGAGGCCTACGACTATGTTGTAGCGACGCGATCCTGCAGCCCTTATCTTGATATTCTGGAAGCCTATGAGGAATCTCTCAAAAGCGATCAAGCCGGTTATACGTCTTGATTTGATTCGAAACCCGGGATTCAAGATTTGAGATTGGAAAAGCAAAGCCAGCCGGAGTTGATTCCACCACAAAATATTGAAAGCGAATGATGGCACATTCAATCGGAACTCCCGTATTCTGGACCGCCTTTGTTGCAGTCGTTCTCCTCCTCCTGTCCATCGACTTGGGAGTCTTTCACCGCCATGCTCATGAGGTAAAAATACGGGAGGCTGTGATCTGGAGCCTGGTATGGATTTCCCTGTCGTGCTCCTTCGGTGTTTGGGTATACAGAACATTCGGCCATCCGCATGGGCTGGAGTTTTTTACAGGATATCTGGTCGAATATGCGCTGAGCGTCGACAACGTTTTTGTTTTTATCATCCTATTCAGTTATTTCGGCGTTCCTCCACGCTTGCATCATCGGGTTCTTTTCTGGGGCATTTTGGGCGCCCTCATCATGAGGGCATCATTTATTGTTGTGGGCGCCGCGCTGATTACCGCTTTCCATTGGCTCATTTACATTTTTGGCGCTTTTTTGATTTTCACCGGGAGCAAGATTCTAAGGGAGGGGGAGACGGAGGTCGAACCCGAGCGAAATCCGGTAGTCAGGTTTTTCCGTCGAATCGTGCCGATGTCGTCCGGGTACGAATCCAACCATTTTTTTCTGAAACAGGGGAGTAAAATCCTGGCAACTCCCCTCGCTTTGGTCCTTGTGACAGTTGAAACCACCGATCTCGTTTTTGCCACAGATTCCATTCCAGCCATTTTTGGAATTACGCGCGATCCGTTTATCGTCTACACGTCGAACATTTGTGCGATCCTCGGACTTCGATCCATGTACTTTCTTCTTTCCGCTGTAATTCGCCGTTTCATCTACCTAGGTACGGGCATCGGAATCGTTCTGATCTTTATCGGAATGAAGATGCTGGCAAGCAGGTTTTATGTAATTCCGATCGGTCCATCCCTTGCGATTGTCGGGGCCATCCTGGCCGGCTCGGTTTTGCTTTCACTTATTTTCCCTCAAAAAGACAAATAGAAGCCAGAATCGCATATAGGAGCGGCTTTGAAAAGTTGCTACTATTAGCTGTTTGTATGACTGGCTCAAAACTCCTGTAGCTACCGGCTACTGGCTTCTGACTTCTTGATATTGAGGATTCCCTTATGCCCAGAGAACCGATATCTCAGTTCTATTATTCGCACCGCCTGAAGCTTCATTTTTGGGACTGGGGCAATAACGGCAAGCCGAATTTAATCCTGGTCCACGGAGGAATGGACCATGCCCGGAGCTGGGATCGCATTGCCGAGGCTTTTTTGGACGACTTTCGGGTCATCGCACCGGACCTCCGCGGACACGGAGACAGCAACTGGGCTCGGGGAGCGATGTATAGTATAGCGGAATACGTTCTGGACCTCTCCGCACTTGCAGACATCGTCGGCCATTTTCCTGTTTCTTTCATTGGCCACTCCCTTGGAGCCGCTATTGTTCTGCAATATGCCGGCGTTTATCCCGACCGCGCACAAAAGGTGGTGGCGATTGAAGGAATCGCTCCGCCTCCAGGGGTGGAGACTCCCAGCCCGGCCCACGTGCGGCTGCGTGATTGGATTGAAGCAATGCGGGACTACGAGAAGCGGGTTCCACATCATTATCCTAGCCTCGAAGCTGCCTACGAGAGGATGCACAAAGCTAATCAATACCTCTCAGACGAAATGGCTCGTCATCTGACCCTTTTCGGCTCGAATTGGAATGCGGATGGGACACTGACCTGGAAATTTGACAACTTCGTGCGAGCCATTTCCCCTTATGCCTTCAACATGGATGATGCACGAGAGATATGGAACCAGATCCAATGCCCGGTTCTATTGTTTCGCGGGCTCGACAGCTGGACTGAGGACCCCCACAAAGAAGGACGTATCCGAGCAATTCGGGACCACCGTCTCATCAATGTGCCCAATGCAGGCCATTGGCTGCATCACGATCAGCCCGCTTTCTTTATTGAGGAGACGCGCAAGTTTTTCGGATTATCAAAGTAGGAAGAGGTATGCGAACCGCAGTTTCCGCATCAAACTGTGAACCCGTAAACGCGTAAATGTCTTTCAGGCGCTTTTCCTTAATTCGATTAATACCTGCCGGGCTACCGATTTGAGAGTAGAAAGTACGCCCTCACCCTTATTAGCAACGGCTTCAATGACTGGTTCTCCTTTAACAAGGAGCTGGTTTTTGAGATCCTCGACCGGCATGGCGCTTGGCAGATCCCGCTTATTCAGCTGCAGAACGTAAGGAATATTTCCGATGTCGAATCCATGCTCCATAAGGTTTTCGGCGAGGTTTGACACCGATTCCAGGTTGGCGTCGAGTCGCTCTTCTTGCGAGTCGGCCACAAAAACAACCCCATCTGCCCCCTTCAAAATAAGCTTGCGGCTGGAGTCATAAAAGACCTGGCCGGGAACGGTATATAGATGGAAACGCGTCCGAAACCCTTGAATTTGGCCAAGATCGATCGGGAGAAAGTCAAAAAAAAGCGTTCTTTCGGTTTCGGTAGCAAGCGAGATGAGTTTCCCTTTGTTTTCGGCGCTAGTGATCTGATACACGTACTGCAGGTTTGTGGTTTTGCCGCCCAGGCCGGGTCCGTAATACACGATTTTGCAGTTAATTTCCCTGGCTACGTAGTTTATGAAGGTCAACGCTGCTTCCTTGGGTCAATGTCAATCAATAACTTCTCTACCCAATAGCTCCTCGATTTCCTCGTCGCTGAATTGGGGAATGCTCATTACAGGTTCCGTTCTCTCTATTCTCCGCTGGAAATCACGAATCACATCTTGAAGCAGCAGGGTTGTTCGTTTGCATTTGTAACGGACCAACCCTGAGGACGCGGATGCATCAAATACCAGCACGAGCGAAAACCTCTTCAGAAGATCGGAGATGAAAAGGCTGCGACGGCGTCCCTGATGCACCAGGACTGAAAACTCCCTTTCGCCCACTATGTTTGCCAAACCGTCGGTTGCCGCCAGATTGGCGGCGGCCAGCGATGCCAGGGCAGTACAATCGATATTGTCGGCCGCCCCTGAGATAACAATTGGCTGGCCGCTCCGGTTGATTAGCAGCACAAGCTGAGCACGAAGCTCGCTTTGCATTTTGGATAGAATGTCCCTAATGCGTTGGAATTCTGTTTCATGCAAATTAAAGTTATCAGAGCTCACTTTTCGACTATCGGGCAAAAACAGTTGAAAACATAAATACTTAGGCTGCTTTTCTTCCTATGGCCCGTAGAACCACCCTCGGCCGCAAATCTTCCAAATTGCGGATACTCATCGACTCTAGCCGAGGTCTCGCTCTCTGAGGTGTCACTTCTAAAAGATCTTGCCCTTGACTTATCGTCTGATTTTTCCTAATAATAACCTCAAATTTTTTGAATCAACGGATCTCGCGGGGCAAGTTATTTACCTTTAGAGATTTACAGGATATTGATGGCGAGGGAACTGGCGCAAAAGAGAATTGGCGGACAAAAATCCCGAAAAGTGGTCCGTTCTATGAAAAAAACCAAGGCGAAAACGGCTTCCAAGATTTCCCGGAGCAGATCCACCAAGAAGAAGGTATCGTCCGGAAAATCCAAGCTCAAAAACGTCGTGGCAGTGAAAAAGGCGACAGCCCTGGCAGAGCAGCCTATTAATAAGGAAAGCAGAAAAATGCAAGCGGAATCCAGGAAAACAGCATTCAGGACAGGTGCTTCTTCCGCCCTCAATGAATCGCCGCGCTTGTTGCGCCAGACCAAGACTACATCCGCGGCCCTCGCACTTCTTGAAAAAGGGATCGAGTTGATTTTTAAGAAGGAGTTTAAAAAGGCGAGAACCGAATTGAAGACTCTATTGGAGACATACCCCGGAGAACTCGATATTCTCGCGCGGGCGCGCAGCTATATACAGATATGCGACCGGGAGGAAGCAGCCCAGAAAAAACAGTCGATCTCCACGGATCAACTGTATGCTTTGGGTGTTTTAGAGCATAACAAAGCCAATTACGATAAGGCCATTTCCTACTTTCTTCAGTCGATCGAGAACCATCCCGGCGCTGACTATATTTATTATTCCGTTGCGGCTTCGATGGCGATGAAAGGAAATCTCGCCGGCTCTCTGGAAAACCTGCGAAAAGCTGTGGAATTGAACGAAGAGAGCCGGGTTTACGCGAAAAATGACGCTGACTTCTCTGTCCTGCAAGGGAAAAAAGAGTTCGCGGAGCTCGTCGGAATGAATCAGCCGCCTACCACCGAACCGCAATCATAAAAGACCTGAGGCCTCATCCCTTCTCTTGAGTCGCCATGATTAACTGCAGAAATTGTATTAATTGGATGGACGAAGCCCTTGAACAGATCGAGGAGGATCGCGGCGCCCACCCGCATATTTTTATGGGCTGCCGAATTTTCGGCTTTCTCGAGAACAACACGGACATGGAGAGCTGTAAGCATTATGTCGTCAGCGAGAACCTGTACACTATTTGCAGCTCATGCCATATCACCGTTCCGAAGGTCTGTGTCTCGCTGGGAGAGTGCGCCAACTGCACGGATACGGATCTCTTCTGCGTTGAATCCTGTATCGGAGGCGAGAGTCGAAAGTACTGCACTCACTTTGTTCGCCTGCATACCGAAGGAGTTCATCTCATTGACAAAGATCAAGTCTTTGATCTATTCCCTA
>Ga0187853_10004436_pt1 | contig 10262 bp, 10 predicted proteins | sample June2016WEW_6_10_2_FD_132417 | JGI IMG/M metagenome (GOLD analysis project Ga0187853, IMG submission 132417) | Peatland microbial communities from SPRUCE experiment site at the Marcell Experimental Forest, Minnesota, USA - June2016WEW_6_100 | ecosystem: Environmental > Terrestrial > Soil >...
GCTGAAAACGCGCACTGTTTGGGCCACGTTCATCGGCGCCATTCCCGGCGCGATTCCGCCGATGATTGGCTGGACCGCGGCCACCGGCAAGCTGGACACGCCGGCGTGGCTGCTCTTCGCCATTCTGTTTTTCTGGCAATTTCCGCATTTCCACGCTATCGCCTGGATGTACCGAGAGGATTACGCGCGCGCGGGCATTCTCATGCTGCCGGTGGTGGACAAGGACGGCACGCGCACCTTTCGCCAAATCATTCTCTATGCCGCGTCGCTTATAGCCGTCAGCCTGCTGCCCGCGATTATGGGCTTTGCCGGCGTGCTTTACTTCTTTGGCGCGCTGGTTAGTTGTACCGGCCTCGTCCAGGTCTGCCTGTGGGCCGCTAACTCCAAATCCAACAATCGCGCCAAGTGGCTCATGCACGCCACCGTGATGCACATCCCGATCCTCCTGGGCCTAATGATGTACGACAAGTTGCCGCGCTGATGGGGCACAGACACTCCTGTCTGTGCTCTCGGGGTTCGCTTCCTAGTCGCCGATCACTGATCGCTGGTCGCCGCCTCCTGATATCTGATCACTGATATCTGATAACCTTTATCCAATATCCTCTCCCACGAAAGGTCCTTGCCGCCCCATGTTCTCCCACGCCGCACTAAACGCCACGCTCAACGCCACAAGCGCCATTCTCCTTGCTGCGGGTTATGCCGCCATCCGCTCTGGCAAACGCGCCCTTCACAAGAAATTGATGCTCTCCGCCTTCACCGTCTCCACGGTCTTTCTCGTTTCCTACCTCGTCTACCACTACCGAGTCGGCCACGTCGCCTTCCAGGGCCAAGGTTGGATCCGCCCCGTGTATTTCGCGCTTCTCGCCTCGCATACGATTCTGGCCATCGTGATCGTTCCCCTGATTCTCATCACGCTGCGCCGCGCCTGGCTCCAACGCTTCGACAAACATCGCCTCATCGCCCGATGGACACTTCCGCTGTGGTTCTACGTCTGCGTTACCGGCGTGATCGTGTATTTCATGGTCTACCAAATCTACGTCACTCGTTGAACTCTCGGCGCAGAAGAGAGTACTTTGGAGCGCACTAATTGCGCGGTCACAGCAGTTCCGGCCGGACTTCCCTCGATAGCGACCCGTTGTGATAGCCTCGGCGAAGGGATGGTGCCATGCATCAGGTCATTCTTGGGCTTGTCCTCTTATCGTTTCTTGTTCCGAACGTTGCAGGCGACTGCAAGTGCGGGAATGTCAGGGAAGACGACAAGACCCGATGGGGTGGGAATCAAGCGGTGATTGTAGTCGAGCAGAAACCTTATCGACAACTATATGGGCAAGTCGAGGGCGGCGCTGGGGCGTTGCCAGGCGTTCTCGTGGAGGTTTTCGCGAATCCGGAATACCTTCTCGGCGACCCGTTGAAGTTCAACACGGAAAAACAGAATCGGCGGAGAATCGCGGCTTGCCTGACCGCGGAGGACGGAAGATTCTGTTTTCGCGGGCTAAAACCTGGAAAGTACGAATTGAGAGCGAGCCTCGGTCCGGGGTGGGACGTGACACAAGTTTACGTTGTGCTCGACCCTGCTGAGGGACAGAAGAAACCAATGAAGGTTACGCTGGTTGTAGGAACTTAACGGGTATCCTGGGGCAGATAGATGATCATTCTGCTATTCGGAGCGACGGGTTCGGCGGGTGGGGGCGTGCTGGATGCTTGCCTTGCCGCCCCCTACTCAACGAAGCCCTATTCCGCCCTGAGTTCCTCTCCAAGTGGCAGCGCCGGCAACCTGGCGATTTCATCCCTTACCGTGTGGCCTGCCAGCACGAAACGGATTAAACACCGAAACGCCGAAATGCGCGAAATCGCGCTCGTTTCGAGTAGCCACGGTTAGCCCGTGCACCCGCGCCGTTGCCGCAATCATCGCGTCTTCCGCAAGCGCCTCCGAACGGCCCTGCATCAACCGCGCGTACTCCCGAAAACACGCCGAGTCCATTGGCAAGACCTGCGAGACCCGTTCCAGTTGCCCAGCCCACGCTTCGATCTCACTTGCCTTTACCGGATCCTGCTGGCGGGTGATCTCGACGCCCTTTTGAATTTCTCCAAACGTTACCGCGGAGAAGAACACCTGCTCCAATTCCAGGCTTTGCAGCCGGGCGAGCGCGCCCCCGTGCGGCTTCCGCTTGCGCATCTCAGACACGACGTTGGTGTCAATCAGATAGCGAATCAATCGAACACCGGAGGCTTGCGGGATTTTCTCTCACCACGCTTCGGAAAGGGAATTTCAAATCGTGGGCCTTCACCGAAAAGGACTTCCTTCCAAGTCAGCCGCTTTTCATCCTTGAGTTTCTGCCATTCATCGATGGAAACGACCACGGCCGTATCGATTCCCCGGCGCGTGACCACTTGCGGCCCCTTTTCGAGCGTGTCGCCAATCAGCTCGCTGAATCGCGCCTTGGCGTCCTGCAATTGCCATTTGGTCATAAGCATCTCCAGTTCGTATGTTACAGCTAGTCAGATGACTAGTCAACACGTTGTGCTTTTTCCGCGTCCCCGCGCCTTCGTGTAAACTCATCGTGCATGAAAGTCTTACTCTTTGGCGCAACGGGTTCGGCGGGCGGTGGCGTGCTGGATGCTTGCCTTGGCGCTTCCGTCGTGGAGGAAGTGCGCGCGATCACGCGGCGGCCGCTGATGCACACGAGTTCCAAGCTGCGCACGTTTGTGCACAAGGATTTTGTGAATTACGCCACGGTTGAGGAAGCCTTCCGCGGCGTGGATGCGTGCCTGTTTTGTCTGGGCGTCTCCGCCACGCAGGTGTCCCGAGAGGAGTACCGCAAGATCACCTACTCCTACACGCTGGCGGCGGCCCAGATGTTCAAAGCGAAAAGCCCCGGCGCGGCCTTTCACTACATCAGCGGGCAGGGAACTCGCGCGGACAGCCGCATGTTCTGGTCACGTGTGAAGGCGCAAACCGAGCACGACCTCATGGAACTTGTGGAGGCCGATTGCTGGCGCCCCGCCTTCATTGACACGCCGCCTTCCGCCAGCCTGCCGAAGATCTACAGGACCCTCTTCCCGCTATTGCGCGTCCTCAAGCCCTTCCCAAGCCTCTACGTTTCCGGCGCGGACCTGGGCCGCGCCATGCTCCAGGCCACCCGCGAAAATCTGCGCAAGCGCATCATCGAAAACAGGGAAATCCGCCAAATTGCCGCCCGCGCCACCACGTAACGTCTTGGAGTGCGGTGGCCTGCTTACCCTGAGCTTCGAAGGGCCACCGCTTTTGAGCCCGCTACATTCGAGACAAACCAATAATCCTGTGCACGCCTTCTGTGCAAAGGGCCTCACTACCCAGTTTATCTGGGAATGTTTTAGCCGGGCGCTTCACGCTCTCCGGACCAGAATCGCTACAACCAGCCGCGCGCACTTCAGGGGTTGAAACCCCTAAATATCCGAGGCTTTTCGGCACGGCTGAAGCCGTGCCCTCCCGAGAGACATGTATGTGATGGCTTCTACGCCTTCGGCAGGGCAGCGATCACCGCGTCAGTGAACTCCTGCGTCCCCGCCGTTCCGCCCACATCCCGCGTGACGTGCTTGCCTTCTTTGTACACCTTCACCAAGGCTGCTTCGATACGTTTCGCCGCGGCCTGCTCGCCCAGATGCTCCAGCATCAGGATCGCGCTCATCAGCAGCGCCGTAGGATTCGCCAGGCCCTTTCCCGCAATGTCCGGCGCCGTGCCATGCACCGCCTCGAAAATCGCGCCTTCATCGCCAATGTTTCCGCTGGGCACAACGCCTAAACCGCCGACTAGCCCCGCCGCCAGGTCGCTCATGACGTCGCCATACAAATTCGGCAGCAGCAGGACGTCAAACTGAGCCGGATTGATCACGATTTGCATGCAAGCATTGTCCACAATCAATTCTTTGTACTCGATATCCTTGTACTGTTCCGCCACCGCGCGCACCGAACGCAGAAACAGCCCATCGCCCAGCTTCATGATGTTGGCTTTGTGAATGGCGTGAATCTTTTTCCGCCCGTGCTTCCGCGCATATTCAAACGCAAACTGTGCAATCCGCGTCGAAGCCTTCTCAGTGATGATCTTCAGACTCTCCACCACGCCCGGCACCACCTCATGTTCCAGTCCCGAATACAAATCCTCGGTGTTCTCCCGCACGATCACCACGTCCACGCCATCAAAGTGCGATTTCACGCCCGGCAGGTTTTTCACCGGACGCAGATTGGCGTACAGGTCCAGGCTCTTCCGCAGCGCCACGTTCACACTCCGCGCGCCTCCGGCAATCGCTGTGGCCATGGGCCCTTTCAGCCCGACGCGGTTGCGGCGCACAGACTCAATGGCCGCGGTGTTCAACACTTCCGCGCCAGTGGTGCCTTTGTCGGTGTTTTTCGCGCGCGCCGCCAGCTCTTCCCACTCGATTTGCACGCCCGAAGCGTCCAGAATGCGCCGCACCGCCGCCGAAACTTCCGGCCCGATGCCCTCTCCGGGTAACAACGTAACTTTGTGTTTCATAAGTGCATCTATTTTACTGTAGCTCAGGCCTTCAGGCCTGAGGCTTTTTCCCGGGTTGCTCCTGTGCGGTCCGCACTTGCCGTCGCTGGTCGCCCACTGGTCGGCGGCTGCCCCCTGATATCCGATGACTGTCTCCGGGCAGGGAATTGACCCCTAGGAACGCCCACTTTGCACCAATTCGGGCTGTGTTATACTGGGTAAGTAAAGTTCCTCGCGGAGGATTCCGCGAGCGGAGGCCAAGAGAACTATGATCAACCTGACGCCTGTAGCCGCCACCAAGGTCAAGGAAATCATGAGCATGCAGAACCCTGTGCCCACGGCGCTTCGTGTAGCCGTGGTGGGCGGAGGCTGCTCCGGTTTTCAATACCACATGGCATTTGAGAACCAGACCAATGAGACCGACGAGGTCGTGGAATTCGACGGACTCAAGGTCGCCGTGGACCAGATGAGCTCCATGTACCTCGACGGCGTCGAGATCGACTACATCGAAACTCTCGAGGGCGCCGGCTTCAAGTTCAACAACCCCAACGTGAAGAGCACCTGCGGCTGCGGCAGCTCCTTCAGCGTCTAAATCGCCTCCATTTCGCCTTTGTAGGGGTGCAGCACCTGCCGAAGGCGGGCACACCATGTCCGCACAATCCCTGAATCTTGCGCCTCTTACACGGCTCCTGCCTTACCTCAGGAGCTTTTTCTTTGTCGTGGGACCATGCGAATGGCCCGCCAAGCTGAGCATCATTTCAAGTAAAAAGTAGCGGGCCATTCCTCCATGTGACGGAAATTCAGGCAGCCGGGTAGGCGGTGCGCCGCTGCCTTGCACCAGAATGACGCTACCAGCGACCTTCTTTCAGGCCAGCTCGACATGAGGGAACGGGCACAGCCGAAACGTCTCGACTGTGCCCGTCTTCCCGCTCATTGGTTAGTGTTTGCGTTGCAAGTTGGTTTTCGCCGCGACTTTTGATGTCGCGAGGAGATCCGTTAGCGACCCCTGTTGCTGCAAGGATCCAAAGAAACCAGGATCATTATCTTCGTTCAGAAATAGCAACTGTCCCCCACTAGCCTGGTAGAGGACCACCTGGAAATCAAAAGGTGACCCTTCGACTACTGTCATGACCAGGGGACTGGGCGAAAACATGGTATAGCGCCCAGCGTTTGCCTCGTCAGGAACCGCGGTTCCGGAGAATGTAACTCCGGTGTTTGTAGGGTTGGCGTCGAACAACGCGCTTGCATCACTGAGGAGTCCGGTTCCACCCAATACGCCATCCGTAACCGATCCTTGTCCGACAAAGTCGAATTCCCAGCCTTCGGCAGTGTTCAGGAGGGTGTAACCCTGCGCTCCAAAGGCGTAGTTGCCTGCGAAGCTGTCGGTTGCCGTGACGGTTTGTGGAATCAGGACTCCTGTTCCGATCGCAAACTCATCCAGGTCGGCAACAAGAGCGCCTCCTAATCCACTGGTTGTGTTGTTCGGGTCAAGCAGATTGAGATTTGGGTCCGTCATATAGATCCCCAGGAAGGTGACGTCTTCGAGGTTCTCGCTCGTGTCCGTGAGGTTCCCGTATCCATTGCCCGCAACGGAATAGGTTCCTGAGATTGCGGCAGCGCTCACGACAGCGTAGCCCAATTCATTGTTATCCGCTACGCCCTGATATGCGTTACCGGCTGGAGTTGTAGTCAACATGCCTGCCGCAGCGTAAAGGTACCCGAACGGGTTGCTCTCGACACCAAACACGGAGCTTCCGAGTGATGCGTTGGTGAAGGTGCCAGCGCTCGCGCCCTGGCCGTACGCAGAGCCCACGAACGATTCTTCAGGATCCACATCAATGATGCGGATCACTTCAGGGCCAACGATGTAATAGTTGATTGCCGTTACCCCGCTGGCGCCGGTGACCGTGATCGTGCCGCGGCCGGAAGAGTCGGGAGCCAAGATGGTTCCAGTAAACGCCGTTGCCAGCGCCACGGTCCCAGCAACATCAACGTCAAGGACACCATTCTGTAGAGCGGTGCCAGTGATCGAGAATACGCCTCCGCCAACCTCCGGATCGTAGTCCGAGTCCACGCCCGAGAAGGTGAAGGAGTAGCCACCGCCGAGCGTGCTCGGCAGTGTCTGCATGTCCATACTCCCACTGGAGGTGGCGCTCCCGTCAAACTGAGTGATGAGCGCGTGCTTCGTGTTCACAAACTGGACGCCGAGAGTTTCGGTGCCAGCGGCGCCCAACGCGGTGTTGTTGGTGATCAGCGTGAGTGTCCACTGGCCGGTTGTCGCATCCACCACGGTCAGCTTTCCTCCCGTGATGGCGTCGCCGGAAGGCTGCGGTGACGTAACTCCAAAGGCATTGTTATAGTCTTGTTCGCCGGCAAGGACGTTGCCATCCGCATCGATGGCCACCGACCCAGCGACAGCATAGAAGTTTGGGCCGTAGTCCCCTACCTGGTTGATGACTTCAAGGCCGCTCAGATAGAACGAAAAATGGTTCACCGGCACCGCTGTGTTCGTTAGACTGAAGTTGGCCGGCGTTGACACCCCAGAAACCGTCGCCGCCACCGTATAAGCGCCAGCCGTCCCATTTGCTGTGAAGACTGCCGAGGTGGCAAGGCCATTGGCGTCTGTCGTTGCCGTGTTGACTCCACCGGCAAACGTGCCGCTGGCTCCCGTCCCCGGAGCCGTGAACGTCACCACCACGCCACTCGTCGGGGTTCCGCCGGTCGTCACCTTGGCAACCAGCGGGGCTGCAAACGCCGTGTTAACCGTGGCGGTCTGCGAGGAGCCGCTGTTCACTGCAATCGATTCAACCGGCACTGCGGTGTTCGTCAGACTGAAGTTGGCCGGCGTTGACACTCCCGCAGCCGTCGCCGCCACCGTATAAGCGCCAGCCGTCCCATTTGCTGTGAAGACTGCCGAGGTGGCGAGGCCATTGGCGTCTGTCGTTGCCGTGTTCACTCCACCCGCAAACGTACCGCTGGCTCCCGTCGCCGGAGCCGTGAACGTCACCACCACACCGCTCGTCGCAGTTCCGCCGGTCGTTACCTTGGCAACCAGCGGGGCTGCAAACGCCGTGTTGACCGTGGCGCTCTGCGAGGATCCGCTGTTCACCGCAATCGCTTCAACCGGAGGAGGCGGAATAATCTTTTTTTGCGATGAACCGCAGCCCATCAGACAAATTGCGGCCAGGATGCTGCCGTAGATTTTGCGGATCATAGCGCCTCCCGATTCTGCGTTGCCTTCCGGAGGGCAATCGCACGTGCCTGTGGAGAAACGGGGAAGCCGTGCGCGTTACGGATCGCATAGACCTGGCCACCCACTTTCACGGTGCGGGCCAGGAAGACTTGCTTGCTCTTTATCGTCTTCATGACGCCGGTCACCTCGACCTGCTGGCCAGCGGCGACCGAAAGGGCGCCCTTGCCTCGCAAACCGAACCTGCCCAAGCTCGCATCCACTTGACCGGCGGAAGTTGCGAACAACAGATGGGAACCCATAATCATTCCCTGAGAGGGTCTTGTGAGCACACTCGACACCGTACCTTTGAGTGTGGTTTCCTGAGTGACGTCGTAGCTGAATGGACCTGCATGCCTTTTCGCGACTGCCGCTGTTTGTGCCTGAACTGGCGGCAGGAGTAAGAGCATGGACAGAAACATGACTGCGCATAGCGCTGCGAAGGGGTGTTTCATCCGTTGCCTCCAAGTTAAATTTTGAACCCGAATTCCTGGTATGGGCCCGTGGTGCGCGCATAGTACGCTTTTCCAGCGTTGGACACAACGACTTTTCCTTCTTGCCCCCAGTTCCTCCACAGGTACAATGTCATGACGCCCGGTGACCAAAGCCTGGAAGCATCCGTGGGGTTGCAACCGTCCTCCATGCCTCGTTCAAACGACAAGCATAAAATCATCGAACATTACGACCTCGTCAGTCCCTACTATCGCTCCCTTTGGGGAGAGCATCTGCATCACGGCTACTGGATTCGCGGGGATGAATCCAAGGAACAGGCTCAGCTTCAGCTCATCGAGCATCTCGCCCGACTCGCAAAGATCAAGCTCCGCTCCGATATTCTTGACATTGGTTGCGGCTTCGGCGCCAGCAGCCTCTACTTGGCCAAGACTTATAACGCTGCGGTCACCGGGATAAACACTTCCTCCGTACAGGTCCAGATGGCCATCAAGGCTGCGGCCAGCGAGAAACTCGATGCGCGGTTTCTTGTGATGGACGCCGAAGCAATGGACTTTCAGAAACAATTCGACCTGCTCTGGTCCGTGGAATCCATCTCCCACTATGAGCACCGCGAGAAGTTTTTTGCTTCTGCCGCGAGGCTGCTGAAGCCCGGCGGCCTCTTCGCGATCACGGACTGGTTCAAGAAAGAGAATCTCACCCCCGTAGAGACCCGGGAATTCATCGACCCCATCGAGGAAGGCATGATGGTGAAGCTGCAGATCATGGATGACTACGAGCATTTCCTGAATTCGGCTGGCCTGCGGATCATGCACCGCGAAATCCTGAACAAGAATTGCGCCAAAACGTGGGACCTCTGCCTCGACATCATTAGCAACAATGCATTTTGGGAGCTCGCCGCGAAACACGGCACTGAGTTCATCGCCTTTCTGAAGGCGTTTCGGGCAATGCGCGCTGGATTCGCTTCCGGCAACTTCGTCTACGGCCTCTTCGTCGCGTGCGCCGCGTCCGGCTAGTGCCGTTCCAACTATTTTGGGCAAATGGCTGAGAGGTTCGATGAACTACTCCTACGTTTTGTTGAGCGAGCAGGATGGGAGATTCTACATCGGAAGCTCAGGCGACTTGCGAGCGCGGTTGCAGAAACACAGCTCAGGCTTAGTGCGTTCCACCGCCCATCGCCGGCCCTTGCGTCCGATCTACTATGAGGGATGTTTGAGCATTGACGACGCCCGCTGGCGAGAGCGTTACCTGAAAACGAGACGAGGAGGGCGCTATTTCAAACAACGTCTCTCTTCTTGGTTGACCGACATTCGTAGCAACAAGTTGGAGTGGCACTAGCCTTCCGCCCCAAACACCTAGTTTACCCGCAAATCGGAGTCTGGCTGAGCCCCACTCGCCCATTTGCAATCTCCTCGGGCGAACCCCGCGCCACCATGGGCCATATCCCCAGTCAAAGAACAGCGCCGGAAGTAGGTCAGTTTCCGATTACCGGGAACTTTTTTGGGGCGCGCAGGGAACTATCCTTTAGGAGAACAGTGCGTTGAATTATGCCTTCTGGCCCTCAACCAACGAGGCAGATCCGGCGAAGGAGAAGCGCTGGTGCCGTTCCAACTTGTTCCAGTAGATCCCTTCGAGAATACTCTCACCGTGTTCGCGTCAGATGCTTGGACCGTCATTTGGCTCAAATAGTTGGAACGGCACTGGTCCATGGCCATGAACGGGCGGAGGTCTAAAAGAGTGTCTAAAACTCAATCTGTTGGTGCGAAGCGGAATCAACGAGGATGGCTTAGACTGAGCCTTCTTTTCTTCGCCGTTCCACTGCTCCTCGTGGATTTGCCGGCGCGTAGCCAACAGGGCCCGCCCATTACCCTGGATGTCAACGCTGTCAACCTGCTCGTCACCGTGCGCGATAAGCATGGGGACATCGTCCGCAATTTGACCAAGGATGATTTCGCGCTGGAACAGGACGGCAAGCCCCAGACGATCACTTATTTCGCCAAGGAATCGGATCTTCCACTGACGCTTGGATTGCTGGTGGATACCAGCATGAGCCAACGGCGCGTCCTGGATCAGGAGCGCGCCGCCAGCCGCAC
>Ga0187853_10004444_pt1 | contig 10250 bp, 9 predicted proteins | sample June2016WEW_6_10_2_FD_132417 | JGI IMG/M metagenome (GOLD analysis project Ga0187853, IMG submission 132417) | Peatland microbial communities from SPRUCE experiment site at the Marcell Experimental Forest, Minnesota, USA - June2016WEW_6_100 | ecosystem: Environmental > Terrestrial > Soil >...
ACCGAATCGGCCGACCTGCTGGTGCGGGAGTATAAGCTGGTCAAAGAGATCGTGACTGCCGGCGACTCCCCGAAGGCCCTGCGCCTGGAGGCCCGGTATAGGACCCTAAGCCAGGCCTTGCTCAAAGAGCGCGACCAGGCCATCGCGGGGCGCATCCACACGACGCTGCGCCCGGGGGAGACCGGCCTGCTGTTTCTGGGAATGTTACACTCCTTGGAGGGCTGGCTGGCCCGGGACATCCAGGTCACCCAACCGCTCTATCCACCCTCTTCGGCAGGACACCACCGCCCATGACCAACGGAAAAAGCCAAGTTCTGGTCGTGGACGACGAGCAGGCGATCTGCCAGTTGATCTCCAGCTTGTTGGAGCAGGAGGGCTTTGTCCCACTGGTGGCGCTGGACGGAAAGACGGCCCTGCAACGACTTCGCACCGCCTCGCCCGACATGCTGATTGTGGACCTCAAATTGCCGGACTTGGACGGGCTGGAAATCCTGCGCCAGGCCAAGGCCTTGGACGAGGACCTGCCGGTCGTGATTCTGACTGCATACGCGAAAGTCCACGGGGCAGTCGAGGCCATGCGCACCGCCGCTTTCGATTATCTGGCCAAACCTTACGACCATCACGAATTGGTCCGGGTGGTCCGCCGCGCTTTGGCCGAACGGCAATTCAAACTCAAGCTCAAGCAACTGGCCTGCCAGACCAACGCCAGCCATGATCTCACCGCGATCATGGGTCCCAGCCCGGCCGTTGGGCGGCTTATTGGCAACCTCAACCGCGTCGCCAAATCCAACTTCAGCGTGGTCATCATTGGGGAAACCGGCTCCGGCAAAGAATTGGTCGCCCAAGCGATTCACGCGGCCGGCCCGCGCGCCAAAGGCCCCTTCGTGCCCGTGGATTCCGGCGCGATTCCAGAAACGCTCTTTGAGGCGGAATTGTTCGGGCACGAAAAGGGTGCGTTCACCGGCGCAGCCGGCCGCAAGCTGGGCCGATTTGAACAGGCCAACGGCGGCACGCTGTTCCTGGATGAGATTCTGAACCTGCCGCTCAGCGCCCAGGCCAAAGTGTTGCGGGCGCTCCAGGAGAAGTCCTTTTGCAGGGTCGGCGGCGTGCAGCCCATCAAAACTGACGTGCGGGTGCTGGCGGCCGGCAACCAGGACCTGGAAGCGGCCGTTGCGGCCGGACGGTTCCGGGCGGACTTGTTCTATCGCTTGAACGAGTTCACGCTGCGGATTCCGCCGCTGCGCCAGCGCAAGGAGGACATCCTCTACCTGGCCAATCGGTTCCTGGATTTGACCAATCAGGAATTGAAAAAAACGGTGCTCGGATTTTCCGAGCCGGCCATCCAGGCGCTGCTCAATTACCCGTGGCCGGGCAATGTCCGCCAACTGCGCTCGACCATCCGGCGGGCCGTCCTGCTGGCCGGCGAGGTGGTGGCCGAGGAGCATCTGGATATTCTCCGGGACGACAGTGAGGCTTTGCGGCCCGCGGCCTCACCCGCAAGGGCGCAAGCCGCCTCGGCCACCGGGCTTTCGCTCAGGGCAATGGTGGCCCAAAGCACGACGGCCTTGGAGCGCGAGGTCTTGTCAGAGGCGCTGCGTCAAACCGGCGGCAACAAAGCCAAGGCTGCCCGCGTGCTCCAGGTGGACTACAAAACGATTCAGTCAAAGATCAAACGATACGGGATTAACTCCCATCAAGCAGTGTTATGAAGAAAAAGACCCCAGATAAAAACGACCCCCCCAGCGAAGCCGGCGGCAGTTTCGGAGGCATACTTTCGGGACTAACCGGTTTTGTGGAAAAGCTCAACGAGTTGGCGGAAACCGGCGCCGAATTGCGGCGCGGCGGCGAGATTCACGGCCCCGGCAAGGAGCTCAAAGGCATTTACGGATTTACCGTGAAGGTCGGCTTGGGCGACCAGGGGGCCCGCGTCGAGCCGTTCGGCAACATCCGCACCGACAAGACAACCGGCCAGGCGGTGGTGGAGGAAATCCGGGAGCCGGTCGTGGACCTGTTCGAGGAGAAAGACCACCTCCTGGTGGTGGCCGAGATGCCGGGGATCAGCGCCGCCGACGTGCAGCTCGAGGTCAAGGACGACGTGCTAACGATCAGGGCGGCCAAAGGCGATAAGAAATACCGCAAGGAAGTGCTGTTGCCCGGCAGCTATCCCAAAGACAAAATGCGCCTGACCTGCAACAACGGGGTCCTGGAAATCAAGTGCGCCAAATCCCAATGCTAACCTTAAGTTGCGAGCAGGAGCAGGATTAGGATTAAGATTAAGAGCGGATCCTGATCCTAATCCTAATCTCAGCCTGACCTATGGACAAACCCCAATCCGCACAACTCAAACTCAAAGTGACCGAGGCCATCGGCAAAGACGTGGGCCGGGCCTTGGCGCGCATCGGGCCGGAAGACCTCGAGCGGCTCCAAGTCGCCATCGGGGACACTGTGGAGGTCCAGGGCAAACGCGCCACGGTTTGCAAGGTGATGCCGGCCTACAAGGAACTCCGGGGCCAATCGCGCGTGCAACTGGACGGCCTGACCCGCGAGAACGCCGGGGCCGCCCTCGATGAGTTTGTCCAGGTCCGCAAAACCGCCGTGCGCCCGGCCCAGCGCATCGGGCTGGCGCCCCTGACGATTGCGCCCGACGCCCGCGACCTCCAATACATCGGCAGCCTCTTGGACGGCTTGCCGGTCCGGGAAGGGGACCGGATTCGGGCCGTGTTGTTTGGCAGCCGTTCCGCTGACTTCAAGGTGCAAGACACCACGCCCCGCGGGCCGGTGCTGATCAATCCGACGACCGAGCTGGCGGTCGGCAAGGCGGAGGCCAAGGAGCGCGCCGGGATGGCCGTGCCTTATGAAGACATCGGCGGCCTCAAGCCCCAACTGCACCGCATCCGGGAAATGATTGAACTGCCGCTCCGTTATCCCGAGGTGTTCGAGCGGCTGGGCATTGACGCTCTCAAAGGCGTGCTCCTGCACGGTCCGCCCGGGTGCGGCAAGACGCTCATCGCGCGGGCCATCGCGCATGAAACCGAGGCCCATTTCTTGGCCGTGAGCGGGCCGGAAATCATCCACAAATTCTACGGCGAGAGCGAGGCCCACTTGCGCAAGGTCTTCGAGGAGGCGACGCGCCAGGGACCGAGCATCATTTTCCTGGATGAGATTGACGCCATTGCCCCGCGGCGCGAGCAGGTGGTCGGCGAGGTGGAGAAGCGGGTGGTCGCCCAACTCCTGGCCCTCATGGATGGCCTGACCAAGCGCCAGAATGTCATCGTCATCGGCGCGACCAACATTCCCAACGCGCTGGACCCGGCGTTGCGGCGTCCGGGCCGTTTCGATCGGGAAATCGCCATCCCGATTCCGGATCGCAACGGGCGGCTGGACATCCTGGAAATCCACAGCCGGGGAATGCCCTTGAAGCCGGAGGTGGACATGAAGCGCCTGGCGGAGATCACGCATGGGTTTGTCGGCGCGGACCTCGAGGCGCTCTGCCGCGAAGCCGCCATGATTTGCCTGCGCGACATCCTGGCCGACCTGGATTTTTCCCTGGCCAAAATCCCTTACGAGCGCCTGGCCAAGCTCGAGGTCGGCATGGACCATTTCCTGGCGGCCTTGCGGGAGGTCGAACCGTCGGCCATCCGCGAGGTGTTCGTCGAAGTGCCCAATGTGAGGTGGAGCGACGTCGGCGGCCTGGCCCGGCTCAAGGAACGGCTGGTCGAAGCCGTCGAGTGGCCGTTGCGTTACGCGCCCCTGTTTGCCCAAGCGGGCGTCCGCCCCCCCAAGGGCATTCTCCTCTCCGGCCCGCCCGGCTGCGGCAAGACGCTCTTGGCCAAAGCCATCGCCAACGAAAGCCAGGTCAATTTCATCTCCGTCAAAGGCCCGGCCCTGCTCTCCAAATATGTCGGCGAATCGGAACGCCAGGTGCGCGACGTCTTTCGCAAGGCCCGGCAGGCCGCCCCGTGCATCATCTTCTTTGACGAACTGGACGCTTTGATGCCGGCGCGCGGCGGCGCGGCCTCCGACACGCCGGTCACCGACCGGGTGCTGAGCCAATTCCTGGCCGAGTTGGACGGCATCGAGGAACTCAAAGGGGTCCTGGTGCTGGGGGCCACCAACCGGCTGGATCGGCTCGACCCGGCGGTGCTCCGGCCCGGCCGCTTTGACGAGGTGGTGGAAATCCCGCTGCCGGAGGAAGCGGAGCGCCGCGAGATCTTTGAAGTCCATCTGCGCGGCAAGCCGGTGGCGCGAAACGTCAAAATCAGCGAGTTGGCCGCCAGGAGCGAGGGCCTCAGCGGGGCGCAAATCGCCTCGGTCTGCAACCTCGCCGCCCTCCGGGCCGTGCGCCGCGCGGTGGCGCGGGCCGGCGGTTCGGGCGCCGGCAAACCGCCCCTGGAAACTCAGGGGAAGGTGCTGATCGAGCCGGATGACTTGGCCGCCGCGCGCGCAGAAGTTTCTCCCAGGCCATGAACGAAGATGCCAACAGCGTGTTTTACGTTTACGGCTTCACTCAGGCCGGAACGCCGGGAGCCGCGGCGGCGGGGATGACCCAATCCAACGTTTCCACAGCCATTCTCAGTGGCGAGATCGATGAACGCCATAATTCCCATGCTTCCCATCCCTCCCATCGGATTCCCACCGCCATTCTCAGCGGCGGGATTGATGAATCGCACCCTCCATTTCTCCGGTGCAACGGGACCGTGGCTGGGGTCGTGAGCCAGGTTTCGCGCTCTGAATTCTGCGGACCAGCGGGTGAAAAGAATTTGCAGGACTTGGCTTGGCTGACCGCGCGCGCCTGCCGGCACGAGGCCGTGCTCGAGCAGGCGATGCGCTTGGGACCGGTGTTGCCGACCCGCTTTGGGACGCTCTTTTCCTCGCCGGCAAGCCTGGAAGGTTTTCTGCGGAGACATGAAGCCGCCATCGCCCGGTTTCTGGAGCGCCTGGGCACCCAGCAAGAATGGGCGCTCAAGGGCTTCCTCGACCAGGGGCGCGCGGAGAGCGAGTGGCTGGCCCGGCGGCGGTCGGAGAAGCCAGGTCCGTCAGGCTCCTCGCCCGGCGTGGCCTATTTGCAGGAACAAAACTTGCGGCTCCAGGCCAAGCAGGCCATCGATGACCGGCTCGCTGCGGCCTGCCAGGGCCTCTTGAACGAGTTGACTCCTCTGGCTTCGGAAATTGTCCCGCGCCGGATTTTGCCGCGCGAAACTCCGGGCCCCGCGCGGGAGATGGTGCTGAATTGGGCGTTGCTGTTGCCGGCGGGGGCGGGGGCGGATTTTCGCGGCCGAATCGAGCGCGCCAACGCGGAACACAATCCCGGCGGCCTGGCCTTCGATGTGTCCGGTCCTTGGCCACCCTACAGTTTCTGTCCGGTCCTGGAAGGCGGAGCCAGCCCCGGCGGCGGCCCTGGCGGAGGAGTAGAACCATGAGCGCCGACCATGCGGATGCCAGGCGGCATGACAGCCTGTACGAGACGCTCTTGAATGCGATCCCTTCGTCGGTCTTGCTGGTGGGCCGCGATCTGCGCATCGCCTTGACCAACCGCAATTTCCTGGAAAAGAGCCGCCGCACTGAGGAAGAGACACTGGATCGGCGATTGCCGGAAGTCTTTCCGCCCGCGATTCTGGATCACACCGAGATTGTTCGGCGCATTCAAAGCGTTTTTGACACCAACCAGGCAACCGCCGGCGAAAAAATCACTTACCGCGCCCCGGGCGGACTGATGCGGATTTACTACTACCGCGTCCTTCCATTGTCGGACCGGGACAATGTGGAGTTTGCGATCCTCATCATGGAGGACGTGACCGAACATGAGCGTTTAAGCGAGGACATCCGGCGGATGGAGCGCCACCTGTCGATCGTCGTGGAGAGCACCGGCGAAATCATTCTTTCGACCGACCCCGAGGGCCGGATTCTCAGTTGGAACCAATCTGCCGAGCAGATTTCAGGCTACACCTCTCAGGAAGTCGAAGGGCAGTGCTTTTTCCAGTTTTGCGCCCCGGAGCACCAGGCCGAAGTGCGCCGGTCGTTCTTCGGACGGAACGAGGCCAAAGCCCCGCAGCGGCCGGAGTGGGATTTGGTGACCAAGACCGGCAAAGAGGTCCCGGTTTCCTGGATCTGTTCGCCCATGATGGACGAGCAGGGCCAAACCATTGGCATTGTGGCGGTCGGGCGCAACCTCACCGAAAGCCGCAAGCTTGAGGCGCAACTGCTCCAGGCCGAAAAGCTGGCGGCCCTGGGCGTAATGGCCGGCGGCATTGCCCACGAGTTGCGCAATCCCCTGGCAATTTGTTCCTCCTCCGCCCAGTTCCTGATGGAGGAGGAAATCACGCCGGAGTTTCGCCGCGACTGCGCCAAAAAGGTGCAACAAGGAATGCAACGGGCCTCGGGCATCATCGAGCACCTCTTGAAATTCACCCGGCCTTCACAGCCGGGCGATCACGTCAAGCTGGACCTGTTTGCCGTCCTCAAAGAGACCCTGGTGTTGGTGGCCGACCAGGCCAAAATTCAGAACATCAAGGTCAAGGCGCAACTGCCCGAGGCGCCCGCCTTCGTTCATGGGGATGCGCACCTGCTCCAACAGGTGTTCATGAACCTGTTCTTGAACGCCATCCACGCCATGCCCACCGGGGGCCAGCTCAGGGTGATCGCCCAGACGGCCCTCCGCCAGGTGAGCGTCCGGGTGGCCGACACCGGGCACGGCATCGTCGCGGCGGACCTCGGCAACATCTTCGATCCGTTCTACTCGAAGTCCACCGGCGGAAAGGGCACCGGCTTGGGCCTTCCGCTTTGCTATGCCATTATCAAACAGCACGCCGGCGCCATCGAGGTTGACAGCGCGCCGGGGCAGGGCAGCACCTTCACCGTGCGCTTAGACCTCAGCCGGGAGTGATCCCGCAGCCGCAGCCGTGAACGGTGAATACCTCATCGTAGATGACGAGCCGGACCTGTGCTGGGCCTTGGAGCATCTGTTGACCTCCAAAGGGCTGCCTTGTCAAATAGCCCAGACCGCCCAAGCCGCCCTCGACTTGATGAAAGCCCACCGGTTCCAACTCGCCTTGCTGGATGTTACCCTGCCGGATATGAATGGACTGGATTTGGCCAGGTCCTTGCGCAACCTGGACCCCTTTCTGCACATCGTAATCCTGTCCGGCTACCTTTCCAACGAAGCGGCGGCGGTGGCCCTGGCACGGCGCGAAGGACTGATTTCCGCTTATTTCAACAAACCTTTCGTGCATGATGAAATCCTCCAGGTCATCGAGGATTTGACGGCGAAGCAGGCGGCGCGGTGAGAGCGCGTCGGAAAAGCTCCGACTCCAGACCTTTGTCGCAACCTTTGTCGAACAACAACCCATCCGACAAAGTTCACGACAAAGGATGCGACCCGGCTTTCATTCCGGCGAGTTTTTCTGACAGGCTCTGAGGAGGCCTCGCCTCGCCAGTAGGGAGCACCGGCCAGGGAACTAATTCCCTAACCTACAACGCCCTTCGGAAATTCCCTTGCCCCGACCGGCGGTCCTTGTCCCGGCCAGGCCTCAACTCCCCAGGACAATGAATCGCGCCTTCAGCGCTCAGAATGGTCCTTGGCCGATAAACCCAGGGCGTTGCCGCGTGCTCGCGCGGCCAGCGGCGGCCTCCCCAACCCGGAGGGTTGACAGCCGGTGGTCGTTCGGCCGACCAGGGCCGAACGACCACCGGCATACCGTCCAGTGCCAGCGCACCCCGGAGGCGGCGCCACAGTCGAAGCTATTTCCTCATTTGTGGACCACCCCGCCAGCGCCAGCCCGCCAGACATAACTCCCATAACTCCCACAACTCCCATACCCCTTTGAAACCACCCCCCGCGGCGGCGCCGCCTCCAACACCCCGGCCACCGACCGCATGTTGAGCCAATTCCTGGCCGAGTTGGACGGCATCGAAGAACTCAAAGACGTTCTCGTGCTGGGGCCCACCAACCGGCTGGATCGGCTCCACCCGGCGGCCTGCCCAACCCGGAGGGTTGACAGACGGTAGCCGGTGGTCGTTCGGCGGACCAGGGGCGAACGACCACCGGAAAACCGTCCGGCGCCAGCGCACCCCCGAGGCGGTGCCAGAGTCGAAGGTATTTCCCGAACGCATCCGGCCCCGCGAAGAATGCCGCATCTGCCGCTTGGATCCGTCCGGCCCGGCCGCTTTGACGAAGTCGTGGAAATCCCGCTCCCGGAGGAACCGGAGCGCCACGAGATCTTTGAAGTCCACCTGCGCGGCAAGCCGGCGGCGCGAAACGTCAAAATCAGCGAGTTGGTCACCGGGAGCCAGCGCCTCAGCGGCGCGCAAATCCCCTCGGCCTGCAACCTCGCCGCCCTCCGGGCGCTGCGCCGCGCGGTGGCGCTCGCCGACGGCTCGGCCACCGGCGTAGCGGCGCCTCGGCAGAGCGCCGCTGATCCGCTGGGCGCGATGGCGCTGGCCGGCGGCTCGGCCGCCGCCGCCGGAAAGGGCGCGGCGCACGGCGCGCACGGAGACGTAGGATGCGCGGCGCCAAAGGGCGGGCAACACGCTCGCGCGCAACATTTCCTTGGTCCTGTAAAGGGGTCGGTTCTCCACCTTTCCACAATTGGGTTCACGCCGAGGGTCCATTCCGGCCGCTAGAGCCTTAAGCCAGGCTGCTGAGGGTCGCTTTGTTCTTCGACCAGCAAGTTGGATAAGTACTTCCAACTGCCGACCCCGGGCTGCTGTGCTATCCACCTGGGGTTCATGGTCGTCTCCTGCCGTAAACGCCGCGCTCGGGTCGAGCGCGCGGGCCGGCCCAGGGATCGGGCGCCGTGCGGACCGGACATCAACGTCGGTCCGGGCGATTGGACCGGGGTGCATCTCACCTTCCCGGTGGACAAGGCCTATCCCGAGGGCTGGCAGGCCTACCTCAACGGCTCGGGTGAAGGCGCCAGGTTCCGAATCTGGTTCACCTGCGCCGGCAAGCTGTGGCTGGCCGATGTGCGCCTCGAACCCATCCAGGACCCGACCGTCGACCGCTGGCTCGACGGCCTGTACCTGACCCGGCCTACCGAATGGGACAACCCCTATCGCTTCTTCGGCTGGTGGCTTCAGAAGTCAGAGTTTCCACACCGCTGCTCGACAGGGGATCACCCGCGCAGCGTCAATAACCGGCGGCGCGGCAAAAAACCAATTTCTCATTAGTTGAGCACGTTTTCGTAATCGGGCTTGTTGCCTTACCAGCCGGAGTTTCAGCAGAAAGAACCAATACAGCCAATACACCCAATGGACCACTTGTCCTCCAGCCCCCAATTATGCCAAAACCGTCGCGTATGGTTGCGACACAATCCGGAGGCTCCGCAGCGCGGCAAAGCCGCAGCCGAAGCAGTAACCGCGGAATACGCGAAACATGCGGAACGAGAACCGGCCAGCCTCGCGATTCCGCGTATTCCGCGTATTCCGCGGTTCTCCCCTTCTCTGAAACCCGCAAATCCCATGAACCGTAAGTCCGACGGACGCTCCCAGCTCAACCGGCTCTCAAGAGACCGCCAGGCCGCTGTCACGGAGCACGCCGCCCGGCATACGCTGCCCGAAACAGTCGACTGGCTCAAAAACCCCGGCTGGCACCCAGAGCCTCGCGCCGCCTCCCAAACCAGCGCCCCCGCCAGCCCATCCCCGCCTGCCCAGCCGCAGGGAATCTCCGTCTCCCGATGGGCCCTCTCCCGCTGGCTCGCAGGCTACCGCATGCGCGAGCAATGCGCTGAAAACCGCCACACCGTGGCCGCTCTCGTTCGGGACCTCCGCGCCGCAAACCCCGCCTGGACCCCCGACGAAGTCCACAAGGCCGCGCAAGCCTTCTTTGAAGCCCTCGCCCTTCACCGCCAGGAGACCAGGCTCTGGGCCCTCATCCAGCGGTTGGATTTCAGGCGCGCCCAACTTGAACTCACCACCGCCAGGCACGAGGCGTCCCTGCGCTCCAAGCTTAGTATGGGCCTGGACCAAATTGCCGAGGCCTTCCGGGAAAACCCCGAGGCGTTCAACTTCTACAACCAGGCCAGGCAACTCCTCGGCCCGGATTGTGTGCAGCAGGACAAGCCCCAAACCACAAACACCCGGTAAATGGGCCTGCGAGCCGAAAAATGCGGAAAAGTGCGGAAAAAAATAATGTAACTATTCAGGTCGTCTGAGCACGGGTTGCGGTCAGAACTCGTAGCCCTGCTCCACCCAGTAATGCCAGTCCTCGACCGCCTGTCGTGTTGTCTTATCCGCGTGGATGGCTTCCAACTGCG
>Ga0187853_10004445_pt1 | contig 10247 bp, 6 predicted proteins | sample June2016WEW_6_10_2_FD_132417 | JGI IMG/M metagenome (GOLD analysis project Ga0187853, IMG submission 132417) | Peatland microbial communities from SPRUCE experiment site at the Marcell Experimental Forest, Minnesota, USA - June2016WEW_6_100 | ecosystem: Environmental > Terrestrial > Soil >...
GACGGTGACGCTCACGAACCAGACGACCCTGCTCCACGGCCCGATGCGTGAGCACTCCCGCAAGCCCGACGAGTTCTTCACGCTCGTGGAGTCGCTCTGCCCCGGCTCCAAGCTGGAGTTGTTCGCCCGCGAGGCGAGGCCTGGCTGGGCGGCCTGGGGAGCGGAGGCGGCGTGAGCACACAGCCCAGGCTTGCCCCGCTTCCGTCTCGGCCACGATGGGAGAACGTTGATGGCGCCGGCAAGTCGGGCCTGAGCCCAGGCTTGATCTCGATCCTCGCCCGTATGGCGGAGGCCGTTCTCGACGCCGAGGACGCGGTTGCGAGCGGAGGTAACATGCCCGACCGACGCGATCTGCCGCCACAGGGCTCGATTGCCATAGCGGACGGAAAGCGGCTCACAGCCAAGGAGACAAGACCATGAGCCTGGCACGGGCGGTCGACCTACGACCCGAGGACCTCTCCGGGCGGCGCTGGGCGGGCTACCTCCGAGATTCGACGGTCGCCCAGGCGGCCCGCTACGGTCCCGACCTCCAGCGTGACGAGCAGCGCCGCTTCGCGGAGCGCAGCGGCCTGGTGGCCACCGGTCTTGAGTACATCGATCTCGTATCGGGCAAGGACACCCTGCGCCGCTCCGACTTCAACCGGATGCTCTCCGACGCTGAGGCAGGCGAGTTCGACGTACTGCTCTGCTACGACACCAGCCGTTTCGCCCGCAACGTCGAGGACGCCTACTCGTATCGTCGCCGCCTCGCTGCGGCCGGGGTGACCATCGTCTTCTGCGCCGATGGCCTGATCAGCGGCAACGTAGAAACCTACGAGCTTGAGGGTCTCAAGACGGTCGCCGACGCCGCCTACATCCGGCGGCTCTCGCGCAACGTCGGCCGCGGCTACGAACAGAAGTGGCGCCTGCTCGACGACCCAGGTGGCCGTGCGCCCCTGGGCTTCGCGCGGCTGGGGGATCGACAGGTGCTGGCTCCGGTCGAGGGGCCCGACCTCGATCGCGTCCGCCTGGCCTTCACCCTCTATGCGACTGGCACCTGGAGCGACGGTGCGGTGGCAGCGGAATTGGGGCTGACAGAGGCGGGGGTGGCCGAGATCCTCGTCAACGCTCTCTTTGCCGGGCGAGTGATACGCCACAAGGGCCGACCCGACGAGGAGGAACGTCCGGCCCGCTATGTGGCCCCGGTCGACCCCGCCCTATTCGAGAGGGTCCAGGTGCTGCGGGCCGAGCGCAGTACCCGCCATCCAGGAGCCACCATCCGGCGCTTCTACCCGACCGTGCGCCTGATGCGCTGCACAGGCTGTGGCAGCACCTACTTCGGCGATGCGAACAACGGCAAACGCCGCATCCGCCATGGACTGCGACCCGCCTGCGGGCCCTCGGCGAGCTATCGGGCGGAGCGCTACGAGGAGCAGGTGGCGTGCCTCATGGACATGGTCAGCCTGTCCGACGCCGACGTCCGAGCAGTGCTCGGGGCCATGCGCCACGCGACCCCGGCGGTTGTCGGGCCTGACCCGACGGCAGTGGCGGAACGGCGAGTGGAACTCCAGCGTGAGCTCGCCGCAGGCGAGATCGGCCTCGAGGTCTTCTCGCGGGCATGGCGGGCGCTGGATCGGCCCACGGTCATCGTCAATCCCCCTGACGAGTTGCGCCTCGGGAGAGCCCGTCGCCATCTGTCCGAGTTCGGCACGCTGTGGCGCAATCCGGCCGTGCCCGACCGACTGCGCGAAGAGGCCATAAGGGAGATCTTCGCCCGCTTCGATGTCGATGGGCCCACAATCGTGGCGGCGCACCCTCAGGCGAACGAGAACGCCTGGCTGTTGGGCCTTGTGGCCGCACGACAAGGAAGGTTGCAGATGCGACAGGACGTGGGACTGGTCGGGGCGAGAGGATTTGAACCTCCGACCTCATCGTCCCGAACGATGCGCGCTACCAAGCTGCGCCACGCCCCGACCGAAGTGCCGCTGAGGGCCCCGGAATGATAGCAGGGGAGTCGGCGCGGGGATAGCGGCGGCGGGGATAGCGGCGGCGCCCGCCCGGACGAGCTGGCGACGGCGCAGACAGCGGTCACGGCCTGATTCGTGCGGCGGGGGCGCGGCTCGAATCCTGGGGGCCCGCCTCGGTCGGCGCCGCTGGCCAACTCGGGCCGCTGCCCGCCCGCGTCGTTCCCCACGCTCATGGGCAGGCTTCGACTCGGTTTCATTTGCGAGTCATTTTGGAGTCCTCCGAGGCCGAGGTCTTGGCCACCCGCTTCCGCTCCGGTAGCTTCTCTTCGATCCTTCGGTGACGTTTCGTCGGCGGCCGACGATTGGGCAATCCGGGAAGAGGACACCCACCACCATGAAAGTCGAGAGGGGCCAAATGACCGCTCGCCAAAGAGCAATCGAGGCAATCTCCAACCAGAAGGTCGCCTCCACCCAGGACTACCTCGAGCACGCCGGCAAGGACATCTACGGCGAGTACGTGTTCCACGAGGCCGCCCAGCGCGAGTTCCTCTCCAAGCCCGTCTTCAAGAAGCTGCGCCGGACCATCGAAGGCCTCGAGCCGTTCGATCCGTCCATCGCCGACGCGGTCGCTCAGGGCGTGAAGGAGTGGGCCATGGCGCACGGCGCTACCCACTACACCCACTGGTTCGTGCCCATGACCGGTGGCAGCGCCGAAAAGCACGATTCCTTCCTCAGCCCCACCAGCGACGGCCAGACCATGGCCGAGTTCTCGGGCAAGGGCCTGGTCCAGGGCGAGCCAGACGCCAGCTCGTTCCCGTCAGGCGGCATGCGCTCCACCTTCGAGGCCCGCGGCTACACCGCCTGGGACGTCACGAGCCCGATCTTCCTGCAGGTCGAGCCGAACGGCGTGACCCTGACGATCCCCACGGCCTTCGTGTCCTACACGGGCGAGGCCCTCGACCACAAGCTGCCCTTGCTGCGCTCGCAGGAGGCCCTGGGCAAGCAGGCCATGCGCGTGCTCAAGTGGTTCGGCAACACCACCGCGAGCCGCGTCCTCACCAGCATCGGACCCGAGCAGGAGTACTTCCTGGTCGACCGCCGCCTGGCCGAGCAGCGCCCGGACCTCATCCTCACCGGCCGCACCCTCTTCGGCGCTCCCTCGCCCAAGGGCCAGGAGCTCGAGGACCAGTACCTCGGCACCATCCGCGAGCGCATGCTCGCGTTCATGATGGACCTCGATCGCGAGCTCTGGCGCCTGGGCATCCCCTCCAAGACCCGTCACAATGAGGTGGCGCCCGCCCAATTCGAGATGGCCCCGGTCTACGAGCCAACGTCCGTCGGCTCCGACCACAACATGGTCGTCCTGAGCATGATGAGGCGCCTCGCCCGCCAGCACGACCTCATGTTTCTGTCCCACGAGAAGCCCTTCGCGGGCATCAACGGTTCGGGCAAGCACAACAACTGGTCGATGGGCACCGATGAGGGCGAGAATCTTCTCGACCCCGGCCACAACCCGCACGACAACGCTCAGTTCCTGGCTTTCCTGGCCGCCATCATCCGGGCTGTCAACGTGCACGCGGACCTTCTCCGCGCCGGCGTCGCCGATGCCGGCAACGACCATCGCCTGGGTGCCAACGAAGCACCTCCGGCCATCGTCTCAGTGTTCCTCGGCGCCCAGCTCGAAGACGTCGTGGAGCAGCTCGAAAAGGGCGGCGCCTCCACATCCAAGACCGGCGGATCCCTGGAACTCGGCGTTACCACGCTGCCGGTGCTCCCCAAGGACGCCACCGACCGCAACCGCACCTCGCCGTTCGCCTTCACCGGCAATAAGTTCGAGTTCCGAGCGGTTGGGTCTTCGGCCCCGATCTACTGGCCTCAGACCGTTCTGAACACTGCCGTGGCGGATTCGCTCGAGCAGCTCGCCGACGAGCTCGAGAAGCTCGAGCCCTGCGATTTCGTGGGTCTGACGGGAATCCTGTCGGCGATCGTCCGGAACAACAAGCAGGTCCTGTTTGAGGGCAACAACTACGCCGAGGAATGGCACGCGGAGGCCGCCAGGCGCGGCCTGCCCAACAACCGGAGCACCGTCGACGCGCTGCCGGCACTTGCGACCGAGAAGGCGAAAAGGGTGTTCGCGAGGTTCGGCGTTCTGTCCGAGCGCGAGCTGGCCTCCCGGGTCGAGATCAGCTGGGAGCGCTACGTCAAGGTCTCGAACATCGAAGCCAGCTGCGCCCTGGATATGGCAAAGACGATGATCCTGCCGGCGGTCGCAAGGTACCTGGACGAGCTCTCAGGTGCCGGCGGGTCGAAGGGCATCGCCGCCGTCGCCGCCAGGGTGACCGCACTGGCCGACCAGCTCGTCGACGCCATCCACGCCCTTGAGAAGGCTCAGCACGCCGCCCACGAGGCCGATTCGGTGCACGCCGAAGCCAGGGCTTTCAAGGATCGAGTCATCCCGGCCCAGAACGACCTTCGGGCCGTGGCCGACGAGCTCGAGACGCTGGTGTCCGACGAACTCTGGCCGCTCCCGAAGTACCGCGAGCTGCTGTTCCAGTACTAGGCGATCGAGTTCGGAGCCGCCTCATCCCGGCGACCTTCTCGCGCCAACCCGCTCGCCCGGTTCCCTGGGCGGTACGTTGCGGCCGCCCGGCTGCGGCCGCAGGCGCGCTACCTGGCCGCGGCTCCGCCGGCCGCTCGGGCCGCGGCCGCAGGCGCGCTACCTGGCTGCGGCTCCGCCGGCCGCCCGGGCCGCGGCGAGCCCCAGCTCGAAGTCCTCGCGCAGGTCATCGACGTCCTCGAGGCCCACCGAGCAACGCAGCAGCCCCGGCGCGATGCCGGCCGCCTTGAGAGCAGCCGCGTCCAGCTGGCGGTGGGTGGTGGACGGCGGATGGGTTGTGATCGTTCGAACGGCGCCGAGCGAGGCCGTTCGTTCGGCCACCCGCATCGCATCCAGGAAGGCGCGACCCGCCTCGCGCCCGCCGCTCAGCTCGAAGGCGAGCATGCCGCCGAAAACGTCGAGCTGCCGGACCGCGACGTCGTGGCCTGGGTCTCCCGGCAATCCGGGGTAGTAGACGCGTTCGACGATGTCCTGGCCCTGCAGCCAGGCCGCCAGCTCGAGAGCCGTCTGGCTGTGCCGCTCCATTCGGAGGGCAAGGGTCGGTAGACCGCGCAGAACCAGGAACGCCGCCAGGGGCGCGAGGGCTCCGCCCACGTCCACCAGGATCGGGCGAATGGCATCGACTCGTTCGCGGCTGCCGACTACGACGCCGGCCAGCACGTCGGCGTGACCGGAGAGGTACTTCGTCGCGGAGTGCATCACCAGGTCCGCGCCTCGCTCGATCGGCCGGCAGGCATACGGCGACGCGAAAGTATTGTCGACGAGGAGCAGCGCCCGCCGTCGATGCGCGATCTCGGCCAGGGCGCCGATGTCGGACACGACAATCGTCGGGTTCGAGACGGTCTCGACATAGAGCACCGGCGCGTCGGTTCGGGCCAGGGCGGCGTCGACCGCGGCGTGGTCGGTCGGGTCGACGAACTCGGTAGCGATGCCCAGGTCGGCCAGGACCCGCGACATCAGATCGCGAGTGGTGCCGTACAGGGCCTGCGTCGCGACGATCGTCTGCCCTGCGTGGACGGTCGACAGGATCGCGGCATGGATGGCGGACATGCCGCTGGCGAAGGCGAGCCCGGCTTCCGCGCCTTCCAGCTCCGCCACGGCGGCCGCCAGGGTCGCGGTCGTGGGATTGTCGATTCGGCTGTACGCGTAACCCGGCGTTATGCCGGTGAGGACGTCGCCGAGCTCGGCGGCGTCGTCGGTGGCAAACGCGGCCGCCTGGTAGATCGGGACGGCCGACGGGGTCTGGTGGACCTCCGGCGACCGCGTCGCAGCGAGAATTGCTCGGGTCGAGAAACGGGCCACGGGTAGATGCTAGCGGATGCGGGCGAGCGGCTCTCGCGCCATCCCATGCGCGGCCCTCGCGCCATCCCATGCGCGGCTCTCGCGCGATCCCACGCGGCGTCAGCGGTGCTCGCCGATGTCGGCCGGCCGGCCGTCCCTTTCGCGCGGAATCGGCCGGAAGCCCGGCGTCGACACCCCTTGCCAGCTCGGTGGGGGCGGCTGGGTGATTTCGCCGGGCTCGGCGTACCCGACGACACGGTTCTTGCCCAGGCGCTTGGACGAGTACATCGCCTCGTCCGCGGCGATCATCAACTCGTCGGAGGTCTCTCCATCCTCCGGATATGAGACGACGCCGATCGATAGAGATGTCGCTATTCGCCGCCTGCCCGACTCCACCACGAGCTCGCTGACCATCTGGCGAATCTTCTCGGCCGCCACGTACGCACCGCTCGACTCTGTCTCCGGCAACAGGGCCACGAACTCGTCGCCGCCGTACCTTGCCGCCACGTCGATCCCGCGCAGAGCGGCTCGAATGAGCTGGGCCACGGCCCGCAGGACCACGTCACCTTCGTAGTGACCGAATCGGTCGTTGATCGACTTGAGCCCGTCGAGGTCCATCATCAAGAGGCAGAAGCCGCGCTGGGATCGGCGGCTGCGTCGGATCTCGTGGTCGGTGGCGTTGAAGAAGAACGCCCGGTTGTAGAGGCCGGTCAGGGAGTCGACCGTGGAGAGCCGGATGGCCGCATCCCTGGTTTGACGCTGGGCACGGGCCACCACCATGCCCGAGTAGGCAAGCAGGAGAAGTACGGTCCAACTGATTCCGACTCGAGTAAGCGTGTCGGCATCCACCGGTTTCGACAGGGTCGCGAATGCGTAGACTCCCGCGGCCTCGACCATAAGGATCAGCGTGACCGTCGGGGAGGAGACCAGCACTGTTCCGCCGATGAGCACGGGAAGCAAGAAGAAGAACGGACTGGTCGTCCAACCCGTCAGCTCGGTGAGCATCGCCAGGAAGACGATCGCCACGCTGCCCTCCGCAACGATGCGGACGGTGCCAAAGCTGCCCGGTGGCCTCAGCTCGTGAACGATCAGGACGTAGGCGCCGGCAAGGAACAGCGTTGCGAAGATCTGCGGTTGGACTGATTGCCACTGCCCCCCGACCGAGACGATCAGGATCACGATCAGGATGAACCACCAGGCCACGATTCGGACCGCGCGGTTGTACGTGTCGACGGCGAAGCCGCCGCGAAGAACCTCGTCGACATCGTCGTCCGAGGGTCGAACGGTTCGTCTGGCGATCGCCCCGCCTCGGGCGCCCATCGTGGGCTCTCGCGCGAGCAAACGGACCGTCGACTGGGCGGATGGAACGGCCGCCGGCGCGGCTTCCTCGTCCTCGACGGGGCGCAGATCCATCGGCCTGCTCTCTATCTCCAGGAAGCGGCCGACAAGCGGGACATGCCCCATCAGGGCAGCCAGGATCAAAGCGGACATGACGGCCAGTGCGACCATGGCCGTCGCCAGGATCCACAAGACAAGTTCCATGGCTGTTCGAGCCCCGACTCGGGCGCGGCAGGCTTGTCGAACGCGCCGACCTCGGGTCCATGGTAATGCTCCAGGAGAGCGTGGATCGGCCGTTGGGCGGGTCCTGTTGACTCACGGCACCGCCTGGCCGATCGCGAGCAAGTACATGGGGCTGAGCCGATCCGGGTCACCACGGAAGGCTCTGACCGGGGCGTCGCCGGCGGTTGAACTGAGCCCTGCTGTCCTGGTCGGACATCGTCGACGGGCTTCGTCCGACGAGTCCGGCTCGTAACGCCCTCTTATTCGGCTCTCATCCAATCGAGTATTGAAGTTCCGGGCGGACCGGCGTACGTTGATGGCGTCTCGTCCGCGCCAGGGTTCTCCGGAGGCACGATGCAGGCAGCGACGGCGGCAAAAGGTTCGCGACTCGTTCGCGGTGAAGGCGGGACTGTCCCGTTCACGGCCGACCCGACTCGCGTTGCGTTCAACCTCGAATGGAGACCTCGCGCCGGGAACGTCAGCGGTGACACTCGAGCCGGCGCAGCCGCGCGGTAGGGTCCAATGCCCCGTGCCGCCATGTAATGTGCCGGGACCGGTGCCAGTGGCGCCGGCCTTCTGCTATCTGGGGTCCGCGAGCTCCAGGTAGTTGGCCCTGGCAATCGCGCCTAGGAAGCGCGCCGACGGCCTGGGGGTCCGCTCCTGCGTCACCCGATCGACGGCGACGAGGCCGAACTGCATGGCATAGCCGAGCGCCCACTCGAAGTTGTCGAAGGCGCTCCAGTGGATGTAGCCGCGCAGCGGGATGCCCTCGTCCAGGACCTCGTGAAGAGCCTTCAGGCCCTCGGTGATGAACTCGACGCGTTCCGCGTCATCGGCCGTGGCGATGCCATGCTCCGTGACCACGATCGGCTTGCCGGGCAGGAGCTGGGCGGCCCGACGAACCGTGGCGGCCACGGCCTGAGGCCGGAACTCGTAGCCCATCTGCGTTCGCCGGATCCCATCGCGGGCATCGACCGTGGGGTTGCCGCCGGTCTGGCGTCCGACCGTTCGCGACACCACCAGCCTTTCGATCGGATCGACCGCCAGGGCTGCCTTTGTCAGCCAGCCGACTGGTCGGGGCATGTCGAGCCGGGCGCGGGTGTAGGTCTGGACGCCGACGAAATCGTCGTCGTTCGACGCTTCGAGATAGATGTCCTCGCCCATGCGTCGGGCGAACTCCATCGCCGGTCGCCCGCCCGCGTTCGACTCCCACTCCTGCATCGAATGGGTCTGCCCGACCTGAGCGTCCGGGCGCAGCTCTTTGACGGCGGCGCGCGCCCGGCGATGACCCTCGATCAGGCCCCGCGCCGCCCGCTTCCAGTTGGCCAGGCCGTGAGTTCCCGGCGGGAAGCCCAGTGCGCCCATGTAGCCGCCGAAAGCGACGACGCCCGGCTCGTTGATCGTGCAGTACCAGTCGACCGACTCACCCAGCGCTTCGACGACGCGCCGGACGTACCGTTCGAAGAGGGCGGGCGTCGCCTCCGCCAGCCAGCCGCCCAGCTTCGCGACCCAGATCGGCAGCGTGAAGTGGTTGAGCGTGACCATCGGGACGAGCCCGGAGTTGCGGACGGCGGCGACCATGTCGCGGTAGTGCCCGACCTGGGCCTCGTCGAAGACACCCTCGCTCGGCTCGATGCGGGCCCACTCCACCGAGAAACGGTACGTGTTGAAGCCCAACCCGGCGAGCATCTCCGCGTCGCGACCGTAGCGGGTGTAGTGGTCAATGGCGGCGCCGCTCGGCTCCTTGCAGGGAGCGCCCGGCTTCAGTTCCCACTCCCACCAGTCGCTGTTCGAGTTGCCGCCCTCGACCTGGTGTGCCGCCGTGGCGGTTCCCCACAGGAACCCGGCAGGAAACGCAAGCGCCGTCATGACCCGCAGGATAGCGATTTCGGGCAGCGCGGCGCTGGTTCGTTCCTTGCAGGCGCCGCCTTGTCCCCGGCCGCGGCTTCCTCCCTCGCAGGCGCTGCCTGGTCAGGTCTCCGCGGCGAGGTCCTGCAGGGCCCGCTCGAAGGCCTGGCATGCGTTCCGGTCGAACAAAACGAAGATGACTCGCTCGGTCCCGTGGGCCCGGGTCAGCCCGTCACGTACGGCGCGCAGCGCGACGGCGGCAGCTTGATCGAGCGGGTAGCCGTAGACGCCGGCGCTGATCGCCGGGAAGGCGACGGACCGGGCGCCGGCCTGGTCCGCGAGGTGAGGCGACGTTCCGTACGCGGACGAGAGCAGCGCCTCCTCCCCGCCCCTGCCACCTCGCCAGATGGGCCCGACGGCGTGCACGACCCACCGCACACCGTGCTCGGCGAGCCGCCCAGGCCCGGTGATCACGGCGCTTCCGGTCGGGCAACCAGGGTAACGGGCCCGCAGCTCCGCCGCCATCTCCGGCCCTGCGGCTCGGTGAATCGCACCGTCCACGCCGCCACCACCGGCGAGCTCCCGGTTGGCGGCGTTCACGATCGCATCGGCCCGAACGGCCGTTATGTCGCCTGCCAGCAGCTCGATCCACGCGGGTCCGCCGGACTCCCTGGACACTTCGAGGCGGTTCACGCTCCCCATGGTCACCAGGTTAGGACAGTGGCTCCTGGGGCGCGACATCTTCCCGCGGCTCGGCCGATACTGGCGGCATGGACGAGAAGCCGCGTGTAGAGCCTGCTGACCGGGCCGAGTGGCGAGCCTGGCTGGAGGTCAATCACTGCACGTCCCACGGCGTCTGGCTGGTGACGCCGAAGCGGCGGACGGGGCCGTCCACCGTCTCCTACGATGAGGCTGTCGAGGAGGCCCTGTGCTTCGGCTGGATCGACGGCGCGGCGGGCCGGGCCGATGACGGGATGGGCGGGGTGGATGCGGAC
>Ga0187853_10004446_pt1 | contig 10245 bp, 8 predicted proteins | sample June2016WEW_6_10_2_FD_132417 | JGI IMG/M metagenome (GOLD analysis project Ga0187853, IMG submission 132417) | Peatland microbial communities from SPRUCE experiment site at the Marcell Experimental Forest, Minnesota, USA - June2016WEW_6_100 | ecosystem: Environmental > Terrestrial > Soil >...
ACCCGGTCTATACCTACAGCCTCAAACAGGGCATCGAGGACGGTTTCCTGGCGCCCTACCGGGTCTACCGTGTCATCCCGGATGTCGACGCCAGCGGTCTGCAGATCGACCCGGGTGTGCTCGACCGCTTCAACCGGGAGATTCCCCCCGATCTTTATGGGACGAAGGATTTTGAAAGGGTTATTTCCCTGCTGGCGCGCACGCAGACGGTTGCAAGGCACCTGACAGAGTACCTTAAGCGCACCGGTCGCTTCGATAAGACCATCGTCTTTTGCGTTGACCAGGAACACGCCCTCGATATGCGCAATGAGTTGGCCAGGTGTAACTCCGACTTGATGAAACAGCATCCCAATTACATCGCCCGCGTAGTCTCGGATGAAGGCTCGGTCGGGCGCGGCCACCTGGACGATTTCCAGGACCCGGAAAAAGACGTGCCAGTCATCCTGACCACTTCACAGATGCTGACCACCGGCGTGGATGCCCCCACCTGCCGTAATATCGTCTTGTTCAAACCGATCAACTCGATCGTGGATTTCAAGCAGATCATCGGGCGCGGCACGCGCGTTTCGGAAGAGCATGGCAAGTTCTGGTTCACCATCATTGATTATGTCGGTGCAACCCAATTATTCTACGACCCGGCCTTCGATGGCGAACCCGTCCGCGTGACAAAATCCCAGATAGATGAGCAGGGCAACGAAACGGCGATTCAGGATAGCGAAGAAGGCACGCTGCCGTCGGAAGAAACCGCCTCGCCCGGCGTAATGGAAATCGAGCAAAAGATCGGCGAACTGCCCCGTAAATATTATCTGGATGGCATGCAGGTCTATATCGCCGGAGAACAGGCCTTCGAACTCGATCCGGATGGCAACGTGCTCCGCACGATGGAATTCACCGATTATGTCACGCAGAATGTGCGCCGCCTGCATCTAAGCGCCGAACACCTGCGCCAGGTCTGGCCCCTCACCGAGCAGCGCCGTGAGATCATGGAAAACCTGCGTTCCTACGGCATCGACCCGGCTCACCTGGCCTCCGTCACCCATCACGAAGAAGCCGACGCACTGGATTTGCTCCTGCATGTAGCCTACAACGCTCCGCTCGTTTCGCGCCGGCAGCGCCTGGACAAAGTCCGCCAGAAGAAAGCCAACTTCCTCAACACCTTCACCCCGGCCGCCCGCCAGATTCTGGATGCCCTGCTGGATAAATACGCCGATTACGGCATCAGCCAGCTGGACGACCTGCCCAGCCTGCTGCGCGTGCAGCCCTTTGCCAGCTACGGCGCGCCTACCGAGATTTATGCCCTGTTTGGCGGCCCGGCCAAATTGGTCCAGGCCGTGGATGAAATCCAGCAGGGCCTGTATGAGGAATAAGGTTCGAATAAAATTTGGGAAGCCACCTCACCTTCCCTCTTCCCCCTCCCACTCCCGGCGAATTGCCGGGAGAGGGAGGGGAGTGCCGCGAAGTACCCGCAGGGTAAAGGCAGGGGAGGTAATGCAGATTTGATCGAGGCAGCACATGAATTGCATGTGTTCCTATATAAAGAATATCAAGTTTCGGTCAATTTCTTAGCTTGATGGAGGCAACAATGGCGGCAAAAGATAAGAAGGAATTATTCAATATTGTCTTAGAGCGCGTAAAGGAATCCAGCCGAAGAACCGGCCTTAGTGAGCCACAGGCTTTCGGCCGTTGGTTTGCGGAAATGTACTTTCTTGAACCCCAGGGACTGTTTATCTCGGATGGATCGCACGATGGAAAAGTGGATGTGTTTTTCACTACAAACAATGGAAAAGTGGTTAAGCATCATATCCTGAACACAAAATATACAGAAGAATATAACAAGTTAGCACCTCCAACCTTCTATCAAGAGATAGCTTACTTTGTCCAAGCGTTTCAGAATATCGGTCAGCGGGAGGCATATCTGTCCAAAGCGGTAAAAGAGGAACTTCGACCTAGATATCGTTTACTCTTCGAGTATTTTGATGAGTCCGCAGCAGAGTTACTCTTTGTCACAAATTGCCGTCGGAACGATGGTTATGCAGCGCCACTGGATGGCTTGCCAGTTAAAATTTTTCACTTGGATGATTTAATACAGCATTTAATTGATGATCTTGATATGACTATGCCGCGAACACCTGATTTAGTTCTATCCGACATTCATATGGTCTTGTCTCCCGATCAGAGCGACACGTCTGTTTCCACCTCAATTGTCTTTGCTAGACTAGTAGATTTTATAGACTACATGAAATCCGACCATTATGATTTGCTTTTTGCTCGGAATGTGCGCGTATCATTCGGAATTCAACCGCATTCAGTAAATGCAGAAATTCGAGAAACGTTCGAAAAACATCCAGAGGAATTTGCCTTCAGTAACAATGGCATTACTATACTTTGTGAACATCATACTCATAATCCAGGCACTAAAAGTTTGATTCTCGTCAACCCCCGTATTGTGAACGGCTCGCAAACCCTGCATAGTATTTCCGACGTTCCTAATCCTTCGCGCCAGGGACGTGTGATGACGCGAATTATCGAAATTCCACCGGTCAGCGGGGACGATGTTTCCGGGCAGGTGGAAATCCGCAGAGATATTCTAAATAAAATTTCTGTACGAAGTAACCGCCAGAACCCTATCAAGAAATGGGATTTGGTATCTAATGATGATTTCCAATTGGAAGTTTACCGTTTATTTCGTCGGCATGGATGGTTCTATGAACGGCGTATTCGCGAGTGGAACCAACGCAGCCGAGAGCTAAGAAGTGTAGGTATTAATAAGGGTATTGATGTAAAGGCACTTACACAATACATTGTTAGCTATTACTGGAATAATCCCAAATTAGGACCTGCGCTGGCAAAATCCAAGGCAGGAGAGTTATTTGAAGGCGATGTTTATGAGCAAGTACAAAAAACTCCAGCTGAATTGGCTTATCATTTGTTCCAGGCAAGCGAAAATATTAAAGTTTGCTTATATGACCTGTCTAGTTACAAATATATCAAATCAATTCGACCTCATATCAGCCTCACACTTTTTGCGCTCATAGTGAAGTGTTTTCAAGCTGTTGGCGTCAAGTGGGGTTCGCCTGAATTGACAAAAATACTGGATACTCATTTCAACCAATGGGAAGGGAAACGGCACACTCTCTGGAAAAAGATGATAAAGAAAGGGATCGATCATATTAATAAAGCATACTTGGGTGAAGTTCGGCAAGCGAAAGAGACGGGTGATGAGATACCGACTTATGCCAATTACTTTAAGAACCAAACATCTATACTTACATTAATGAGAACAGAATTGCCAGTTGATCTAAAAGAAGTTGCTCGGAAAGTTATTGAAAGTTGAGTGTTATCCTAAAACAGTTTCCTACTGATAAAAAACATCATGACAAAAATCACAAATCCAACATCACCACAATCCTCCCGCACCCAGCTCTCCTCCCTCATCAAATCCGCCCGTGACATCATGCGCAAGGACGCCGGGCTCAACGGCGACCTCGACCGCCTGCCCCAGCTTTCCTGGATATTGTTCCTCAAATGCTACGATGATCTGGAAACCCGTCGCGAAGAGGATGCCATCGTCGATCGCCGGCCCTATAAATCCATCATCCCCTCGCCCTACCGCTGGCGCGACTGGGCCTCCGACCCCGACAAGGGTGCCACCGGCGACGATTTGATCAAGTTCATCAACAACAGCCTGCTGCCCGCCCTGCGTGACCTTTCCGGCTCTGACGAGCGTCTCAAGATCGCCGAACTCTTCAAGGAGACCTTCAATCGCATGTTGAGCGGCTATTTATTCCGCGACGTGGTCAACCTGGTCGACGGCATCCACTTCCACAGCCGCGACGAGATTTTCACTCTCTCACACTTATATGAGTCAATGTTGAAGGAAATGCGCGACGCCGCCGGCGACAGCGGCGAGTTCTACACCCCCCGCCCGGTCATCAAGTTGATCGTCGGCCGTGTCAAGCCCAAATTGGGCGAGCGCATCCTCGATCCCGCTTGTGGTACCGGCGGTTTCCTGGTCGAATCCTACGAGACCCTCAAGTCCCAGGCCCAGTCCGCCGAGGATGAGCGCCTGCTCCAAACCGCCAGCCTGGTCGGCATTGAGAAAAAGCCCCTGCCCTTCCTGCTCGGCACCATGAACCTGCTGCTGCACGGCCTGGAGTCTCCCAACATCCGCCGCGATAATGCCCTGCGCAACCCGCTCAACGAGATCGGCGAAAAGGACCGCTTCGAGGTCATCGTCACCAACCCGCCCTTCGGCGGCGAGGAGGAAGCCGGCATCCAGTTGAACTTCCCCGAATCCACGCGTGCCAGCGAGACCGCCCTGCTCTTCATGCAGTTCATCATGCGCTCGCTCAAACCCGGCGGGCGCTGCGGTGTGGTCGTGCCCAACGGCACGCTCTTCGGCGACGGCGTCTCGGCCCGCATCAAGGAGCAGTTGCTGCGTAATTTCAACCTGCATACCATCGTGCGCCTGCCCAATGGCGTCTTTGCCCCCTACACCGGCATCCCCACCAACCTGTTGTTCTTCGACCGCACTGTCCCGACCACCGATATCTGGTTCTACGAACACATCCTCCCCGCCGGCGTCAAGAATTACACCAAGACCCGCCCGCTGTTCTTCGAGGAGTTTGCCCCGCTGATTGCCTGGTGGGATTCCCGCGCAGAGAACGAGCGCGCCTGGAAGGTCCCCGTGGTGAACCTGCTGCGTTACGACGCCTCCGGCGCCTTGCTCAGTGTCAACCTGGATGGGAAGAACCCCCGCCGCGCCGCGGATCTGGAACACCTGCCGCCCGCCGAATTGGCCGAAAGCATTTCTATCAAAGAAAAACAGATTTTGGGGCTGATGGATGATATCAAACGGTTCTTGGCAGAAGGCGAATGATGGCAAATGGCTGGCCTTTAATTCCTTTAGGCGATGTTCTCACCGAACGAAGAGAAATCCCGTCTTTTGAAAACATAGAGACTGGTGAAATAGGCATTGTCAGTAAAATTGGATTTGACAAGGGAATAATTGAACTTCGTAATGAAACCAATACAAAAACGGACATGATACTTATTTGTCCGGGTGATCTGGTGATTTCAGGAATTAACGCCGTTAAAGGAGCGATAGCGATATACAACGCCTCCGAGCAAAAACCGATTGCAGCAACGATCCACTATGGTTCATATATCCCGAACCAAGAACGAGTGGACATAAAATTCTTATGGTGGTTCTTAAGAAGCGCAGTTTTTCGTGACATGGTTCAGGAATATATTCCGGGTGGTATCAAAACTGAACTAAAAGCAAAACGATTTCTTTCAGTCCCTGTTCCCCTTCCCTCTCTTTCCGAGCAACGCCGCATCGTCAGCCGCATCGAGGCGCTGGCAGGCCGCCTCGCCGCAGCCCAGTCCCTGCGCAAGGATGCAAATGAGGAAGCGAATAAGGTTTTTGGAAGCATAACCTATAAGCTTTTCACTGAACTTGCTAAAACTTTTAAACCAATTTCTGTTGGAAAAATTTTTACTTATCGCAATGAATTAATTCGTCCCACTGATAGAAAATCTGGAGAAATTCGTTTTATAGGCTTACAACATATTGAATCAAATACGGGCATAAGAATAGGTGAAGATAGACTTTTTAGAGAGATTTTACAAGGGAGAAAATTCATTTTTTCACCTGGCGATATTGTTTATGGCTATTTACGACCATATTTAAATAAAGTTTGGATAGCCGATTGTGAAGGGGTATGTTCCGTTGACCAATATGTTATTCAGCCCAAAAATGAAATAGTTAATACTGAATTTCTTGCATATTTCATGAGAAGTCCGTCGTTCTTGGACAAAGCGATTGAATTAACTCATAGCCTACTCTTGCCCCGTCTGCGTACTGGATTTTTAAATAGCATCCAAATTCCCGTTCCCCCACTGGAAGAGCAGCGCCGGCTGGTGGCGTACCTGGATGGTTTGCAGGCCCAGGTCTCCCAACTCCGCCTTCACCAGGAAGAAACCCGGCAGGCTTTGGACGCCCTCTTGCCGAGCATCCTGGATAAGGCGTTCAAGGGAGAGTTATAATAATTTAGAAAGAAGCTCATCTGTGAAATAGGAGGGTCAAATTGATTGATTTGACTGAAAAAGAAATACTCACGATTTATACAGATGGCTCTGTTGCGTTAAATAATAATGGCGCAGTGGGAATTAGAATAATTTCTATTAATTCAAACGGGGATGAGGAAATCAACGATAGATATTCTATTGGACATCAAAATGTCAATAGCGGTCAGATGGAGATAATGGCTTGCACAGTTGCGTTGGAAGAAGCTGTGCGCTCACGATTAATTTTGTCCATCAACAAAGTAGTTATATTTACAGATTCAAAATATGTCGCCGATAATTATAAAGAGGCTATGTTCGAATGGAGTAAGAAAAAGTGGCTAAGAAAAAGTGGAAGGCCTGTGCCTGATGCGCATTTGTGGAAAAATTTGGTAGACCAGATAAAAAAATATAACAAAGACCACATCTATGTAGAAATTAAATGGATTAAAGGACATGAGAGAAATGAACATAATAAAGCGGTTGACGAAATGGCAAGAAAGGCCGCGAGATATCCGCTGGATAAAATGCCAAAAAGTGGTCCTGTAACTATATTTCAACCTAGAAAAGTCGTTTCCTCTCCAAGAATGGTTATTGGTAGTGTGATAATGCGAGGTCAGAGAATTTCTATAAAGATATTATCTGGAAAGCTTTTAAAGCCTCAAAATATCTGGTGTTATCAATATCAAGTCGTTTCTAAGGAGAGTCCATTTCGTAACCACGTGGATCAAATATTTTCGTCGCTATCACTTGATACAAAAAAAACCTACTTTGTTAAATTTAATTCTCTCACCGAGAACCCTAGAATCGAAAAACTTTATCGGGAGATAAAATGAAACGATGGAAGAAATAAAATACTTTTTGGGAATCCATCAGGTGGCTGTTGAAAACCTCCCAGCATAGCCTCCGCCTGTCCCAAACGAAGCAATCATTGGATGTAATGATGCCGAGTATTCTAAATAAGGCTTTAGAGGGATAATTGTAAAGGTTATATAATGATAATAATGCGGTGTAAAGGAGAGTAAAAAATGGCTGATATCACCCGTAAACGAACAGGGCAATTCTTACAGATTATTTTCAAATTATTATTGGATAAACCGGATGGGTTACCTGCTAAAGAAGTTCTCGCAGAAGTGCCAAAGTCAATTTCTTTAAGTGAATATGAAAGTGGCTATTATCCATCCGCGCCAAATTCGCCGCGCTTTGAAAAAATTGTCCGTTTTGCGACGATTGATCTGGTAAAAGCGGGCTGGATGGTCAAAAGTAAAGGTCGCTGGTATATCACGCAAGAAGGTAAACAGGCTTATCATAAGTATCCTGATCCGGAAGATTTTTACAAGGAAGCATCCAGGCTCTTTTATGAATGGAAAAGAAGCCGTCCACCCGAAGAAGGGCTCGAAACCGAAGAGGTAACGGAAGCCCCTAAACTTGGTCTAACATTTGAAGAAGTGGAAGATTTGGCAAAGGAACAAATTAAGGCTATCGTGGAAGCAATAAACCCATATGAGTTTCAGGATCTGGTTGCTGACCTGCTGACTGCGATGGGTTATTATATATATTGGGTGGCACCTCCTGGAAAGGATGGCGGGATTGATATTATTGCCTACAATGATCCTATTGGAGTAAATGGTCCGCGCATGAAAGTCCAGGTCAAACATAAAATAACTACACCTATTCCGGTTTAACAATTAAGAGCATTCCTGGCTGTTATTGGTACAGATGAGATCGGGCTATATGTCTCATCGGGTGGATTTACGAGCAATGTATGGGACGAATCAAGAGCACAGGATAAACGCAAAATTACCTTGATTGACTTTGACGCGTTGGTGGAGCTTTGGATACAGTACTATCCAAAATTGACACAGGAAGCTCGTCAAAGATTACCTCTCAAACCGATTTATTTCCCAGCGCCAGCTGAGTAATAAAAGTAATCTATTGATAAATGGATTCTTGGCAGGCTGGCTAATAAGCGCAGGTATCCCAACTGCGCATATGCCATGCAGAAACGCAGCAGGAATTGGATGCGCTGATGCTGATCATTCTGGATAAGGCGTTCAAGGGAGAATTTTGTAGAAAATAAGCTTTACTCAATTTAGGCCAAGGTAACCAACAAGTAAGTCAATGAAATCAGATGATCGTACTCCTAGAATTGGAAATAGCAAATAGTAAATCAAACCGTTGCCATGCCCACCAAATAAAAATTTTTCATCCGGTTGTTTATTGCCACATTCCTTGTTTGGTTCGTTCCACATATCGTTTACCAGGTTCTGCAGCTGGAAGCCGGGACGTTCACCTTCACAATAACCAAAAAACACCATCCTGCTTTTCGGCTTAATGGTGTTGTTGATCTCGGGATTCCTGACTGGATTTTGGGTCTCCTTATTAATGTGGATTGCATTGAGACCATATTTAAAATCTGTCTGGATCTGGCTGTTTACTCTGGCTGTGGTTTGGACACTGGGGGATGGCGTGTCCTTTGTTCTGATGGGGGTGCAGATCAAGAGCATCCCTTATCTAAACCTCTCTCAGGCTGCCATGTTCCACATCACCGGGCATGCTCTGTTTGTAGGGATCTGCGTAGGCATTATCCAACAAATCCTCTTGCAGAAAAGAACCCGGATACCTATCTGGTGGGCATTTGGTGGGCTGTTTGGAGTCGTTGGTGCAATCATTTTGGATACGACTAACGAGGCGGCCATGCCAAATTATGCGGTAATCAATCCCATTTATGCCAGTCTCCTGGCAGGCTTCGTTATGGCGGGCTTCCCCAGCCTTCCCGCGCTCTTGATCAAGCCCTTGGAAAAGACCGACGAAAATTTTACTGTGGGGATCGCAGATATCATAGATTCTCCTCGGCCTGATTCTACTTCCGCGGATGATGCAACTCAAACCGACTTAGCTGGTGCAAAAGACAATAAACTTTCCGGCATCTGATAACGTACCTACGTTATAAGCATAGGGGATGCAACTCCTCGTCTTCCAAAATATGCTGTGCTCAAAGATTGATATTCACCCTCAACCGCCAGCGAGTCACAACCGGACCACGCGCCTGGCTGCCCGGTTCCAGCAAGGAAATCCCCGCTGACAGTATATCCCGCCACCGGATCAGCCTTTGCTCGGTTCCAGGTACGTTAAGAGCTAATACTTCCAGCAGGTATCCAAGGCGCTTGACCACCGTCCCACCGCCCCATTTCTCAAGATAGGTATCCAGTTTTTCCCAGTCCAGATTAGCACCTGCTGTTTTCATTGCCTGGGAAAGCTGGGCAATCCCGCCGCTTAAGTCTGGGCGGGCAGCTGCATCCAGGAGAGTCTTCTCCTGGTCCGTCACAATAACGCGCCGGTCATCGGCGGTTCGCTCGTAAGTTCCGAAGAGCCGCTCCGGCCGGACCGTAATGAAACGGAATTCCTGGTCGAACAGAGTCATAGATTGTTTGCGCACGGTAGTCTGGACGAAAGTGGTTTGCGGGATTTGTTCGGTCATGTTCCAATAATGCATGGCCGACCAGTATGCCACAGCCGCTGGATTGACCAGGTAAGGCGCAATCACCAATCCGCTTTCTGACCAGGTTTGTTCTGGACCCGCTTCCAGTGGGACAATAAGATAAGTACCCCGGTCAAGGCGTTTGATCCAGCCCTTATGGGCCAACCGGCTGAGCGCATTGGCCGTGCGGGAAGACGTACTCCAAAACACCCGGGCATCTTCAAATGTGAAGATATTTTTCCGGGTGGAGGCCAGAGTGGAGAGAAAATTGATTTCCTGTTTGCTAATTGCCATGATATTGATATGCATCCAAATACCATATATTGATATTTGGATTACACAAATTATAACACTTTCACAATTCTTGCTAACAATGAAACCATTCCTATTCCAAAGGTTCACTTTGCTTCCAGCCTCTCCACTGCCTGCTCCAGATCCCTCTGATTCGGGGTGATATAAATCCGGGTGGTGTTCAGGTTGGAATGGCCCAGCAGTGCGGCCACCTTCTCCAGCCCAACCCCGCTATCCACCAAATTCTTGGCAAAGGTATGGCGCAGAATATGCGGGGTCAGATGCTCCAATCCGGCATCCTGCCCGATGCGCACCAGCACCCGGTGCACCGAGCGATTACTCAACCCGTCAGACGGTTCCCCCTCTACCTGTACCCAAACGTGGCTACCGCTCCCCGGTCGCACCGC
>Ga0187853_10004470_pt1 | contig 10199 bp, 8 predicted proteins | sample June2016WEW_6_10_2_FD_132417 | JGI IMG/M metagenome (GOLD analysis project Ga0187853, IMG submission 132417) | Peatland microbial communities from SPRUCE experiment site at the Marcell Experimental Forest, Minnesota, USA - June2016WEW_6_100 | ecosystem: Environmental > Terrestrial > Soil >...
CCCAGCCCCACGGCGAACAGGAAAGCCGTGAACAGAACGCGCGACGTGCGTGAATCAAGAATCGTCAAGAGTCAACCCAACCGGTCCGCTCTCGCATGCGAACGACTTTTTCTCCAGCGCCCACGTCTATCGTATCGCCTAAAATAGAGAGCGATCCAATTCCGAAAGGGGCTGACCTTCAGCGGGCCGTTGTTTTGCTCGTCCCCCCTAATCGCGGACCACTTCGGTATTCTCTCCCACAACGGACATCCGCATAACCTTGAATTGATCGTCGAGCCAGAGTTGCCACGTCCCTGCGTCGTTCTTCAGTTCCAGTTTGATCAGGTCCTGCTGCCCGCCCTTCAGGCTCACCTTCTCCCGGCCGAGGAACTCCGCGCTGAGTGGCGCCGAGGAATGTTGGTGCGGGTTCATGGTTCCGAACTGGGCGCGCTGCTTCAGTGGGCATTGCACTTGCCCTTTTTCCTGTTTGCAGGCTGCGCCTAGAAACTTCCAGGCCAGCACTTCGCGGTGGATGAAGAAGTAGTCGTCCAGGATGCTGGTCGATGCCGGCAGCAGGTAGGGCTGTTCCTGTTCTTTCTGCTGCGGTCCGGTCCTCCACTTCTGCGTCAGAAAATCATCATTCGGAAGCACTACCGATTCCGCTTTCTCCGGGCTCAGTTCGTTCCACTCGTAACGTCGGATATCCCCGCTCGCGGTAAGCTGCATCTCGGACGTTTGCACAGCCGGGGTGGGAGCATTCTCCGTCTTGAACTCGGACTGGATGACGCTGCCGTTGCTGGTCTGATAGATCGAAAACGTCTCGGTGCCTACACGATGGCCATTCTGAAACACGCCGAAGGAACCGGAGTCAACGTTCTTCCCCTCGTGTTCCTTTTCTTTCTCTTTTGGCATGGGAGCAGCCGACGCCGCAATGCACCCAACCAGCGCCATCATGAAAGCGAGCAGCCGATAAGACAACTTCACTGTGATTCTCCTGTTCCGAAACTTGTCAGATCAATCCGGGATGAGCCCGACCCCGCGTCTTCCGGATTTCCTCTAAGTTGCAATGCACCTTCGATCTCGACGCAAATAGAAGCCAACTGCTTGCCCGTGGTCTCTACCACCACACTCGCCTGGCGATAGAAGGGAAGGCGTTCGGCGTACAGTTGGGCGAACTGCTCTGGATCTCCTCGCAACGGCCGTTCCACGCCATCCGTCAGGCTCCGCTGCCAGAGTTCGGATACGGGCGCTTCCAGGAAAACCGATGGCCACTGCCGAAGCAATTCGCGGTTCCTTTCCTGTACGAAAGCCCCGCCGCCGAGCGCGACCACGCTGTCGCGTTTCAGCGACTCGGACAGCAGATCGCGAAGCGCGCTGCTTTCGGCGAGCCGAAACCCGGGCTCCCCTCTGTCCCGAAAAATCTCGGGAACGGTTTGCCGCTCGCGGGACTCGATTCGGGCATCCAGATCCACAAAATCCCAGTCCAGCCGCCGGGCAAGTTCCTGCCCCACGCAGCTCTTGCCGGAAGCCATGAATCCCACAAGAAACACCGCGCGCACTCCCATGGCACTCCACGGCACGTAAGGGCGATGTTGTCACCCAGGTTCGCGCCCATCTGCTCCCATTGATTTTCTGTGGTTCAGCGTTGCTTGAGGCGGATTTTACCACTGAAAGAGCGCAGCACGACTTCCGATGATGCCTGGCCGGTCGTGCCAATGAAGGAACGTCCCACTTCCTCGGAAAACCGGGAGTGCCTGGGTTGGAGAGGAAAGTCGTGTTGCACCCGGCCCAGCACCGAGTGCGCCCTGAACCCGGCCGAGACGTCCGCGGGCACCAGGGCCTCGATATCGCCGGAATGGGTGATAAACCTATAGTCGCCGCCGGAGCCGAAATCGCCGTCGTAAAAAATCTTTCCGCTGCCGGAACTCGCCTGCACCAGCGGTCCCGTGACCGACTTCAAATGGACGTCGCCGCTGATGGAAGCGATCTCAACGTGGCCGTTGCGAACATCGGTCAGCGTGATCGGTCCGCGCATGGTCCGGACGTGCACATGACCATTCTCGACGTTGCGAACATTCACCACCGCATCCGTGCCTTCCAGGGTTAAGTCTCCCTGCAAGCGCTCCGCCGACAGCGGACCCGTCGAAGAATGGAGATTCAGGGTAGCGTCGGGCGGAATCAGCAGCTCGTAGTCGACCTGTCCCGCTTGCTGGTCCGTGCCCCGCAGCAGGTGTGACGCGATGTCAATCCGGTTGCCATTCTGCTGGTTGTCGACTTCCACGTCGTCCGACTTGAGCGTGGCCGTCACCACGACCTGATTGCCGCTCCCAGGTTTTGCCGAAATCGCCCCGTACTGCGTATCCACGGAAATATTGGCGTTGGGACCCACCGTGAAACGGTATTCCTTCTTGGTCTCGGCGAAGGCCGCCGACGCCAGACAGGTTGCCAGAACCAGAGTTACGACCGCGGTTTCCTGAAGACTCTCCATAAAAACGCCCCTGCGGCCGGGAATGCCGGTCCGCCCTTCCACTATTGAATACGATCCAATGCTATCTGGTATAGAAGTGCTTTCTGTTGATACGCATCCATCAGATGCTGCCGGGCGTCTGCGTCCCCAGGATTCCGATCCACGTATGCCTGCGTTTCCCGTATGTCGGCATTCACCGCTTGCAGTTGATTTTCATATGTGGCCCTCATCGAAGGGGCACGGGTGGAAACTACACTTAGAAACTGTTGATCTTCCGCGCTCGGCGCCGGTTCTACCGCCGGTCCTACCGCAGGTCCTACGATGTCCGTTGGCTGAGCGGACTTCTGTGCCAGTTGTTGCGGAGCCGAGGTAGGCACTGAAGGCGAGGTAACCGCCGGGGTCTCTGGAACTGCGGACGTCACTGAAGTTGCCGGAGCTTGCTGCTTCGCCACTTGCGGGGCCGGCTTATGGCTCACCACGTAAGAGCCTGCCGCCAGCAGCGCAGCCGCGACTGGCACCAGCCACCACGCGCTCCATCGCCGTCGTGGAGAAGTTGGAATAAGGATGGGCCGGGTGGGGGCGGACTGCGGTTCACGGATCAGCCCTTCGGCGCGTAATTCAGCCGCAATTCGCACCCACACCCTTGGCGCCGGTTCTTCAGTTGCCGCCAGTTGCCGGGCTTCGCTCGAGATCAGCTTCAGGTCCGAGACCAGCTCCGAGCAAGCTGGACAGGACTTCACATGAGTATCAAAATCCGTCTGAAACGCACCGTCCGGAGCGCCGTCGAGGAGCTCCGGCAGAACTCGTTGTACATCTGAACACGTCATAGCAACCTCTCCCCAATACCGCAACTTTCGTTACCCAGTCTTGGCCTTTTCGGCTCTCATGAACTTCAGATAATCCCGCAGCTTCAATCGTGCCTTGTGGAGCTGCGACTTGCTGTTGCCAATCGAGCATCCGACTATTTCGGCAATTTCGTTATGCTCGAACCCTTCAATATCGTGCAACACAAAAACCGTTCGATAGCCCGGCGGCAGCCGGTCAATCGCCCGCTGCAATTGCAGGCGATCGATGGAACCCGTCAGCCTCACGTCCTTGGTACCGAACTCTTTCCTGGGAGCTTCGTCGTCGGCATCCAGGGTCTCTTCGAGCGACACCACCGGCAGGCCCTTCTTGCGCAGTTGCATCAGGACGACGTTGACCGTCATGCGGTGCAGCCAGGTGGAGAAGGCGGACTCGCCGCGAAAGGTGCTGATTTTGCGAAATAGCTGAAGAAATGCTTCCTGGGCCAGATCTTCGGCCTGCGCGGGATTGGAGACCATGCGCAAACATAGCGAGTACACGCGCCGTTTGTGCAGGTGATACAAGACCTCGAACGCAGCTTCGTGGCCCTGCTTCGCCTGCTCAATAGCTTCTGCTTCGGTGATGCGTTGCTTCGGGTCGGTCAAGTCGCCTTTTCCGGCCGCTATTGCTTCAGATGCGGCTTCAAACTCTTTTCGTTGTACAAATTTGCCGAGGCAGTCGCGGAAGCGCTCTCGACCGTTCCTAAGGCGTCAGAATACCAAGAACCGTAGCTTGCGGAATGATCCATCCGACCAAAGTACCCGGCTAAGCATGGCCATAGATTACTTTCGTAACCTCAGGCTCATCGTGGAGCTGGACTTTCCCGGGCCGCCTCGGTTGCTCTCTAGCAGCCTGCGGGAAAACTCCGGTTCCGTATCTGGGCATCGCTTTAGCGATGCCGGACGTTCTTCCGCCTGTAGAGACGGGGCTTGCCCCGTCTCCGGAGACGCGGCAAGCCGCGTCTCTACAGGAAATCAGATGCCCCTTCAGGGCTGGGCATCCGCAGGCTGCTACGCCTTTCCGGTGGTGATCGTCTCCAGCCCATGCCCGTGCGGACCGGTTTCGCGCATCCGCAACAGAATGGCGAAGGTAAGCCCGACAAAGCCGAGGATCGAGAAGATCCACATGCCGAGCCCGTATCCTCCCGGGTTATCCAGCCCGGCGTGGGCGTAGTCGTTGGCCTTGCCAATCAGCAGGTTCATGATGAAGAAGCCGATTTGCTGAATCAGTGTCATCAAAGCGTAGGCGGTGCCCAGCCGGCTCTGGTCCACGATGTAGGCCACCGACGGCCACATGACTGCCGGAATCAGCGAGAAAGCCACCCCCATCATGCAGATAGGCACGAAGAGCGAAACATTGGTGTATCCCATCATCAAATAAACCGGCATCAGCAGGATCGAGGCGAACATCATCAAAAACGCACGCTTCCCGATCTTGTCGGCGAGCAGTCCGAAAAGAGGGGTCGCGATCATGGCCGAAAAGGGAAGCAGGCTGTTGAAGAATCCCGCCCGCTCGTGCGCCAGTATCCGCATCGCGTCCGAAGCGCTTATGCCGCCGTGGGTCGCCAGAATCTTGTTGGTGAAGAAGTCGATGGCAAATGTACGGAAGGGGAAGATCTCGGAGTAGAAAGTGAAACAGAGCCCAACCACGAACCAGTACGATGAGTTAAATCGAAAAATCTGCCCGAACTCGAGTTTGTCGATGGCGCCCGCCTTGCCCAGTTCGTAGCGGCCTTCTGCCCGGCTTTCGAGTACCCAGTAAACTGCCGAGCAAACTACCGCCAGGACTCCAGCACCGACGGCCAGCAAAAGCGGCCCCTGCCAGCTCGGCTCGCCCGCTGGGCCGTGAGGATAGAAAACCGAATGCGCCCAGGTCGGCGAGTTATCCGCCGCCACCGAGGCCAGACGGGCAATGGTTAGGTTGATCCCGAAGGCGAAGCTCAGCTCTTTGCCCTTAAACCACTTGGCGAGCACGGTCGTGACCGCAACGATCATGGATTCGGCGCCCAGACCAAGCACGGTGCGGCCGGCGATCATCACGCCGGGCCGCCCGCGCGCGGCGGTGAGCGCGGCTCCCAGCAGGCAGAGTGCGGCAAAGAACGTAATCGCCTTCTTGGTGCCAATTCGGTCGATGATGATGCCGCCGATCAGGAGGGTCAAAACCGCGGCTACGCTATACGACGAGTTCAACCAACCGAACGCCGTGGCAGAGAAACCCAGCTTCTCGATAAAAATGCGTTCCAGCGGATTGATACTGTCGTAGATGTAGTAGTTGCCGCCCATCGCCAGGCTGACGAACAGCAGCACGGTCCAGCGGTAAAGACGAGACGGTTCCGGTCGAGCAAGCTCAGGCATGAAGACACTCATCCTCGGCGCCGAGCGGCGTCTGCATGGTATGTGTGGAGAGATTCAACCGACGAAGATAACAGATTGGATTCGAGAATGTCCGCTTTTCGACGCGACGCGATCACTCACCGCAAGAAAACAACGGCTCTCGATCGCAGCGTGTAACCACCACCGAGAGCCTAAAACTCAAAGCCAAGAGCTAAGAGCTAAGAGCTGAGAGCCGCCCTTACATCTTTTCCGTCTTGCCGTCGTATTTCACAGTACCGTTCTTGTCATTCTGGCGCGCGACGTCGTCGTTGTTATAGACGTGAGCGGCCTTCCTGAAACCCTTCGCTTCACTCGCCACTAGCGCCGCGTCCGCGGTGTGCTCCCGTCCCGTGAAGTACGTCCAGCCGCCGCGCGCTTCTTCGCGTGGGCCATGGTCTTCGCGCGCGCGTTCTTCATGCATCGGACGACCTTCATGCATCGGACGACCTTCGCGTCCAACCGTCTCGGGCCACAGCTGCACCTCTGGCGTGATCAGCGGAGCGCCGCCGCCCTCGTACCAGACGGCCACGGTGTAAACCGAACTCGTCGATCCCTGAATCTGCGAAAGCGTCGAGTTCGTCGCGCCGGCGATCAGTCCCGTGGTGGCGTTGCTTGCTCCCACCGGATTCGGCGAAAACTGTTGCAGGGAAATCTCTGGCGTGGTCAGACGCGGAACATACGGGCCGCATCCATAAAAGCAAGCGCCGGGGTAAGGAAAGGGTTGTTGCCCAAAAGTCGCTACTGCCATCAAAACTACCGCCGTCAGAACCAAATAGGGTCGCATACTGCCTCCACTCGGGCTAACACATCCACGGTTCAAGTGCAGTTTGCTGGCCAGTTCCCGCGGGGCCGAAGACAACCAGAATGTTCGGAGATACGCGGCGCTATCGGCCAAACAGCTGCAATTCAAGCGAGCCCCGGGCCCGAGGCTGGTGAAAATTGGTGCGCACAACCTGCAATCGATTAGCGCAGCCGCAACTCTCAACTGCCGATTTCAACTGCCAAGGTATCGGGCATACAGACTGCGAGCAATGGCCGTGTCGGTCGTCCCCTTGATGATTGCCCGGCCGTCGGGAAACAGCGTCATTTCGTATGGCTCGCGCCAGAACTTCAGCACAAACTCGTTGTGGCGAACGTTGCCCAGAGGCTGGAGGCGGGTGCTCAGCTCGGCGAAATCCACCGGGCGCTGCCGCTCGTGGATCTGGACGGAGTTCCTGCCGCACAACGTAATGTGAGGCCGTCCTTCACCTGCCAGATGAACAAAGTCTCGCAAGCAGGCGCGGCATCCCGCCCGCGGATGGATCGCCGCCAACTCCGCCCGTTCGTTGCTCCAGACATCCCAGGAAAGCAGGGTCCGGCGCATTTTTGAACGCGCTCCCACCAGAAACTTCAACGCCTCGGCAGCCGCAATCGACGACACCAGGTTTACGGCAGAATTCAAAATGCCGGCGGTCTCACAGGTTTCCACCGTCCCACGGGGGGATTCTGGAAAAATGCAGGCCAGGCATGCCGTTTCGCCGGGCAGGATGTTCATGGTCACAGCATAACTCGCGACCGCTGCGGCGTAAATCCAAGCCACGGAGTTTTTCACCGCATAGTCGTTGATCAAATAGCGGGTTTCGAAATTGTCGGTACCGTCCAAAATCAGGTCGCAACCGCCGAGCAGGGAATCGACATTCGCTGGAATGAGGTCAGCCACATTGGGTTCGACGACGATCTGCGAGTTGAAGCGCGCGATTTGCCGCGCCGCCGCGATCGCCTTGGGCACAGATTCGCGCGCATCGTTCTCATCGAACAGCGATTGCCGCTGCAGATTGCTGGGCTCGACGTAGTCGCGGTCGAGAATCCGCAGCGTCCCGATGCCCGAACGCGCCAGCAACGAGGCCAGGGCAGAACCGGTGGCGCCGCATCCGACGATGACCACGCGGGACTGTGACAGCTTTTTCTGCCCCTCCGTTCCGATCTCCTTAAACAACACCTGCCGCGAATATCGGTCGTCCATTTCCGAAGCAATTACCTTAGCGATTACCTTTCCCAAGCTTTCCAACCAGTATTATAGGTTCCGGTCGTCAAACTTCGTTCTTGCGAGCAACGTGTGCCGTTTAGTGATTCATCGAACCCGATAGGTTTCATGGTTGACCGGCCTGAATTTCGGGAGGGAGTTTTGCGGCTAGCAGCCCGTGGCGAAAGTGAGACCACGCTCGCAAGACCCCAATTCTCCAGATTTTGTCATCCCGAGCGAAGCGAGGGATCTGCATTTTGCGGCGAACTGCAGATCCCTCGCTTCGCTCGGGATGACAAGTCATTAGAGGTATCGCTCCTGCACCGCTCCGGATCCGCCTTTCACCGCGGACTCCCAAGCGGCGCCGCTCGGGTTGTGCTGGCACTTCTGTTCGTACTGGTACTGGCGCACCGAGCAAGTTGGGCGGCTGGTTCGCCACCTGCCGTGCAGCAACCCGCCGAGTCACCCTCGCAGTTCGGAACCATCGCGCCCTATCTCGGCTTGCCGATTGATCAGATCGAGTTGCCGGGGGTTCCACCGGAAGAAGCGGCTTCGCTGCTGGCGGCCACGCCGCTCAAGATTGGCGAACCTCTCACGCGCGAAACGCTGCACGACGCGATGCAGGCTCTTTTTGCCACCGGACGGTTCTCCGATATTCAAGCCGAAGCGGATCGCACCGACACAGCCGGCGTCAGGCTGCGCTTTCTTACGACCGCCAATTTTTTCGTGGGCATGGTGGCGATAGAAGGAGTTTCCAACAATCCGTCCGCGAACCAACTGGCAAGCGCCACCCGCTTACAACTCGGCGAACTCTACGCTCGGGAGAAACTCGACCGCGCTCTGGCAGGCATCCAACGAGTGATGGAAGAAAATGGATTCCACCAGTCAAAAGTGACGATCTCCGAACAGCGTGACCAGCAACAACACCAAGTCAACATGACCTTCCATGTCGTCCCCGGGCCGCGTGCCGCAGTCGGAGAGATCACCCCGGAAGGCGACGCCGGCTATTCCATCGGAGAGATCAAGGAGATCGCCAAGCTGCATTCCGGCGATCCGGTCGTCTCGAATCGCATTGCGAGGGCTCTACAACGAATTCGCAGTCGCTATCAGAAGCAGGACCGGCTGCTCGCCCAGGTCTCGGTCGCCAACCGCACCTACCATTCCGAGCGCAACACGGTGGACTATGTCTTCAAAGTGGACCGCGGTCCGGTGGTGGAGATTGCCGCCGAGGGTTTTAGACTCAGCCAGCGTGTGCTGCGGAGGCTGGTGCCAATCTATGAAGAAGGCGCGGTCGACGATGATCTGCTCAACGAAGGCCGGCGCAACATTCAGAACCATCTTCAGACTCTCGGCTACTTCGAGGCCACCGTCAGCGTGGGCCAGCACACCGCGCAGGTCGGCAAGAATTTGCAGGTGGTTTACGCCGTCAATCCCGGGGACCGCCACAAACTCGCTGCCATTCGTATTTCTGGCAATCGATACTTTTCCGACGACCTGATTCGCTCGCGCATGCAGGACCAATCTGCCGGACGCCTGTTCAGTCACGGGCGCTACAGCGAAGTGCTGCTTGAGGAGGATGTGCGGCGTATCCATGATCTCTATCGGGCGAGTGGTTTCCGGCAAGCCGGAGTCACCAGCAAGCTGGTGGACAAGTACCAGGGTGATCCGTCGCAACTTGCCATCGACATCGTCGTCAAAGAGGGCCCGCAGACGCGCGTGGCCTGGGTCCGCATCGAGGGCAGTTATACGCTTCCGCAGGAACAGCTCCCCGAAATTTCCACTGCCGAAGAACAGGGCTTTGATGAATCGAGTCTGGCGGATGACCGGGACACGATTCTGGGAAAGTATTTCGATAATGGTTTCCCCAATGCCACCGTCGACGTCGCCTATGTTCCGGTTCCGTCACCGGACAACTTGCCGCGCGTTGGTGTGACCTTCTCGATTCATGAAGGCGAGCAATTTTTTGTCAATCGCGTCTTTCTCGATGGCCTGCACCACACCCGCCCCAGAGTCGCCCGTCGGGAAATGCGCGTGCAACCGGGCGCGGCCCGGAGCCAGCATGACATGATGGAGAGCCAGCGCGGCCTCTACGACCTCGGCCTTGTCAAGCAGGTTGACACCGCCATCCAGAACCCGGACGGCACCGAGTCGCGCAAGAACGTGCTGGTCACGGCACGCGAGGCGCAACGATACACCTTCGATTACGGCGTCGGCTTCGAGTTTCAGACGGGGCAGCCCACAGTCGGGGCTACCCAACCACTCGGCGAGACCGGTGTCAGCCCCATGGTGTCTTTCGGCGTCAGCCGCCTCAACATGGGCGGCCGTCATCAGACCCTCACCATGAAGGCCAACGTCGGCCGCCTGCAACAAAGAGGGCTCATCAGTTACGACATCCCCAAACTGCTGAACCGTGACAACCTTCGTTTCACTGCGACCGCGCTTTACGACAACACCGTGGACGTCACCACCTTTACCTCGCAACGTCTGGAGGGCACTTTGCAGGTATTGCAAGCGCTGTACAAAGTGCAGGAACGCG
>Ga0187853_10004471_pt1 | contig 10195 bp, 7 predicted proteins | sample June2016WEW_6_10_2_FD_132417 | JGI IMG/M metagenome (GOLD analysis project Ga0187853, IMG submission 132417) | Peatland microbial communities from SPRUCE experiment site at the Marcell Experimental Forest, Minnesota, USA - June2016WEW_6_100 | ecosystem: Environmental > Terrestrial > Soil >...
AATCTTGAGGAACCGCTGCGGTGTTACGCGGCCATCCGTGAAAGCATACACGGCGATGCCGTTCCCTGTATCTCCCGTGAGCTTGCCCTCAGGATCGGTCAAGGAAGCAAAGGAAGCATAGAGCCGCTTGCCGTCACCGCTGAAGGCGAGCCCCAGGAAAAAAGTTTGTCGTGCGTCAACCTGAAGGCGAGAGTCGGGATAGTCGGAAAGTTGATTCGTCTGTAGGTTCAGGATAGAGATGGATTGTCGATAGCCCGATTCCTCCGTCCCGCGACCATTATTGAGCAATGCAAGGTAACGACCATCTGGGCTGAGCGCCATGGCGGTGGGGAAACTGTTGGTTTTCTGCGGGTGGCCCGGAAGGGGGTTGAGAAGCACTTTACTCGACGGAAGGTGGACGGTCCTGTTCAGTGGTGTTCCCTGCCCGCCGCAAAATTGCACAGCGCTCGCCAAGACTAAACCAACGAGGGCTGAACGCAACGCCAGGGAGCGCACCAACAACGCTCTCCCGTGTCGCATTGATTTGCTGGTGCTTTGTTGCATAATTCCTCCTTGAGCGATCTAACATCGCATTGTGCCTGCCTGAAACTCCGCGCGCATTGACATCATTCTCAATGAAGTTTGAAAATTGAGCAGCGATCCCTGCCCCAGTTCGAATATTCGAGGGCCAGGGGTTATGCGACATACGACGTTTCCAGAGTGGCAGCGATCACACAGCGGCTCACCCAAATGTCTCCATCAGAATCCTCAGGCTCACTCCGGAGGAATGCGCTGGTTTGCGTGTGCTTGCAGGAAGCTTGGACGTCCCCGTCTGTTTCAGCGGTCCTCGCGGATGTCTGAAGGCGACACCGTCAATCAATCTTCCGATCTGTTCCTGGCTGTCTTGTACGCCCTCATGGCCAGACTGCGGCGCAGCAACAAAAGCTTGATTCTGCAGTACAGAGGATGCACCTAGTTGAAATGTGTGGTTTTCCAAAGAGCAAATCCCCCGGCCACCAGGACCAGCAGCATGGCTGAGGTGAGCGCGGCGAGCCAGCCCCAATGGATCTCCATGGCGGGAATGCTGGCCATCAGCCCAAAGCCTATAAATGTTATGATGGCCATTCCAATCAGGAGCAAGTCGACCAAGCTTCGCCCGTGGCGCCGCGCGTTTATTTCCTTGCCCTCCATGCGCGCGGCAACATAAGCGGGCTCGATGCTGTAAAGGTCGCTCTCCCGCTGGGCCGCTTCTTTCCAACTCGAGTACTCACCCTGCGTCGCGGTCGAGAAGGCGATCGCGACTGCGCCGGCCGCCATGAGGAGCGAGCCGCCTGCGACCCGTACGTAGATGCCCCGCCCCAAGCCATGCAATTCACCAAAAACCAGGACCCCCCAAAGCAAAGCCCACAGTTGACAGGTGTTGGAAAGAGGAATAGCACGACTGATTCCCACATATTTCGCGCCGTAGTTTTGAAACAAATCGCCCACAACCCACATGAATCCGCCCGCCAGCGGCCAGAAGGCTATACTCCGGCTCCTGACCAGTTCGTGCCAGAAAGGGTGTAATCCGCCCGTGAAGGTGATGGTCAGGGTCGTCATGGTCACCATCTCCCCAAGCGTGAAGATAGCGACAAAGCTGAAGGGGTTCATACCAGTGATGTAGGCCTTCCGGTAAGGGATGTACATGGAGCCGAAGACGATGCCGGCGCCGAGGGCGGTCACCACTCCGCGCAGAGCATGGCCGTTATGGGCTTGGGATGTGGAAGCCAGGGATAACATCACTGCCCCCCCGAAAAGTACAAGCGCTCCTCCCAGCACTCCCACCCAGCGCAGCCAACCCGCGCGGTGCAATTCCTTGAAGAGCAAAATACCCCAGACAATACCGACCAGGCTGTTGGAATTTTGTAGGGGAAAAGCAATGCTGAGGCCAATGTCGCGTATCGCTAAAATGCTCAAGGTGTTCGCAACCGCCCAAAGGCACCCCGCCAGCACTCCCCAGACGACCAGGTGGGGCACCTGCCGGAGGTCTGCGCCGAGGTCCGAAGTACCACGGACCAATGCTGGCAAGCTCCAGCGTGAAACGAAAGTTCCAAGCACCATCATGAATGAAATTATGAAGGGAGAGACGGCGATGTTTACCAATTCGGTCGGCGCCTCGGCCGCAGCCAGCCACAGCCCGGCAGAGAGGCCGCATATTACTCCGAGCGCCTGGAGCTGGCGCTGGCGCGAACGCTCGGAGAGACTCTCAGAGATGAGAGAACTCAAGTTATCTTTCCTCCTCGCGACTCTGTTAGATCAAACGCAAGAGAAACACCCCCCGGCTCAGGGCAGCGACAAGAACCGCGAAACTCGTGTTCAGCAGCATCGCACAAGTCACTCTCACGAAATCAAAGAAGCTTTCGCGAAGCATTGGGCCGAGGGCCCGGGTCCCCGCCCACCCCCTGAAGAAATTGGCCAAAGGCGTAGGCCTGAGTATCGCCGCCCCGGACGCAGCCCATCCTTCAGCCGAGATGGTGCCGCAGTCGGTCAAGGGATTCTTTACGAGCGACAAACCCGACCGGCACACGAAGGCACTTTCACCACTGAGGTGATCCGCGACACAACCGATATTTGCTTGCGCTTGTACAACCGGTCGATTTGTTTCCGGTCACGAAGGAGAGGTTTTTCTTCTCCGCCTGCAAAATGCCGCCATGGACCCATCGAGAGTGGTTCTTATATCTCGCTTATCTCGACGGGTCGATTCTCCTCGAACGATTTGGTGCCAGCCAGGCTTATTCGCATCGCGGCGACACCATCCGCTCCCGTGACGGACGGTAGCCGATCGTGCAACACGCTATCCACGAAATCCTGGATTTGAGCAACATACGCCCTTTCAAACCGTTGCATGAAGTATGGCACGACGTCGTGAGTGATTCCTTCCTTGGTCATGACGAGGATCGGTGTTTCCCGATGATAGCCGATCTGCAAGGACCCTTTCGTCCCCCAGAGTTCAGCACGAATGTCGTAACCAAAAACAGCGTTCAGGCTTAACTGCACGACACCCAGCGCCTCATTTTGGAAAACCATGCTGATCACTGCATTGTCAATACCGCCGATCGGCTTCATCTCCGGATACGCCAGGGTACCGCCGATAGCATACACGCTTTTGACCTCTCCCATGTACATCCGCGCCAGATCAAAATCGTGAATCCCAAAGTCGGAGATCATCCCGCCGCTGACTTTGGGATCACAGTACTCGAGCGACGGGCGAAAGGGATCCCGTGAAGTCGATTGGAACAGCACCACAGTGCCAATTTCTCCCGCCTCGATCTTCTTCTTCGCCGCAACATATCCCGCGTCAAAACGCCGTTGAAACCCAGCCTGAAAAAACACACCCGCGGCTGCAACCGCCTTGAGCATCTGCTCAGCTTCCTGAAGCGAGGTCGACATTGGTTTCTCGCAAAAAATGGCCTTCCCACTTTTTGCGGCCTCGATGACGACTTCCCCATGCTTGCTTGTGGGAGCAACAACAACCACTGCCGCTATATCTTTATCGTTTATCAGATCATGATGGCACTTATACCATTTGGGAACACCGTAATCTCTCGCAAAAGCTTCGGCGACATCCGCTTGTATGTCTGCCACCGCCACCAGTCTCGCATTCGGCACCCGCTGGGCCAGATTGATTGCATAGACGCGGCCCATTCGCCCTAGACCAACGACCCCGACGTTCAGACGACTTTTCATTCCGGTGCACTCCTTTAATAGATTTCACTTAACTTGACCGGCCTGTTTTCGTTTACCGATTTTGCAGCGGCCAACCCGATCGCCACAGCCATGAGACCATCATTTCCTGTCACCGGGACTGACTTGCCCTCCCGGACCGAATCGACAAAGGCTTGCATTTCTCTTAAATAGGATTCCGTATACCGCTCCATGAAAAAGTTTAATGGCAAGGACGAGTGCGTCCCTACTCGGTCAAGATAAACATGGCTGTCCGGAGTGTTGTTTTTCACCGTCACCATGCCGTCGCAGCCAAAGACCTCGACTCGCTGATCGTATCCGTAGACGGCTTTTCGGCTGTTGTCGATTGTTCCTAGAGCCCCGCTCTGAAACAACAGGGTCGCAATCGCCGTATCCCAATCGCCGACTTTCTCAAAGACCCGGTCAACCAGCACATTCGCCCTTGCATACACTTCCGTAACGTCGCTGCCCATGAGGTAGCGGGCCATATCAAAATCGTGGATGGTCATGTCCAGAAAAAGTCCACCCGACGCTCGGAGGTAGTTTTCAGGAGGAGGTGAGGGATCGCGGCTGGTGATTTTCAAGACGTGAGGGACTCCGACCTTCCCGGATTTAACCATTTCATGCACTTTCAAGAAATTGGGATCAAAACGACGGTTAAAGCCCACCATCAGTTGGATTCCGCACTTTTGCACTTCCTCATTTATCCTTTTGATTTTCTCGATGCACAAATCGATAGGCTTTTCGCAGAAAATGTGCTTGCCTGCGGCAGCGGCGTCCAAAATCACTTGGCAGTGCGTGTTGGTGGGCGTACAAATGACAACGGCATCCACATCCGGAAGTTTCAGTACCTCTTTGTAATCCAAATACGCCATCGGAACGTCAAACTTTGCTTTCACCCTTGCCAATTCCTCAGGGAGGACATCGGACAGGGCAGCCACTTCCGTCCCCGGAATTCGATTCACCAGGTTTTCGATATGGACATTTCCAATTCGGCCTACTCCCAAAACACCAAATCGAAGGTTTCCGTTCCTCATGGTTTCGGTTCCTTTCTGCAATTTGTTTCGGTCACGGTCGTGGATGATTCGTGTCGAGTTATTCCGGTTTGTCTGGCTTCATGACGTAACGATCAGTAATGTGTGTCCAAGGCATCCTCTCTTCCACACAATGCGCGGCCGACGCTGGCACGCTGATTCTGTCGGCGCTCAATCCCATCAACTCGCTAAAGCTGCAAACTCGAACTACCCTTAACGAACCCGGCTCAGCAACAACAACCCACCCAATAAGACGACTAACGGAACCCAGAGGTGAAGGTCTCGGAGCATCGGTCCGACCCACCCGCCAGCCCGCTGTACCCGCTCACGATTCTCCATCATTCCACCCTCGGAATCGGCGGCCGCATGGCTCCTGCGGGTTGCCGGCATCCCCCGCGGCCCAGAAATCAAAGGTTAACCGCTTCGCGCCGAACCAAGGTTCGATTCCTGTCTATGTGTCTGATCAAAGAAGGCCAGTTGTGACAACCTCTTCATCCTTCAAGTCTAGCAATCGCTGAGCCACAAGCTTCAACCTCGCCTGAACGTAGCCCGGATCGCCTGTGTGCTCATGGCCACGTAGACACGCCAATCCCCAGGGCTCGGGGCCAGCGGAGGTAAGCAAGAGAGTGGCGTCACCCTGTCGCGGCCCGTTTCCCCTTCTGCCCTCCGAGTCAAAAAACGGAGCGCTCTCCCTACACCGCCTGGCATTGCAATCGGCGCGACGGGAGAGCGCATCCAGTTTGGCCCTGGTTATCCAAGCTGCACCAAGGCTTCTGCTCAAAAGTCAAGCCGAAGTGCGAATTGGATGGTGCGTGCGCTGGCACCCTCGGCAGTTTGAACGCCACTAATGCTGCCGAACGAACTCGAATTGGCCGCCGTGTTGGGCACTGCGTAATTCACATGGTTGGGCAAGTTCGTGAACGTGCTCTCAAAGCGCAGCTTAAGACTCTCTGTCAACCGGAAGTTCTTTGAGAGCCCGAAATCCCACACCGCGGTCCCAGGGCCGGTGATAATACCCACGCCCGAATTGCCGAAGCGCCCGATCGGCCCTGGCCAGCCGTAGTAGAAGCAGTTACCACCAAAGGCCTGCCCTACTGACAGGGCTAGCCCCGAGCAGGCACTCGCCGGCAAACGGTCTGGCCGCTGGATTCCCTCTCGGCCAGGCGCATTGCTCCCTGAAGGATCCGCTGAACCGCTATAATAGGGAGTCAGATAGGGACCGGTTTGGAAAATAATGATGTTAGAAGTGCGCCAGCCACCGATGATCCCGTTGAGAATGGGGTTCATGGTGGAGCCGTACTTCATACCACGCCCCACAGGAATGTCCACCACCGCAGTCGTTAGCCAGCGATGGCGACGGGTGAACGAAACATCTCCGTAATTCGCTGCAAGGTTGAAACGATCCTCGAGGCGGCCGGAAGAACCATCCCCACCGAACCCCGTCGGATGGTCCCCCTCGGCGTCCGAGAGGTTCTTGGCCCAGGTCCAACTGGATTGAATGAAGAAGCCGGCGCTGAATCGGTGAGTGACGACGGTCTGTAGTGCGTTGTACTTTTGCGTGGTGCCTCCGTTGATCAGCGTCTTGACCTTGGACCAATTCGGGTAGGGCTTCTCCGTTGGAGAGTAAGGTGTTTTCTGGGGCGGGATCTCGTTGAGGTCCGGGCTTGTGATAAGACCGACTGTATGCATGCCATTGTAGGTCACCCGCAGGCCGGTCTGATGCCCTAAGTCCCGCTCAACGGTCAGACTCCATTGTTCGGAGTACGGGTCGCGAAGATGTATATCGGTTGCTGTGCCGAACGCTTCGCCGCCCGCATAGCTTACTCCCGTGGACGGGGTGTTGCTCTCGGTGTTGGGGAACTGAATTGTGGGCACCCCGGCCGTGAATGAATTATAGAATGCTTGATAGTTGCTGGTGTGAATACTCGTCAAGGAGTTGAAAATATTCCCCAGCAAGCTCATATCGTAAAAGCCCCCACCCGCACGAACCACCGTCTTGTCAGATAATCGGTAAGCAAAGTTCAAGCGCGGGAGAATTCTAGTCTTGTCACCGAATCGCAGTGACTCCGGTATACCATCTTGTTGCGCGGTTACTACCGGGCTGCAAGGGTATAGCCCGTAAGGGGTGGGTACTGGAGTTGGAAGACCACAGGCGTTGATCCCCTGCAAGAACGCCGCCGTGGCCAACTTCAAGGAGGCTGCGTTCGGTACGACCGTTGCCCCATTGGCCGGATCGAACTGCGAGATCTGTAGGGTCTCGTCGTGGAAGGGAGGATGATATTCGTAGCGAACGCCGAGGTTGATCGTGAGTTTGGAAGTCACTTTGAAGCTGTCCTGCCCGAAAAAGCCATAAGCGCTCCCACGACCTTTGTAGTCAGGGCCCGCCGCGATGACTTCCGTGTAGCTCGGCAACCCCAACAGGAAATCGCCGAGGTCAGACCCCGTATACCCGCCTTGGAAGTAGAAATACCCGAAGTTGTCTGCTCCATTGAAGTTCGAGTAATCGCCGATTTGGAGCTTTCGAACGTCAAATCCAAACTTCATGGTGTGGCGGCCGTGCATCCAGGTGAGGTTGTCGGCAATCTGGTATCTAGCCTCCGTGAGAGGCTCCTCTCTCGTACCGCTAATACTCGAGACGCCGGAATTTCCCTGAAATGCGAGGCCAGGAATGGCCGAACCCTTGGGAAATGGTGTCGCTAGTTGTTGGAGACCAAGGGTTTGAGTCACGAGCGTGGCGCCATTCGGGAATTTCGGGTAGGTGGTAAGCGTTCCCTGATGCTCGTAACCAAAGCGAGCCTCGTTGATCAGGTTTGAGGTGATCGAATAATTGTGGCTAACGACATAAGTCCTGGGTGTCGTCACCACGTCCTTGTTCCCGAGCAAGAGTCCCATAGGAGAAGCTGTCGTGAGGCTCTTCCAACTGATCCGACCGAAAATGGCCTGCTTCTTGGAAATGTTCTGGTCAATCCGGACGTCAAACAAATTGGCCGTCACAGGAGCGGCGAAATTATAACGAAAGTTGTTGTTCGTATTGAGTGGGCCGCCAGTCTGAGAATTGGCCGTTGGGTAGAACGTAGTCAGCATCTTCACTGATGTTTGGCTGAAAGTACTAGAAGGAATCTGGTTGTTCGTGTAGGGCGCCCCTGTAAAAGGATTTACCAATTGGGTTCCCGGCAGCAACGCAGAAAAATCACCGGTCAGCTCCGCCGCGGTCGGCACATTTTGCGTCACAGCGGAAGAAGCGTGCTGCCGGGTGCTTTCCCAGTCAAAGAAGAAGAAGGTGCGATCTTTACGGATCGGCCCCCCGATTGACCCGCCGAACGTATTGTCCCGCTTCGGCGGCTTGCCGTTCGCAAAAGCCGGAATGGCATCCAGAGCGTCGTTCTGCAGATACTCGAACAGTGCGCCGTGAAAATGGTTGCTTCCTCCCTTGCCGATAAACGAAATATCACCCATCTGGCTCTGTTCCGCATTGGCCAGTTCCGTCGTCACCTTGACTTCGGAGATGCCATCGGTGGAAGGATACATTTCCACATTTGCCCCATTCTTGCGGACAGACTCGGTTGAAAAGCCATCCACCGAAAACTCGGTCTCTGCGGCACGCATACCTGAAAGGGAAATACCCCCGCTGCTGACCCCGGAAGAGTCAACCTGGACGCCGGGCAACGTGGTGACGACATTGAGCGGACTCGTGCTGAGGGCTCGAGTGTTGATGGGCAATTGGTTGATCTGCTGGCTGGTTTCAAGGTCGCTTACGGTACCTGTTTCCGTAGTAATGACCGGCACCAGCCCCTTGACCTCCACGATCGTCTGTGTCGCTCCGACCTGTAGAACGGCATTCACACGGACCGTGGCACGTGGGTCGAGCGGGACATTCCGTTGCACGAACCCCTCGAAGCCAGGTGCCTTCACGGAAACGTCGTAGGCACCAGGCAACAAATTTGTTAGCTCATAATCCCCAGAAGCGTCCGTGGTCACGCTCCTGCTGGTATTGGTTGCCAGATGTGTGACGGTTACTCTTGCGTTTGGGACCACTGCTCCAGTCGGGTCAGCTACAACTCCGACCAAGGTCCCAAAGGTCGATTGGCCTAATGCTATCCCTCCACAGAGGAAAAGTACACCTACTGACAATGTGAGTTTTCGAAGCATCCCTTCCTCCTTTTGGCACGTTCTGTAGACAGAACGGCTGCAATTGACCCACGCCATCGACGCACGCCCTCACCCAGAAGTGAGAGCCCAGACAATCAGTAACGCTAGCTTCCCAAGAAGAAACGTGCCCGACACAATCGCTCTGCCGCTAAAGCGTTGTTAAACACTTTTCACGCCAGCAGGGTAATAAGCCGTACCCGTTGTTTCACTTCCGAAATCGGATGTGCCGTGCCAAGCCGGCCCCCAAACCAAGGCATTGAAAGAAATGCTCGATCAGGGCTTTGCCGCCGAGTTGCGTCAGGGCAACTGCTCTGGCAGCGATTCGAAGACTTCGAGGTCCGCGCATTGTTCCAGAGCTGCACTTTTAGCGCGGCTCCAGCGCGAACACCACAAATGCCGCCAGAGCCGCTGTTAACAAAGCTTTCGGACATGTATGAACCACTCACAATGCCGAGGTCAGGTCAATACCCCCGCTACTGCTTCAGCCGCCTCGGCGGTCCCTGTGGACCCAAATTCTCTCTCAAAGAACATGAATCTCGCAACGTTGCAACATATGACCACGCCAGAATTCGTTTGTCAAGCCTTTTTTTTGGGCACCCCCTGGATCTGGAAAAATGCGCTCTCACCCGCATATTAGCCGCTTGCTGTGGAGGGGTGCCAAGAAATCTTGGATAACGGCAAAAATTAACCAAAAGGAGTTGAAGAGCAAGCCCGGCGCGCTGAAATGGTAATCTATCGCAACGATATACTACCCTGCACATGGACAAGGTATTTCCCTCTCCGCCTCTGCCTAAAACGCATTCGATGGCAAAGAGCGGCGAACTCACGGAAGTATCAATGGGTCAAGGGAGTTACGTAGCGGGCGCGGGCTCCAGGCATGAAGGTGGTGCGCACTGGGAGAAGGTACTGTTCCCATTCTCGTTCGCTCTCCGATAATTAGAGCTTTCACTCTGGGAACATCAGGACTTTTAACGCCTGCTTCTCCATGCACAAATCAAATGCTGTGCGCCACTCCGAGATGGGAAGCTTAGCTGAAACGAGGTCGCCCAGCCGTACGAGGCCTTGAGCGTAGATCTTCATCATGCGGCTCCAGGTTTGAGCGGTGTAGCAGACCGAGCCCGTGAGGTGCAGTTGTTTGTAAAAGACTTGATCGATCGGGAACTGGATTTCACGACCGCAAATCCCCACCTGGGTGTAACGCCCCAAGGGCCGCAGCGATTCCAGGCACCCACGCACCGAACCCTCGTGGCCCGCGCAGAACACAAGCCCAAGTTCCCGTGAGCGGGCAAAGTTGTCGCGCATTTCGGACT
>Ga0187853_10004472_pt1 | contig 10194 bp, 5 predicted proteins | sample June2016WEW_6_10_2_FD_132417 | JGI IMG/M metagenome (GOLD analysis project Ga0187853, IMG submission 132417) | Peatland microbial communities from SPRUCE experiment site at the Marcell Experimental Forest, Minnesota, USA - June2016WEW_6_100 | ecosystem: Environmental > Terrestrial > Soil >...
CATGAAACCGCCCGGTGAAAAACCCACCAGGGATTCTTTTAAATCACCTCCAACGCAACTCACTATGGCCAAGGGAGTTATGAAAAGGCCTTTTCAGGTGTGGCGGTTTGCTCAGACCTCTAAAGAAGATGCTCAAGAAACGCGGCTCCATTTTTGCGACCCTTCATCTGAAGAAAAAATCATGAAAAACCCATTTGACGGGAGGGCTCAGAAGACTATTGCCAGGTGTCCCTCCGGGACAAAACTCCCGCGGCGCATGCCCGACGCTTTTACTCGCACCCGTGCAGCCCTCGACACCCGCCTCTCGACACTCGCCCCTTGAGTCTCGGGTTGCTTACGAACCGGGGTCCGAAACTGGCCTGCGTCCGGCCCTCAACATGAGGGCTCCCAGGAGGTCCAGGAACAAACCCGACCCGATGAGGGCAGAGGCCAGGAGACGGTTGGGGGAAGTCGGGCGCGGAGGCGGAGCGGCCAGGTCTATGATTTCCACCATGATGCTCTTGGGCAGTTCCTTGTCCACCGTTTCCACAGCGATCTTGCTGTCGAGCAGGGCGCGGAACTTTATGAGCTCTTCGAGCCGGCGCTTGGCATCGAAATAGGGCTCGCTCTGGCTGGCCTTGTCAATGTCGTCCTGGGTGGCCTTGGCCACCTCTTCGTTGAGATTGGTGAGGCTCATTCCCAGAGAATGGACCTTGGTCTTCAGTCCCAGCATGACGCCTTGAACGCGTCTGTCGATCTTCTCCTGCAGGTCGGCCACCAGGGCGCGGGCTTTGACCACATCGGGATGGTCGCGGCCAAACTCCTTCTCGGTGGTCAGTAATCGCTGGTCCGCCAAGGCCTTTTGCTCGAGCAGGAAGCCGAGGGTGGTGTCCTGCGCGACGGTGGGGAGGGTCTGGGCCAGTTGGTCCGAGGTGAGGGCACGGAGGTCGGTAAGCAACGTGTTCTGGCGGGCGAATTCGGCTTGGGATTCCAGGCGCAAGGCATTGATGTGGCGCAGGGAGTCGGCAGTCAGAAGGGGCGCGGCGGAATACTCACCGGCCATCGAGTCGGTAATTTTAAGCTCCCGGCGCAGCTTGTCCAGGTTGGTCTGCGCAACGGCAATCTCTGCTTCCTTGGCCCTGCGCTGGGCGAGCAGGGACTCGATGCCGCCTTTGGCGAGGTCGGCCTTTTGTGTCTGGCGGTATTCCCGGTAAGCCTTGGCGATGGCATTGGCGATGTCGGCGGCTTCTTTGGCGTTCTGGCTAAAGACCTGAATCTCGAGGAGCATGGTGTTGCGGACGGGGCGCAACGACATCTTTTTCTTCAGCAGGACGATGGCTTCCAACCGTGTGAGCTTCTCGCTGTTAGCGTATGTCTTGCCCCATTTTTCCTGCAAATTCAGGTCGTCGATGACGCGGCCCAGGATCAGTTCGGACTGGATGACCTCGAATTCGGTTTGGATGAAGTAGGGGTCGTAAGTCATCGGCGTGGAGGCTTGCATGAGGGCCTGGATGTCCGACTGGTCGCGCTCGATTCTGATGCGGGCTTTGGCCTGGAAAGAGGGGGTGCCGAGCATCAGCCAGACCCCGGCGAGGATTAGCAGCAGGCCGATCGTTAGCAGGACGAGGCCGCCCAGTTGGCGGGCGCCGGCCGCGCCGTTTTCGTTACCGACGCCCAGCAACCGGCGGATGCGAGCGAGCAGCGGCGCCCCGTTCGCCGCGAAAGCCAGTTCCGGCAAACCGGCGCTCGATTCCGCCAAAGTCGCCAGGGCGCGGGCGTAGGCCAAGCGGTTGCCGCACACCTGCACGACCAGGTCATCGCAGCAGTTCTCCCGCTCTTCGCGCGCGCAGCGCGAGATCCACCACACGGCCGGGTGGTAGAACATCAGGGTCTCAAGGGCGCACTGGCAGGCGTTGACCAGGTAATCGAACCGGCGCACGTGGGCCAGCTCGTGGGCCAGAATCGCCTCCAATTGCTCCGGCGCCAGGCCCGCCAAGGTGGCCGCCGGCAGCAGGATGATCGGCCGCATCCATCCAATGACCGTCGGCACTTCGACCAGCGCCGATTTGAACAAACGGACGGGCCGGCTGATCTCCAGCCGAAGCCGCAGGTCGTCCAGGATCTCCAGCCAGGCGGGTCCGACTGGCTCGGTCTGTCGCCACCGAATGTGCCTGACCCACAAGCAGCCTCGCATCAGTCTCAACAGGCACACCGCCACGCCCAGCAGCCACGCCCCCGCCAGCCAAGGCGCCAGCCGCCGGCACAAGTCCGTTCCCATGCGGAACAGCGAATCGGTTCCATCCCCGATTCGCGAGGCGGCGACCTTTGTCGCCACCTTTGTCGTCACCTTTGTCGACAGCGAATCGGTTCCATCCCCGATCAGCCAGGCGGCGGCGCCCGGCGGCACGGGCGCGGGCCAAAGGCACAGCGTTGCGGCCGGTCCGGCCGCCAACAACGCCAACGCCAGGCAACCGGCCACGTAACGGGCCTCCGCCGAACGCCGCCGCAAACCATGCCGCGCCAGGCCAAAGGCCGCCCCCACGAGGGCGCCCTGCCAGAGGGAATGCAACAAAACCCATCCCACCCGTTGCGCCAGCGGATGGTCTGCTATCCCGGCCAAAAAGTTCATTTCGCCCCTCCTTCCATCTCATCGAGCAGCCGCCGGATTTCGGCCAACTCCTCGCGGCTCGCCTTCCTGCCGGCCAGGGCCTGCATGACCAGTCTGGGGGCGGAGCCGGCGAACACCCGCTCCAGCACGTGCCCGACCACCTGGCGCTGCGTTTGCTCCTGGGTCAGGCTGGCATAATAGACGTGGGACCGCTCGGTCTCGTCCCGCCGGAGCAGCCCCTTCTCGAACATGATTTGCATCAGCTTGAGAATCGTCGTGTAGCCGGTCTGGTGCTCCGGGTTGAGCTGCTCCCAGATTGTCCGCACGGTGCTGGGACCGCAGTCCCAGAGCGCGCGCAGGATCGAGAGCTCCGCGTCGGTCGGTTTGGGGAGTTTGGGTTTTCTCATATATGCGCCATTACGGGGGCCATAATACGACACTATTCGTAGTTGTCAACGAAAAGTTTCGTATGTTGGCGACGAAGCTTGCGGCAAAGGTCCGGAAACGGGGCTTTTGGGACAGGCTCCATTCACACAAATCGGAAATGCCGTCGGGGCCAGAACCAACGCGCCCGTGTCCTGTCCCGGAGGGACCACCTGTTCAGGACCGTTCGGTTCTCCTACTGCGCCTGGACCCGATAGAAGCCGCTGGCGGCGTTGGTGACGGGGTAGGAACAGGTGAAGATGCCGCCGGTCCCGTTATTGGTCGCCAGGGAAACCCAGTTGGCATTGGAGAGCTGGTCCGTGTATTGGACGATGTAGGTGAGATTGGAGAGGCTTTGGAAGGAGAAATAGAATGTGCCGGCCTGGACGGCCGGTTGGACCAGCAAGGGCGCCAGGGACAACTGGGCCTGGTTGCTGAGTACGGAGCCGGCCGGACTGGAAACGCTAACCGTGTAAGCGCCGACATTGGCCGGCCCAACGCTGGCGATGCTGTAGCTGGCGTTTGTGGCGCCGATTATGGGGACGCCGTCGAAGTTCCACTGGTAGGCCAACTGCGTGCCTGTGGCGGTCACGCTAAAGGCCGCCCCTTCCCCTTGCCTTACAATGGCGTTTTGCGGCTGCAAGGTGATGCCGGGCGCGGTTCCCACGCTCAGGAAGGCCTGGGCGTATGCGGGATTGAAATCGCCGGACACCACCACGGTGTAAGAGCCGGCAGCGCTTTCCTGAACGCTGGGAATGGCGTAGGTGAGTCCGACGGCGGGGAGATTGGTGCCATCATGCTGCCATTGATAGCTGAAGGGCACCTCGCCCGAGGCATAGACGGTAAAGGTGGCGGCGCCGCCCGGCGCCACGGTTTGATTGGTGGGAACGATGTACGGAACGGCATCGACAGAGAGGGTGACAATGGCGCTGGTGATGCCGCCGGCCGCGTTGGTGACGACCACGGTGTAGTTGCCGGCGTTGGTGGCATCTACCGCGGGCAGGGTGTAGGTAAAGTTGGTTCCGAGCTGGTTGGTGGCGGCCCCTGGGATGTTCTGACCGTTGAACTGCCACTGAAAGGACAGACTGCGGTCGCCGTCGGCGGCTTCACCGATGGCGGTAACCTTGAACAAGGCGAGGGTTTGCTCGAAGGCCTCTATGCTGACCGGTTGCGCGGTGATGGAGGGCAGGATGCTCAGGGAAACCACGTCGCTGGTCACGGCGCCGAGCCGGTTGGAGATGACGACATCGTAATAGCCGACGTTGGTGGTGTTCAGAGAGACAAAGTTGTAAGTGGGACCGATCTCGCCGGGGACGTTGGTGGCGCTCAGGGTATTAGTTCCGTAAAAGCGCCACCAGTAGTACACACGCAGACCTGTGGCGCCGGTGACCGAAACGGCGAGGCTGACCGGGTTGCCGTTGGTCTGAACGACGTTCAAGGGCTGCTGGACGATGGCGGGGAAGGTGGCCAGCTCGAACGCCCCTATGTCTGCGCCCGTGCCTAAGGGCCGATGGACGCCACGTTGATCGATCGGGGGGAAGAAGCTTGTGAGCGGAATGGCCTCGAGGGCCGGGCTGCTGTTGGAGAGGGCCATGGTCATGGTGTAGCCCCCGTTCGCCGCAGGCAAGAAGACCTTCGGGTCGGTGTTCTTGATAGTGTGGATGTTGGTCCACAGGCGGCTGGCATCGGTCGTGAGATTGTATCCGCCATCGGTGATCTTGCTGGTGGCGGCGAAGATATTGGTGCCTATCCCATTGGTGGGCGCCACGGAGTTGGTCGAGAAGATGGAGTTCATGACCAGGAACGACCCGCCGCCGCTGGCCAGGCCGCCACCCCCGCCAACTCCGGTGCTGCCAAGCAGCGTGCCGAACCCCGAGCCGTTGGTTCCACTGGGGCCGCCCAGGGCGCTGCAATTGGCGAAAGTGCAATTCACTACCGAGACCAGGCCGGTGCCGTAGATGCCGCCGCCGGCGCCGTGGCCGCCGTTGCCCCCTACGCCGGCGTTAAGAGTCCCATCGCCGCCGGCGCCGCCGGCACCGCCAGCGACCGTGTTGGTGAAAAAGGTGCAATTGGTCACGGCTCCGCCCCCCAGGCAGCAGAGGCCGCCGCCCAAACCATTGGCCCCGTTCTGGCCGTTTTTGCCGTCGGTGCCATTGGCGTCGTTGCCGCCGCCGGCGCTGTTGCCGCCTTGAACGGAGTTGCCGTAAAAGGTGCAATTCATCACCAGGGCCCGGTTAGGGTTGCTGTAGATGCCACCGCCGGAGCCGGGGGCGCCGGCGCCGCCGGCCCCAGCCAGGCCGGGGATAAAGCCGGCGCCGTCGGCGCCGCCTTGCCCGCCCGCGCCGCCGACGACTGTGTTGGCGGCAAAGGTGCAGTTGCTGGCCAGGATCGTGCCCTGGCCGGCGGTATAGGCCGCCCCGCCGCAGGCGGCCCCGCCCGCGCCCCCGCCCCCGCCGTTGCCACCGTTGTAGCCCCCGGCGGCGTAACCGGCCCCGCCGGCGCCCCCTTGCCCGCCCGCGCCGCCGATGGCGCGGTTGTTGGTCAACACGCAATTCAAGAGCGCGAGATGGCCCAGATTGTAGATCGCCCCGCCCAGGGCGGGCCAGCCGGCGGTGCCGCTCTTGCCGCCGCCGCCATTGCCTTGGAGACCGGTGAAGCCGTTGATTCCGTCGAGCCCGTAGAGGGCCGTCGCGCTGTTGTTCGCCACCGTGCAATTGGTGAGGGTCACGAAGGCGCCATCCAGGATATAGTAGGCCCCGCCGTTGGTGTTTGCGCCCCCGCTGATGGTGAGGCCGATGTTGCTGAAAGTAATGCCGCTATCGACCTGGAAAATCGGCCCTATGCCGCCGCCATCGATGGTGACGCTGTAACCCTGGGCGTTGAAGATCGTGTCCTGGGAAATCTCGATCGGGGCAGTGAGGGTGATGCTGCAGGACTGGGTAAAGTACACATAGCCCCCCTGCGCCAAGGCAACGTCCAGGTCATTCTCCGTGCATCCGTACACCGGGCCATTGGCGCGCGCCGCCCCGGCGCTCAACAGCAGCGCGGCCAGCGCGAGCAGCGGACGCCAGGTGGTTATGCCCCTGCTCAAGGGCCTTCCTCGAATCTCGAATCTCGAGCGCATGTCTGGATGCTTTCGCGCGGCGGCCGGCTATTGGGTCTCGAGCAATTCCTTGCCCTTGAACTCTTTCTCCAACTTCTGGATCCGCTTGTTTTCCTCGGTCTGGATTTCGTTCTCGGCGGCCCGAACGCCGGGCATTTTGTTCTTCTCGGCCCTGGCGGCCAAGGCGGCCACTTCGGGCGTGGGCAGCACGGTGGGGCGGATGAGAACGATCAGCTCGGTGCGGTCATCGGTCTTGGTGCTGCTGCGAAACAGGGCCCCCAGCAGCGGGATGTCCATGAGCACCGGCACGCCCGAGTGGCTGTCGTTCTTGCTCGTCTCGATCAAGCCGCCCAGGATGATGGTCTCGTGATCGCGCACGGCCACGGTGGCACTGGCAGATTTGGAGCTCGTAATCGGCACGTCGCCAATATTGGCGATATTGACCGTGCCGGAGACGCTGTCGATCTGCTGGGCGATTTGCATCACGACCAGGCCCTCGCTGTTTATCAAAGGGGTGACGTCCAGGGTGACGCCGATCTGCATCTGCTGGATGGAGGAGTAGCCGCCGTAGGCCCCGCCCCCGTAGTAACTGCCCGTCGGGTACGGCCGCGATTCACCCACGAAAATCGTGGCCTCGACGCCGTGCGAGGTCTGGATGCGCGGGCGCTGGAGGATCTTGGCCCGGCTGTCGCTGGCGGCGGCAGTGACCGAGACATCGAGGTCCTGACCCAGGTGGGCCAGGTAGCTGAACCCGCCGGGCAGGCTGCCGGCAGCGTTGGTCGCGCTCCCGGACAAGAAGCTGCTTTGGTTGAGCATGTTGCCGTTGTTAATCCCCCCGAGGCCGTTGAAGTAATTGCCGATGCCGTGCCCTTTGGCTTCCTGGTAGCTCACGCCCAGGTTCCTGGAGTTGTTGAGATCGACCGAGATGATAACCGACTCGATCAAAACCTGGGGCAGGAACGTGTCCAGTTGGCTGATGAGAACTTTGATTTTCTCCATGTCCTCCTTCGAGGCGTAGATCAGGAGCGAATTGGTCCGCTCATCGGCGATGATCTTTGTCTGGCCGAGCACCTGGATCTCGGCCTGCTGGCCGGTGGCGCCGGAGCGGTTTATGATATTGCGGAGCCGATCAGTGAAGCTGCCGGGGGCGCCCGCCCCAACGGGGGTCGCCGCCCCCATCGAGGTATATCCGCCCACGCCGGTGGAGTAGCCTGCGCCCATACCGCCCATGCCCATGCCCATGCCCATGCCCATGCCACTCCGGTTGCCCATGCCGCCCATGCCGCCCATGCCGCCGCGCCCGCCGCGCCCGCCGCGCCCCACCATCGCGCCGGTTCCGACCCCGCCCACGCCGCCCCCGCCGCCGCCGCCGCCGGCGCTCAGACTGTTGAGGACGCCCGCAATCTCCGAGGCGATGGCGTACTTCATCGGAATCACGTCGGAGACGAAATCCGTTGGGATGGCCACGTCAATCTTCTTGACCATCTCCACCATGCGTTTGACGTTCTCGCTGAAATCGCGCAGGACCAGGGTCTGGCTCTTGCCGATCGGCAGGATCCCGTTGGCGCCGGCGCTGGCGAAGGGCTGGAGGGCCTGCACGAGGTCTTCCGGGGTGACGTTGGTCACCTGCATCACGTAAGTCACGTATTGTCCGAGCTCCGGCAGGAGCTCGCCGCCGCCCTTGAACGTCGCCTGGCCCGACCCGCCGGCATTGGCCGTGGCCACGGCTTTGACGAACTTGTCGCCGACGTTCACCATGGCGACGCCATTCATGCCGAGGACGGCGTCCAGGGCCTGAATGGCCTCTTTCCTGGTGAGCTTGGTCTGGGTGGTCAAATCGATCTGCGGCAGTGGCAAGCTGGACGGGCGCAGGACCGTGCGGTTCACCAGCTCGGCATAGACCTGCAAGACCTGCGGCATGTCCGCCTTCCGGAAATCTATCATGCCCGGCCCGATTTCGTCCTCCGCCGCATTAGTGCCGCCGGGCGTCGGGCCCCCCGTGACCGTTGGGCCGCGTGTCGAACCCGGGACTGCGGGCCCCACGGGGCCGGGAGTTGCCGGGGCCGGGATGGCGGGACGGGGCGCCTGGCCGAGCGCAGGGGGCGCGGCAGGCGCGGTGGCGGGGCTCGCCGCCGGGGCATTGGTCCTGGCCGTAGCCGGCCCTCGGGTGACACCGCCCGAGAGCGGCTCGCGTGTGGCGCCCGGAGTTCCTTGGGCTGGCGGAGGAGTTCCCGGGGCCGGCGGGGGAGTTTGAGCCCACAGCCCGAAGCCGGCGAGCAACAAAGTGAACAGGATTGTTTTCACGGTCGTTTGGGTAATGTATTGGGTCGTTTGGCAGCCGGGGGCGCCGTTCTTAGGAGAGGCGCCGAAGCGTTGGCGGCCGCAGCAGCCGCCTTGACGGGGAGGGCCTTCTGGTAGCTGGCCTCCAGTTTGATCTGGGCCCTCAACTGCTGGCGCGGCGCGTCCGGGCTCAGCCCGAGGTCGCTGACTCGAATCATCGAGTTGCTCGAACCCAGGTCGTAAAGGAAGTCGACCAGTTGTTGTTCCTTGGCCGTAGCGGTCACGGTGATGGACTTCTTCAGAAAGAACGGGTTGTTGGTCCGCTCAGTCACTCGCGAGATTTGCGAGAGGCTGATCCCGCAAAGAGCCGCCTTGGTCTGAACCTCAGTGACGAAGTGCAGCGATTGATCTTCGGCCGGCACCTGGTAGGCGTCACTGCTCAACTCTTTGATCTGGCGGTTGTAAGTTATCATCTGGGCGATTTCAGCCTTGTACCTCGTGAGCTTCTCCTCGGCCTTTTCCCTGCGAAAGCCGACCCGCTGCCAATCCGAAAAGTGCGGGACCACGAACCAGAAGTTCAAGACCACGAACGCCATGACCGCCACCCCTACGACGAGGCGCTTTTCAAGCGGGCGCAAGGTATCGAGGTAGGTCTTCACTGCGTCTCCACGCGTTTGAGTTCAAACAGGGTATTCGTCTCCACGCGTTTGAGTTCAAACAGGGTATTCCAGTTTACGGTTTGGCTGTTGGCGCCGCTGCGGCTCATGCTCATGCTGTCGCTGGTCTTCGCATCGAACAGCGGCTGGCCGTCTTTCACGAATTTGCGCATGGCGCCATCGAACTGGAACAGTTCCTGTTGCTCTTCGGTGGGGGCGATGCCGCTCAGGCTCAAACGCTTGCCTTCGCTGAAATTGTAGCCTTCGAGGGTGACGCTGGGGGGGAGCAACTCGGCCAGGGCCTTCCAGCAATCCAGGGCCGCGTATTTGAGCTCCTGGTTGTTTTTGAGGACCTCGTAGCGGGCCCTGACCCCCATGGCGTTGGTGTAGGCCGGGGCCCATTCGGCCACGGTCTGCTCGACGCTGTGCGTGCGAATGAGGGCCACCTCGAGCGCCACCAGGTAAATGGCCACCCCGATGATATAGAGCCCCACCACGGCGCCCAAACCGCCCATCCACAACCGATCTACGAATTGCTGCTGGTAACGGGTGGCAAACTCGACGGGCAGCAGATTGGCCTGCGCTTCGGCTTGGGTCGCGCGCGTGGCCGTCAGGGCGGCCATTTGCAGGGGCTGCAACGGCGTGCTGACCTCGACGGGCAGCTCCAGTCCGGCGCGCAAAGCCGGTTCCCATTCCGCCGCCGCCCCCTCATCGGCCACCAGGTGCCAGCTTGGCGTCGCGGTCAGCCAGCCTTCCATCTCCCCGGCCCAGGCAATTTGTATCAACTGTTCCCTCAAGGCCTCGGGGCGGTTGAGGGCGGGCAGCGTAATCAGATCCAGGTTCCGGAGCACCCCGTCATACCACCAGGCGGCCAGGGCGGTGTTCTTTGCCGCGCCGCGGTTGGGGTAAATCCAGGCGCCCTCCGAGGTGATGGCGCTGGCCTGCAACTGGTCCAGCGAGGGCATCTCCAGCCGATCCGCCAGGAACCCTTGCCCTTCCAGTTGGCCCAGGAACTCCTCGACTCCGTTCCGGGCCGCGATCATCACAATGACCGTCTGCTGGTTGTCGTGGACCTGGGGCAGCACATAGACGCTCCAAACGATCTGGTTGACCGGCATGGGCGAGAGCTTCTCCAACTGCAACTC
>Ga0187853_10004481_pt1 | contig 10161 bp, 10 predicted proteins | sample June2016WEW_6_10_2_FD_132417 | JGI IMG/M metagenome (GOLD analysis project Ga0187853, IMG submission 132417) | Peatland microbial communities from SPRUCE experiment site at the Marcell Experimental Forest, Minnesota, USA - June2016WEW_6_100 | ecosystem: Environmental > Terrestrial > Soil >...
CCGCGCAGCTGGTGCGCAACGTGGAACATTTCGTCTCGAAGGGCGCCACGGACATCAATGGGCTGGGGATCAAGATCGTTGAGCAGTTGATCGCCTCAGACCTGATCAAGGATGTGGCGGACCTCTACCGGCTGAGGCGTGAAGACCTCCTGAGCCTGGAAGGTTTTGCCGATAAAAAGGCGGACAACCTGATATCCGCCATCTCGGCTTCGCGCTCCCAACCCCTGGCCCGGCTGATCGCGGCCCTGGGGATGCGCGGCGTCGGGGAAGTTTCCGCCTCTGATCTCAGCCGCGCCTTCCCTTCGCTGGACCTGCTGGAGCGCGCCTCTGCGGACGAGCTGCAGACAGTGGAGGGGATCGGCCCCAATATCGCTGAAGCCATCGTGGACTGGTTCAGCCGCGAACGCAATCAAAAGGTGCTCGAGAAACTGAAGGCGGCCGGTGTCTGGCCAAGCGGTCCAGCCGCGGCCAAACCCGCCCAAGGCCCGCTGACAGGGAGCACTTTTGTGGTGACCGGAACACTGGCGGGGTTCTCGCGCGAGGCGGTGAAGGCCTATATCGAATCGCACGGCGGCAAGGTGATGGATAGTGTCAGCAAGAACACCAGCTATCTGGTGGTGGGAGAAGCACCCAGCTCGAAGGTCGAGAAGGCCAGCAGCCTCGGGGTGAAGATCATCGATGAAAAGGATTTGCGCAGCTTGTGCGCTGAATAAACCATGCCCGATTTCCTGTTGAAGATCTTTATGACGGTGAATGTCCTCCTGATCCGCATCAGCCGGGGCCGTCTCGGCACGAAACTGGGCACCCAGAGGGTCCTGCTGCTGCACACGGTCGGCCGCAAATCCGGCAAGCACCGCCTGACACCGATCGCCTACTTCCAGGGGGAGCGCAGCTTCTTCATCGTCGCCTCGAACTGGGGCAAGGACCACCAGGCGGCCTGGTTCTACAACTTGATGAGCCAGCCGAAAACCTTGGTAGAAATCGATGGCAAGACGCTCCCGGTCGAGGCCCACCAGGCTGAAGGGGAAGAATACAGCCGTCTCTGGAATTACGCCATTCAGCGCCATCCACCATATAAACATCATCAGGAGATGACGGCGCGACCCATACCGATCGTCGTGTTGGTACCGGCAGGTTAAGCAGGTCGGTCGCGGATCTTGGCTGGAAGGAGGAGCCGGGGCACGGGGAGGACAGAATCATCCCGAGACGGCACTTTCTTGCTAGTGCAATCTTTTATATTGTCGTGGGCGGACCTAATGCCTGGCATCCTGCCCCTCGTCAAGAGGTCAGGTGGTCCAGTTCCTGCTATAGGAGATGATACGATGGGTGCGGATGTATATGGACAACTCGCAGCCGCCTTGGACAGACTCCCCAATAGTTTTCCGAGGACCGCTGCGCGGCTGGAAATTCAGATTCTGAAAAAAATCTTCTCCACCGAGGAGGCTGCTCTGGCGGGCCAATTGGACGCCACCCTGGAACCTGTTAATGGGATTTCCAATCGGGTCGGATTGCCAATCGAAGAGGTCAGCCATCAGTTATTCAAAATGGCGCGGCGCGGCCTGGTCTGGTTCGAGCAGCTGGATGGGAAGGCCTGTTTCCGTCTAGCCCCCTTTATCGTGGGAATCTACGAATCACAATTGGAACTTATGGACCATGAGCTCGCCCACCTCGTCGAAGCCTACCTGGCCGAAGGCGGCGCGGCAGGCATCATGGGGGCCTCGCCGGCCCTGCACCGGGTCGTCCCGGCCCAGCAGGCGGTCAAATCCGAGTGGGTGCTGCCGTACGACGATGTAGGCGCGATCCTCCAGGCGGCAAAAACATTCAACGTCCGTGACTGCATCTGCCGAGCCGGGCAAAGCCAGCTTGGACATCCCTGTGCTTTCCCCCTGGACATGTGTCTGAATTTTTCTTTGCAGGAACGCGCCCCCCGGCCGGGAGATATCTCGCGGGAAGCAGCACTGGCCCTGCTTAAGCGTAGCGAGGAGATCGGCCTGGTACACACCGTCAGCAATGTGATGGCCGGGGTGGGCTACATCTGTAACTGTTGCGGCTGCTGCTGCGGCATCTTGAGAGGCATCACGCAGTGGGGCGTCGAGAATTCTGTGGCATATGCCAACTACTATGCAGTCATTGATCCGGAAACCTGTGCTGGTTGCGGGAATTGTATCGAACGCTGTCAGGTGCATGCAGTTTCTGAGAAGGACGGCGTATCGGTGGTGGACCGGAAGCGCTGTATCGGCTGCGGGCTATGTGTGACCGGCTGTCCAAATGATGTTGCCAAGCTCGAACGAAAACCGGAAGCCGAGCTCGTCCAGCCACCCGCGGATTTTTCCGCTTGGGAGCACGAACGTCTTCGCAATCGAGGCATGGGCGGCTAGTGCTTCTATTGCCCACCTCGTTAACGAAGGTGCAGGCCTGCTGGAATTCTATCCAGCAGGCTTTTTCGTATGGGGGCGTCTATATTAGACTTTATTCGGAATAAGATTTTGGTCAGATTTTCAATGGTTCAATACGCTGTTGAACGCGGAGATTATGCAGGCCGCAAGCGATCACCATGACAAGGTCCGAGAAATCGTCTTTGGTATTGCGGAACACATCTTTGACGATACGAGAACGCTTTACTCCTGAAATGGCGTGTTCAACTCGGACACGCACCTGTGACAGTTTGCGATTGGTGAGCTTCTCTGCTTCCGTCAGTTCCTTTTTGCGAGGCTTTTTTTCGGCTGACGTGTCTCTCGGACCTGCGGTTCATATCCTTGAAAACCGGTGTCTTTGTAGAGAATAGTATTTTCCGGATAAGAGATGGCTTCGGTATCGATGACTTTCTTGTCATGCGTTTTCCCCGGATAGGTCTGGCTAAGATAGGCGATCCGTTTGGTCTGCGCCGATGCCACCAAAACATTCTTGTCACTATGAGTTTTCTTCTTGCCGCTGTAGTGCAGCTCCTGTTTATCAGCCTTTTTGGGCCGTTGGCGGCGTCTTTCGGTGCCATCAATGATCAAATCGGCAGCATCTTCTCGATCTTGTTCGTGCTCGGCCAGCTTATGCGGGTCTCGCTCTGGCAATACGCCCAAGTCATCTAAAGCTTGCTTCAAGATCGGCAGGAGACGATGGATCCATTCATTCGCTCGGCCCTGGCTCAACCCGAAGACTTCGCTCAGCAGCTCTTGCAATGGGTAATCCTTTTGATATACCAGAGCAAACAACAATTTCTGTTCGATGGTATCCAGTGCTCCTTTACGACCGCCACCTGCTTTGCGCTGACGCCCCTCACCTGCCTTCGTCTTGTCCTCAGGGTAAGCCCTCTGATAGGCATCGCGGAAAGCTGGCAGGATGATCTCAAATTCCTCAGGCGTCAGCCCGGTGATCGCCAGAAATTTGCGCCGCTTACCTTTCAAAACATCATATCTAAGCATGCCCCTATCTTACTCTTTTTCAAATAAAGTCTAATAAAGGAAAACAGTTTTGGAGCAGTATACTTATTGGAAAAAAGAAGAATAGATTCGGTTGAGCAGCTTATTATTAGCCAAATGGAGCCAAACATGAAAAAGGAAAAACCAAGTTTATCAGCCGCCGGAGTAGCTGGGTTTCGTGCAATTGAAGCAGAGAAACCAGAAGCCGAGCGTATGTTCTACGATCCCTATGCGCGTTTATTTGTACCAGGGGGAATAGGTTGGTCAATCAGCAAATGGATAATCGAGTCTGGGTTATATGAGCGCATGGCTCCGGGAGCAGCTGCATATATCCTTCTCCGGGAGCGATATATTGATGACTTCCTCAAAGGACAGCTTGTTGACAGACTCGAACAAGTCGTCATGCTTGGAGCAGGATACGACACGCGCACATTCCGTATTCCGGGGATTGAAAAGACACGAGTATTCGAGCTCGATGAATCCGCCACTCAGGATCGAAAGAAAGAAAAATTACGAAAAGTTGTTGATCCAGTTCCCAGCTTCGTTACGTTCATCCCGGTCAATTTCAATACTCAGTCACTCGCTGAACGCCTTCAAAGTGGAGGGTACGATGAACATGCCAAGACCTTGTTCATCTGGCAGGGAGTTACATATTTTCTAACCAAAGAAGGCGTTGACCGCACACTGGCTTTTATTTCAGAACACTCAGGAACGGGCAGTACTGTGATATTCGACTACATGTACAACGAGATATTCCAAGATGAGACCAGGAGCGATGTCAAAGCCCTCCGGCGTGCATCCCGGATCAGTGGCGAATCCTATTTGTTCGGGATCGATCGAGGACAGATTGGCCCATTCCTCAATCAACGAGGCTTCGAAGAAGTGCAGAATATGACACTTGAAGACTTGAAACAGAAATACTTTACCGGGAAGAATGCTGGAAGAGTGGTCCCGACAGGGATTGCGATTGCATCTGCCAAGGTAACGAAAGGTCTGAAATGATCCATTCCGAACAGCCGCTGCAACCTGGCAAATTGGACAAGGCAATTTGCAGGTTCAGCATATTGTTTCTGGAGTGAAACGTTTTCGGTTCGTCAAAGATGTGTTCCGCAATACCAAAGACGATTTCTCGGACCTTGTCATGGTGATCGCTTGCGGCCTGCATATCCTCCGCGTTCAACAGCGAATTGAACCATTGAAAATCTGACCAAAATCTTATTCCGAATAAAGTCTATTTTACAGAACCTGTTTGACAGAACCCATTCGAAGGGCTACACTTGCACGGATGAGCAGGAGGAGTTAGGCCATGGGTATCCGCACCAACGATGACGCCGTCACCCAGCGCATTCGCTTTTTTGCAGACCGTGAGCGGATGACCAAGGAGAACGACCTCTACTTCTACAACCAGCCCATCGAGGAGATCCAGGGGGGAGCCCGGGTCACGGTCCATGGGCGCGTGATGGGCATGTACGCCTCCTACAGCTACCTCGGCCTGATCGGCCACCCGCGCATCAACGCCGCGGCCAAGGCCGCAGTGGACAAATTCGGCACCGGAACCAACGGGGTCCGTTTGCTGGCGGGCTCCCTGGTCATCCATACCGAACTCGAAGAGACCATCGCTGCCTTCAAACACGCCGAGGCGGCGATCACCTACTCTTCAGGCTATGTCACCAACCTGACCGTAATCTCGACCCTCATGGGCCGGGGTGACTATGTCATCTCGGACAAACTCAACCACGCCTCCATCGTGGACGGCTGTCTGATGTCGGGGGCAGAGTTCCGCCGGTTCAAACACAACGACATGCAGGAACTGGAGCGCCGCCTGCAGCAGGTCCCAAGCGGAGCAGCCCGGCTGGTCATCGCCGATGCCGTTTTTAGCATGGACGGCGATGTGCTCAACCTGCCGCAGACCGTGGAACTGTGCCAGAAGTACAACGCCTGGCTGATGGTCGATGAGGCACATTCGGTCGGCGTGCTTGGCAGGACCGGGACCGGCATCGAGGAGCATTTCGGCCTGGGTGATGTCATTGACATTAAAATGGGGACGCTCAGCAAGACGATCCCGTCCGTCGGCGGCTATGTGGCCGGCAAGCAGGATCTGGTCCAGTACCTGCGCCACGCCAGCCGGGCTTACATCTTCTCCGCCGCCCTGCCCCCTGCCCAGGTCGCCGCCGCCAATGAAGCCTTTAAGGTCATCCTGGAGGAACCCTGGCGGGTCGAAAAGGTCAACGCCAATGCAGCCCAGTTCACCCGCGGACTGAAGTCCGCTGGTTTTGACACCCTGTTAACCACGACCGCCATCGTGCCGGTTCTATGCGGCTCCGACGAGCGCGCCTACCTGCTGACGCGCGAGTGCCAGCACAAAAATCTGTTCGTCCTGCCGGTGGTTTCCCCCGCCGTTCCGGAAGGGCTGGCCCGACTGCGGGCCACGGTGACCGCCGCCCATGAGCCGGTTGAGATCGAGCATGCCATCGCCATTATCCAGGCGGCGGGCAGGAAACTGGGGATCGTCGCCTAAGACCTGGAGGTGGTATGCAGACAGACTCTGGCGCTCCCCTTCCTTCCCAGGATGAACGCATTGCAGGAGCCCTGGCCCACATCGGGGCCCTGATCCCGGCCATCTGCCTTTGGATCCCCATTCTCATCTGGATCACGCAGAAGGACAGATCGCGCTTCTCCGGTTTCCAGGCCCTGCAAGCAGCTGCCTTTCAATTGATCCTGATCCTGGCCACTTGCCTGGCATGGAGCTGCTTCATTGGGTCCATTTTCGTATCCTTCGTACCCCTGACCCTAAACAATAACAGCCCCGCTTGGGTCGTTGACCTGCCGCTCTTAATCTCGAGCTCCGTCCTGTTCCTGTGGGGCCTGGCATGGCTGATCCTTGACCTCTACGCCATCCTGGCAGCGGTCCTGACCTTCCAGGGCAGGGATTTCTGCTATCTCATCGTGGGTCCACTGGTCGATGGCTTCCTGCACAGGTGAGGAGGAGTTATGCCGCACATCCTAGAAGTACACCGAGATGGCCTGACCATCAGCACTGACCCGCACCGGCTGGACCTGGACACCATCTGTGATTTCCTGGCACAGTCGTACTGGGCCCAGACCCGCAGCCGGAGGACCATTCAACGCTCGCTCCGGCACTCACTGGTCTTCGGGGTTTACGATCAGGAACGCCAGGTCGCCCTGGCGCGTCTTGTCACCGATTTCGCCACTTTTGCCTGGTTGTGCGACGTATTTGTGCATCCGGACTACCGCGGCCGGGGCATCGGCAAGTGGCTGATGGAAACGATCCAGGCCCATCCCAATCTGCAGGGGCTGAAGCGCTGGGTGCTGGTATCACGCGATGCCCGGGGTCTGTACTCCCGGTACGGCTTCACCTCGCTTCAAACCCCTGAGCGTTGGATGGAAAAGTTCAATCCGGATGCTACCTAAAAAGCCGGCCATTCCCAGCCTGTCCCTCAAGCCCGGACGCGAGAAATCCGTGCTGCGCCGCCATCCGTGGATCTTCTCCGGAGCAGTGGCGCGCATCGATGGAAATCCGGAACCGGGCGGAACCGTTGAAGTGCGCTCTGCGGCAGGCGGCCTGCTGGGGCACGCCGCCTACAGCCCAAGCTCACAGATCCGGGCCCGCCTGTGGAGCTTCGACCCATCAGAGCAGGTGGACACGGTTTTCTTTCGCCGCAGGATCGAGCGCGCCATTCGGCTCAGGGCAGGGCTTCACACCGGACCGGACGAGGCGGTGCGCTTGATCTACGCCGAATCGGACGGCTTGCCCGGCCTGATCGTCGACCGGTATGCCGATACCCTGGTCGCACAGCTGCTGACCAGCGGCACGGAGTTCTGGAAGGAAACCCTGGCCGACCTTCTGCTCGAGCTGACCGGCTTGAAACACCTCTACGAACGCTCCGACGCCGACGTACGCGAGCTGGAAGGCCTGCCGCCGCGACAGGGCGCACTACGGGGGACACCACCAGGGACATGCACCATCAAGGAAAACGGTTTGCGCTTTACGGTCGACATCGCGCACGGCCACAAGACCGGTTTCTACCTCGACCAGCGCCCGAACCGCCTCCGGGTGCGATCGCTGGCCGAAGGGCGGGAGCTGCTGGATTGCTTCTGCTACACCGGCGGGTTCAGCGTCAATGCCCTGGCAGGCGGAGCCAAGTCGGTGCTCTCGGTGGACACCTCGACGGAGGCACTGGCCTTGTGTCGGGAGCACGTGCAGCTGAACCGCCTTTCCGCCCAGCAGCACGAGACCCTGGCAGGGGATGTCTTTCAGGTCCTGCGAAAATTCCGTGATGAAGGACGCACGTTTGACCTTATCGTCCTTGACCCCCCCAAGTTCGCCCCCACCGCGGCTCTGGCAGAAAAAGCGGCCCGCGGCTACAAAGATATCAACCTGCTGGGCTTCAAGCTGCTGCGCCCGGGCGGGATCCTGGTCACTTTCTCCTGCTCCGCGGGTGTGGATGCGGCTTTGTTCCAGAAGATCGTCGCCTCCGCCGCCCTGGATGCGGGTGCCGAGGCCCAGATCCTGGAACATTTAAGCCAAGGTCCCGACCACCCGGTCGCCTTGCATTTCCCGGAAGGGGCTTATTTAAAAGGGCTGGTGTGTTTAAAAGCATAGGAGCGCAACCTTCCGCGCTCCTTGTCCAGGATGGAACTTGCCTCGGACCTCCGACATCGAGGTCCGTTTTTATTCTTCGCCTAGGCTCAAAATTGAGCGCAGCACACCGGCCAGCAGGACACCGAGCTTCAGCCCTTGGCCGGGTGTGATCGAGACGGCTTCCCCCTTTTGTTCGGCCCGCCGTGTGAGCAGGAAGGCCGCCCCAAGGCCGGTCAGGGCACCGAGGACCGCACCAATGACCAAGGTCCTCATCTTCCAGGAATCATCGACCAAGAGGGGAGATTCCGGCTGTTCGATCAGAGCATTTTCTTCCATGAGGGCGATCCTTTCTAAACGTCTATCGGCGCGAACCCAGGGATAAGAACGACTTGAGCGCGGCGCCGACCTGACGGATCCAGATGAACGGTCGAGCAATCCCATCGGCCGCCCGCCGCGTTCCGGAATCCACGCGGAACACAAAGCTCTGGAGGCGGGCGGTATAGCCGGGCAATACGAGGAATAGGCGGTAGAAGCCGTAGATCAGGAAGGCCAATAACCCGGCGAGCAGAAGGGCGAAGGTCAGCAGCGGGGCAAGCATCCAGATGATCGAAATGTCAGCCCACGCCCCGGTTTGAGAGGCTCCGCCCCTGACGGCCAGTATCGCCCCGGCGATGATAAGGGCAGACACCCCAAACAACGGAACCAGGATCTGCCAGGTGCGCTGGCGCTTGTGGGCCCGCAGGCTCGGAGATTCGATGCGATGCGGCTCTGCCATGGGCTGATTCTAGCACAAAACAGGAGTCGGGGACGGTTCAGCCCGTCCCCGACAGGAGGTGCATCTGCCGGGCGGGTAGGCTACTTCCGGCTCATGGCATCCATGGCGGCGACGGCTGCGATCTGAACGATGGCATCGACCTCGTCTCCGATTTGAATCACGTGGATCGGGGCACCCATGCCGAGCAGGATCGGGCCGATCGCTTTTGCCTTTCCCAAGCGCGCCAGCAGTTTATAGCCAATATTGGCCGATTCAAGCGAGGGGAAGACCAGCACATTGGCATCCTTGACGGCGCTGAACGGATAGCGCTCGTCAACGATCTCGGGCACCACCGCGGTATCGGCCTGCATCTCCCCATCCACTTTGTACTCCGGGAAGTTCTTCCGGACCAGTTCGACGGCCTTGCGCACTTTGTCGCTCAAGGGGTGCGGTGTGGAGCCAAAATTGGAGAAGGACAGGAAGGCGATGCGCGGCTCAATTTCCAGTTTCACGGCGAAGTCCGCAGCCCGACGAGCGATCTCCGCCAGATCCTCAGCGCTCGGTTCGATGTTGACCGTGGCATCGGTAAAGAGGAAGGTGCGGTCCTCGACGATCATGATATACAGACCGGTGACCAGCCTGCCGTCGCTGGCGGAATGATGGACCTGGAGGGCCGGGCGGATGACCTCCGGGTATTCATAGGTCAGGCCGGAAACGAAGGCGTCGGCATCGTGCATCTTGACCATCATCGGACCGAGCACGTTCGGCTCGCGCACGCGCTTGGCAGCCTGGGCCAGGGTGACTCCCTTACGGGAACGCAGTTCATGGTAGGCAAGTGCATACGCTTCGTGCTTGGAATAGTCGTTCGGATCCAGGATATCCTGAAGATCAAAATCGAGAGCAAGCTCCTTGATCCTTTTCCGAATGACCTCTGACCGGCCGATCAGGATCGGCTTGCAAATGCCCTCTTCCAGGAGTTGGGCAGCCGCCCGGATGATCTTGGTCTCCTCGCCCTCGGCAAAAACCACGCGCTGCTTCGGCTTCGCAGATTTGGCCTTGTTGATGAAGAAGTAGCGTACCCGAGCGCCGGTTCCCTGCCGGTAGGCCAGCTGCTCGCGGTACTCATCGATATCGATCTTCTTGCGGGCCACGCCGGTCTCCATGGCCGAGCGGGCCACGGCCGTTGATTCCCACAGCATGACACGCGGGTCCAGCGGTTTGGGGATGATGTACTCCGGGCCGAACTTCATGCTCTCGACCCCATAAGCGCGCAGGACCGAATCCGGGACATCCTGGCGGGTGAGCTCGTACAGGGCCCTGGAGGCGGCGAACTTCATATCGTCATTGATGGCCCTGGCCCGCACATCCAGAGCGCCGCGAAAGATGAACGG
>Ga0187853_10004482_pt1 | contig 10160 bp, 17 predicted proteins | sample June2016WEW_6_10_2_FD_132417 | JGI IMG/M metagenome (GOLD analysis project Ga0187853, IMG submission 132417) | Peatland microbial communities from SPRUCE experiment site at the Marcell Experimental Forest, Minnesota, USA - June2016WEW_6_100 | ecosystem: Environmental > Terrestrial > Soil >...
CGCCTTGAAAGAGAGAGTATGAAGGCCACAACTTTACAGGATGAAGCCTACGCCCGGGACCCTACAGGCTAAGAGTGCGCGTAATAGATTTAAGCTTTATTGCTAAAAGAAAAGCCCGCTTTAAGCTTTTAAGGCTAAATCTAACATGAATGCTGCGCCGATTAGGTCTGCAAACGCCATGCTTACCTGAAAAACTTCTTTGTTCGCAAACGGCACAACCCAAAGAGCAACCCCGGTCCATGATGCAACACCACTATAAACCGAAAGCATAGCCAATATGATAAGCATTACTCGACCTATTAAACCTAAATTTTTTGCTGCTTTAGTACCTTCCACAGTATTCGGCACTAATGTTTGTTTAAGATAGAAGCTAGACCAACTTACAAATATTATCGCTGTAAATAATGCAATTCCGAAAGCTGAGAAAAGGAGTGATGATTCCCAAATCGGAGACCCGCCGATTCCTGGCGCGATAACTGCAACAATCAGGTAACTTGAAGCCCACATCATAAGCCATGCTAAAGCGAATTTTCTCATTATATCACCAATTCTATTCAACCTCTTTAATATTTAAGCGTATATGTTAACAAACAAACTACTACGCCCTGGGCGTTGTATTTACGTTTGTAAATACCTCTCCCTGGGGGACGTAATCTTAATCTAAAGCTTAAGCGTAATGTTACGTTTGAGGTTGAAGAATGAATTTGTACTTAGTTGTCGGAGGCGCAGGTTGGATGATCTTTGACGGCGCTCTAAGCATCTACCATTACCGGAACTTTAAGGACCAAGGCTGGAAAGACAACACCGTAAGAGTAGTCAGAATGATTGTTGGGTCATTAATTATCGTAGGCGGCTTAACAGCCTAACATTCACGAGTGGGTACTTCTAAGCAACTAGTATGGCTTACGGAGTGCAGAAATGCCTAGTCGTGAAAAAAATATGTTTCCCATGCTTTTTTTACATATCTACAATTAATAATCGGTTTTCTTCCAAAAAATTTACAGTAAAACGTCTTAGGTTAAAAAAATAGTGATTTCTACAAATTGTTTTTCATGGAAAAAACGGCTTTTTTAGTCGTTTTTTGTAATAGTGGCAAAAAAGGGGTATTCATGCTTTACTTATATATTCATTAATAATCCATAAGCTTCTGATAGGCTCATTAACAAACCAATCATTTTTATTCCGTTTTAAATAGTGCGTTTTTGGTGCATGAGTTATATTCTTTTTTGTTAGGTAGCTTACCATTGGTTGCGGTTGTTGTTCATATTCGTGTTCGGGAGGTTCTGTGTGTCTTGCTATGCAAAGATGTTCTATTAACCGCTTTAAGCTGAGAATTCTTACTTTTTTTGAGTGTCTCATGCTGTGGCCTCTGTAGGCTCCCTGGAAGATTTCGATAATTCCATGCCTCTGCAGCTCTCGTACTTCTTTGAGTGATAGATTATAGTTTCTCCGGAAGGTTCTGAACTTCATTTCATATTTTGTCGTAGATTATTACGCCTTCAGCTCTTTTGATGTCGCTCAGTTTGTAGCTTTGGGGTCTTGCATGTGGTGAGGCTTTTGTCCACAGTTGGCTATTGGTGACTCTTAGGACCGTGACGCAGGCCATAACGCTGCCGTCTTTCAGGTAGAGGTTAACAGTTTTCCCTATGAAGCTTTTCGCAGTATTCATGTTGAAGGGCTTATAGCGGTATCCGTCATGCATTGTAGGCATTTTAAAGTAGCTCCTGGAGGGTTTGTATGCGTCTTATTTTTCTACGTTTCTTCTGGCTTTTCATACTTTCAGTGGTCCTTTTGGTTTTGGATGCGTTTGCCTTTTATGCTTCCTATGTGCGGCGCATTGTTGTAATATGGCCCTTTAATGTCGCGTTCCTGCTCGTCTATTTGTCCATTGATTACCCGGTAAACCTTCACTTTCACTCTACCCTCCCCTATGTCCGGCGTCAGTGGACTTATAAATTACATCAAAGAATGGATTAGGAATATCTTTAGCGTGCTCCTTGTCGAATTCTATTAGGTCGCGTATGTTTTTCTCCCATTTCTGCACGTCAGTAACGTAGTCTAAAAGGTAAATGTATCTCAGATTGTTTAGGTCTCGTATTTTTGGAAAACTTTGCATGTGGTACTCGATGATTTCATAAACGTAAGTTGTCATTTTTTCGCCTCTTTCCTTAAAAGTGTATCCCAAGGCACGAAAGTTTGGCATCCCCATATCACGAGATTTGCCTTTTGCCCGAATGCCACTGGACCGATAACCTCCATCTTTCCAATTTGTATCATGGTTCCATGCCTGCATGTACCGTGGTCGCCTCCGGCGCCAGGTAACTTGCTTAGTTCGTAGGTGCCGTCTTTTTTCTGCCTGTACTTGTTATAGCTCCGGAACGCGCAGGGTGCGCTGCAGTTAACACCTTCAGGCATTTATTTTATCTCCGTTGTCAAGTCGTGGATTAGTCGCATGGCTAAGCCCATTTGAAACATCATGTTAGGTTCTTTCTTAACGTCTTCTAGGAACTTGCGAACATAAATAACAATTAACTCATCTTGCCTTTCTTTCTTAAGGAAATCAGTTGAAAGCAAACTTAAACGATACAGGTTATCTATCAGGTCCTCAAGAATGGATTCAGCCTTGACTTCTTTAGCATTTGCCAATTTTACAAGTTTATCCAATGATGACTCATGCAGCATTAAGGGGTAAACTTTCAGTTCATCACTCATTTGTCTTTGGCTCCTTTGGAGTTGGATTTATTGTTTCTAAATCTGTCCTGCAGGTGAATTTAACGAGCTGCACAGGCTTCCTGGTCTTGTCTGCAATCTGCTGCGCTATCGGTTTTAAAGATTCTACTCTTTTCATATCGGCGCCCATAAGAGGCATCCAATTATTTTCATCCTTGAATACATCGTAGAAGTTCCAAGCAGTTACGCCTTCATCATCAGGGTCTTTGTCACTTTGAATAAAAGCGAACATTTCAGTTATTTTAGGCAATTTTTCATTCTCCTATGGTGTTTTATAGTTGTTTATTGTATTTAAGCGTTTGTGCTAAGTAGATTTATCACTATTCAACGGACAATAGGTGTTCTCACAATCAGACGTACAATAACGCTCTTGATTTATTCGAACACGTTTAAGCAATCCACCTTTTGCACCCTTAAGATAATTCCAGCAGTCCAGGTCTACAGTTTCCCATTTCTTCATGTGCTTTTGCGCTCCTTTACGAACAGTCGGGTGTCTGCGTCTTTAAGTAGGTAAACTTGTTTGCCTTCCGGGTCTGTTTTGTAGGCTTTGTTTTTTATCCAGGTGATTTTTTTCCAAGCTTTATCTTTGTCGTCTGTGAACACGGCGATCATCCATTCGAATTCAGGCCACCACACCGGATAAAACCGATATCGGAAGCTAGGATCCTTTGCGGCGATTTCCAGCATGACTTTTTCTAAGTCGTCTTTTAGGTCGGTGCCGTTAAACGTTATGCAGCCGACAAAACTTTTTTTATGATACTTGTCTAGTTCAGGGCTAATTTTCTTAGCCAGGTCCTTGATCTGTTGGTCTGCTTGCTCGTTTTTTCCTTTTTCTAAACTTGTCATAATGTCTAATACCTCTAAAGTATAGTTACTTAAAATCTGTTTGAAGGGAACATGAACCTCTTCTTTGCCTTCCTTCTCGTTAAACATCAAATCTAAATGTGCCTCGCCAGGGTTTAGGTACATTTTGCGTAGGGCGTATTGGGTTCTTACCGGGTCAGCCCAGAGAAGCGCCTGGCTAACAATATAGTTGAAAGGGTCTACTTGATAGTCTGTTTTTACGTGCCAGCCGACGCCGGAAGGTGAAACATAAACTTCCACGTTGGCGCCTGGGTACAAGCGGGGAATGTTGAACCAAACCCGCAGCAGGATAACAGGCGAAGAATCGTCTAAATCAACATTAACGAAAGGCATAGCGTTTCTTCTCCTTATCTTTTTTGCGTTTAGCTTCTTTGCGATAATGAGTAAGAGCGCGCTCGATGCCGCCGTCTATGAACCATTTAACTTGCTGTCCATCATAGCCGAGTAACGCTACGCAATCGGGGCGCTTCGCTATTTTTAGTAACATTTCTTTAGCACGTTCAAGGTCAGCTTCAACGCAACCTGTCACTTATCCTGCATCTCCGCGTAGTTTGTGGATCATTTTATTTTTCTCCTGTATGCTGCAGGACCGCAGCCATATCTTGCGTCAATATACCCTTGAATCTTTTTGGGTCTACACAGAACTTGCAGAAATAGGGAGTTTTGGTTTCATCCCAGGGACAGCGGAATTCTTTCATTTCCTCAACTATCCATGGTACCACATAAATAGGCAAACCGCAGCGGCAGCACTCAACAAGAATAGCGTCTGGACATTCTTTAGCTGGAAAAATGGAACCTATCACTGCAGGAGGCTTGCCGGGGTTTTCTGCCGTTTGCTTAAGGAATCTTTGATGCATAAATTCGCTAAATTCTTGAAAGCTCATGTGTTTCTGGCTGCTCATAGTATATCACTCGGAGTATATTCGTTATCTGGATGGAAAAACACGTATAAACGTAGCTTTTGCTCTGCGTCAGTTTCTTCTCTCAAATTATTCTTATCTTTAAGCGATTTTTCACGCTTCGGATTCTTAAAATTGCAAGCATAACAAACTGTACGCATACAGCTACAGCCTGCAATGTCGCAATGTTTGAACTCATCTTTAGGCACAAGAATTTTCTTGATTTTAACTGTAATCTCGTTACCGTTGCTCATCTTTCTACCTCTATCCCCAAGATTTCTAGGAGCTGCTCAAGCGTTAACTGCCACCATTTCGCGGGAACCTCCCTCTCTAGGTAGCTGCGGAGCTGCACGTAATCGTAATCGAATAATTCTGCGGTCATTTTTACGGTTTTGAAGACTTTAATTTCTGTTGGCGCTTCTGAGGGTACTACTCGTTTGTCGGCTGCCATATAGTTTATTTCTGCGTTGTATTGGATGCCCCATTGCCACATGTTTTGACCGCTAATTATTTTGCCTTCATAGGGCGGTTTCGCCATTTCTGCTCTGAGAAGCGGCTGCTCGTAGCCTGGGCGTATTTCTCCTGCAACTACCCTGGGCGCCGAGACGAAGGCGCGTAGGATTTTGTTGGATAGTTCCTTAACTTTTTCTTTTACTTGTTTGGTGTTGATGCATTTTGATTCCAGGTGTGCCTCAAGATGGCGTTCTGCGCCTGGGCTTGTGTAAGCATAATAAATTACGTAAACGAAGTCTATCCAGGCAGAGGGGAGTTCTTCTTTTATGCGTTTTATCCATTCTTTAATTATTGGGTATCTGTCGTGTATGCTGCTTATCCATCCTTCCATCGTGGTCTGTGGGCGTGGATATCGGATGTGCCAGTTTCGTTCTCTTGCCAGCTCTAAAGTTTCTTTAAGTTCGGTTTCGATGATTTTTAAGCCGTCTTCTATAACGTCTAAGTTTTTGGCTATAACGTTGCATTCCGATAGGTGCTGCTCAAGGCTGCCGTCGCGTTCCCAAGCGTGGAGCTGCCGTTTCCAGGCGCGGCAATGCTCAACGTATTCTCGTGTTAGCCAGTCGGCGCGTCTTACGCGGTACCAGTGAAACCAATAACGCCAGAGGCCTGCGAGTCTGGGTCGCTCCGTCATTTGACGCAAAAAATAATCCATACGGTTTTCTGCAGCAAGTATGACTCGGCGTTTAGCCTCTAGGAAGTCTGCAGCAGCCAAAAAAATTACTCCTTACCTTTTTTCCACAAACAAGCACCTACATAAATACCTGTTATTTCACCAATAATGCAACCAATTACAGCAGATAAAGCATAATAATCTATCATTCGGCGGCTTCCTGCTGCATTACCTTAAGCTGCTCGCGTCCTTTCTCTGTGATTTTGAAGGGCTTAGACACACGCTTAACTTCTTCGTATTCGGTTAGTCCGGCTCGTGTTAGAAAACTAACGGTGCTGCGCGCGGTACCAAGCGGAATCTTTAGGTTATCGGCTAGTTGCTGTGTTGTCTGGTCTTTCTCTTTGAGTGCTTCAAGAACGCGGGTTATGTTTGTTATTTTCTTTCTAGGTCTTGCCACTTGCTATTACCTTCTTTTTTACCACTTTATAACATGTATCGGGCGAGCATCCGAAGGGACAATGGTAGATTAATATTGACGTTGTAAGCATGATTGCATGGCTGCAGTATATTCCCCATCGGCAATCAGTTTTTAGGTCTCCCATTTTGTTTCACCTTATCCTTTAATGCTCTTTCATGATATTTAAGCGTAGCTGATAATTATTTTGATGCGTTACGCATCAGTTTCATAAGGATAAATTTAATTTCTCACAAGCATCTATAGTTATTTGGTGACTTCATGGCGCCTGATATTGAGGAGCTGAAACTTTTGGCTACTGCGCTAAAGATGGGTTCGGCTTTTACAAGCGTTGATAAGTTGGCTTTTAAGTGGCTTGAACGCGATAACGAAGGGCGCGCCTGGCGGGACCTGAACCCGAAAGAGCTAGAAGAAGACGAAAAGCGCGAATGGTACGAACTGCATGACTCGTGGGAACGTGCGAACAGGGATTTGCGGGGCAAGATAGAACGTTTTGAGAAGGACCCTTACAGCAATGGCGCCAGTCCTATTCTCCGTTACGAGCGCATAGTTGAGAGCATGGGCGTTAGAGGCAAACTTTTCCTAGGCTTGAACAGCCACCAGGCGAAGGGATACCGCATAATCGAGTTAGATTACCCGCGTTGGCTAGAACAACTAATGCAAACCGATAGCGATGTGTTCCGGTCAGAGAATTTAAGTGAAGGGGAAGTTTACGCTTTGGTTCCCTCAAGAGGCATAGACCAGGAAAAACTTAGCGTTCTGAGAAATGATTTTTGGGACGACATGAAAGAGGCAGGAGTCCCGGCATTTGAGAAACGTGGCGAAGTTACGCAGCTTAAGGCAGAGTTTTCTAGTCGACTAGAAAAAACCATTGATACAAGGCTGCCCTTTGACAGCAACGTTTTACGCATCCAGGCGATTGTTGAGCAGATTAAGCGTGAACATGCCCTAGCTGTTCCTAAAGCTCCTGGAAGGTTAGCTGTGGGTCCTTCCCCTTCACCGATGAGAGCTGTTGTTCCGGTTGTTTCTACAGCACCTATGGGTAGGAAAATCGAGGATTGGTACCTGCTTTTTGCTCCACATCTGCCTAAGAAGTGGATATTTAACTATCAGTACCGTAGCAGTTGGGACGTAAAAGACTTTAACACTTTCGAAGAGGCAAAAGCGTTCATATCAAAAGGCATCGGCAACCTCTACCTTCATGCCTACCGGGGAATTGAGCCTGCAGAATGGAAATACCCGGTAGATATGCCTGAGCCAAAGCTAGACTACAAAGTTACCTGGCAGTATGAAGGAGAATATTTTAGTTTATCGCAGCCGTTTTGGAATGGAATTCAGTGGATTTGGAAAGTTAACAGCTCCAGGAAGGGATTATTTGACGCCTCAGAAGTTGAGCTGCTCGCCGGCAAATATTCACTAAAACCTTTTCCCTTCGGTCTCACTGGTCCTAACTCAGCTCAGTACAAACAAGCAGCAGCGGCACCGATAAAAACCGTGTCTACGCCCCTCTATACTACGGCGCATGTGACGCCTCCTGCAGCAGCTCCACTTAAGCCTTTAACAGAGGAAGATGTCCTCTCCGAGTTACCGTACAGAGACCAAGAGCCAGTTCCAATAAGCTTCGTTAAATCGCGGCTAATCACGCGCGCGCGTGTGGAAGGCATTGACCTATCTACACTGCAGCAGTTGTTAGGTGATTTGCTTAAGAAGGGAGATATCTATGAGCCTAAGCCTGAATTTTATGCTTGGACCGTAACTGAGAAAGAAGTTGCGGGAGAAGAAATTAAGGAGGAAAAGAAAGTTGAGGAAGAGGCTGAGGAAGAACGTGAAATTCCAGAGGAACCCGAGCAGACCGTTTATGTTAAGGTGATTGTTACTGGCGGTGTGCCGGCTAATGATAAGGGCGAAATGAAGATTGAGACTCCACAGTTTACGCTTATGGCTACTACCTATGAAGAATTCGCAAAATATTCCAAATTAACTGCTGACCCTTGGGCAGAAGAACAGATGTGGCAGAGACCTATTGTGGGTGCATTTGGCGTAAAAACCTTAAATGATATTCTGAAAGATGCTGAGATAGAGCTTGATTTAGTTGAGGATCTAGAGGCTTCTTTCGGGCAGGAGTGGGATAATATCCGGGAGGCTTTAGCTGAGAATCCGGCGCCTTTCAACAAGTTTGCCCGCTTCATTATTAAATGGCGCCCTGACGATTTATTCTGGACTGAAACCGCTAGTGACACACATGACGTTTACATGCACAAGTACACCAAAGAAGAATTGCTCAACCTGAGTAAACATAGTTTGCAAGTAATAGCTAAGGTTAAAGATTTGCCTACAGGCAGCGACCAGGGCGCATTGATTGACAGCATTATAGCGTTTAACTTGGAAACTGCAGGAGAAATAGCTTACAGTAACCTTAAGGTTCCTCCGTCTACACCTTCACCAGTAAATCCATCGGTAAATGTACCGATAAAGCAACCTGCCTGGCAAAGCGGTATGCCGCTTACTGACGAGCAAATAGAGCAAGCGAAAGAAGATGCTATACAGCATATTGCTAATGAGGCTATTCCGAGAACTGTCTTGATGGTTTACGATCAGCAGGGGAAAGATGCAGCTCTCCGGGTACTGAAGGAGCAAGTTATGAATTGGGGTCATGTTGGACCGGGCGAGCCGGATGTTCGCGGTACACCTAAAGGCGTTGAAGTTAGTAACCAAATAATTAATCCAACTGACGTAAAAATAATATCCTACCCGGATTTGCTAGACTATATTTTGCGTTGGAATGAACTGAAAGCACAAGCATACAATAAGCCTCCTGTGCCAGTGACCCCTGTGGTTCCAGTGGAGAAGCCGGCTGCCGCGCCTACAGTGGTTACAAAGCCTACAGCGGTTACGCAACCTCCAACTCCGGCGCCGAGACCGACGAAAATCTTAAGCAGCGAAGATATGCGGCTGCTGCAGGATTATTGGAACACTCAATTTATCCGAGCGCTCGGGAAGGTTCCTGCAGGGTTCAGCAGCGTGTTTCGAATTGAGTTTCAGGAGGTTAAAACGTTGCCTTTTGCAGAAGCGAAAACTGCGATTTTGGCGGCTGCTGACCGGGAGATTGCAAGCATTGAGCAGATGCAGCGAGCACGAGCAACCATACGACAGGGAGAAAAGATAAAGCCGTTGGCGCCGCCGAAGATGCCGCCGGGCAGACCTAGAAGTGAAGTGCCATCCGAAGAGGAAGAAGAGGGAGGTATTCCTTTGGGTGTTGGAGGGGAAAGACCGCCTTCGCTGTTTCCTTCGGGTCCCCTGGGGCATGGTCGATTTATGCCGTTTCCTCGTGGACCAACCTCAGAAGAACGAGCACGTTTATGGAACGTGTTTTGTACTCAGATAGGCGCATACTGCAATGACTATCAGCGACAGTTTACAGATTACATTGAGAAAAGCCAGTTTCTAAGTTGGGAAGACATGCAGGAACAATTCAAGTTTTTCGTAGACACCATAAAGGAAGGGGAAGATTTGCCGCCTCTAGTGCAATGGCGCCGCAAACTTACTACGCCTACAGGGTTACGTGGAGAACTCCGGGAGCTGGAGCCTTCACCTAAAGCGGCGAAGTTGACGGCGCAGCAGATTGAGGATGAAGAGAAGAACGCGGTTAAGCGGCAGCGGATTTTGATTTCGCATTGGGCATCCGTATTAATTCACCAAGCCCGGTACTACAACAAAGAAAAAACCATGTTAGACCTCTACGAAGAAGTCATAGCGCGCGGAGTGATTGACGCTTCAATCCCAGAAGAGATTTTTATGCCGATAGCGAAAGAGGCTATCCGCGAAATCTACACCCAACCCTTACGCCCGAAGGAAATGGTAAAGACTGATGATGAAGAGGAAGAAGTAGAAAAATTAAATCTCGCAAAAGTTCCCTTCGTAGATATCTCGCAACAAGAAATAGACTCTTTCCTGGCAACAGCCTAATAAAAACTAAAAAAAGAAAAAAGTTTGGAAAATGTCGCTTATGCAGGCTGCATTTCTCTTGCGCGACTGCGACTTCTTGCTACCCTGCGGCCACCACGTTTGC
>Ga0187853_10004484_pt1 | contig 10158 bp, 13 predicted proteins | sample June2016WEW_6_10_2_FD_132417 | JGI IMG/M metagenome (GOLD analysis project Ga0187853, IMG submission 132417) | Peatland microbial communities from SPRUCE experiment site at the Marcell Experimental Forest, Minnesota, USA - June2016WEW_6_100 | ecosystem: Environmental > Terrestrial > Soil >...
AAGGAATGGAATACGAGTTCGACGCCCCGCTTCTTGTACTCGCGGTACAGCTCAGGGAAGCGGTAGTCGTAGCAGATCAGGGCGCCGCAGCGAACGCCGTCGATGGTCCAGACGCTCAAATGGTCGCCGGGCGCGTAATGGGCGAGATCACCTGATTGCTCGTCGCGCCCGCCCGAGCAGAACCTCTTGTCGTAGCGCTCGACGATCTGGCCCGAATCGCTGATGACATATGAGCTGTTGTGAGGCTTGTGGGTGTCGCCGAACCGATGAGCCGAACCAAGGACCACCCACATCCGCAGCTGACGGGCGCGTTCAGCCACCTCGGCAGTGGCGTCTCGAAGCCGGTCCCAGTCAAAGTCGGCGAAGGACTCGAAGTCCGTCCCGGCATAGCCGGACAACGAGCCCTCCGGAAAGTGGACGACCCGCGCGTCGCCCTGGTGCGCCAAGCCCATTTGGCGCGTGATGCATCGAAGGTTGATGCGAATGTCCTGTCCTACGGGGAATTGGCAAGTGGCGACCTTGAGTACGGGCATCTCCTCATGATGCCCACCGATAGCGACCGCTGTCACTGACTGGGCTCGTAGGGTTGGTCATGCGCCCCAAACCACCTGGCGTTCGGGAGGCACGTGCGGCTGCGACGCGGAGAACGCTCGTTACGTGGACGGCGGGCAGTGGACGGTCTGGCGACAGCCAAGCCGCGGAGAACGTTCGGCATCGAGGCCAGCGGCGACGACGGAACACGCGAACAACTAGGCTCCATGCGGTCCACCAGAGACTTTGAGGAGCTGAGGTGCCCGGGCAACCACGCACGCGTTGACGCAATAGGTCACTTGTCGACCTGTCATCGCGTGCTGCTGTGATGTGCGGCACAGCGAACTCACCCAATGGGCTTGTTCTGACACCTTCCGGCGTGCGACAGGCCATGGGGCATCGGCTCAGTGTCTCAAAGGAGCTACCACTGTGTCTCCCTTTCTTCTTGCTTGCCTGGCATACCTGACCGTCGCGCTCCCTGGTTCCACCCTCGGTCTGCTGTGGCCGTCGATGCGGCTCAGCTTCCACGAGCCGCTCGGGGCCCTCGGGATCTTGCTGGCATTCGGCGTGACAGCTTCGGTCGCTTCCAGCGCAGCCACCGGACGCGTCCTGTCCCGAATAGGCGTGGGCCCGCTTCTGGCCCTCGGCACCCTGCTGACCGCGGTGGCGTTGGCGGCGGAAGCCTTCGCGCCGTCACTGTGGGTACTCACCGGCGGGTTCGTGCTCTTCGGGCTCGGTTTCGGGTGCACGGACTCGGCTCTCAACGCGCACGCCGCTCACAATTTCGGCGCGCGCCAGATCAACTGGATGCACGCCAGCTTCGGCCTCGGTTCTGTCATCGGGCCACTACTAGTCACGGCGTTCTTGAGCAACGGGGTCAGTTGGCGTTGGACCTACGGGACGATGGCGATAGCCCTGGCGGTCCTCGGCTGGGTGTTCGCCCTGGTCCACCGGCGCTGGGAGGCTGGGCCGCACCCGGTGGCGACGCCGCTGCCCGACCCGGAGGCGAACGTGCCCGGGGCCCCCGCTAGAACAGGACGCCGGAAGCCTCTGGCAACAGTCGTCCTCGGCGGCCTGATCTTTGCCGCCGTCGAGTGTGGTATCGAGTCCGGCGCTGGCATCTGGGGCTACGTGTTCTTGACCGATGGTCGGGGTCTGTCCCACGAGGCTGCAGGTGTGGCCGTCGCGGCTTACTGGGCGATGATGTTCGTCGGACGGGCGGTCCTGGGCCCGGTTGCGGAGCGTATCGGCTCAGGCCGCGTCCTGACCAGCGCAGTTGGGGGCGTCACCGTCGGTGTCGGGCTCATGACGATGCCCGGACCGGACGTTGTGGCCGTGATCGGCATGATGATCCTCGGCTTGGCAGCCGCGCCGATCTTCCCCCTGCTTACCCTCACGACGCGGCAGAGGGTCGGTGCAGGGGATGTCAGAGGAACCACGAGGACGGTGAGCCTCCAGGTCGCGGCTTCGGCCATCGGTGGCGCCGCGTTACCAGCGGGCATAGGACTGGTGATCGGGGTGTTCAACGCGAGAGTGCTCGCGCCGTCGTTGCTCCTCCTCGGCCTGGCAATGTGCGCCGTCTACGGCCTCATGTCACATCTGAGCCGAGCAGGCGGCAACCTGACATGAGGAGGGCGGGGTGAGGGTGGGCAGTGCCCGGTGGACCCGACGGCGAACGAACCCGGCTCTTGAGCGATAATGCCGGAATGGGGGATCGCAACGTGTTGGGCGGGGATCTGGAGCCCTGCGGCACCGACCCGCTCACCGGCTTCTATCGGGACGGGTGCTGCCGAACGGGAGCCGAAGATCGGGGAAGCCACACAATCTGCGCGGTGGTCACCGCTGAGTTTCTCGAGCACCAGCGACGCATCGGCAACGATCTCATTACTCCGATACCTCAGTTTCGCTTCCCCGGGCTCGTGCCCGGGGATCGATGGTGTGTGACCGCGATGAATTGGCTGCGCGCCCACGAAGACGGCGCGGCTGCGTACGTAGTGCTCGCCTCGACTCATGAACGGGCACTCGAATTCGTTCCCCTCGCGGCGCTTCAGGAGCACGCGGTAGACGTCCCCGAGAGCCCCGGCGACCTCGGAGATTGAACGTTCGTGAGCTCGGATCTCACGGGCTAGCCGAAACCGGCGAGGACTGCGGCTTTGTCGACCACCGGGTGGGCGACTCGTGCCCGCATTCGGAGGAGCCCGAAGGGACCCTCGTGTCGTCAGGAGTGCGCCTCCCCTCGCTCTTGGCGGCGCAGTCAGCTGCAGCCCGCGGGCAACGGCAGGCCGGATCGCCGAAGTACTGGTCGTGAAGTGCGGACAAGAGGAGAACCAACATGACGAACGCAGGACCTCCGCAGATGTCGCCCGCGCCGCCGAGGCCGAACCGCTGGCCGACGCTGCCCGTTTCCGAATGGGCCCCAACCCGCGACACGCTGCAGCTGTGGACCCAGATCGTCGGCAAGGTTCGTCTTGCCAACACGCCGACGGTCAACCACTGGTGGAACGTGACGCTCTACGTAAGTGCCCGTGGCTTGACCACCTCTCTCATCCCCCACGCGCAGGGTCCGTGCTTCCAGATCGACCTCGACCTGCAGGACCATCAGCTACAGATCGTTACCACTGCGAACGAGCACCTTTCGTTCCAACTGGAGTCGCTTTCGGTCGCCGAGTTCTACACCCGGCTCATGTCCCGGCTCGACGACCTCGGCGTCGGCACGATGATCTGGCCCATGCCCGTCGAGATCGAGGGAGCCATCGCTTTCAGCGAGGACCACGCCCACGCGGTCTACGACCCAGACCAGGCGCACCGTTTCTGGCTGCTCCTGGTGCAGGTGTCGCGGGTTTTCCAGCTCTTCCGCAGCCAGTTCATAGGCAAGTCCAGTCCCGTCCATCTGTTCTGGGGGGCGTTGGACCTGGCCGTCACACGCTTTTCCGGACGAACTGCACCGCCGCATCCTGGAGGCGTCCCGAACTGTGGACCTGAGGTCATGCACGAGGCCTACTCCCACGAGGTGAGCAGCTGCGGCTACTGGCCCGGCGGCGAAGCCGAAGGAATCTTCTATTCGTACGCGTATCCTGAACCGCCCGGATACCGCGACACGAAGGTCAGCCCCGACGGGGCCTATTTCAGCGAGGCTCTTGGAGAATTTGTGCTCCCCTACGAAGCCGTTCGCACTGCCGCCGATCCCGACGTCGTCCTGCTCGACTTCCTACAGTCGAGCTACGAGGCCGCCGCCGACTGCGCTCAGTGGGACCGCCAGGCGCTAGAACGGCACGCACGAGAGCCGATCGACCTTCGTCACGGTCGGAGCGTCTAGAGGGGAGAGACTCCGTTGGCAACACAGTGCACGCATCTCGACGCCATCAAGTCGGTTGAGCCGTCAAGCTGGGGATGTGAGGACTGCATCCGGATCGGAGGGAAATGGGTACACCTTCGGCTCTGCATGACGTGTGGACACGTTGGCTGCTGCGACAGTTCCCCGAACCGCCATGCGACCGCTCACTGGCATCAGCACCCCGACCACCCGATCATCCGCTCCTACGAGCCAGGTGAGGACTGGTGGTGGTGCTACGCCGACGAGCTCTTCTTCGACGTGGCCGGGGCACCTCCGGCTCCGTCCCACCCCTGATTCCCGGTATCGAATTCAGATGCGACACCGCTCGAGTATGGAAGCGGCTGCGATGCGAGCTCGACGGCAGCAGCGAATGCGGCCATCGACGGAAACTCCCAGTCCGGCCTCACGCTGGCAGGCGGGGCCGGGGTGGCCCCCCAACCGGGACGTCCGTCGCGACGGTTGATCCATACGGTGGAAAGTCCGGCGCTTTTTGCCGGGACGTGATCGTGGAAGAGGCTCTGGGCAACGTGAAGCAACTTGCCTTGCGCGACTCCGAGCCCGCCGACCTCTTTGACCAGCACCTCGAAATTGCGAGCAGCGGGCTTGTAGGAACCGATGTCCTCTGCGGTCAGGATCAGGTCGAACACCACGTCCAGCAACCGGTTGCTGGCCGCGAAAGACTGCCGATCGACGTTGGAGAGGATTATCAGCTTGAAGTGCTCGCTCAGGGCCGACAGAGCATCATGCGAGTCGCCGTACGCGGGCCAATCCGGAACAGACGCCGCCAAGCTGTGTGCCTCCTCGGCCGAGACGCCGACGCCGAGTTGTCGCCCGAGCGACGAAAAACTGCGCGCCAGGACGTCGGGGTACGGTTCGGCCGGGTACTCGCGTTCGATCCGCGCCTCGTGATCCGCGTAGGCGCTCAGCAATGACTCCTCGTCAAGGTCCAGGCCGCGCGAGCACGCCCAAGGCCCGAGAACTGCGGCGAGGCCGGCTTCCCAGTCGATAAGGGTTCCGTAGCAGTCGAAGCTCAGCGCCTCGTATTCGGTCAACTGCATCGCGCCCTCTCCTCGATCGCCGGCGAGCTCAGTCGACTCCGTCCACCACATAGAGAATCGCTCGAGCGGCGCCCTCGCGGAGCTTACGAATTGCGGCGTATTCCTCACTCCGGTGCCAGTCGAGAGCGGCCTGCCTGGTCGGGAACTCCAGCACAACGGTGCGACTAGCTGGCAATTCACCCTCGAGCGCCTCGGCGTCGCCGCCCCGAACCAGGTAACGACCGCCTGCTGCGGCGATGTTCGGGGTCGCTTGCGCCTTGTACTCCTCGTAGCGCTCAGCATCGAGGACCTCACCTTGGTAGATCACGTAAGCCGCCAATGGTCTTCCTCCCGGTTCGGAATCTCTCGCGGACGGCGTCTCGGTCCGGCTAGCCCGTACGACGTTAGCAAGGCCACGATCCTGCGAGTCAGGGACAAATGTCTTGTCGCCACGCGTCGCTTCCCGCTCGGTGTGCAAGCGCGGCCACGTCCTGGACCAGCCGCGGGCTCGACCTGTGCGCCCACACCTTGCGCCAGCCGAGGCCAGCTGACTCTTCCTGCCGGGTTCTTGGTGTGGGTTCTCTCTGACACAGCTGGCCACGGCTCTTCCTAGACCTCGCGCTTCTTCGGCTCTCGAATTTCGCCGAGGGCTGGCGTACGTCAGCCTTTGTGAGACCGATCAAGTGGATGGTCAACAATGGTGACTGAGAACTGTGCCGAACTCGTCGCCCGCCAGCGGACGAACGTCGCCAACAGACCGGCCTTGGCCGTGCGCTGACTGCGATGGTCCGCGCAGCGCCTCGCGGCCTGGCGGGACGCCTACCACAGGAGTTGCCGGTCTGGCCCCAACGGCTGCGGTGTCCTCTGCCTCAGCCAACGGGTCGTGGTAAACGGGGGCATGGGAACATTCAAACTCGGCCGCCTCTCGAGCGTCCCGGCATCGGGCCGGCTCGATCTGTTGGCCGCGCCGACCCAGAGGGCGCTGGCCGAGGCGGGCCTGCTCGACGACGTCGGCGTGGTCCAGATCGATCCGGCATTCTCGGACACCGCCACGACACAGCAACAGTTCATGCTGGAACCCGACTCGCTCGCCAACTGTGTCGTCGTCGGCGGCAAGCGCGAGGGGGTGGAGCGGTTGGCGGCCTGTGTCGTGCTCGCCACGACCCGCGCGGACATCAACGGAGTCGTCAAGCGCTTCCTCGACGTGCGCAAGGCGTCGTTCCTCCCGATGACCCGCGCTGTCGAGCTCACTGACATGGAGTATGGAGGGATCACGCCCATCGGCCTTCCGTCCAGCTGGCCTGTGCTCGTCGACCGAAGGGTTATCGAGACCGATGTCGTTCTCATCGGGTCCGGCGTGCGTCGCTCCAAGGTCCTGCTCCCCGGACCTCTGCTCGCTCGGTTGCCGGGAGTCGAGGTGATCGACGGGCTCGGCGTATAGCAGTGTTCTCAGCTCCGCCAGTCTTGGAGCAAGGCTTGCCGGACCCTCCTAGGAGCGGACCCAGGGGCACGCGTTCGGTAAAGGCAGCCGCCGACCCCGCGCACACGCAAGGCTTCGTGGATCGCGCCGAACGGACCGGAAACGCCGCTTGGGTGACGATATCGGAGAACACGCGGGGCTCCGGTCTCGCCGAGAACGGATCTTATGGCCCTGTCCTGCAGACTTATTGTGGACCTGGGGTTCGAAGCCGGCACTTTGGGATTAGACGGTCACGTTGACCAGTTCCGGAGCGTCTCGCACCGTCCTACAACGTCTGCAGTTGGGCCCCTGAACTGAATAGGTCGCTCAGCTCTCCAGCGGGACACGTGTGGACGGTGCCGGACGGCTCGGGAAGCGCAATGTTGTGTTGGGTGGCGCCTTCTGCTCCAGCCGGGGGGCGTCGGGGGCCGAGAGCGCGGATCTGCGACTGGCGGTCTCCGCTGTCTTCGATCAAACCGCCTTGAGGAGCCTCACTGTCGCCCGCGCCTCGCAACCCCGTGAACGCTTGGCGTACTCGGTCTTGAAACGGTAATCGAGCACCCTAAGGTCGTGCTCGGCCGCGAAGTCCATCACTCCGTAGAACACAACGCCGAAGTACACCGGGAGAGTGCCCTGTGCCTCGTAGTCGAAACCGGCGTGACTCGCCCACGCATTGCCACGGTGCACGAGCAACTCCATGAACCCGACGACGCGATCACCGACCCGTGCGACGACGCCGTATGTTGATTCCTTGATGGCTTTGCGCAGAACGCTCAGTCTCGCAATACTCGAGTCGCAGTCGTCGTCAATGTCATATTTGTTGTGGAGGTTTACTATAAGGGGCGCAACGGTTCTGATCAGGTCCGGGGTCAGCGGCTCGACGGTAATGGAAACCCCGCCCTCCCTCAGCTTGCGGAGTTCCCTCCGGATCATGTTGCGCTGAATGCTCGGGAACGAGTCGATGTAGCCCTCCAAACCTCCTACGGGTGGCATCAGAACTAAGTGATCTGGCCCGGGAATCTCGCGATAACCGCGATCTCGCAGGACATCTCGAAGCAATATGTCGCCTCCGTCGACGCAACGGCACACCACCCACGGCTCGCCATTTCGCCGAGCTATGTCCTCGGCTTCAGCAAACAGCCTGCTAACTACCTGGCGCCGGGTCTCCTCTCCGAGGCTCGGCAGAGTCAGGGCGCCCGTGCGACCGTCGTAGAGTCCACCTGTGAGCCGCGCTCGCACCACATCCATGCCGGGGAGCACACCGTCGAGCCGCATCAGCTTGTCCGCCACTTGGTCGTCAAGTCGGTATGTGACAAGCCCACCAACCAGCGTCCCATTCGTTCGCGCAAGCACGTGCTCAGGGGCTTTGTTGCCGAATACTTCAAGGACGTGCAGCACCTTCGCCGATAGGAAAACTTCGTGAGAAGGGAGTTCTATCCCGTCGCCAATCACGAGTTCGTCCCAGCCGATCAGGCTCGCCGCGGAATGCTCCACCGTCACAGTGAGTTGCATAGGGTCTCGGCTGGAAGTGCCGTCAGTCGGCATGCGGCGATTTCTCTTGCATCCAGCGCTACTTTAGCGTCACAACGGATCCCTCGAAACGCGCTGCGCGAGAAGGCCATTGCCGGTTGTTCCATCGCTAACGACGGTTCGTCGTGTAACGGGCATTCAGCTGATGGGAGCTGGTGGCAAGAGTTGAAATCATCACATAGGAGCAGACGGAGACCATCAATACCTGTGCTGCGATCACGTCGGGATCCTGTCCGCTCGTGGTGACCCAGATCACCAAGCGGCTCCGCACACCCGAAGCCGCCCTGGATCGACTCGCCAGGGACGCTGAGTCGCTCGGTGATGCAGGGCACGGGAGTGAGCCCTTCTTGCGTGAGCTCTGCCCGAGGTGCGGGAGGCCGTCCTCGAGCAGCCAGCCGACAAACTCGGCAACCCTCGGGTCCTATTCGGTTTCGCGGTTTCGCGGTGGGCCTGTCGCAGTGGGCCGCCCGGGGCTCGAACCCGGCACCTTGGGATTAAAAGTCCATCCGGACCGGTGCGGAGGCGTCTTGAAGCGTCTTGCCTCGTCTCAGATTTGCCGTCTGAACAGGGCATACGTGTTTCGAGCGAGACGCTCGGGGACGGTCGCAGACGCGTTCGGAAGTCGAATGTTGGGTGAATGTTGGGTGGGTGACGGCTACTCAGCCGGGGTGATCAGACCTTCCATCGACGTTTGGGACGGCTCACCGGGCGCCCCGGGCATAGGAACAGAGGCTCGCCGCACGGTCTCTCAGGCGGGCGGGAACAGTCACATCTCCGAGGCAGCGTGCGAGCGGAGGTACTCGCGCAAGTACGGCAAAGCGAAGTCGACGTAGCCACGACGAACGGGCTCGATGAGCTCAGCGGCTACGAGGCGGAGGCGGTACTGACTCGCATAGTTGACATCGACGTTGAGCCGCCGCTGAACATCTGCCATCTTGGACGGCCCGTCGTCCTTTGCCATTGCGAGCAGGAAGGACCTGTCGATCTCGGAGGCGTCGGCGATTGCCGGCTCGTGCACTAGGGAGCCGAGCCGTCTGAGCGCGTCCGAGACCCCGAGGCGGGCGTCTTCCATCGAGATCTCAGGTTCCGGTGGGTGACGGCGCCATACCCTCGCCCCGACGAGCTGGATGAGGAATGGGTATCCGCGAGTTCCCTCCACCATCTCGGCGAGCACGTCATCGGCTAGTCGACGCCCGTTCGCCTCGACCGGCTCCCGGATCGCTCGAGCCACGTCATCACGACCGACCGAGCCCAGGTGGTGGCGCTCGGCTCGACGTAGAAAGGTCAGCACCTCGTCGTTCACGACGTCGCTCACCGCCGACGCAAGGCCGGCACCGACGAAGGCGACCTCACGTTCTTCCCTGAAGGCATGCTGCACCGTCGTGGCAAGCTCGCGCAGCTCACCGATCTGGTTGCGATGAATCTCGTCGAGGGTTATGAGCAACCCGGTGCCGTTCTCGGCGAGCAGATCGGTGAGCAGTGTCACCTGGTTCCGCAAGCCGACACCCACCAGATGAGCCTCGACGACATTCCAGCTCGCTCCGCCCGAGCTGAACGGTCCGGTGATGCCAGTCAGCCGACGCCGCACGGCCTTGGGATCGTGCTCCCTGAGCAGGCCAGGAAGATGCTGACGGACGATCCGGTCGACGAATCCCGGTGATGCCGTATCACTGATGACCACCCAGCCGTGCTCACGCGCACGGTCTTCCACGGCGTTCAGCATCACCGTCTTCCCGGAGCCTCTCGCCCCCGTGTAGATCGTCGCCCGCCCCGCAGAGCCAGGGCCGTCCTCGAGCGCTTCGGCGAACTCGTCTATCAAGTCGTCGCGTCCGACAAGAAGTGGCGGGCTTACGCCGAAGCTCGGTTTGAAAGGGTTGGGCACAGTCGAATCATACTTGTTCTTTAGAGTCCTTTAGAGTCTTTAGAGATCGTTAGAGATATAGAAAGCGAGTCGATCGTGGTCAGGCCGTCACCAACCTGACCTTGAGTGGGTCAGCCCGCGGTGCGTAGACGATCGACCGTGATTTCGGTCATCGAGGATCGCGCCCTTCGGAGGTGAGACCGACTGAGCCAGGTGCTTGCGACGCGCCACATCGGGTGGGCCGGTTGCGTACTCGGGTCCTAGTAGCGGCCTATCAGAGCGCGTTGACAGCGCGCTCAAGATCGCGCCGATTGACGATTCGCTCGATCACGATCCCCGGGGGATCGCTGTAGTACAGCACCCGCCAGTTGCCGACCCGCAGTCTGTACCACCCGGGATGGCCGGT
>Ga0187853_10004501_pt1 | contig 10134 bp, 4 predicted proteins | sample June2016WEW_6_10_2_FD_132417 | JGI IMG/M metagenome (GOLD analysis project Ga0187853, IMG submission 132417) | Peatland microbial communities from SPRUCE experiment site at the Marcell Experimental Forest, Minnesota, USA - June2016WEW_6_100 | ecosystem: Environmental > Terrestrial > Soil >...
CCCGTTCCACGTGCGGTTCGTCTGGGCCGCCCCAAAATTCGCGCCCACGGCACACGCCAGCCAGAGCGCCCCCCCCGCCAGCGCCCGGCGCCACACTCCGGGCCACCCCGAAACGCCAGGCAAAACCGTGCCTTTGATCCGCCGCGTAATAATGGGGGATTTCTACCAAAAACCAGTCTGCCGCGCAAGACGAATCTCTCATCATTTTTATGGAAGCATCTCCTTGCAATGCCCAACTCAGGGCGCCACGCCACTGAGTTCCGCCCGACGGTTTCGGCCTCGCGGCTTCCCCTGCCCCTGAGCTTAACCTGGCGCGACGTCGCCAACTTTGTCGAAAAAATGGCCAACTCGATCCCGATTCGGAATCGGGACGACAAAGGTTGCGACGAAGTCTTCCGTTCGCCGGGCTTTTGGGACAGGCCCTGTTTACTTCGCGCGCTTCCCGGCTTTTCGCCGCCTCTCCGAAGGATCCCGCACTCCGCACTCCGCGCTCCGCACTTCCTCATCCCCACGCCACCCCGGGATATTTCTTTTGGAGCATCTGCCTGAGCGCCGGGTAGCGGCCGGTCTTGAAGGCCGGCCAATTCAGAGTGGATTCCAAGCGTTTGCCATCGGGGGCGCAAAGCCAGAGTTTTACGGGCAGCCGGCCCTCGCAGATGCGCGGATGCTGGGCGAGGGAAAAGCACTCGTGCAGTTTGGCCTGGAGTTCCGGGGATGCGGGGTGTCCGTCCCGGTCCTGCGCCTGTTCCGGGTAGAGCAGCTTGAGTTTCCTGCCATCCGGCCAGGGGAGGCTCCCTGGGGCCAGTTCGTCCAGCCACCCCAGGCGATCCTGCCCGAGATGTTGGACGAAGGTTTCGCGCAGGGCGGCGGCTTGGGCCTCTTTGGCCAGGGTCAATCCGTCAAAGGCGCGGCCAAGGCAGACGCATACCGCAGGCGGGTCAAAGGCCGGCAATTCCAGTTCGGGCATGACGGCTGCGACGAGGTTCGCGCGGGCGATGAGCTGCTTGATTTGGTGGTCGAAGAGCGGCAGCTCGAAGCAACCTTTCAGATGCGCCTCAGCCAGGCACAGGCCGGAGGCCTTGGGGTCTGTCTCGGGCTGATGTTCATGGTGGATGACCAGGCCGCCAAAGCGGAGGAGTTTGACGGCGGCCACCCGCTTGTGAGTGCGGTCATAGACATGCTCGAGCCTGGTGGTGAGCTGCTCGGGGAATGTCTCCGCTATCCACTCCCGTTTTACGGCGCTGGCCAGGCCCAGGAGCGTCACGTTCTCCGAGCCGCGGCCGGCGACCTCGCGAATGCTGGCCGCCACAAAAAGCGGCGCGCTTTGCACCACGCTTTCCCGCATCAACGCGCCGTGCCGCCCCTCCGTCAAGTCGCATTCGAGGGTCCCCTGGTCGCGGCGAACGCAGAGTTGATCGATAAACCCCGTCATAATGCAGCGGAGCAAGGGATCCTCCGAGGGCTGGGGCTCCGCGCTCCGGCCGGCCAATTCCTGCCGCTGGGCGATCTGGAGGATCTGCTCGAACGTCTGCTCGACCTGGCGCGCCGTCTGGGCGTGGATGCCATAGCGGCGGCAGGTCTCGACGCCGAAGTGGTTTTTCTTTGCAAACTCGTAGGCGCGCATGAGCGTGTAAAAGTCGGAGGCCTGGCTGGCTTCAAAGAGTTCCCTGGCCTCCTTGATGTGCTGGTCGGCGCGCCCCAGGCGCATCAATAAATCGCGCCCGCTGACCAGGGCGGCGCACAGGGCTGCCGCCGGCACGCACCCGAGCCGGGCTGCCTCGACCAGCATTCGCGAGTAACGCGGATGCATCGGCAGCTTGAGCATTTGGCGGCCCGTCGGGGTCAGGTCCGAGTCCTTGGCCTCGATTGGCTTCGACCCCGGTTCACAAGTATCCAGAGGCGAGGGTCCAGGGCCGGGTGTCGAAGGAACCAAGTGCCGCCCCTCGACACTCGACACTCGACACTCGGATGCCGGATTGCCTATCAACTGCGGTCTATCCAACGCATTTGACTGTTCAGCCGCCGGTTTGCCGCCCTGCGGCGCCGGGGCCCTGAGCGCGCCCAATGTCGCCAGGAGATGTTCAGCGCGTTCGACCGCTTGCGGGTCGGGCTTGTCCAGCCAGTCAAACCGGGCGGCGTGGCGGATGCCCAGCGAATGCAAGAGCAAGACTACCTCCGCAAGGTCGCTGCGCTGGATCTCCGGCGTGTTCCGTTCGGGCCGATTCAATTGGCCGCTCTCGGTCCAGAGCCGGTGGCAGGTGCCGGGCCCGGTGCGCCCGGCCCGTCCTTTTCGTTGCTCGGCCGATGCGCGGCTGATCGGCTCGATGAACAGAGTGCTCAGGCCGCGCTCCGCCTCGTAGCGGGCCACGCGGGCCAGTCCGCTGTCCACGACATGCCGGATGCCCGGGATCGTCACGGACGTCTCCGCCACGTTGGTGGCCACCACCACCTTGCGCAACGGGTTGGGCGCAAAGGCCAGGTCCTGCTGGTCGGGCGGCAGTTCCCCATGCAGTGGAATGAGCGCCAGGCGCTCCCGGGCCCCAATGGCCCGCAGCGCCGCGATTGTCCCGTTGATCTCTCCCATGCCCGGCATGAACACCAGGATATCCCCCGGCTCGCCCGAGTTGACGATCTGCTCGACCACGTCGGCGGCCTGTTCGGTCACCGGCCTTTCATCGGGCTGCGGCAGGTAGCGCGCCTCGACGGGAAAACTTTGGCCTTCGGTGCGCAGGATCGGGGCGGGCGTTCCGTCCGGGCATAGGGCCAGGTAGCGGGCCACGGGCTCGGCCTCGAGCGTTGCAGACATCACCGCCAGTTTCAAGTCGGGCCGTTCGGCGGCCTGCAGTCGCTTGACCAATGCCAGGGCAACGTCACTCATCAAGTTCCGCTCATGGAACTCGTCGAAGAGGACGATGGCGGTGTCGGAGAGCCTTGGGTCCTCCTGGAGCCGGCGCAGCAGAATCCCCTCCGTCACGTAACTGATGCGCGTGCCCAGGCTGGTTTGGTCGTCGAACCGCACCTGGTAGCCGACCTCGCTCCCCAGCGGGCAGCGGCGTTCCCAGGCGACTCGGGCTGCGACAGTGCGCGCGGCCACGCGGCGCGGTTGGAGCACCACGATCTTCTTTTTGCCCGCCAGGCCGGCATCCAGGAGCATCTGCGGCGCCTGCGTCGTCTTGCCTGAGCCGGTGGGCGCCACCAGCACCAGCCGGCCGCCCTGGCGCAGCCACTCGACGATGCCAGAATGAATCTGCCAGATCGGAAGCGATGCCTGTTGCATTGCTTCAGACATGCTTGGGCTCAATAAACCAGGACTCGATAGAACGTTTGGGAGCTTGGCACGAACGTGGCATCGATGACGCTGATATTGGTGCCGGTGCCGGGGATGGCGTCCTGCACGATGCGCCAATTGACGAGGTCAGTCGAGGCCTGGACCTGGTAATCGCGGTTCAAGGCGGAGGAGAACGTGAGCTGCCATCGGCCGTCGATCGGCGACCGGACCATGCTGCTCACGGTGAGCTTCGAGTTGCGGTCATTCGGGTTGGTGTTGGCCTGGTACTCCTGCCAGTTGAGCAGGCCGTCGCCGTCGGTGTCCAGGATTTCGTCGTTGGTCCAAGCACTGGCGACGGTGAAGCCGTTGGCGATGAGCCAGGCCGCGGGCGTGCCATAAGGCAGAACGGGCAGGTTGGTGACCATGCCGTTGACATAATTGCTCATGGTCTGGCCAAAATAGCCCGGGATGTTGGTGTTGTAGATATTGGTGTCGACAACAAAAAAGGCGAAGGCCGTTAGATTGGAGGTGACCGTGTTGGTGCTGATCTGGTCGCGGAAGTTGACGTCCAGCAGCGTGCCCCAGTCGCCCCAAGGCAGGCTCGTGAGTTGGACGTAGGCAGCGTTCGTGGGCTGGGGACTGCTCAGCAAGAGCCAAGTGCCGTTGGAGCCGTCGTCGGTGGGCACGGCGCTCCACCCGGCGAGCAAATCAGTCAGGTTGGTCGCCGGGAGAACCGTTCCGGGCCAATTGAGGCGGAAATGAAGATTGAATTGCCGGATGTACTCCGGCAGGTAGTTCGCGTAGAGACTGGCCCCGGAGGGCAGGGCGGAGTTGGGCTGCAAATTCAAAACACCGATTCTCACGTTGCCCGCATAAGTGCATGGGTTATAGGGCGAGAAATAGATAAAGTTGGTGACGTTGGTCGAGAAGGAGTTGGTGGTTAAATTGGTCGCGGCCGGACTGGCATTCGTGTCGATGTTGGTCGTGATCACATCGTAGTTGCTCACCCAGACAGGGTTGGTCGGCGAGTAGGCGGTGAAGCCCTGGTAAGTGATTGAAAAAGAGGGGATGAAGATCGGAGCCCCGCAATTCCTGGGGGTCACCCAGCGCAGTTGATAGAGCCCGCTGAACACCTTGCCGATCTGGGCAAACTCGGCCGTCAGCTCGGGGGCCGTCTCGCCGGTGTAGAGGGCCCCGCCCGTTGCCGAGGCGATTTGTTGCAGGGCGTTGGTATTGATCTCCTGGCCGAAACCGATGCAGTAAACCTGGACGTTGTTGTTGGTCGCCAAAGTGATGACGCCCTGGAGGGTGGTGGTGCTGGACGCATCGTTGCCGTCGGAAACCAGGATGACACTGTGGAGTTGGCTGTTGTTGGGCTTGCCGAGGGCCTGGATAGCCATCGCCAGCGCGTCCCAAGCCCGCGGCGTCGTGGAGTCGAAATTAATGTAATTGGTCCAGATCCCCGCAATCGCATTGAACGCCGCCGTTTGGTTGGTCGCGCCAATGACCTTGTTGGGAGCCTCATCTTTGCGATGAAATTCATAGACCCCGATTCGCGTCGAGGCCGGTTGCTGCGTGACAAACAGCTCCGCGCTGCTGAGTTCCGCATAAACCGCGTCGGAAATCCCGTTGCTATTGCTGTCGCCGTTGAGCGCAACCGAGGAAACACTCTCCGAGAAATCCAGGACCAGGTTCACATCCACCACCAGCGAGCCCGGGAGGACCCGTTTCAGGATGAAGGCCGTTGAGGTCGCATCCACTTGGTTGGTGTCCTCGAACGCAGCCACCGAGAGCAGCGACGGGTCGACCACCAGCGGCTGCCCATTAGTCGGGTTGTTGTTGTCCCGCAGCCCGAATTCAATGTCCAACAGGTAGGGCTTCGAGTAATTGGTATGCACGTTGACAATGGACAGGCCGCTAATCGGGCCGTAGGCAATCGAAACCGCAAGCGGCGCCGAGCCCGTGCCCCAAGGGTTGCTGGCGGAAATGGTCGCGGCAAATTGGCCCTGATAGGCGGGCGTGCCCGAGATGATGCCGGATACGGGGTCCACGATGACGCCGGGGGGCAGGTTTTGAGCCGAATACTTCGTGGGCGATTGGGTGGCGGCGATCGTGTAGGTGAACGGACTGCCCGCCACGCCGCCGGCTGTGGCGGCACTGGTGATGACGGGCGCCCCGGAGGAAACCGCCAGCGTGAGGGTCCGGGAATCCCCCGCGCACGCATTCTGGGTGCCGAGCCGGATATAGAATGTCCCATTTTCAAAGTTAGTGCCCGAGATGATGCCGTTGGTGGGATTCAGGGCCAGGCCGGGCGGCAGGACCGCCGCCGTGTACAACGTCGGGTTGTGCAGGCCCGTAATCGTGTAGCTGAAGGGTTGCCCTTGCACAGCGGTGGCGGTCAGCGGACTGGTGATGAGGGGCGGTTCGGGGTTGATGGTCAGGGAAGCGACGCTGCTGGTGATGGACCCGCAGGGGCAAGAGACCAAAACACTGTACTGTCCGGCGTTGCCGTTGGTCACGCCCACCACGGCCAGCGTTGCATTGGTCGCACTCCCAATCGGCGCTCCGTGGAAGAACCATTGATAGCTCAGGGGCGTGGGGCCGGTGGCGCCCACTTGGAGCGTGACTGTTTCCCCGCAATAAACCCGCAGATCCTGATGCAGGTTGGTGATGAGCGGGATGCCCAAAATCGTCAGGTTGGCTACGAGACTGGTGACCGAGCCGCAGGGGCAGGCCACCGCTACGGAGTAAGCCCCCGCCTGTTCGTTGGTCACGGCAGCCAGGTCCAGCGCCTGAGCGGTGGCTCCGGCAATGGGGGTGCCCTGGAAGAGCCATTGATAGCTCAGGGGCGAGGGACCGCCGGCGCCCACCTGGAACAGAGCCTCCTGTCCGCAATAGGCGATGAAATCTTGCGGCTGATTCGTAATCGACGGCGTCCCGATCACCGTCAGGACGGCCGTGGCGCTGGTAACCGAGCCATAGATGTTGGTCACCACGACCGCGTAATCGCCCACCTGCGACCCGGTCACACTCGGCAGCGCCAGGATTATCTGTCTCTCTCCGGCGATGGGCAGTCCCTGGAACAGCCATTGGTAGCTCAGTGGCTGAACGCCGTTGGCTATCACCAGCAAATCGGCCGCCTGACCGCAGAGATTGGTGAGACTCAGCGGTTGCACGACAATCCACGGTGGGATCCCGACCGGCTTGAGCACCGCCGGTTTGCTCTTGGTGGTCCCCATGAAGTTGCTGATGACCAGCGTGAAGGTCCCGCCGTCGGTCAGTTGCACACTGGGCAGCACATAGGAATTGGTGGTAGCGCCGGTGATATTCTTCCCGTTCTTCTGCCATTGGAAGGCCTTGGGCGGCGTGCCGACAACCAGCGTTTGGAAGGCGGCGGTGCCGCCGAAGGCCACCGTTTGGCTGACCGGCTGCAGCAGAACCACCGGAGAACCGTCGCCCCGGATTGTCAGGCTGTGGTAATCACCGGCGCCGACAGCGCAATAGCCCGGCTGGCCTGCGCCCACGCCGCACTGGCCCCAGGCGTTGTTACCCCACGCCGCCAGTGTGCCATCGCTTCTCAGCGCCAGGCTGTGAAACGCCCCGCCGGCAATGGCAACCGCATTGGTCAAACTGGGCGGCACGTCGGTCTGCTGGTCGTTGTCCCAGCCCCAGGCCACAACCGTGCCGTCCTCGGCCAGGGCCAGACAATGATAGCCCCCGGCAGCAATGGCCAGGATGTTGCCCGGCAGCGCCGGCACGTTGGTCTGCCCGTAGGTGTTGTCGCCCCAGACCACCACTGCCCCGTCGGATTGCAGTGCCATGCTGAAATAGTTGCCTGCGGCCACCGCCACCACGTTGGAGAGGCCCGCCGGCACATTGGTCTCGTTGTAACTATTGTCGCCCCAGGCCACCACGGTCCCACCACTTTGCACCGCCAGGTTGTGCTCTCCGCCCGCGGCAATCGCAATAACGTTGGTCAAGCCGTCGGGCATGGTTGCCTGCTGGCCCCAGGCCACGACCGTCCCGTCGGCCGTAAGGGCCATGCTTTGATTGGCGCCGGCGGCAATGGCGATGACATTGGCCAAATCGCCCGGCACATCGGTCTGGCCGTAGTTGTCCAAGCCCCAGGCCACGACCGTGCCATTGGTGAGCAGCGCCAAGCTATGGTTGCCCCCGCCAGCCACAGCGCTCGCTCCCGACAGGGCGGCCGCGGGAATCTGGGAAACCTGTCCCGCGTTGTCGTCACCCCAGGCGCCCACGCTGCCGGCGCCGTAACAGAGTGTCGCCGCCTGATGACTCACCAGCAGGGCCAACCCTAATCCGCGCCAAACCCAACTGCCTGCCTGCTTGCAAAAAACGACTGAAACGTTCATTTTCTTAAACAAAATCTGCATACAAACACCGACACGACCTCCGCTGGCGACACTTTGCCGCTCATCCTCCATATTACCCGCGCAGGGCTGCCGGTCATGCCCCGGGGCCTGCCGTGGCCGCTTGCTCTCGCGGATGAGCCAAGTCGCCCGATCTGCCGGGCGACGCGAATACTGCTCCGCTGGGCCTTGGTTGACAAGCAAATTCCATGAAATGAACGACCAACCCGTCCTCCAGTGGAAAGGCAAGTTCCTTCGCGTCATCAAATGCGGCCGGTGGGAATATGCCGACCGCCTCGGCACGACCGGCGCCGTGGCCATTGTGGCCCTGACCGACGATGCCAAACTCGTGCTCACCGAACAGTACCGCATCCCCGTCGGCTGCCGCGTCGTCGAACTCCCGGCCGGCCTGGCCGGCGATGCGCCCGGGCACGCCGCCGAGGCCCTCGCCCAGGCCGCCCGCCGGGAGTTGCTCGAGGAGACCGGCTATGAGGCTCGAGCGATGCTCTGCCTGGCCTCAGGCCCGCCCTCCGCCGGTCTGGCCTCCGAAATCGTCACCTTCTTCCAAGCCAGCGGTCTCCGCCGGGTCGCCGTCGGCGGCGGAGATGCTCATGAGCAGATCCAGGTCCATGAAGTGCCCCTTGCCGGCCTCGACCAATGGCTCAAGCAGAGGATGGCCCAAGGCGTCCTGGTCGATCCCAAGGTCTATGCCGGATTGTATCTCCACCGGCAATCCCATTAACCGACCGCCCGGCAAATTGGCCTTAGCCTGACTTTCGCTGCCGGAGCCTGTTTTCAGCAATTTTGGGGGTGTGGTCTGGGAAAATCCTAGGAAAAGCGTGGTTTTTGGGTCGCCAAAGGCCTCTGTGACAGACCTACCCTCTTTTTGTCGAGTGTGCGGCCTGGTACACTGCGGGGCCAGATGCGCAAGTCGTCGCTGTTCCTCAAGTGCCATGAACGCTTCAAAAATGGCAAGCAACATCGTTATTGGAGCCTGGCCGAGAACCAGCGCTGCGCCGGCGGCCGGGTTGTCCAGCGCCAAGTGCTTTACCTGGGCGAGATCAACGATGCCCAGCGAGCGGCGTGGATCAAACAGATCGAGGTTTTCGACACTCAGGCGCAGACTTATACGACAGCGGCGCTTTTTCCCGAAGACAGGCTGGTACCAGCCGAGGTGGCTCGGGCAATACAGATTCGACTCAGCGAGTTCGAAGTCGAGCGCCCTCGCCAATGGGGGGCGTGTTGGTTGGCGCTGTGGTTATGGGAGTTGCGTACGGAACGACGGCGCTGGGGGATTTGCTGGGGCCGGACTTTTCGCTGGGCGGCAAGGACAATCTGTATCGGTGTTTGGACCAGTTGCTCGAACATAAGCGCGAGCTCTTTTCGCACCTGCGGCAGAGGTGGGCAGATCTGTTTGCGGCCAAGTTCGACGTGTTGCTCTACGATTTAACGAGCACGTATTTCGAGAGCGATCCTCCCTGGGACGAAGAAGACATACGCCGTTTTGGCTACAGCCGGGACAAGCGCTCGGATTGCGTGCAGGTGGTCCTGGCGGTGGTGTTGACGCCGGAGGGCTATCCGGTCGGCTACGAAGTGCTGCCCGGCAACACGGCGGACAACACCACCCTGACTGACATTCGCAAGAAGGTCGAGGAGCAGTATGGACAGGTGGATCGGATCTGGCTCATGGACCGGGGCATTCCCACCGAGGAGAGCTTGGCGGCCATGCGGGTCAGCCAGCCGCCGGTGCGCTATTTGGTGGGTACGCCCAAAGGCCGGCTGACCCGGTTGGAGAAGAAGTTGACCGACTTGCCCTGGACGCAAGCTCGGGACCAGGTGCAGGTCAAGCTCCTGGCTGAAGCGGGGGAAGTCTATGTGTTGGTGCAGAGCCAGGCGCGAGTGAACAAAGAACGGGCGATGCGCCGTCGCCGGCTCAAGCGGCTGTGGGCTCGGCTCAAGGAATTGCGAGCCATGAAGGATTTGAGCCGGGATGACCTGCTTAAAAAGTTGGGAGTGGCTCAGTCGCACGCCGGACGGGTCGCTTCGCTGGTGGAGGTCAAGGAACCCGCCGAGGGCCAACCGGTTAACCCGCAGACCTTCAGCTTTACGCTGCGCAAGAAAAAGCTGCGCGTGCAGCGCCGCCGTGAGGGACGGTATCTGTTACGCTCCAACCTCTCGGCCAACAACGCGGCCAAGTTGTGGGAGATGTATTTGCTGCTGGCCGAGATCGAGGCGGCCTTCAAAAGCCTCAAGAGTGATTTGCGGGTGCGCCCGATTCACCACCAACTGGAGGAGCGCATCCAGGCGCATATCTTCGTGGCGTTTCTGGCCCTGTGCTTGAACGCCACTTGCTGGCTCAACTGAAGCTGCAACTGCCCCCGCAGCCGCCACCGGAGATCACCACTGACCACAAAGTGACTATGGGCTGATTCGAAAGCTGTAGTGCAGACCTTTTGGAACGGTGCCTTGATTTGCAGGCACTTACGCAAATTACCC
>Ga0187853_10004505_pt1 | contig 10127 bp, 9 predicted proteins | sample June2016WEW_6_10_2_FD_132417 | JGI IMG/M metagenome (GOLD analysis project Ga0187853, IMG submission 132417) | Peatland microbial communities from SPRUCE experiment site at the Marcell Experimental Forest, Minnesota, USA - June2016WEW_6_100 | ecosystem: Environmental > Terrestrial > Soil >...
GCCCAGTGCGGGAATACCGCCCGCCGGGATCTGTGCGGGGGGCGCCGGGCAACCGGCGTCCCTACCGCGACAGAATTGGTTATTGGCAAATGAACCCGGGCAGCATCGATCCCGGATGTTAATTACCATTGACCGATTTTCAATTGTCGGCACGTGGCCAATTCGACAAAGGTAACGACAAAGGTCGCGACAAAGGTCCGGAATCGGGGCTTTTGGGGCAGGCGCCACTTTAGTCCTTGGAAGCCGCCGGGATTTGGTTACACTTTGCACAATCATGAAACGCAAAGACCTGGTCTGCCGCTATCGGATTGCGGACGATAAAAAGTTCCGCCTCAAAGACATTGACCCTGCCGACACGTGGAAGCTCAAATCGGGCGACCAAGCCCGGCAATGGCTGGATGAAGGCGTGGCTCGGCTCCGGGAACTCCAGGACCTGCTCTACGCCCAGAACCAGTGGGCGGTACTGCTGATCTTGCAGGCCATGGACGCCGCCGGCAAGGACGGCATCATCAAACACGTCATGTCCGGCGTCAATCCCCAGGGCTGCCAGGTCTATGCCTTCAAGGCCCCTTCGCAACAAGAGTTGAACCATGATTTCCTGTGGCGCACCACCAAGTGCCTGCCCGAGCGCGGGCACATCGGCATCTTCAACCGCTCCTACTACGAAGAGGCGCTCGTCGTGCGGGTCCATCCCGAGTTTCTGGCCCATGAAAAGCTGCCCCCGGCGCTGGTGACCTCCGACCTCTGGAGCGAGCGGTTCCAGGACATCAACGGCTTCGAGCGCCACCTCGCCCGCAGCGGCGTGGTCATCCGCAAGTTCTTCCTCCACGTCTCGAAAAAGGAGCAGCGGCAGCGCCTCCTGGCCCGCCTGGACCAACCCGACAAGAACTGGAAAATCTCCATGCCCGATGTCCAGGAACGCCATTACTGGGGTGATTACATGGACGCTTTCCAAGACATGATCCGTCATACGGCAACGGAAGAAGCTCCCTGGTATGTCGTGCCGGCCGACAACAAGTGGTTCACGCGCCTGGTCATCGCCGAGGTCATCGTCGATGCCCTCGAATCGCTCCACCTCAAATACCCGCAGTTGAACGACGCCCAACGCAAAGACCTGGCCGTCATCCGCAAGACCCTGCTGAGGAACGGCTGAAACAAAAGCCAAGCCCGTCCCGGGGCGGGATGCCATTGACTTGAGGCCGTTGATCGGGCGAAAGTGGCGGCATGAGAATCTCCGACGATGGACAGGTGACGATTCCGCCGGCCATGCGCAAGAAGCACGGGCTGGTTCGGCGCCCAAAGGTTGAGTTTATCGACCGGCCAGATGGGGTGCTCGTGGTAAGGGCATCCAAACTTTCACTCGGGAAACGGGTCTTGTCTGCCTTGCTCCGGGGCGGGAGAATCGAAGGCCGCACGGAAGACTGGCTTCGCCTGACGCGCGGAGAGGCATGATCCTGGTTGATTCCAGCGTCAGGCCGGCAAAGCTTTCGAGAATTACCGGCGCGCTGGCGGCAGGAAGTCACGGCCTCTGCCTGATTTCTTTATAGGTGCGCACGCGTATGTGGCGCACTTGCCGCTGTTGACGCGCGATCCGCGTCGCGTACGGACCTTCTTTCCCTCGGTGCATCTGGTCACACCGTAACCTGCGACAGCCAGCCGCTGCGAAGAACGGCTGCGGACGACTCAGACGAATTTCCGCGCCATACGCGCCATCACCCCGCCGCAAAGCGCAGTCTCAGCCCCAAGGCCGTCAGCACCGCGTTCAGGCCTGCGAGGCTGGGATTGCCCCGGCGGGAAAGCTGGCGGTAGAGGCGCTCGCGATTCAGGCCGGCCAGGCGGGCGGCGCGGGTCATGCCGCCCTGCGCCTCCACCCCGTCGCGCAAGCCCTGCAGGAAGACCTCCGGACCCTCCTCGTAACAGGCAGTCAGGCACTTGGCGGCCTGTTCGGCGCCGGCCAGATGATCCTTCAAAACACTCTCTTCGAAAAACCTGAGCAGCGAACGCCGAGGAGCACGCGCTGAAAGCGCGCGGCGCAACGCTTGCCATTTTCTGTGCGGATGGATAGCCTTGGCCCATCGGTGAAATCGTTGTTCAGAGAATTCTTCCGGCTTTGCTGGCAAGAAAGAAAGTGGTGGCTCATTCCGCTGGTCATGGTCCTGCTGCTGGGGCTGGCCGCCGTCTTCCTCCTGGCCTCCAACTCGGGCATCTCCTGGGCGCTTTACCCGTCCAAGTAGGAACGCAAATGAACGAACCGGAACCGACCACCCCCGGCGCCTCGCAACCGGCCGCTGCGGGGCCTTTGTCGAAGCCTTTGCCGAAGCCTTTGTCGACAGAGGCCGCGAGGACCACTCTCGGCGCCCCGCAACCGGCCGGCGCGGGGGCAACCGAGGCCATCGGCATCGGGCGGCTTCGGGAGCAGATCGACAGCATTGACAAGCAGTTAGTGGCCTTGCTGGCGCAGCGGCGGCGGGTCGTGGAGGAGATCACCCAGGTCAAACAGCAGCACGACTTGCCCACCTTTCACCCGGCGCGGGAAGAGAACTTGATCTCGGCGCGCCGCGCCCAGGCGGTCGAGGCCGGCTTGGACCCGGATTACGTCGAGGACCTGTTTCGGGCGGTGCTCCGCCAGTCTCGAGTCGGGCAACTGCGGACCCTGGGGCGGCGGGCGGCGCGTCCGGGGGCGCGCGTGCTCATCGTGGGCGGGCGCGGCAGCATGGGCCGGTTCCTGGGCGCCTGGTTCACGCAGTCGGACTACGAGGTGCGCGTCCTGGATCGCGACGACTGGCCCCGGGTCCAGTCGCTGACGGCCGGGCTGGATTTGTGCCTCCGGCCGTGCCGATAGCCGTCACCGCCTCCGTGGCCGCTCAGGTCGCGCCCCACCTGCCGGCAAGCTGCATCCTGGCCGACGTCACGAGCCTGAAACGGGGGCCCTTGAAGGCCATGCTCGAGGGCCATGCCGGACCTGTGGTGGGGCTGCACCCCCTCTTCGGACCCGCCACCACGACGATGGACAAACAGATCCTCGTCGTCACTCCGGGCCGCCGGATGGACTCCTGCCAGTGGCTCCTGGACCAACTGGCAACCTGGGGCAACGTGCTGGTCGAAACCTCGGCCGATGAACATGACGAGATCATGGGCATCGTCCAGGCCCTCCGCCACTTCGCCACTTTTGCCTTCGGTCACTTCCTGTGCTCCAGACGCATTCCCATCCTCCGCACGCTCGAACTTTCAAGCCCCATTTACCGCCTCGAATTGGCCATGGTCGGCCGGCTCTTCGCCCAGGACCCGTCCTTGTATGCCGAGATCGTTTTCGCCACGCCCGAGCGCCTGGCGCTGCTCAAAGACTACGTCCAATCCCTCCAGCAGAACCTGGGCCTGGTCGAGCGCGGAGACAAAGCGGAGTTCGCAGCCCGCTTCCGCCGCGTGGCCGAGTGGTTCGGGCCCTTCGGCGAGCAAGCCCTGCGCGAGAGCACCTTCCTGGTCGAGCAATTGGTCCATCGGTTTTAGGGGCGAGTGTCGAGGGTCGAGTGTCGAGGGAACGAAGCGCCGCCCCTCGCCCCTCGACACTCGCCCCTCGACACTCGCCCCGTGGTCCGGATACTCTTGGGCATGGCAGCCAAGCTTACCATTGGTTTTTTGGGCGCGGGCAAAATGGCCACCGCGCTGGCTCGGGGTTTTCTTCGGGCGGGGCTCGTGGCCGCCGAAGCCATTAGCGCCAGCGACCCGAGCGACGAGGCCCGAGCGGCTTTTGCCAAGGAGACGGGGGCGAGGACCTGCGGACGCAATGCGGACGTTGTCGCTGCCGCTTGGGTCCTGGTCCTGGCGGTCAAGCCGGACCAGGTCGGGGGCGTGCTGGCTGAGATTGGCAGCCTGTTGACGGACCAACATCTGGTCCTCTCGATTGCTGCCGGGGTGCCGCTGGCCAGGCTGGAGGCCGGGCTCGGTCCGGGCGCGCGCGTGGTCCGCGTGATGCCGAACACCCCGGCGCTGGTCGGCGCCTCGGCCACGGCCTTTGCCCTGGGCAAGGCGGCTACTGCGCAAGATGGCGTTTTGGCCCAATCGCTCCTGTCCTCGGTTGGCATGGCCTTTTCCGTCAAAGAGCCCCTGCTGGATGCCGTCACCGGCTTGAGCGGCAGCGGGCCGGCTTACGCCTACATGTTCATCGAAGGCTTGAGCGACGGCGGCGTGGCGGCCGGATTGCCGCGCGAGGTGGCGACGAAACTCGCCGCCCAGACAGTGCTGGGGGCGGCCAGGATGATCCTCGAAACCGGCCTGCATCCGGGCGCCCTCAAGGACAGGGTCGCCAGCCCGGGCGGCACGACCATCGAGGGCATCCACGAGCTGGAAAAAGGCGCCCTGCGCGCCACGCTGATGAATGCCGTGCGCGCCGCCGCCGAAAAATCCAGGAAGCTCGGACAGAGCTGAACCGGAATATCGATCATGCCCCTCCCTCCGCCCAGCGAGAGACAGGCGCGCCTCATCTGGCACGCCCTGAGCGGCTTGGCGATTGCGGTGCTCACGGCCCTGGTGGCGGCGCTGGTTTGGGGGCTGGGACGCGTGGTCCAGATGCTCTCGCCGGTGCTCTGGCCGCTGGCGGTGGCCGGGGTGCTGGCTTACCTGCTGGACCCCCTGGTGGATTTCCTTGAGCGCAGAGGCGCCCGACGCGCGCGCGCCATCATCGCTGTCTTTGCCGCGGGGCTTCTCCTCATCGCGGCCCTGTTCGGCAGCGTCGTGCCGCACCTGCTCAATGAGACCAGCCAACTGGCCTTGCACATCCCCGCATACGCCAACCGGCTGACCGAGTCCCTCGGGCGTTGGGTCAGCAATCCGCCGCCCTGGGTGCAACGGCTCCTGGACCGCGAACAGGGGAGCCAAGCCGCCCTGGCCGGCCAAACCAACCAGGTCACTGCAGCCGGCGCCGCCAACGCCATCGGCTCGCCCGAGGGCGCCGCCACCAACGCCCCGCCCGCTCTGTTCGGGCGCGCGATCAGCCGGCGGGACTTGCAGGAAGCCGCCGGTTGGCTCGCCCAAGGCATCGGCAGCCTCGCGCCCTGGCTCTGGGGCCAGAAAGAGCGCGTGGCCTCCTGGTTCGGCGTGCTGGTCGGTTTGGCCCTGATCCCGGTCTATACGTTCTATTTCCTGGTCGAGAAGCAGCGCATTTCGTCCAATTGGACCGATTACCTGCCGGTGACGGATTCGCGCTTCAAGCAGGAGTTGGTCTTCGTGCTCAGTTCGATCAACAACTATCTCATTGCCTTTTTCCGGGGCCAGGTGCTCGTGGCCATTTGTGATGGAGTGCTTTACGGAATCGGTTTCCTGGCCGTCGGCCTGCCGTATGCGGTCCTGATCGGGGCCATGGCGGTCGTGCTGACGATGGTTCCTTTCCTCGGGGCCATAGTCACGTGCTGCACTGCGGTGGTGATTGCCTGCGTGCAATTCGGCGATTGGCTGCACCCGCTGCTGGTCCTGGCGGTGTTTGCCTCGGTGCAATCGCTCGAGGGGTTGGTCATCTCGCCCAGAATCATGGGTGGCCGCGTCGGTTTGCATCCGGTCACGATCATCATCGCCGTGATGGCCGGCACCACCTTGCTCGGCGGCTTGCTCGGCGGCATCCTGGCCATCCCCCTGACCGCCGCCCTGCGCGTGGCCATGTTCCGCTATGTCTGGAACAAATCGCCCGCCGCAGAGGCCGCAAGGCCGTCCAGCCGGTGCGAGACAAGAAAGTAACCACGTTGTGGGGAGACCAGCGGGGCATAGATTCTCCTGCTGCACGATTGTGTCTGTATAGACACAAGCTTGCGGTCCTGTCCCGGAGGGACATCTGAGAATAGCCCAACCACTCATTCAGCCGTCCCTTCGGGACTTAGGCAATGCGGAATTTGCGTCCCAACGTTGAAACGTCGGGCTATTCTCAGGATGTCCCTCCGGGACAAAGACATGCCCGAGCTTTCAGGGATGTCAAGCCCCACTAATGGTTACTACTTTGTCCCATCCCCCGTCCAATCAAGCTTAATTGAACCACTTCAGCGTCGGCGACGCGGCGGTTTGAAAAACTGCCGGGCCCCGGCCTCCAGCAGGTCCAACTCGGTGCCGGTCATAAGAAACTGAAACCCCCGGGCCTGGAACCGGCGGATCTCCGCGGGTGTGCGAGCGGGCCGGCCGATAATCTTGCCATGACGTTTGGCGGCGGCCGCTATCTTGGCGACGGCTGCCTCGAGCCGCCGATGATGCTGCTCGCCCCGCAGGCCCAGCGAGAAGGAGAGATCGCTGGTGCCGATGAAAATGACATCGATTCCGGGAACGGCTGCGATTTCGTCAATGCACGAGAGCCCCTGGACGTCTTCCACCATGGCCACCACCAATACGTTCTCATCGGCAAAATCGTAGTAGTTCTCCGGCTCCGACCAGCGGAGCCGGGCCAGGTCGGCGCCGGAGCCTCGCAATCCCGCCGGCGGGTAGCGGCAGGCGGCCACCGCCCGCCGGGCAAGCTCGGGGCTGGTGGTGAAAGGGAAAATGACCCCGAGCACGCCGGCATCCAGGAGGCGTTTGGCGGTCCAAAGCTCGTTGACGGGCGGACGCGCCAGCGGCACGGCGTGCAAGCCCCGGGTGGCCAGGACTATGTTGCGGACGGTCTCCATGCTCAGCGGCGAGTGCTCCGTCTCGATCCACAGGTAATCGAAACCCAGCGCCGCTACTCGCGCCGCCACTTCGACGTTATTGACGGTGATGAGCGCGCCGATGGCCGTCTGCCCTCTTCGCAGCATCTCTTTGAGGGGGTTTTTCCCGGGCAGGACTCGGGGCGATGATTTGGTTTTCATACGGCTCTTCTTACCATCCGGCGGGGAGGCTGTCTGCTAAAATCCAGTTCCGGGATCTGAACGCATGGGGTGGAGCGTGGAGCGTGAGAGCGTGAGCACGCGGCAAGTGCTACGAAGCCCTTACGCTCCACGCTCCGACGCTCCGACGCTCTCACGCTTCACGCTCCACACACTCGGAGGCCGGGATCAGGAACACGCGGTAACAAACGCTCACCTCCTGTCGCGCGGGCACCCAGCGGTACCCGGGCACGCCGAACAACTCGCGGCGTTGGATCATGGCCCGCCGCGACTCGGGAAATGGAGACACCCCGAATTCCATGGCGCGCGTCAGCGTCACTCCGTTCCACGGCCCGGAAAGGCGGCAATGGTTCTCCTCCCAGATGCCAAGCCAGGGAAAATCCTTTTGCCTCCAGACGTAACCGAAAGCAAAGCGATGCGCCGGACTCCACGCCGTAAACCGGGCCTCCTCCCGCCCCGGATCCATCAGGTGCGCCGTGAACGCCCCCGACACCGGCCGGTTGGTGAACACCCGCAGGTCCTCGAAGCTGCCGTCCACGCACGGAACCATTGGCCAGTCGAATTCTGCTCCCATCCGCGTATGGCCCTTGCCGCCGGTGAAATCGCTCTCAATCACTTTGGAGAGGGTGGCGGTGACTCGAAACTGCGTGCCGCCCTTTTCCAGGAACGGCGGCCCAAGGGTCGCGTGCTCGGTCCAGGCGATGGGACGGTCCCAGGCAGAAAGGTTTTCGACGGTTTCCGTAATCGTGGCCACGCGCGCGGCGGCCGGGAGTTGGATGTGGCGCGTGAACCTGAGCCGGGCTTCCTTGAGCACCACCGCCTGGCTGAGCGTATCCCCTCGCACCGCGATGTCGTGAGCCGATACCGCCGCTTCCCCATGAACGGTCATCCCGGCCGCCGCTTCGGCTTCCGAAGGCCCGCCAAAGGTGTCCAGGCACAGATTGTGGCCCAGAATGCCCGCCAGCAGCTTGCTCTCCGAGTCGCTGCCGTACTGGGGGTGTTTGGCCGGCTCGTAGCGCGAGGGCTCCATCGTCGGCCACGGCGGCGCCCAAAGCGGGTTCAGCCCCGTGGCCTTGTCCCTGACCTCGGCAATATGACCCCCTTCCACCGTCACGATGATTTCCAGGGTTCCGTTACTCAGGACATGCGCCCGCCGGCCGCGGTATTGTATCTCGCTCATAAGTTGACCCGTTCGCCGGCGCTGGCACAGGCGCCCGTGCTTGCCTGCTGTTGCAGGAAATCCTCAACGTCTTTGGCCAAGTCAATCGTCATGGTTCCAAGGTGCGGCAACGTGAACGGCGCGTCAAGCGTTCGAGCCTTGGGCCTGCCGTTCAGCAGGGTTGCATCAAGCTCGTTGTCGAGGGTCGGTATTGTCCCGGAGGGACATTTGGCAATAGCCCAACGTGATAACGCGTGTCATTACCCACATGTTCGGGGGCGATGGTTGGGAGGAACTGATTGATGCACACCGCCTGGGTTTCGTGCTTTCGTGCCACCGCCGGCGTGAGCCAAGGGCCAAAAACCCCGTTAGGGGTGACCTGTTTATAGGACGAGCGCGACCCACTACCATTCCTTTTGTTTTTCAGCGGCGCGGCGGGCGGGCAATTCGAGAGGCAGGCCAGACCCGCGCCGCTGAAAAACAAAAAGAAGGAGGGGGTGGCTGGGTTGGTGCTATAAACAGGCCACCCCTAACGGGGTTTGAACTGGTCCGCAACGGGAGCGCTAATCGAGGTGCGCAGAGAATGTGGGTAAGGGCAAGCGTGATAACGGTGGGTCCAGTCGCGAGAAGGGTACAAGTCCCGAAGATACCGCGGCTTGCGCCGCGAGGCCATTTGCTGTTTCATCGCTGCATGAAACCGGGACGAACCCTTCTGGAGCTTGGGGCGGGGCATTGCTCGGACGCCGCGTTTGAACATTGCCAGAGACTGCTCAAAGAAGTCGCCCGAGACGCCCGATGAAAACTCGCGAACTGGCGCGCAGCCGCATCGGCAGGATCACCCCGCCGGCGTTCGATCACATCAACCGGCAGATTCCGCCGGAGCCCCACACCGCCATGTACGTATGGCACAAGTACTGGTCCCGCAAGACCTGGAACGTCGTGGGCGAGCACATCAAGGCATACACCAAACCGCATCAGGTAGTATTCGATCCGTTTGCCGGAAGCGGCGTGACTGCCGTTGAAGCCGCCCGCCACCGACGGCGGGCCATTGTGTGTGACCTCAACCCCGCCGCCACTCGAATCACCGACCTCACGCTGCGCCCAGTGAATGTGCTGAAGCTGCGCGAGGCCTTCGAGCACGTTCGGGACCTTGTGCAGAAGCGTATCGCCGAACTCTACACCGCCCACTGCCTGCATTGCGGCCAGCCGTTGACAGCGGACTGCTTCGTCCGCGAAGGCGACGTGCTGGTTGAAGTTCGCTGCAAGGCCTGCCCTCACTGCGAACACCGTTGCGAAACCGGCTGCAAGCCACGCAAGGAGGACCTTGACGCCCTCGCCGAGCTGGAGGCGAAGCGCATCGACGAATGGTATCCGCGCAACCGCTTATTCTACCCAGACGGCGAACCGTTCAAGGAGAAGCAGCGTTACGACTCCCTGGATCAGCTCCTCACCAGGCGCAACCTGCGGGCCGCCGCCATGCTTTATGAGGCCATTGAACAGGAGCGCAGCCCGCAAGTGCGGAAGTTTTTGCTCGGCGCATTCACCTCGATGATCCATCTATGCACCCGGATGTGCCCGGCCCTTGAGCCAGGCGAGGGCAACCATCAAACGGCATTCAGCTCGACCTGGACGCAGCAAAGTTACTGGTCAGCGAAGCGGTTCCTGGAAGCAAATGTATGGGAGAAATTCGAGAGCGCCGTTGTTGGCCACCAAGGCCTTATCCATGCCAAGAATGAGTCCAACGAAGCGCTGGGCGATGTCAGGCTGACCGACGATTGGCGCAAAGTGCTCGACGGCGAGGCCGACATCGCAGTGGTCACGGATGACTGTGTGGAGCTGATGAAGAAGATGCCGGAGGGGTGCGTCGATTATGTTTTCACCGATCCGCCTTACGATGCCTCCATCCAGTACGGCGAGCTCTCTTACCTCTGGAACGCCTGGCTGAAGGAGGATTTCCGGTACACCGAGAGGATGGTCGCGCACGAGGTTGTGCGCAACGAGCGTCAGAAGAAGCCCTTCGAAGTGTACCATGCGCTCCTGAACAACAGCTTCCAGGGCTTTTACAGGGTGCTGCGGCCCGAGCATTGCGTCACGCTCACCTTCCATAACCCGACTTTCAAGGTCCGCAACGC
>Ga0187853_10004522_pt1 | contig 10111 bp, 6 predicted proteins | sample June2016WEW_6_10_2_FD_132417 | JGI IMG/M metagenome (GOLD analysis project Ga0187853, IMG submission 132417) | Peatland microbial communities from SPRUCE experiment site at the Marcell Experimental Forest, Minnesota, USA - June2016WEW_6_100 | ecosystem: Environmental > Terrestrial > Soil >...
CGGAGAGTTTATGGGCGATAAGTCTTTTGATTTCTACCGGGCTGTATCAGAGGAACTCGATCCCGAAAAGCTGCAGAGAAAATTCCTGACTGCCCTGCTGGATTTGCAAAACGTGGAGCGAGGCTCCATATGGGTGAGGAGCGAAAGGGGCTACACATGCATCGAAGCGGTCGGAGAGCAAAGTGAGCGCATCAAGTCAATGACCATCGATTTCGGCCGGCCCAGCATTGTCGGCTGGGTTATCGAAAACGGCAAAATGACCGTCGCCGAACCGGGCAAAGACGCGCGTCACTACAGGCAGGCGGAGGAGAAAATTGACGTTAAGAGCAGCCTTATCCTTTGTTTTCCACTATTTCTCAGGACCGGCGAAGTCTACGGGGCGGTCCAGATAATCGACACAAGCGCCGGTGGAAACCGCCTCAACCTTGATAAAAACTATCTCGAACTGCTCCAGCAGCTTATAGACATCGGATCGATAGCGCTAAGCAATTCGCTGGTTTTCTGCGAGCAGGTGAAAGAGAACCTCAAGCTCAGGCAGACGCTTAAGGCCATCCGGGAACAGTATCTTATCATCGGGAAGAGCGCCGCTTTGCTGGGGGCGAGGAATAGGGCCGCAGAGTATGCAAGGACGGATTTTCCCGTGCTGATTACGGGCGAAAGCGGTTCAGGCAAAGAGCTTCTGGCCAGAGAAATTCACCGGTTGAGCGGCAGGAGCGGGGGTGCGTTTCTGGCCCAGAATTGTAGTTGCATTCCGGACACTTTGCTCGAAAGTGAGCTTTTCGGCCATGAAAAAGGGGCCTTTACCGGGGCTTCCAAGACTAAGTTGGGGCTTTTTGAAGCTGCAAATGACGGGACTGTTTTCCTCGACGAGATCGGCGACATGCCCCTGCAACTCCAGGCCAGGATTTTGCGCGTGATCCAGGACGGCGAAATCAAGCCCATTGGCAGTGTTCGCCCCAGGAAGGTGAACGTGCGGATCATTTCCGCCACCAATCGCGACCTGCAAAGTGAAATCGCCAGGGAAAACTTCCGGGAGGACCTGTTTTACCGATTGAACGTCTTGCCGCTGCATGTGCCCTCCTTGCGCGAAAGGATCGAGGACATACCCCTGCTCCTGGACCACTTTGTTAGCAGTGAGGCGCTACGGCTCGGGACCGACCGCAAGACTTTTTCAAAAGACGCCCTCGATTTTCTCCTCGAGTACGAGTGGCCCGGAAACATTCGCGAGCTCGAGAATTTTGTCAGGCACATCATCGTTATTACCCCTGGAGACCTTATAACGCGCAAAGATCTTTCAAACCACTTTTTCTCTATAACCTCTAAAGCGCGCAGCCAGTTTGAACAGCGGCCGGAACAAAAGAAAAGGGCGGATGAAGAGAACGGAGCGGCGCAAGGCAGTTTTTTTGACGGGTACTCCTGGGAGGAGCTGGAGCGCGAGTATGTTCTTCATCTTCTCGAAAAGAACAGATGGCACATAACCCGGGCCGCAAAGGAAGCGGGGGTGAATCGTTCGACCTTCGACTCGAGGATGAAAAAACTCAATATCCGAAAATAAAAGACTGAAAGCTATACTAATCCCGAAATGAAACCAAAAACGATAAATGAAAAAATCACTATCGCCAAAGGCCTGCACGGCAGGTGGGGCGAGGCGCTCAGGGCCGATCCGGGTATATCCGCACAACTCAGGGAGCTTTCGGTCAGAGTGGAAGCTTCGAGCAGTTTGTGCCTCCTGTCGGGAGTTGCCATGGCGTGCGGGGTGTGTGACCGGGAGGAGGGCGGAAGCTGTTGCGGGGCTGGAATCGAGGACCGCTACACCCCTGAACTCCTGCTGATAAACCTCATGCTTGGAGTCACCCTGCCTGAATCGCGGAATTCGACAAATAGTTGCCATTTCTGGGGGGAGAGTGGCTGTGTTCTGCCGGCCCGGGAAATTCTCTGCGTGAATTACCTATGCTTGAGGCTGCAAAAAACCATTGCGCGGGAAAAGTTGTTTCAGCTCCAGGAAGCCAACGGATTGGAAATGGAAATCCTTTTCATACTGCACGACAGGATCAGGAACTTTATCAGGACCAGCCGCAGCTAGCCCACGCGTCTGCCTTTGAACAGAGGACTGAGGGCCTCCGGCCCGGCGCTGGGCAATCTTGGAGTGGTGTTTCGCCGGGTTGTACGCGCGGCCTCCGGCCTGGCGCTGGGCAATCTTGGAGTGGTGTTTCGCCGGGTTGTACGCGCCACGGAGGACTGAGGACTGAGGGGGGACGGAGAACGGAGGGCGGAGCCAAAAAGGTCACGAAGAGCACGAAGCACGAAAAACACGAAGGACTCTTCTGCGTGAAACAGCACGGATTCAGGATTTGAGCGCCTAAAGGTGAAAATCCGATACTCATATTCATTTGTCAAAGAGTTTCATTGGCTTACTGTAATTCCTGTAAATACAGGGCAAATACAGGGGCCGATCGCATAACAGACTGATTTAATTGACAGTTTTGGATTAGATTCTCTGCGATAACAGGTAATAACAGGTAATAACAGGAGCGTGAAGCGTGAAGCGGGAAGCAGGGAGCAGGAAGCAGGGAGCGGGGAGCGAGGAACAGTGAATGGTGGATAGTGAGTAGTGAATAGTGAGAAACCAATTTCAACTCCCCGATTCCTTCGACATCTGCAATTTGGTTCGCAGTATTGTACCGCACAGTGATTTTGCTTTGCCAAACGACAACGAGAAGCGGCATCCAGAAGCGGCAATACAAACGGCAACGAGAAGCGGCAAAATGCGGGTAAGGGTGAGGGGTGCAAGGGGTGAGGACTGAGGACTGAGGACTGAGGACTGAGTTGGCAAACCTGAGAACCATCTAGAACTAAGGGCGGGGACCGGAGTTGCGGGTTGCAGGTTGAAGGCCGCGGGTTGTTGGGATAACTAAAAACTTAAGACTAAAAACTCTTTGCGGCTGAACTGTGAACGGTGAGAAACAAAATACAAATCTCCTAAGCAATCAGGATCGCCCTTTTATTGAGCAGAGACGCTTTAGCGTGGTCCGACCCCCGAACGTATCGATGTGGGCCTATGGCCTTCCATCTGGGAGGGATTTGTGCGATGCTGTGCACAATATAGGGTGAACTCTAAACCAGGCCGCCAATTTACAAGAGACCGGCAGCAATATCGAAGAAAGAGTCGAGGGCTGGAAAAGCAACGCCGGGGGCGAAAGCCTAAATTCAAAACAGCATCGCCCCTTCCGCTTCAGCCGGAAACCCGCAAAGACTTGCAGGGCAACACATATCTGTTAAGTTAACGGCATTAGGCCCAACCCCACTTGCCAGGGACGCCAATTCCCAAGAGACAGGCAGAAATATCGTAGAAAAAACCGAGGCTTTAAGAACAAGCGCTGTCCGGGACGCAAGCCCAAGAGCAGAGCAGCAACACAGCTACGGCCCCAACCCGAAACCCGTGACCGGTTAACCAACCCCCTTTATCGCAGCATCGGCCGGTCAGGGTTGCCGGGCTTCCACACCACCGCGAGCGCTTTGGCGGGCACCCCGCCCAGGCAGCGGAAACCATGGTCGACATCCGATTCAAAGTAGATGCTGTCGCCCGGATTTAGTATTTCGACCCGGTCTGCAGAGCGAAATTCAAGTGTCCCTTCCAGCAGGTAGAGAAACTCCTCGCCTTCATGACATGCGAAGACCATCTCGTTGGTTTCCCTGACAGGGAATTCCACCATAAAGGGTTCCATATGTTTTTGGACTTTTCGGATTTCCAACGATTCGTAGATGTACTCGACTTCCCCTTCTGTGTGATGGGGACGCCGCATGATGCGCACCCGTTCGCCGCGGCGTGTCACGGCGATCTTGTCGCTGCCGGTTTTGTCCTGGAAAAACCAGGCCACGCTGACGTTCAGTACGCCCGCGAGCTTGATGAGAGTGGCTATGGGCGGTATAAACTCATGGGCTTCGATCTTGGCCAGCATCTGTCTTTCGATGCCCGTCTTCATGGCAAGGTCATCGAGTGTGTAGCGGTTTTGCTCCCGAAGCTCCCGCACCTGGGTGCCGATCATGAACGCTGCAACAGCGTTCGCCTGTTCCTCGTTTTCCCGCAGTTCCTTCACAGTTTATCCCTTTCTATCAGTCTGTCTAAGTTTCCTCTCGCTTTTTTACTTTCGCCTTTTTACTTTTGCCTTGTATGGCTTGCTCACGGATTTTGTGTTTTTACCAAATGCGAAGTTTAATCAGGAAATCCCGGCCTGAGCAATCCGTCAACTTGACCCGCAACTGGAGCCGAACCGCATTTCCGGGTCCCATTCCAACTGTGAAAAAGCTCCTGGAATGCCGAATGTCTGTAAATAATACGATATTCCAACCAAAACCGGCAAGAAAAATGGAGATCAGGCCAATTTGGGCGATTTGAGGACGTACCGTCGTCCCCGCACAGCTCTTAAGGTTGAAAAAGCCCAGGGAGAAATTACGTCGATTGCGGGTTCCATCTAAGACTTCGGATTTTCGGGCATTGATGCTTTCGGCTACGCTGTCGGCCGGGATAAATCTTACTTGCCGGGAGCCTCCCGGTTTCGGCGCACGAGCGCCCTGTTTACGACCCAGTCGGACAGACGGTTCAGCACCACGGCCACAAAGTAGGTGAGGGGCAGCAGAATCGCCCCCAGGAAAAGAAAATTGGAAACTGTGTGAGTCACTTTGGACTGCATCAGGCCAAGGTAGCTGGCCAAGGGGACGTGAACAATATAGATCATGTATGTCTGCGTGGAGCAGTGTTTAATGAAAGTGGATCGGCCGGCCATTGCGGCAGGTTTCCAGAGGAAAAGCAAGAGGAACAGGAGCACGCTCAGCGCGACATGGTAGATGTGGTCGCAGAGCAAATCCATGGAAGAAGCAAACGGGGTCCCAGCGACGAGAAACAGGGCCAACGCCCCAATATAGAAAGAAAATGGTCTGTCAAAAATTTTCCGGCGCCACGATTCGACGGAAGGGTCCCACAGCGAGGCCAGCCACATTCCCACTGCAAATTCGGGCAGGCGGCCCGGCAGGTTGAAATGCATAAGATTGGCCCAAATGTTGGAATAGGACTGCTGGGATTGCGGACAAAACCATGCGACAATGCCCCAGGGCCCCCAGCACAGGGCGATTATCGTCAGGGCGGCCCTGGCCGGCCTCATCCAAAGAAAGAACCTGAGGATGAGCGGAAACAGCAGATAGAACTGAACCAGCAGGCCCATGTACCAGAAATGGGCGAAGTTCGAAAACATGTTCGAATAGTCGAGCGAGTTCACGAACAGGAGGTGTTCCATCAGCATGTTAAAGGCTGGGAGAAGGGGAACTCCGAAGTGAACCATGTTCACCAGCGTGAACAGGACAAGTGCAAGATAGTAGGGAGGGACGATACGGAGGAAACGTTTTTGCAGGAATACGCGATAGCCCTCGAAGGGGCGATGGTCCGGTCCCAGGTGGGGACGCGCAAGCAGAAACCCCGACATGATGTTGAAAAGGACGATGCTGCCCGTCGCGGCGAGGAATACCGGGTCCAGCAAGCGCTGCAAAGTGTCTTGCGGAGTAGCGATGACCGTCTTCCAGAGGTGATGGGAAAATATCCCGAGCATGGCAAAAACCCGGATGGAGTCGAGCTGCGGGATGGCTACCCGTGCGGACGGTGAGTGCAACCCGCTATGGGGCGCGTCGTTTTTCAGCATGTTTTCCTCTCCAAACACTTCCGTGCCAAGCTCTTTTATCGGACCATTACTGCTATAATCTTTGGATGAGGTATAAGAAAGACGGAACAGGGATTCTGGTTTTTAACTTAAAGAATTCCCTTTTAATGCTTCTTTTCCATCCTATGTTTTTCACATTTATTAAAGGGGAAAAATAAATCGTGCCCTTATAGAAAGGATGATCAAAAGTACTTTCAATTAATCTTAAAAACGACTCGATATGGCCATCCGGAAGGTCAGCTCCGAAGACAAAGTTTGATGTGATCTCAATCTGCTCATATCGTCTGTTGATATCCATTATCTTTGCAAAGGCGATTTTAACCGCATCTTCTGTGGTGCCTTTTCCCAGTTTATCGAGGGTCTCCTGATTTGATGATTCAAGCCCTACATTGATATATGTCTTGAATGGGAGTCTATCTAGTCGTTCAAATACCGAATATTCTGCTTTTATTATGGAATCCACGCTGGCAAAGATAAAGAGACTAGGTCCTTGAATAATAGCACTGTTTAAATCAAAGGCCTCAAAGGCATATCGTGCAGCAAATTCCACGAGATCGGCGGAAGAATTGATGGCGTCATGTTGGCCCAAGAATACAGAGTTGTAGTTTGATATATCATTACCGTAAAAAGCTTTTAAATATCTAACCTGTGTCTTTATATTGTCCCTTGAACGTTCTTTGAAATTAAGACGTGATTTCACCCTGCAAAAACCGCATCTGTACAGACACCCGTCTGCTATAATTATGGGGATTACATCATAATCCACATGCCTGGTATCAGGGGGAAGGACTGTTATATTGTCTCCTATTATTTCATGTATTTTGCCTGACCTCTTACGGAGTTCATCTGGTGAGTTTGATATTATAAGATCAAGAAATTCCCTGATTCTTTTGGGAAGGGAACCCGAATTTAAATCCGTCAAACTTTTATGCAATCGGCCCCAGGCTTTAATCGCGGCTATTACAGCGTTGTCATTGAAGGGATCGCTTGAATTGATATTGTTGCTAGGGTATGACAGACGCGGGACATAATATTCGCCGAAACAATCATAAGGGCCGTCGTAACCACCTGCTGAATAATATACCCAGTCATCGGTTACGGTTCTCTTGAGCCATTCGGAACGGTCCGGCCAGCCTTTGCCCCTGCCATTGATGAATTTCAATTCCCCATTCAGGTTAAACTGAAAGACATATTCAGGTGTCTTTATCTCCGCAAAACGGCCGTATCGTAAGGGATAGCTGACCTTTGAGTAGGCACGAGCCCCTTCTTTATCAATGGTTATGTGAAGGTTGTCTATATCAGATGTTATCACAAAGGCATCTATCGTCTGTGAAGTTAATGTTCAAGAGAGAGCTGTCTTGAGTTTGCTAAACAGGCCGCAACATCAATCATTAGTCAAAATAGCGCTGTGTCTCATTCCAAAGTAAATTCCGAGGCCTATAACCATCCATATTACCAGTCGAAGCAGGGTTACCATTGGGAGAAAGACCATTTGGATCAAAGATACTGAAGCGCCAAGAATCGGTACAATGGGACCTCCCGGGACTTTGAAGGGCCTTGGGAGGTCCGGATCGGTGCGGCGCAGCACAAGAACTCCCAGGCAAACGACAACAAACGCGAAAAGAGTCCCGACCGAAACCATCTCGCAGAGGACGGATATCGGAAAAGCTGCCGCAAGGATCGCTGCCAAAAGACCTGTCAGAATGGTTGTGACATGAGGGGTCCTATACTTAGGATGCACTCTGGCCAGTTGTGCCGGCAGAAGCCCGTCTGCCGCCATTGTGTATAGAATTCGCGATTGTCCGAAGAGCACGACAAGAATCACTGAGCTAAGGCCGGCGATGGCGCCTATATTTATCAGGGGCCTCAGCCACATGAGACCGGGACCTGCGGCACTGACCCCAAACGCAATGGGATCCGGAACAAGCAACAAATCATATTTCACCATCCCCGTTAGCACGAGTGCTACAAGGACGTAAAGCAGGGTGCAAAAAATAAGGGAGCCGAGCACACCTGTCGACATGTCCTTTTGGGGATTTCGGCATTCCTGTGCTGCAGTGGTTACTGCGTCAAAGCCGAGGTAAGCAAAGAACACTACTGCTGCTCCCCGAAAAATCCCGCTAAACCCATACTGACCGAAGATCCCCGTATTTCTTGGAATAAATGGTGTCCAGTTGTCACGTCTTATATAGAACACCCCAAAGCAGATGAAGAGCGTGATCACAGTGACCTTCACCAGGACGATTGCATTATTGAAACGTGCCGATTCCCTGACACCGAGCACCAGGAGGACCGTGAGCACCAAAACGATGAGCACGGCCGGGAGGTTCAAGATTGCACCCGTCAATTGCCAACCTTCGACCGTCGTGTGTCTCAGTGGCGCTCCTGCCAGAGTTGATGGAACCACTATTCCCATGTCGCCAAGGAAGCATACTACATACCCGGACCAGCCTCCTGCGACGGTCGAGGCTGCAAATAGATATTCGAGGACCAAGTCCCATCCAATGATCCAGGCAATCAGCTCTCCAAAGGCCGCATAGGCATAAGTGTAAGCGCTGCCTGAGACAGGGATGAGGGATGCAAGTTCCGCGTAGCAAAGACCGGCAAACCCGCAGGCGATTCCGGATATGAAGAAAGAGATGGAAATAGCAGGACCTGCGTACTGTGCCGCAGCCTGCCCGGTAATAACGAAAATTCCGGCCCCGACGATGCCCCCGATGCCCAGGGTGACCAGATTCCACGGACCGAGCATCCTGCTCAAATGGGTCTGTTCACCAGAGCTATCCTGCAGAAGGTCCTCAACAGGCTTTTTGTAAAATAGCGATCTGCCCCGGATGACTTCTCCTATCCTGTACCTGTATCCCCACATGCATGCTTCCTGTTGGGTGTCTTTTCATACCCTCTTATGCAGGTCGGCATAAGAACCCCTGCGATGAACTCGAAGTCCATCAATGGGGCCGCAAACGCCAGCCAGTTCAGAATGCCGGCAGGATACGATTATATTGAAATGGCGTCAATCAGGGGATGGCTGATACGATAAAACACACCGGAATTAGACTGCAACGGTTTCTAAGGGACCTTGTCACTGAACGTTGTCAATTTGTAATTGTTGGCCCTGCTTATCACCCTTGTTTTACCGGAGTCGTAATGTGAGATTGGTTGTTCCCGCCGATCCTCTCAACCCTTTAACCATAACGTCCCAACGGGGCTGGGCCCGGCCCGATGACTCCTTTCAAGAAATGTTTTTCTTTTTCACAATGCATGATATAGAACTGCGATTTCAAATCATTCTCAATGATTTTCGTAGACAAACGTCTCGCTCGATAAAAAGCAACAGCAGCTTCGAAACAGGTTTGCCATGGGGAGAGCCGGCGCCCGTAATGATCGATGGCTCTCTTTGTTCAAACAGGGGAATCTCATGGTGTGGGATCGAACAAACCGTCCGCTATGGTTGCGCTGTGCAGTGGGTGTTCTTGTCGTTATCATCGCCGCTGCTATTCGGTTGCTGTTCCTCGAGATTCTAGAGCTCCGCGCCACCTTCGTGGTCTTTTTTCCCGCCGTGGCGGTTGCAGCGCTATATGGGGGACTTGGCGCCGGGCTGCTTGCCACAGTCGTCTCAACCGCGCTTGTCCACTATTTTTGGATGGCGCCGGTTGGCCAGTTCGGCATTAAGGGTCCCGCCGACCTGATGAGCATGGTCGTTTTTCTCGCCGGTGGCGCACTGGTCTCGTATCTGGCCGAAGCGACATATAGCGCCCAGGCGCGGGCATACAAAGCAGAGGAACAGTCAAGGCTTGCCGCCGAGCGTGAAAAGGCGGCTGTCGAGCTCCAGCAAAGTGAGAGCAAGTACCGCGAACTCGTCCAAAACGCAAACAGCGCCATCATCCGTTGGAAGCGCGACGGGACCCTGACCTTTTTTAACGAATACGCCCAGAAGTTCTTCGGCTACAGTGCGGAAGAGGTTATCGGCAAGAGCGTAAATATTCTCGTCCCTGAACAGTCCGCTGAGGGCAGCCTGACCGGGCTCGTCCAGGATATTGTCAACCACCCGGAGAGGTACGCAAGCAATATAAGTGAGAACACTCTTCGGGATGGCGGCAGGGTCTGGATGGCCTGGACCAACAAGCCGGTATTGGACGAGGAAGGACAAGTGCTGGAGATACTTGCCGTCGGAAGCGATATCACCGAGCGCAAGCGGGCGGAGGAAGCACTGAGCCTGCGAGAGTCTTACCTGAGCGCCATTTTAGAAAATCAGCCCGGCCTTGTCTGGCTCAAAGATAGAGAGGGCCGCTTTCTAGCCGTAAACCGGGCATTTGCTCAGTCTTGCAGCATGGAGAGGCCGGAAGAGGTTTTGGGAAAAACCGATCTGGACATCTGGCCAGGAGAACTCGCGGAAAAATACA
>Ga0187853_10004545_pt1 | contig 10080 bp, 10 predicted proteins | sample June2016WEW_6_10_2_FD_132417 | JGI IMG/M metagenome (GOLD analysis project Ga0187853, IMG submission 132417) | Peatland microbial communities from SPRUCE experiment site at the Marcell Experimental Forest, Minnesota, USA - June2016WEW_6_100 | ecosystem: Environmental > Terrestrial > Soil >...
CATCCCACCTCAGCTCCTTCTACCAGAGCCGAAGGCTGAACCGAAAATGAGGAGATACGCCGTTGGGCCAGAATTCCGGATCCTCGATCACATCAACACCAAGCTCCGCACAGTGGGGCACAATAATATTACCCGCTGCCCATCCTGCGCCGAAGAGGGGCACGACCGCAGCGGAGACAACCTCTCGATCTCGATTGAGGACCCTCGCAAGTACATCTGCTGGGCCGGCTGCACGAGAGACATGATTCGGGAGGCGCTGGGCTGCCCGCGGCCAGTCCAACATTTGTGACTTGAGCGAACAAATGGCCACGAATGGGATCATATCCTGGCAGGGAGTACAGAATCTCGGCTATCGTTTGACGGTAGCCTCGGTTCTACTTGAGCGTGATTAAATCCTGCGGCGTTACTCGGGATCCATCCTGCGTGGCGGTCAATTTCGCACCTCGGCGTAGGCGGGAGTTAGCCGCCCGAAGGGCGGAAGGTTTCGCTCAGTCACAAAAACGAGTTATAATCAGCCATTCCAACGGCAGATCGGGGGAGGCCTCATGAGAACCCTTGCCCTTCTTTTGTGCCTAGCGCTGTTGCTTATCGCCATTCCTTCCCTTCTTTTCCATAATCTATTCCGCCTGTCCTTCGGCTGGTCCGATGCACTGCTTTACCTCGTCGTTGCCGCAGCTATCTACGGGCTGATAGCTGCCGTGGCCTCCTCGCTAAATAAGCGATTTAAGGCTGCCGTCGACGAGTTTATGGGCGGGAACGCGCCCGACTTGGTGCCCCGGCGGGGCCTCCTACGAACCTTTGGGCTGCTGCTTCTTATACTCCTGCCTTATCTAGTCTTCTTGCTCCTCTTTTCCGTCTTCATCGCAGGCGTTTTCGGCTTATATGGCTTCTGGGCAGTGAGTTTCCTGCCCCGCGTTCCAATAGCCATTTTGATAGGTCTGGCCGTTGTGGTTCTCGGCACGGCTGCTGCGTTCTTCATTGGCATGTTCCGCCTGTTCTTCCCGCCGCGACCGCAGACGTTTGGTGTGGAGGTTGCTATGCAGGAGCAGCCTGAAGCATGGGATCTCGCGCGCAAGGTCGCGGCCGATGTAGGGACCAAGCCCGTAGACCGGATTGTCGTCACACCCGATCCCGGCGTGTCGGTGCATCTCAATGGCTCACTGTTAGCCACGCTTTTTGGTGGCGGCCACCGCGTGCTCCAAATCGGCGTACCGTCCATCCATACCCTGAGCGTCAACGAGCTTCGCGCCATCTTAGCACACGAGTACGGCCACTTCAGCAATAGGGACACGCAGTGGTCAACTTTCACTTACGCAATGGGCAATGGGCTGATTGCCGCGTTCCGGGCTACGCCAGGCCCAATCAAGCACGAGGGAGACGGAGGGGGCTGGATCGCACTCGTAATGGCGTTGAATCCCGCCTACTGGACGCTGCTTCTATTTCTCAGGCTTTTCTTTAATGCTACGAGTGCCTTTTCACGAATTCGAGAGGTCATGGCTGACGTCCGAGCGATGAAGTTGTATGGCGGCGAGTCCTTTCGAAATGGCCTCGAGAAAGTGGTGTTCAACGATGCGCTCTTCGCAACGATCGTTCAGGGCGAAGTCGTACCTGCCCTTGCTAAGCAAAACAAAACAGTCGCAGATTTTTCAGCAATGATGACGTTTGTTAAGAGCGATCTTAGCCACAAACAACAAGAACAAATCAAGGCCTCCATAGCGGCCGAAGAGCCGTCGGCGTACGATTCGCATCCCCCGGTCACTACGCGCCTAAAGTACTCGGAGCGCTTTTCTATGGGTAAGACGGAGCGGGATGAGCGCGATGCAGCCGCGCTATTTAGCGAATGGCATGGATTGAACGAGAAACTCGCGGACCTTTATAACGCCCGTTTCCTCAGTTACCTGCGGGCTGTCGCCGCTCAGGCGGTAGAACATGACCGCCCAGTAAAGGGCGTCATCTACACTGAATCGGAAATCCAAGAATTCAAGCGGCGCGGCCTGATGTGAGTCAGACAGCAGGGAGCAATTCAATCCTGGTGGTGCGGCTCCCCCAGAAACCAGCAGCAGTGACCAAATGAAAAGGAAGGAACTACGCCGCGTTCTTCTCAGCTGGCAAAACAACTCGGCGCGGCGGTTTCCACTTAGCCGTGTAATGCCCTAACCGTAAACTGAGACGCCGCGTCGCAAGGTTACGCTCACGCTCTGTCAATACCACTAGCGAGTAGTCGCCTTTGGTTTACCAATCGCAGTAACTGCAAACCACTGCGGAACGCCGCACTACGCTGACTCTCTAAAGAGAACGCGGCGCAGAATCCCGGTCTCACGGGAGACTCGCGCTACTTCTTTCAATCAAGCGGCCACATTATGGCTCAAGTCACACAACAACCCGAATATGCGGAAAGGAGGCACGCTGTGTCGAAATACGGTTTGACTCAGACGGTCCTGCGCGAGGAGAAATACCTCGTGGAGGCTCTGAGGGAGATGGGCTACGAGGTTGAGGTCCACCCGGAGGGCACACAACTGAACTCCTACTACTCGGAGCAGGAGGCAAAGGTCGCGAACATTGTCATCCGGCGCCAGCACCTGCGCGGGGCCTATGGTGATATCGGATTCGCACGTCAGCCGGATGGCCGGCTCACTCTGATCAAGGACGAACTCGATGAGCACCGTGGCTACGGGGCCAAGTGGCTGGGGCGGGCTCAGCAGGGCTACAAAGAGAAGCAGACCTTGGCCATGGCTCGTGCCAGGGGCTACATCCTGAAAGGACGGGAAGTGATCGAGACCTCGCAAGGGAAGCAGGTGAGGCTGCAATTTGCTGTGCGGAGGTAGGTCATTATGCAGGAAAAGACCATCACGATCATCATTGACGAGCAGGGGAAGTCCACACTCGATCTAGAGGGCTTTGCAGGCCAAGGTTGCGAGAAGGTCTTTGACGACTTCCGTGGCGGAGACAGTGTGAAAGTGGAGCGGAAGAAGCCTGCCTATTACACCGGCCGCGTGATCGAGCAAGAGAAGAGCCAGCGCTGAAGGAGGCCTGTCATGCTGCTTCATGCGTTGATTCCCGCCAGCCGTGCTAATGGACCAGGCCTACGTGCCGTGGTGTTATTCCAGGGATGCACACTTGGCTGTCCTGGGTGCTGGAACCCCGAGACACATCCCTTTCGCGGCACAGAAGTCACGGTTGAAGCCGTAGTTCAGGAAGTGCTGCGGGCACAGCCGCAGCATGCGTTAGAAGGTGTCACCTTCTCAGGTGGCGCGCCCATGCAGCAAGCGCACAGTCTGCTGCGATTGATCCAAGGCTTGCGCTGGCAAGCTCCAGAGCTAAGCTTCGGCATGTTCAGCGGCTATGCGGAACACGAACTCGCCCAAGGTCGATACTGGACCTGGGGAGATGGTTCGTCCGAACAACACAGGCGTCGTCTCTGGCAAGAAATCGGTGGGTTTCTCGACTTCGCCATCCTTGGGCGTTTCAGTCAGGCTCAGCCAGGCAGTTTGCCGCTGCGCACAAGTCACAATCAAGTCCTGCGGCTGTTCAGCAACCGCTATGCTCCTGCCGATTTTAGCGAGCAGTTGACTGAGGTCAGCATCAAGGAAGGCGGTCGAGCAGAAGTCACGGGATTCCCCACCCTTGGCTTGCCCTGCTAGGAACCACCTTCGGTTTTCCTCATAGCTTTTCCCCTTAAAAGTCCTTTCCCGAAAGGAGCACGCACATGATTCGGTCTATGGAGGAGTTTACGTCGGCGTTCCGTGCCGCGCGGTGTGTATCAACTCCGCTTGTCGCAGTACGCACTGCCGACCCAGCAAGCACAACGCATTTCATCATCGAGACTCTCAAGCAAGGCCGCGAGCTTCCTCCACTGCTCGGGTGGGATGTGGTCCGCGGCCTCTATGCGATCGGCAGAGACAGCGGCGAGGAACTGGCGCGCGTGCTGGGTGAACGTCAGGCTGCGACGATAGGGCCGGTCGATGCCCTGCTTTTGGCCCAGCAGCTTGGCGAGGACGGCCTCCTGCTTTACTCGAACGCGCACCGCTTCTGGCATGACCCCGGAGTGATGCAAGGGATCTGGGACCTGCGAGATTCGTTCGAGGCGACGGGCCGGATGCTGGTATTACTGGCAGCGCCCGGCGCGACGTTGCCGCAGGAATTGGGCCAGGACGTTCTTGTCCTTGATGAACCTCTGCCCTCAACTTCTCACCTGGAGCAGATTGTTCGGGAGACCTTCAATGCGGCCAAGCTGGATGAGCCTGAGCGCTCGGTGATCTATAAGGCGGTAGACGCCCTGATTGGCCTGGCCGCATTCCCGGCCGAACAGGCACTGGCGATCTCATTGGTTAAGCGCCAACTCGACACGGAAGACCTCTGGGAGCGCAAGCGCCAGATCATTGAGCAGACACCGGGCCTGTCGGTGTGGCGAGGTGGTGAGACTTTTGAGGATATTGGCGGGGTCGAGAACGTCAAGAGCTTCCTCCGGGCAGTGCTTCGAGGTGTCGATCCTCCCCGCGTTGTCGTGTTCATTGATGAGATTGAGAAGGCGTTTGCGGGAACTGGCACCGACCTCTCTGGTGTAAAGACGGAGATGACCGGGACCATCCTCACTTACATGCAAGACCGCGAGGCGGATGGGGCCGTGTTTATAGGTCCACCCGGCGCCGCCAAAAGTGCAGCAGCAAAGGCTACGGGCGGCACGGCGGGAATCCCCACGATTGCTTTCGACCTGCCGGCCATGGAGAGTTCTCTGGTGGGTGCTTCGACCGAACGGCTGCGCACGGCGCTCCAGATCATCGACGCGGTCTCGCAAGGGAGGATGCTGTTCATTGCGACCTGTAACTCGATTGCCAGTCTACCGCCAGAGCTGCGCAGGCGCTTCACGCTGGGGACGTTCTTCTTTGACCTGCCCTCGGACGAGGAGCGCGAGACGATCTGGGAAATCTATCTCAAGAAGTACAACGTGTCCGGCCAGCTGCCGAACGATGAAGGCTGGACAGGTGCGGAAATCAAAGAGTGTTGCCGGAAAGCGCATCGGTCGGGGATCACTCTCAGTCGGGCCGCGCGCTACATCGTGCCGGTTTCACGTTCCGCGGCTGAGCAGATCAAGGCACTGCGCCAGATGGCGTCCGGAAAGTTTATCAGCGCCTTGACGCCGGGCGTTTACCAATACCAGGAGAACCCGCCCGCACCCCGGCGACGCGTCATGCGGGATCTGGATGGGCCGCTCACCGTCATGCCACCCTCGAAATCCGAGGCCTGAATACCCATTGCCAGACTATGCCGGGGTCGCAACTGGCTCTTCCACATTAATGCGGATCCTCAGAACACACGTCCAAGTTTGTGCTTTACATCCGGCCAGAATTCGGCCGCCACGTTGAAGAGCGCTGTATCGCCGAGGTCTATCCCCATGCGGTTTAAGCTTGGGCCAAAACCGCGTTCTTTTCTGGGGTAATAGAGATTCGACGCGGCGGCCGCAAGGACAGACCCGGAAAGCGAAGAGACGAAAAAGACCGTGCGACCTGAGTCGGCGTGCGTGAGAAAGACGTGGGTCACCGCATACAACATCCGCCTGCCAAAAGAGCCCTTCTCGCGGCAGAAGTAACGCGGATCCTGGTGCATGATCACGGGAAAGAGATAGTCGCCGAAGAAACTGGAAATGTTGGCACCCAGTTCCATGGATCCGAAACACTTTCCGTAGCTGCCCCAACGTTTCCCGTAGCCACAGAAGCCATCTCTCGAGGAATGTTCCAGCGTCGCCGCCTCAAACGCATACAGACCGAGACCCCGCAGATCGTAGGTCCCCTGACGCCATTCATCGAATTTCTCCCGCCGAGTTAGCGGCTTGAATTGCTTCTGGTAAGTGACATGGAAGGCGGGCACTACCAAGAAAATGTGTTTCGGTGAGCCCTGCTCGACAGAGGATTGCGTGGGTTGGGGCGCTGGCGGGCTTTGTTGATTCTGGGCCCATAGATTGATCCCCGCGAACCCGAGGCTGCGAAGCGTTCCATCGTTCTCAGTCGAGACGGACGAATCCCCGGTTCGATCCGCGCGCAAATCCGAGCCACAACAGTTGGTGCTGTCTTCTTGACGAGACGAGAAGGGAGAAGACCACAAGCGGCCAGAGGCCAACCCGCCCTGCTTGCTGTAAGAATCCCAATAATGGAAATGGGTGAAGGATCTGTATTGGAAGCCTCCGTTGCGCGGGTGGGGAACGGATCGAGACGCGTCACGAAGGAGCAATCCTAAGTTACAAGCCGTGTCGCCCAGCACACCTGAGCAGGCGATTGGCGTCGCCGGCTGCTGAGAGTAGAGCGTAGCAGTCAACGCCCCGCCGATCGCGACGAGTTGGATGATGTGCCGGCCAATAATACGCATGCCCTTCCCGCAGGTTCTCAAGAATGCTCCCAAAGATGACGCCTCCGGAACCCGTTTTCTAAGTAATCGAGAATTTCCTTTTTAGCTCCCAAAAACCGCACTATACATCCCTCGGGGGGTTTCAGCACACTATTTTTCTTGGCTGGGTCCAGGGGCTGGGACAGGGCTCAGTCTGCCCAAACGCGAGTCCTGCACCGGGACCAGGCCGCCGTCGGAAGTGACGCGGGAACCTTGGAAATCGACCTTGAGAGAGGCGTTGAAGGAGAGCTGAAAGGATTGATTTTGTATCCCACCCATTGGGTACTGACCTCCGGAGCGTCTTCATCGCGTTCGAATCCTTATAAACATTGATGCTGACGAACATCCGAAGATTCGTAAGTGGAGTTCAAAATGGAAATGTGGGATTAAGAGTTTAAGAGTTCCAACCACAAGAAGGAGGATGAAATGGCAACAGCAGCGCCAATCTTGAACGTTCAAAGCTCGGACAATGAGCTTGCCAAGCAAACGGTCTTCATCAAACTTCATCTCGGCTTGCTGGGCAACAGTCGCAAGGTCAGCTCGTCCCGAGTTGAGGTCGACGCCGACAAGGCGTTAATTCGCGTCTCCAAGACTCTGCTCGACTCGCCGGAGTTGCAAGCCATCAGCGCCCTGGATGGCGACATCCGTCACTTCCTGTACGACATGTGCCTGCCCTTCGAGGTCGGCATTCCCCTTTTGCCGCTGGGCTTGGTGGAGACGGTGGAGGAGAAGCTGCGCGGGTTCAGGGACAAACGAGGCGAGTTGGTGGAGTCGTTTCTCAGCGCCTATCCGCGCCTCTGCCAAGAAGCCGCCGGGCGACTGCGCACACTCTATAACCCGACTGGCTACCCACCCGTAGACGAGATGCGCTCCCACTTCACCTTCGGTTGGCAATACGTCAGCTATGGGGTGCCGGAACAGCTGCGAGAGATTTCGGCCCAATTCTTCCAAGAGGAACGGGAAAAGGCCGTGGTGGCAATGTCGGAAGCCTGTAGCGAGATCCAGCAGGTAATGCGGGCCTCGCTGCTGGAACTGGTGAGCCACCTGCGCGACCGGCTGGGGGATCAGCCGGACGGTAAGCCACAGCGTCTGCGGGAATCAACCCTGCAGAAGCTCCGTGATTTCCTGGCGACGTTTGACCTGCGCAATGTCGTCGACGATCAGGAGTTGAAGGAGCAGGTCGAGAAGGCGCGCGCCCTGCTGGAGGGAGTAAGCACCGATGCCTTGCGGAACATGCCCCTGGTTCGCGCCTGGGTGCGCGACGGCATGGCACAGGTCGCCGCGCAAATGGACGTGCTGGTTAGCGACCGCGTTAGCCGTAAGTTCCGCTTTGATGAGGCATAGGCGTAATCAGAGCCTTGTCGCGTTCTACTCACCCATACAAAGGAGGCACGTAATACCATATGCTGAACAAAGTCATGCTGATTGGATACGTTGGCGCCGACAGCGAGATGAAGTTCACTCCTGGCGGCATACCCGTAGCAAACTTCTCTTTGGCGGTGAAGGAAACCTATAAGAACGGCAGCGGAGAGAAGAAGACCAGTACGCTGTGGATCCGCTGCGTTGCTTGGCGGCGGTTGGCGGAGGTCGTGGGCGAATTTGTGAATCGGGGGAAATTCCTGTTCGTTGAAGGAAGGCTCCAGTTACGGAATTACGAGGATCGCGAGGGCCAGAAGCGCGACGTGACAGAGGTAGTCGTCACCACACTCAGGTTCCTGGGGCCATCAAAGACCGGGAACGGTGCGAAGGGTGTCGAATCCTCGAAGTCCTCGGAGCCGGTCAAGGAAAGCGAGAGTCCCTTCAACGAGCCGGGAGGCGAGACGACGGATCAAGAAACCCCGTTTTAGGGCTGTCCCCTGGCAGTGCCCACATATTACTTCACAATCACGTGATGCCGTTCTTCAGCAAGAACCTCGGTTTTGAGGCCGGTTGTCGGTAGCCCAAGTATCTCGGGGTAGGGGTGACCGGCCGGCATCACTTACAGCTGAAGTTATGAGCGTCGTTCGTGTCTCCATGCCCCGAGTACTGGGCGTGTTTGGGATACGCACACAACGGTCGGCTTCGGCCGGGAAATGCCTGTCCCGTGGCGATAACGGACGTCGGCGCAGTCCCTTTCTCAACCCAGTTCACCACTGCTCCGAGCATGTCGAATTGGTCGAGCGCCGGCCCTCCTCCACAGTGGCGCATCCCCGGCACCAGAAACATTCGGCTCCACTCGGCCACCTTCTCTGCACCGCCGTTCGTCGCGGCAAGGGATTGATAGTACCGGAGCGTATCCAGCGGCGAGAACCAGGGATCACTGTCTCCATGGAAGAAGAGGATCTTGCCTCCATTCTCAGAAAACGTCGACAGATTGGTCAATGCCGGCTCTACGAGCGGATCGGAGGCATGCAGAGCCTCTTTGTCGACATCGATCTCGGTCGCGGTTGGATACGGACCGAAGAGGCCCTTGGCGCCGAGAGCGAGCAGCCCCGGAATCGGACCGGTCTCCGCGATACCGGCGTCATACAGAAACCCCGGGTACACCTGGGTGCCGTAGGAGTCCTTTGGTCCAGCAAAAGCTTTCCTGATGGCCGCAATCTTCTCCGGTGCAATGCAGCCGTCGCTCTGGCCGCTCTTGCAGGCCAGCACTGCGGGATTGAAATCGCAGCCCATCGGATCGGAGATCATCCCGTCGGCCACTCCGTCCTTTACATCGCAGCGATTCATCAGAGCATTCATAAAGAGCTTGCGATCACCATCGGTGAGGAACTTCTCAATGAGCGGCTTTCCCGACGCATCTTTGGGCGCCGCCTGGTTGTACGCCACCGGAAACCATTTGCCGATGGCGAGATTCGATAGACCAGTGCGCATCGCCGGATCTCCGGAGACGATGCCGTTAAAAACCGTAGGATAGCGCTGCGACAGAATCATGCCTTCGCGTCCGCCCGTCGAGCAGCCGACAAAGTAGGAAAACGCAGCGGGCTTCGTGTAGTATCGCGCGATGATCTGCTTTGCCACCCCCGCCACTTCGGCGTTGGCGAGAAACGCGAAGTCGAGATAAGCCTGCTGATCGCGCATGAATGAAAAATCAAACGGACCCGTTTTCGCCTTGTGTCCCGTATCGGTGCTGGCCACCGCGAATCCGCGGACAAGAGCAGGTTTGTCGCCGGCGTACGATGCTCCCATCGGGTAGGACACAACGCCGTTGCCGCCCCCTCCGCCCTGCATCATGAAGTCTCCATTCCAGGCGCTCTTTTCGGGTAGAGCCAGTGCGAAACCGATACCGAACTCTTCTCCGTCGGCTCCTTTGCGCCGATTGATGACGCCGTCCACGCGGCAATGCGCTGGCATTGGACCGGTGCTTGGGGCGCCCGGAAACATGGGCGGGACGGTTGTGCCTGCGGGAATTGGCGCTACCTTCGTAATCTCGACGCCTTCGATTTTCAGATCGGCGAGATTTGCGCAAGAGACCATCGAATCAGACTGAGCCATCGCAACGGCACAGCAAGTCGACATCAGAAAGATCAGAACCCTGGCTTGCATCATGCGTGTGTCTCCTATTCACCCGGAATTCCCATTATCCACTTCCCGCCGAGCCAAAATATACTCCTGACCGCCACCGAAGGCAATTTTCAGTCGGGTTTGCAGTGTCCGGCACATCCACGAGCCGCGCAAAGGCCGTTTTGGCCTCTCCTGAGAACCCCAAAGACCGCAACTGAC
>Ga0187853_10004549_pt1 | contig 10068 bp, 9 predicted proteins | sample June2016WEW_6_10_2_FD_132417 | JGI IMG/M metagenome (GOLD analysis project Ga0187853, IMG submission 132417) | Peatland microbial communities from SPRUCE experiment site at the Marcell Experimental Forest, Minnesota, USA - June2016WEW_6_100 | ecosystem: Environmental > Terrestrial > Soil >...
CCATCTTCTCGATGTTGTCGGAGATCAAAGGGGTCTCGTGCGTCGAGCCGGAGGGAGCCTTCTATGCGTTCCGTCCTTCGAGAGCATCCTCGGGCGCGAGCTCAGGGGGGCAAGACCTGCGACCACGCTCGAGCTCGCCGAGCTCGTGCTGGAGGAGTCTCGCGTCGCCTTCGTTCCGGGCGAGGCCTTCGGGGCCCCCGGCTACGGTCGTTTTTCATACGCTTTGTCGGACTCGGACCTCGTGCGGGGCATCGAGCGTCTGGCTGAGCTCTGCTCGGAAGTGGGTGATTAGACGATGGCGAGGATCCTTGTCACCGAGACGCTTTCGCCTCGTGGGCTCGAGCTGATGGCAGCCGAAGGCCACCAAGTCGACGTGCAGCTGTCGCTCAGCCCAGCCGAGCTCGTCGAGGCCGTGCCCGGGGCAGCGGCTCTCGTCATCCGTTCTGCGACCCGCGTGACAGCCGAGGTGCTCGAGGCCGGACGCGACCTGGTTGCGGTCGGGCGCGCGGGCGTCGGGCTCGACAACGTTGACATCCCCGCGGCCACGCGTCGCGGCGTGATGGTCGTCAACGCCCCGGAGTCGAACATCTTGTCGGCAGCGGAGCACGCGGTCGCGCTGATGCTCGCGCAGGCCCGCAACATCCCCCAATCCCACGCTGCCCTCGTCAAAGGACGGTGGGAGCGATCCAAGTGGGAGGGCGTCGAGCTGCACGGCAAGACGCTCGGGATCCTCGGGCTTGGCCACGTGGGCTCCCTCGTGGCCCAGCGCGCCGCCGCCTTCGGGATGCGGCTCGTCGCATATGACCCGTACGTGACTGCTGATCGGGCGCGCGCGATGGGGGTCGAGCTTCTCGGCCTCGAGGAGCTCTTCTCCAGTGCCGATTTCGTAAGCATCCATCTGCCGAAGTCGCCCGAGACGATCGGGCTTGTCGGCAAGGAGCTGCTCGCCAACGCGAAGCCCGGCATCCGCATCGTAAATGCCGCCCGCGGCGCCATCCTCGACGAGGAGGCACTTGCCGATGCCATCGCGTCAGGAAAGGTCGCCGGCGCCGCGCTCGACGTGTTCTCGACCGAGCCGTGCACGTCCTCGCCCTTGTTCGAGCTCGACCAGGTCGTCGTCACGCCACACCTCGGTGCCAGCACGGCCGAGGCGCAGGACAAGGCGGGCGAGCAGATCGCAGAGCAGATCGTGCTCGCATTGCGGGGCGAGCTGGTGCCCTATGCCGTCAATGTCGCGGCTCCCGGAGCCAGCGAGAGCGTGCGGCAGTTCGTCGGGGTCGCGGAGCGGCTGGGCCGCCTCCTGGCCGCGTTGTGCGAAGCCGTGCCAAGCCACCTCGAGGTCGAGTACCAGGGCGACCTCGCAGGCGAGGACACGCGGATTCTCACGCTTTGCGCGCTGAAAGGGATGTTCGCGGCCGCGATCGAGGAGCCCGTCTCGTACGTGAACGTCCCGCATTTCGCCAAGGACCGGGGCCTCGAGGTGCGCGAGTCCTCGACGACCGTCGCCGGCGACTACCTGAGCCAGGTGACGCTTCGCGGTGGCGGCCATACAGTCTCGGGGACCTTGGGGTGGACAGGCACGGAGCGGATCGTCATGGTCGACGACCACGCCGTGGAGCTCCCGTTCGACGCGAACCTGCTGATCGTGCGAAATGACGATCGCCCAGGCATGATCGGGCTCGTCGGCTCGGCTCTGGGTGATGTCGGAGTCAGCATCACGAACATGGCCGTCGGCCAGACTTCCGGCGGTGGCACGGCCTTGATGGTGCTCTCAACGGATCGTCCGGTCCCCCCCGAGGTGATCGGCCGCGTCCAGGACGCGGCCGGCATCCTCGAGATCCACAGGGTCGCCGGCGCCTAGCGAAGGTGCCCGACCTCGGCGCGGAACGCTTCCGCCAGGTGATGGCGCATGTGCCGACGAGTGTCGCGGTCGTGGCGGGGGTTGTGGACGGCCGCCCGAAGGGGCTGTCGGTGGGTACTTTCGTCCCGGTCTCGCTGGACCCCCCACTCGTGGGATTCTTCGTCGCCACGACCTCGAAGAGCTGGCCGCCCATTAACACCTCGGGGTCGTTCTGCGTGAGCGTGCTCGGCCACGACCAAGCCGAGATCTCGTCGCGCTTCGCTGTGAGCGAGACCGACAAGTTCGAGGGCGTCGAATGGCATCCGGCACCATCTGGGAACCCGGTGCTGGTGGGAGCGGTGGCCTTTGTCGACTGCGAGATCGAACGGGTGGTCGAGACTGGTGACCACCTGCTCGTGCTCGGCAGGGTGCTCGAGATGGGCGTCGAGACCGACCGTACCCCTCTGCTCCGCCATCGCAGCGGCTACCGCGGCGTCGCCGAGGGCGACGACCGTGCGTCGGGCGCCGACCAGGTGAGCGGGCGTTGAACGCGACAAGCTTGACGGATCTGGAGTTGTCCACCACAATCATTGGTGACATGACGAACGAGCGGTTCATCCGGGTCCTCCTCCTTACCTGACGGCGAGCGCCCTTTCGCGCTCGCCAACGCCTCCTGCGCCTTAGGCCAGGAGGTTTTTTGTTGGCCGGGCGTGGTTCTCGGGCGACGACGCGAAGACTGGCGGAGAAGGGCGCGGTTGCGCCACGACAATGGAGCGAGCGAGCGATGAGCGACAAGGTTGTCATCTTCGACACGACACTGCGGGACGGCGAGCAGTCGCCGGGGATCTCCCTCGACCCGGGCGAGAAGCTCGAGATCGCCGAGCAGCTTGCGCGCCTCGGCGTCGACTACATCGAGGCCGGCTTCCCGGTCTCGAGCCAGGGCGAGTTCGACGCCGTCCAGGCAATTTCCCGCACCGTCCAAGGTCCTGTGGTCGCAGGGCTTTCGAGGACCCAGCTCGCCGACGTGGACCGCTGCTACGAGGCGCTGCGTGACGCGGAACGGAACCGCATCCACATCTTCATCTCGACGAGCCCGAGTCATATGGAGCACATGTTGAAGATGAACGAGGATCAAGTGCTCGAGGCGGTGCGCATGGGGGTCGCGAGGGGTCGTGAGCACACCGCGGACATCGAGTTCTCACCCCAGGACGCGACCCGCACACCGCTCGACTTCATGCTCGAGGTTCTGGCCGCGGCCGTCGAGTCCGGCGCCACCACTTTGAACATCCCCGATACCGTCGGCTACGGGATTCCCTGGGACTACGGCGATCTCCTGACTCACGTCCGAGACCAGGTAGCCGGCGACTACGTGCTCTCGACCCACTGCCACAACGACCTCGGCCTCGCCGTTGCGAACAGCCTGTCGGGGGTGCGCGCAGGCGCCCGCCAGGTTGAGGTCTGCGTGAACGGCCTCGGCGAGCGCGCCGGAAACGCCGCGCTGGAGGAGGTGGTGATGGCGCTCAAGATCCGCGGAGATCAGTTTCCTGGGTTGGAGACGAACGTGAGAACCAAGGAGCTGGCGCGGACGAGCCGGATGGTGGCGCGCGTGACGGGCTACCAGGTCCAGTGGAACAAGGCCGTCGTCGGCAAGAACGCATTTTCCCACGAGTCGGGCATTCACCAGCACGGCGTGCTCAAGGAGCGGTCGACCTACGAGATCATCGATGCGGCCTCGGTGGGCCAGGAGGGCGGCCAGATCATCCTCGGCAAGCACACGGGGCGGCACGCGTTCGCGGACACGCTTCAAAAGCTCGGCATCGTGGTCCAGGGCGACGCGCTGAACTCGGCGTTCGCCCGTTTCAAGGAGCTGGCGGACCGCAAGGTGCAGCTGACCGACTTCGACCTCGAGGCGATCGTCGCCGAGGAGCTCGGAACCGCGCTCGAAGAGGGCTTCGTCCTCGACGTGCTCGATGTCCAGGGCGGCACGACCGGAATGCCGCGAGCCAGGGTCGTGGTGAGCCGCGACGGTCACAAGTCGGAGGCGACCGCCGAAGGCGACGGGATGATCGACGCCACCTGCAAGGCGATCAAGCAGGCGACCGGTATCGAGGCCAAGCTCACGGACTTCAACGTCTCGTCGGTCACCGGCGGTATCGACGCGCTCGGTGATGTCGTGATCCAGCTCGAATCCGACGGCGTGCGCGCATCGGGTCGTGGGCTTTCGACCGACGTCGTCGAAGCGGCCGCTCGCGCCTATGTCGCAGCCACCAACCGCGTGGTCCGCGCCAAGGCCAGGATTCCCGGCAGCGGCCTGGACGCCGTCCGCTTGAGCGAGGTGATCCCCTAAGCCGGCACTCGTTGCCGCCGCCTCAGGGCGTCACGCTCGGCAGCCACGTGGGCCGTCGCGCCTCGTAGGAGTCGATGTCCGGCGTGTACTGAGCAGTCACGTCAATGTCGTCGAGGCCCCTCAGCAGCCGGTCGCGGGCGTCGTCGTCCAAACGGAACGGCGCCGAGATCCCCACCGCAGGCGCCTCCACCAGCCTGCGTTCGACATCCACGACGATCTCGAGAGACGGGTCCGCGCTGACCGCTGCCAGGATCGCGCGGCCGTCCTCGTCGGACACCTCGGCGGGCACGAGACCCGAACGCGTCGAGTTGTTGCGGAAGATGTCTCCGAAACGGGGGCTGACGACTGCACGGAAGCCGTAGTCGACCAGAGCCCACACGGCGTGTTCCCGGGACGAGCCAGTGCCGAAGTTCGCTCCGGCGACGAGGATCGTCGCCCCGGCGTGGTCGGCGTCGTTGAGGACGAAGCCCGGGTCGTCGCGCCACTCCGCGAACAGCCCGGCCCCGAAGCCGGTCCTCTCGATGCGCTTGAGCCACTCGCTCGGGATGATCTGGTCGGTGTCGACGTCCGAGCGGTCCAACGGAGCCGCCCGCCCCGCCACGATCCGCACGGGTTCCATACTCAGGACCCGAGGTCGGCGGGAGTCGCGAACCGACCCGCCACCGACGTGGCCGCGGCCACTGCCGGGGACACGAGATGGGTTCGGCCACCACGGCCCTGGCGACCCTCGAAGTTGCGATTCGAGGTGGAGGCGCAGCGCTCCCCAGGCGACAGCTGGTCGGGGTTCATGCCGAGGCACATGGAGCAGCCGCTCTCCCTCCACTCGAATCCCGCCTCGATGAAGACACGGTCCAGCCCCTCCACCTCGGCTTGGCGCTTGACCTGGCGCGAGCCCGGCACGACGAGCGCACGCAGTCCCGGCCGAATGTGGCGCCCCTCGAGCACACCGGCAGCGGTCCGCAGGTCCTCGATCCTCGAGTTCGTGCAGGAGCCGATGAACACCGTGTCCACCTCGATCGCGCTGATCGGGGTGCCGGCCTCGAGGCCCATGTAAGCGAGCGCACGGGCGGCGGCCTCGCGTTCGGCCGGAGTCGGCAGGTCATCCGGGCTCGGCACCTCGCCGTCGATGCCCACCACCTGGGCGGGGTTCGTGCCCCAGGACACATGCGGCCGGACAGAGGCAGCCTCGAGGCCCACCTCGGCGTCGAAGCGGGCGCCGTCGTCGGTTGCCAGCCCGCGCCAGTCCTCGACGGCCCGGTCCCAGTCCGGGCCTTTCGGCGCGTGGCGCCGCCCTTCGAGGTACGCGAAGGTCACTTCGTCAGGAGCGATCATCCCCGCGCGGGCACCGGCTTCGATGGACATGTTGCAGACCGTCATGCGGCCCTCCATCGACAGCGAGCGGATCGCGGAACCTCGGTACTCGACGACGTGGCCGACCCCGCCGGTCGTGCCGAGCCGGCCGACGATCGCGAGCACGACGTCTTTCGCGCTCACGCCGATCGCGAGATCGCCCTCGACGGTGACGGCCATCGTGCGAGGTCGGCGCTGGGGGAGGGTCTGGGTGGCGAGGACATGCTCGACCTCCGAAGTCCCGATGCCGAACGCCAGTGCCCCGAAGGCACCGTGGGTAGAGGTGTGGCTATCTCCGCAGACGATCGTCATGCCGGGCTGGGTGAGGCCTTGCTCTGGCCCGATCACGTGCACGATCCCCTGGTTCTCGTCCCCCATGGGGTAACAGGTCACGCCGAACTCCGAGCAGTTCGCGTCGAGCGCTTCGAGCTGTCTGCGCGAGATCGGGTCCTCCACACGGCCGTTCGCAGTCGTGGTGGGCACGTTGTGGTCGGCAGTCGCGATCGTAAGGGTCGGTCGCCTCACGCGTCGGCCTGCCAGCCGCAGGCCTTCGAATGCCTGGGGCGAGGTCACCTCGTGGACGAGGTGCAGGTCGATGTAGAGCAGATCGGGCTCAGCGGCGCCGTCGCCGGGGCGAACGACGTGGCGGTTCCAGACCTTCTCGGCGAGCGTCTCAGCCACGGGTCATCCGTGGCCTACCGAGACGATCTCGACAGTGAAGACACGGTCGTTTGGAGCCTTGTACTCGACCGTCTCGCCGACGTTGTGCCCGACGAGCGCCTGGCCGAGCGGTGACGCGGGCGAAATGACCGATACGCCTTCGCCCTTCTCCTCGATCGAGCCGACCAGGAACCTCTCGGTCTCGTCGTCGCCCTCGTAGCGGAGCTCCACGACTACGCCAGTGGTCACGACGCCGGCTTCGTGCGTCGAGCTGTCGACGATCACGGCGTCTTCCAGCATCCGCTGGAGCTGGCGCACGCGGGACTCCATCTTGCCCTGGGCGTCCTTGGCGGCGTGGTAGTCACCGTTCTCGGACAGGTCCCCGAGCGCCCGGGCGGCCTCGATCTGGCGCGCGATCTCCACGCGTCCGCGCGTCGTGAGGTCCTCCAGCTCGGCCACGAGCCGAGCGTGGGTTTCAGGTGTGAGAACAGTTTCAGTCACCGACACGAGGCTATCGGTTCGGAGATGCGATCTTGCCGGCGTCGGCGAAGCGAGGGTCCGAAGAGCGATGCGCGCCCTGGGCTTCGAGGCAAATAGGCAAGGGTGGCACAGGGATCTCGCTGGGCATCGTCGCGGTCATGGGCCTCGTCATGATGGTCATGGCCATAGGTGAGCTCCGCAAGATCGAGTGATTCTGCCGCCGAGGCGGGCGGGTACTCTCAGGCAATGCCCGGGATCTTCGTTTCGCGGGTGAGCCGGGTGGCGCTGGCCGCAGTGGCCATTGCGGCGATCGCGACCATGGGCGGTCGTGCGCCGGCCGGCGCCGTCGGGTTCGCCTGGGCCACGCCGCATGGTCGAGCCATGCCGCGCGCCGGGATCGTGCCGCCCAGGAACCCGCCGAGGAACATTCCTCCGGACCCGAACTTCTACTCATATTGCGCCATCGGAGCACTTGACAACACGGCGACTTGCAACTCGAAGGTGTTGCAGGCCATCGACCGGGCGCGTGGGACTGAACCGATCGGCCCGCTGCGGTTCAGCCTGGCGAAGTTTCTCAAGCTGAGCGTCGCGGACCAGCTCTTCGTCATAGCCGACCTGGAGCGGGTGTCCCGTGGGGAGCCGCCAATGGCGGCGCTCACGGCCCAGCTGGACAAATCGGCACAGGTCGGCGCCGAAGCCAACGACGACCCCAGCTTCGCCGCGCGGAGGTTGTCCGGGGGAACGCAGGTGCGTGCCTGGGGTTCGAACTGGGCCGGTGGCAGCGAGAACGCGCTCGGGTCCGACGACGGCTGGATGTACGACGACGGCTTCGGAAGCCACAACGGCGGCTGTACCTCCCCGACCGCCGCGGAATGCTGGGGACACCGGGACAACATTCTCCGGGTCTGGCCGGGCGATCTCACCGGCTGCACAGCGGCCGACGCTCAGCTCGTAATGGGCGCGGCGTACGCAAAGTCGTCCAAGTGGGACACGTCGTTCGCTGAGATCTTCGTCGCCGCCTGTGGGCCGAGGCCGGACGGCGAGGTCTACACCTGGGCCGAGGCGCAGGCCGCGATCGGGCTCGGGTAGTGGTGCAGGCACCCCGGCTAGTGTGACCGGGAAGTGGAACCTAGGATCGGCGCGCACAAAGTTGCAGTGATCGGGGGCGACGGGATCGGCCCTGAAGTCGTCGCGGAGGCGCTCAAAGTCGCCACCGCCGCCGGGGTCGTGATCGAGACCGTCGCCTACGACCTCGGTGCCGGGCGCTACGAGCGCACCGGCGAAGTGCTGCCCGACTCGGTCCTTGACGAGCTCAGAGATGCCGACGCCATCCTGCTCGGTGCCGTCGGTCCGCCGATCGGGTCGACGACGGTGCCGCCGGGAGTGATAGAGCGCGGGCTGCTGTTGAGACTGCGTTTCGAACTGGACCTGTACATCAACCTCCGCCCTTTCAACGGGGTCCCGAGTTCGATCGCCTCCGACGCCAACTTCGTCGTGGTGCGCGAGAACACCGAGGGTCCTTATACAGGTGAAGGCGGCGCGCTCCGTCGTGGCACGCCGTTCGAAGTCGCCACGCAGGGGTCCGTCAACACCCGTCACGGCGTCGAGCGTTGCGTCCGGTATGCCTTCGGGCTCGCCGAGCGCCGTGCACGCCACCATGTGACCCTCGTGCACAAGACCAACGTGCTCACCTATGCGGGCGATCTCTGGCAGCGGGCGTTCGACTCGGTGGCACTCGAGCACCCCGGAGTCGCCACCGGGTACAACCACGTCGATGCCGCCTGCATCGTGCTTGTCGAGAACGCCGCGCGCTACGACGTGGTGGTGACCGACAACCTGTTCGGCGACATCCTCGCCGACCTCGCAGGTGCCGTCACCGGTGGCATCGGGCTCGCGGCGTCGGCCAACCTCAACCCGGCGCGCACCGGGCCGTCCCTTTTCGAGCCGGTCCACGGTGCCGCGTACGACATCGTCGGCACCGGGAAAGCAAACCCACTGGCGGCGATCCGCTCCGGGGCGATGATGCTCGAGCACCTTGGCGAGGTTGCCGCAGCCGAGCGCGTCACGAAGGCGGTGCTCGAGTTGCAGACGGAAATGGCCGGTTCCTCCGAGCCCTGGAGTACAGCCGGCGTTGGCGATGCAGTCATAAGGAGGTTGTGACGGTGCCCATCACCCCGGCAACGAAGATCTGGATGGACGGCGAGCTCGTCGATTGGGACAAGGCCACCGTGCATGTCCTCACGCACAGCTTGCATTACGGAATGGGGGTCTTCGAGGGCATTCGCGCCTACGCGACGGCCAATGGGCCGGCGATCTTCCGCCTGCGTGAGCACACCAAGAGATTGTTCAGGGGGACTCGCATCCTCCAGATGGACCTGCCCTATACCGAGGACGAGGTCTTCGAGGCCATCAAGCTCACCGTGCTGGAGAACGGGCTCGACAGCTGCTACATCCGGCCGCTCGCTTACCTCGGCTACGGCGAGATGGGCATGAACCCCATCGCATGCAAGGTGCGACTTGTGATCGCTGTGTGGCCCTGGGGCGCGTACCTCGGCGACGAGGCCATGAAGACGGGCATCCGCCTCAAGGTCAGCTCCTGGGCCCGCAACGACCCGCGCTCTGTGCCCACGGCCGCCAAGTGCTCCGGGTTGTACGTCAACTCCGCGCTCGCGAAGCTGGAGGCGGCGCGTGCCGGTTACGACGAGGCGCTCATGTGCACCACGAGCGGGCTGATCTCAGAGGGCACTGGCGAGAACGTCTTCGTCGTCCGTGGCGGCAGCCTCTACACCCCGCCGCCGTCGGGGGCAGGGTCGCTCGAAGGCATCACCGCGGACACCGTCACCACCATCGCCCGCGATCTCGGCCATGTCGTGACCGAACGCGAGATGCGGCGGACCGACCTTTACATGGCCGACGAGGCATTCCTCACCGGCACGGCCGCAGAGGTCGTCCCGATCAGCTCGGTCGACGACCGCCTGGTCGGCACGGGCGAGCCGGGCCCGATCACGCGCGAGATACGGGAGATCTACAACGCGGCCGTCCGGGGCAAGGTGGACCGGTACAAGGACTGGCTCGAATATGTCACTTGAGCTCGACCTCCCGGCCGCGGTCGACATCTACGACACGACGCTGCGGGACGGGTCGCAACAAGAGGGCATCTCGCTCACCGTCGACGACAAGCTGCGCGTCGCCGAGCAGCTCGACCATCTGGGCGTCTCCTACATCGAGGGCGGCTGGCCAGGTGCGAACCCGAAGGATGAGGAGTTCTTCACCAGGGCGGCAAAGGAGTTGCGGCTGCAGGGAGCGACGCTCGTGGCCTTCGGCTCGACACGCCGTCCCGGTGGTCAAGCAAGCAGCGACGAGACGCTCCGCCGCCTCGTCGAAGCGGGAA
>Ga0187853_10004560_pt1 | contig 10055 bp, 6 predicted proteins | sample June2016WEW_6_10_2_FD_132417 | JGI IMG/M metagenome (GOLD analysis project Ga0187853, IMG submission 132417) | Peatland microbial communities from SPRUCE experiment site at the Marcell Experimental Forest, Minnesota, USA - June2016WEW_6_100 | ecosystem: Environmental > Terrestrial > Soil >...
CGGGCGCTCTCGAGGAATTCGCGCATCACCGCGCCCTTCTGGTCGAGCGGCGTGAGCACCTGTTCGTGCACGACGCAGACCGGCGGCAGGCCGGCCCGCAGCTGCGAGAGCCGTTTTCCGCTCGTCGCCAGCATGGCGAGCACGTGGACCAGGGTGGCGACCGCGTCATAGGCGGGCAGAAACCGCGGGAAGGCGAAGTCACCGTCGGTCGACGCGGCGAGCGTCGCGTCGTTCTCGAGCGCGACCTCCACGAGGTTGGCGGTGCCGATCTGGGTCCAGACGACCTCCGCGCCGAGCTCGGCGAGCACCTCGTTAAGACGCCAGGTCGCGCTGACGGGCACGGCGACTCGGGCTCCCGGTTCCGTCTCGGCGACGAGCCGGGCGACCGCGAGGAGGGCCTCGCCGTCGCTCAAGACGACCCCGGTGTCGTCGACCAGGGTGAGCTGCTCCCCATCCGCGCCGATCACGGCACCGAGATGCGCGCCGGACGACCGCACCAGCTCGGAAAGGCGTGCCGCGCTTCTCTGCCGGTCGAAACCAAGCATCCCGGCGGTCGACACGAGCGGGTTGACGACGAGCACATCGGCGCCGAGCTTGGCGAGCACGTTCGGCATGACAAGGCTCGCCGTGCCGTAGGCGTAGTCGAGGACGAGCTTCAGATGGGCGTCGCGCAAGGGTTGGAGCTCGATGCTCGAGGTGAGGGCCGCCGTGTACAGCTCGGCCGAGCGCGCCGGGAAGTCGATGTCGCCGATCTCCTCGCCGAGCACGCGGCGGAGGTCCTCGCGGTAAAAGAGCCGCTCGATCCGCTTCTCAGTCGCCTCGTCGACGTCGACGCCGTCGGCATCGAGGAAGCGGATGACGACGGACTGGGGGTCGTCCCGGTCGAGACCGACGGCGAGCCCGCCCTGATTCGGGCCGGTGCGGATGTGGAACCGCGTGAGCGGAAGCGTCGCGGCTTCGAGGTCCTCGACGTGCAGCCCCGCCGCGTTGAGCCCGACGATCGCGGCGCGCTTCAGCATCCGAGCCGAACGCGACGAGTCCCGCGAGGTCGTGACCGACGCGCCCCGCGGCAGCGTCGCGGCGTACGCCATCGCGACCCGCGTGACGAGCTCGGGCGAGAGGTCGACGTTGGCGAGGCCCGAAACCCCCTGCCGGCCGAACAGAGCGCGTGCGCCACGCGTCTCCCAGATGATCGAACTCGTGACCGTGGCGTTCGACTCGACGATCTTGTAGGGGTAGACCTTCACGCCCGCCGTGATCACGGCGTGGTGGCCGATCCGGCAGTGGTCGCCGAGCACCGCCCCCTCGCCGATGTTCACGCCGCGGCGCAGTTCACACGATCGCCCGACGATGGCGCTGCGCGCCGCGGCGCCAGCGCCGATGTAGCAGTTGTCGTGGACGACGCTGCGTTCGAGCACGGCCCCCTCGCCGACGTTCACGTTCGCACCGAGCACCGAATAGGCGCCGAGGCGCGCGCCGGGTCCGATGCGGCAGTTGTCGCCGATCAGCACAGGTGCCTCGATCGTCGCCGACGGGTCGATCTCGGCCCCCTCGCCGACCCAGACCCCGTCGCGCAGCGGGAAGGCATCGATCGCGACGGCGACCTTCGCGTCAAGGATGTCCTCGTGCACCCTGAGGTAGGCCTCCAGCGTGCCCACGTCTTCCCAGTAACGCTCGGTCGTGAACCCGTAGAGCGCATGACCGGCCTCGAGGAGCGCCGGGAAAACTTCGGCGGAGAAGTCGACCGGGCGGTCCAGTGCGATGTAGTCGAGGACGACCGGGTCGAGCACGTAGACGCCGGTGTTGATGCGGTCCGAGAAGACCTGACCCCAGGTCGGCTTCTCCAGGATCCGTTCGATCCGGCCCTTGGGGTCGGTGATGACGATCCCGAACTCGAGCGGGTTCTCCATCGGCTTCAGGGCGAGCGTGACCGCCGCCCCGGCGTCGTCGTGGAACCGGACGAGCTCGCCGAGGTCGATGTCGGTCAGCACGTCGCCGGAGATGACGAGGAACCGCTCGTCGAGCTCGTCGCGGGCGTTGCGCACCGAACCGGCCGTCCCGAGCGGCGTCTCCTCGGTGGCGTAGCCGATCCGCACACCGAACTCCGACCCGTCGCCGAAGTACGTCCGGATCGTGTTGGCGAGGAAGGCGACCGTGATGATGATCTCGTCGAACCCGTGCGACTTCAAAAGCGAGATGACGTGCGCCACCATCGGCTGGTTGGCCATCGGCAGCATGGGCTTCGGCTGACTCGTCGTGAGGGGCCGTAGCCGGGTACCCTCGCCACCGGCCATGATGACCGCCTTCACGGCGCGACCTCGGCCACCGCGGCCCTCGTTGCGGGGCGCATGCTCATGTCGACGCCCTGTCCGCGCCCCGACGGCCGGCCGCGAGCGCCCGTCGCGCCGTGGGCACGTAGAGGACGGCTCCGTAGAAGGAGAAGGCGAGCGCCGGGACGACGATCACCCACGCCGTGACCTCCACGGCGTGCGTCCAGCCGCCCGGACCGTGGGCGAGCACGAACAGCGGGAGATTGCACATCAACCCGAAAGTGCCCGCCTTGCCGAACCAATTGACGTCGATGCGCGCCGCCCCGAGTGCCGCCAGTACGAGGACGGTCGCGCTCACGATGACCTCGCGGCCCAGCACGACCACGGCGAGCCAGACCGGCACCGCGCCGAAGACGACAACGCCGACAACGCTCGTGATGAGCACGACGCGGTCGACGGACGGGTCGATGATCTTCCCGATCGTCGTCACCTGGTTGTAGTGGCGGGCGATGTAACCGTCGAGGAAGTCGGTGATCCCGGTCATGCCGAGCAGGAAGAAGGCCACGACGCGCTCGTGCAGGGGGAAGAGCGCCGCGAGGAAGGCGCCGAGCAGCACGAGACGCGAGACCGTGATCGCGTTCGGGAGCGTCCAGACCCTGGCGAGTAGGGCATCTTCGTCCCCAGTCGTGGCCGCGCCCGTCGACGGGTCGTAGGTCGAGGCCATCACCGCAGTCTAGAGAGGGCCGTGATGTTCCAAAGAGGTCGCGACGAAACGGCCGTCCCCCGCCACCTGCGATCGTGCGAACAAACCTTTTCGTCACGTTCCCCCCAGCACACGGCAGTGCCCCCGCCGCGCACGTCGGACGGACGGCTAGCGACCCCGCAGGATGTTCCTCACGACGAGGGCCGTGATGGTGAGGAGTGCGCCGAACACCGTCGTCGTGCGGACGCGCTGCGCCGTCGCACCGGCGCTCACCACCGCCTCGACGAGCACGCGGGCGTCCGCTTCCACCGGCGCCGGCTCGAGCTTCTCGACGACCTCGCGGGCGACCTGTTCGTCCGGACGCCGGAGCAGGAAAGCCGCCTGGGCGACGGCGAACTGCGCGTCCCGACGGAACTCATGAGCGATCGCGCCGGCGTCGCGGCCGTGCAGCCACTCGCACGGATACACCTCGCCCCGCAACTGCTCTTCCCACCACGTCTGCAGATAGCGACTGAATCGAGCACTCGGATCGCGCATGGTGCTTCAGTCTAGGACCGGCAGGTCAAAGCGTCCTGACCGAGGGGGCCGATCGTCGTGTCCCGCCAATCGCCAGGACCCGGACGCGACCGACGCCTAGTGTCACCGCCGAGCGACAGGGCGACGCGAGCCGGAAAGGAAGCAGAAATGGCGACGGACGACGAGCTCCTGGCGGCTATCGGCGACCGGATGATCGACCAGATTGCGCAGGGCGCGACAAGCGACACGATCCTGAAACTGGCGGAGGCCTGGGCGTGGGTCCATTCTCCGGGCCAGCCACACGGCGGGTTCTCGCCGGCTTGACCGGCGGGCGGGCGACGGCGCGTATTCCGCGCCCCTGGTGTCAGGCGCCGCCCGTAGACTCCCGCCGGGAGGATCACGGTGAAAGCCGAGCGCCAAAAAGGAGAACGCGCGGCGCTGAGCCGGGGACGGACGATCGTCTTGTCGGTGATCGCCGTCATCGTCGCCGTCGCGGTGGTCGAAGGCTTCGCGGCTACCTCAGTTAACCGCGGCCCCTCCGGCCGGTCGCATTCGTCGACCCCGACCAAGCACGTCAAGGCGGTCGGGACCCTCCACCTTCTCGCTCAGTTCCCGGCATCCGGCGCCGACGACGTCTCGTATGCCTCGTCCGTCGACCTCGATTTCTCGCTCCCGCTCGCCCAACACATCCCCATGCCGACCCTTACGCCCTCGCTCCCCGGGACGTGGTCCCGGTCGTCGCCGAAGAGGCTGGTGTTCCACCCGGCCGGCTTCTTCGTCCCCCTCGAGCAGATCTCCGTCCACGTCCCCGGCGGCACGAAGGGGATCCGATCGAAGTCCGGCGCGATGCTGACGTCCTCGCTGTCGACGAGCTTCACGATCGAAGACGTCCCGGTCCTCCGGCTGCAGCAACTCCTCGCCGAGCTCGGTTACCTCCCCGTCAATTTCACCCGCACGAACGCCGCCGGACCCTCTGGCCCGACCGGGGCGCCGACGACGTACCCCGCCCCGGTGACGACGACCGGGCCGGCGGCCGACCCGGCGTCAGCGCTCGCCGACGAGCCCACGAGACCGGACGCGATCTCGCTCGAGCCCGAAACGGGGAGCTTCCAATGGCGCTACGCCAGCACGCCGTCGCAGCTCGCGTCGTTGTGGGTTCCCGGCGCCTGGAACGTCGTCACCGAGGGAGCGTTGATGGCCTTCGAGGCCGACCACAACCTCTACATCGACGGCGTTCCGGGGCCAACGGTCTGGGCCGCGCTGCTCGACGCGGTCGCGACGCGTGACGTGACGACGCGTCCCTACACCTACCTCATGGTGACGGAGACCCTGCCCGAGACGCTGTACGTGTGGCGCGGCGGTCAGGTCGTCTTCCAGACCCCGGTGAACACGGGGGTCTACAGGGCGACGACACCGCTCGGCACGTGGCCTGTCTACCTGCGCTTCACGTCGGTGACGATGAAGGGCACCAACCCCGACGGCACGAAGTACGACGACCCAGGCGTTCCCTGGGTTTCCTACTTCTACGAGTCCGACGCCGTCCACGGCTTCCTCCGTTCCGGTTACGGCTACCCCCAGAGCGACGGATGCGTCGAGCTGCCATATTCCAGCGCCGAGACCGTCTTCCCCCTCGACACCTACGGCACGCTCGTGACCGTCACAACGGGCGACCTCTGGCAACCGCTCGGGACGACGGCGCCCGCCCCGCTCTACATCCCGACCACGACGACGACGACGACCACCACCACCACGCTCCCGGTCGGGACCTACTAGCCCCCCGTCCCGTCGCTCCGCCCGCCATGACCCGCAGGGTCGGCGGGCGTGTCGGCAGCCCCGCACCTCACTGGGACATCTGACCACACTGAGTGGTTTATTCGGTCGATTCGGGTCGTAGGTTCCACCACTCACCGTGAGACGTTGCTCACCAGCCGTGGCCTATCCGTGCCTCTCCCCACGCTACGCGGTCAGCTCCGTGTACCCCTTGACTAGGTCAATCCGTGCCGCATATGGCTGCTGAAATGGGCTAATACGTGTCTGTGCCCCTAGCACCGCTGGGGGGACGATGGTCCCATGGAGAAGCCGGTATCCCCAGAAGAGCACGAGGGGTGGTCGCGCTCAGAGTGGTCAACCGGCGAGCCTGCGTCATGCCTCCGGCACGGCGAGTACCCGGGGTCGAGCCGGCGGGCGCGCCGGCTGGGCATCGGCGGCGGCGTCGCCGTCGCGATCGCGATCACTGCGAGCCAGGTCGCGAGCATCGGCGGCACCGAGGCCGCCACCTCGGTTCCCGTGACTCCCGCGAGCCTGCAGTCAGCTCTCCAGTTCGCTCGCCACATGACGCCTGCGCATCGGCCGACGCAGAGTCTCGGCTCGGGCCCCACCACCACTTCTCCGTCCACCACCTCGACGACAGCACCGACGCGGTCGACCACCACGACGGCGGTGCTGCCGACGACAACCGTGCCGACGACTTCAACGACACCGACGACCATCGCGCCGGCGACGACAACGCCAGCGACGACGACGCCCACGACGTCGACGACGCTCCCCCCAGCCACCGGTGCGACAGGTCCGACGGCCACGGCGCCGTCCGGTGCGACCCTTGCCTCGATCGAGGCCGACGCCGACTGGATCGCCTCGGCGCAGCTACCGGACGGCGCAATCGCCAATTACCCGTTCAACGGGACGTCGGCCGTCATCCAGCCCTACCTCTCGAACTATGGGGCGATCGGTCTCGCCGAGGCCACCTCGGCGAGCGGGGACATGACCTACGCCAATGACGCCTGGTCGTCGCTCTTCTGGTATGGGGCGCACATGGATCCGACGACGGGCTACGTCACCGACTACGACTACGCGAACGGCGTCGAGACGTCAACCGGGTCATTCGACTCGACGGACTCCTACGCCGGGACGTTCCTCGCCGCGGCGTGGGACACGTACGCGGCGACCGACAACACGGCGAACCTCGCGAAGCTCCTCCCAGCGATCCAGCTCGCGGTCAAGGCGATCGAGTCCACGCAGCAGTCCGACGGGCTCACGTGGGCGACGCCGACGTACCACGCCAAGTACCTGATGGACAACGCCGAGGTGTACGGCGGGCTCGTCTCGGCCGAGAACCTCGCCCGTGCGGCGAACGACGCCGCGCTCGTCTCCGAGGCGACGGCTGACGCGACGAGTTCCTTCGCCGGAATCCAGGGATTCTGGAACACGACGACGAACTCCTACGACTGGGCACGGGCCGGGGCGGACGCGACCACCGACACGACGACGGACTGGACCGTCCTCTACCCCGACGCATTCGAGCAGATGTGGGCGATCGCCTGGGATGCGTCGACGAGCTCGCACGCCGCGACGATCCTTGCGCAGTTCACCGCCGACCAGCCCAACTGGGACCAGCCGACCGCGACGGCTCCGTACCTCACGAACGCGACCGTCTCCCCCGCGACCGTCGGCTACTGGCCGTTCGCCGCGACGGCGTTCGTCGCCGCCGGCGACCCGGCCGCGGACGAGACCGCGGCGACGTCGCTGCAGGACGACCTCAACGCCGCCGGAGCGGCGTGGCCCTGGAACACGGGCTCGGCGGGACAACTCGTCCTCGCGCTCGCGGCCGCGGGGCCCGTCGCCCCTTAGGAGTCGGAACCACCCCACCAGTCGGCCGGGTCCCGGGCAACACCGAGCGGGTCAGCTCGCCAGCTTGAATGCGCCCCGCAGGATCGACACCAGCTCCGGCGCGACGGTCGACTCGTCGATCGCCTTGCGCGGATCCGAGAGCAGAACGACCACGACGACCACCTTGCCCGCGCGGTTCCGGGCAAGGTAGCCGAGGGTCAGCACGCCTGTCTCCGAACCGCCCCTGAACCAGACCTCGGGCCACTGCTTCGGCGAGAGCCCGAGCCCCCCGTCGTTGAGCGACATCGCCGCCGCGATCGGCGCCGCCGAGGGCCCGTGCGCGTCGGCGTAGAGACCGGCGAAGGCGCGGCATAGGTCGGACGGGGACGCGAACCACTCGATCGAGTCGACGGCTCGCGGCGTGCTCAGGTCCGATGCGCTGATGTCGACCGCCGACAGCGGCACCTCGTCGACAACCCGGGTCAGGTAACCGACGCGGGATTTCGAAGGGAGTGCGAGGTAGGCGTCGGCGTAGTGGGGATAGTTCGCGTATTTGAGGACGAACACCTCCCGGGTGCGCAGGAACGGCGTGTCGAGCGAGGAGTGGGCCGACCACGCACGCACCTGGGTTTCGACCGCCTGCCGGCCAACGAGTGCGGCGAGGCGGTCGGCCGCGGTGTTGTCGCTACTCGAGATCATGATCTCCGCGAATTGCGCGAGCGAGAACTTCGTTCCCGCCGGGTCGACCTGGAGTACCCCGCTCGGCAGGCTCACGAGATGCGCCTCGAGGGCGACCGACTGATCCCAGGCGAGAGCCCCCTGCTTCACCGCATGCGCGACGGCGCCCAGGACGAAGAGCTTGAACATAGACCCGAGTGGTCTCGCCGTCGACGGCAAGAACGCGCGGAGCGGCGTGCAGGCGCCTTTGGACGACAGCGTGGCCGCCTCGAAGCCGACATCGGGCGCGAGCGTCGACAGCTTCGCCTCGAGCACCCGCCATGAAGTCGGCGGGGCGGGCAATGTGGGCGAGGGCTGGACAAAGAGCCCGTCAACGAGACCCCTCGAGTCGACGGCGATCTCGACGCCGAACCGGGTCGCCCCCGACACCACGTTCGCGTCAAGTGCCCCCGGCGCAGTCCCGGCGTCCAGCGTCACGATGCGCCACGCGCCGCTCCCGTGCAGGCTGGCGAGCGCGGCATTGAACTCCTTTGGCGGCACCTGTCCGAGAAACGTCGCGTCAAAATGTGCACGCAACTCGGCGGCCGAGACGGGCGGATGGCTCGCCACGTCGATGAGCCAGCCGAGTTGACGTCCGACCGGCGAGGCAGGAAGTGCCCACTGCAAAGAATGCGAAGGCTCAGACGAGATCCGAGGAGTCGAACCCGGCCTCACGGACGCGAGACCCGGGGACATCGACGCGAGGCTCACGAAGCTGGTCGCGAGAATCGTTGCCACACCGAGCGTCGCGGTCCAGCCGACCCTCAGCGGCCGACGGTCTCGTCGGCCGACTCGACGGGGTGGATTGGACGAGCCCATCTTCCGTGGCATCTCCTCTTCTGGGAATCCGATCATCGCCGAGCGGCCTTTTCTGCGCAGTCGAACGCTCCGCCCGGCAGCCAGGCACGAAACGTCAAGTCCGTCCCCGACTTCCCCCCGGTCCTCGTCCGACGAGATCGCCGCGCGGTCGGCAAGCGCGGCGACGCCCCTACGCTCGGCACGCGGTGACGTCGTGCGCCACAGTGGTCCCGGGCCGACGGCAGCGCGCCACCCTGCCAGACGAGTGAGAAGGAGTCGACGTGGAGGTCTCGGTAGGTCCGCCTGTCGTTTCGATCCATTTCAACGACGAGTTCCTCGTCTGCGAAAAATCGGCGGAGATGTCGAGCACGAAAGAGCAGGGGTACTTCGCCGCGGATACGAGGTTGGTCTCCGGCTACCGCCTCAAGCTCGGAGGCAAGGCCCCCGTCCTTCTCAACGGGGCCGCGGTCGGCGACCATTCCGCACGCTTCGAGTTCACCAACCCGCTGATCGTCGGGGCCGGCGGAAATGAGCTGCGGGAACACTCGATCCACCTCCGTCTCGACCGCACCGTCGGCCCGGGCGTGCACGAGGACTACGACGTGACGAACCACGGCCGCGAACGGATCGTCGTCGACCTCGAGGTGAGCATCGAATCGGACTTCGAGGACCTTTTCGACGTGAAGGCTGGCCGGCAGATCCGTCGGGGTTCGATCCACAGCGACTGGGATGAAAAAGCCGCCGTCCTCACGACCCGATACCAGAACGGGGCATTCGACCGCTCGTTCGTCGCCGAGGTCCACCACGCCGGATCGCCCCCGGAGTTCGCGAATGGCGGGTTGCTGTTCCGCTTGGCGCTCGAACCGAAGGGCTCCTGGCACCTCTGCCTGTGGTGGATCGCCGTGATCGACGGCGAAGAGCGCCGAGTCGTCCGTCCCTGCGACGAGCTCCTCGCCGCCGACACCCCCGGCGCAGCGGATCGCCGGCGCTGGGTCGGCGAGGCGACCGTCTTCGAGACCTCGAGCCCCAACGTCACCGCCGCACTCCGCCAGGCCGTCGAGGACCTGGCGGCACTGCGTTTGCACCGCCACGACGAGCTCGCTGCCGCGACCGACGACGACCCGAACGCCTGGGTCCCCGCCGCCGGGATCCCCTGGTTCGTCTCGCTCTTCGGACGTGACGCCCTCACCGTCTCGTTCCAGACCCTCGCCGTCTCACCGCGGTTCGCGCTCGGTAGCCTGCGCGCGCTCGCCGCGCTCCAGGCCGACACCTACGACGACGACCGCGACATGCAACCCGGGAAGATCGAGCACGAGATCCGGCACGGCGAGCTCGCCGCGCTCCACCTCGTCCCGCACACCCCGTATTACGGGACGCACGACGCGACGTCGCTCTACGTGCTCGTCGCCGCGCTCGCCTGGCGCTGGCACGGCGATGCCGACGAA
>Ga0187853_10004561_pt1 | contig 10050 bp, 8 predicted proteins | sample June2016WEW_6_10_2_FD_132417 | JGI IMG/M metagenome (GOLD analysis project Ga0187853, IMG submission 132417) | Peatland microbial communities from SPRUCE experiment site at the Marcell Experimental Forest, Minnesota, USA - June2016WEW_6_100 | ecosystem: Environmental > Terrestrial > Soil >...
GCCTGGAATGGCGAAGAATGCGGCTCCGAACAACATCCCCCACAGCCCACCCCAGAAAGCACCGAGCTTCCCCCAGTACTTCATGCGGTCGCCAGTATTGTAGTACCCGACCACGTGCTCGTCAGTGTGGTAGTCCTTGCCGACGATGGACAGTTTCTTCATATCAATCCCAGACCTCTGAAGTTCCTTTACAGCTTCCTCTGCTTGGGAGTGACTATCGTAAATGGCTACAACCGAGTTCACTTCAGACATGACTTGCGCTCCTTTTTTCCCAGATGAATCTTGTCGCTTCTCTGTGGGCTTCCCATACTTAGAACCTGTGTAGCCGCAGATGCACACTCCAGAGAATCACAACGCTTGAAGAAGATAACTGGTCAGACTTGAGATGTCTGGTCAAAATTGAACACGCGGGTGTTCACAAACGCACACTTAGTCAAACGGCTTTTGATTCATGCTTCGGGATGGCAGGAAAAACAAGAAAAGACGCAAGAGGTGGGGCGGCGTCCCTCGCCACATTAAGAACGCCTTGGAAATGCACAGCATACAGAGGGGCTGCGTAACATTTTACATGGATGAGAGTCAGACTCCTGCGGAGTTCGACAGGTAAGCAGACCCTTTCTGGGCGTTCTGCATCACGAATACGAATGGAGAACTTAGCACTATGAAAACATGGAGAAAATGCAGAAGGACGAGATTTCTTGCAGATCACAGGCCTCTTAAGCCTAGTCCTGCACGACCCAGTCTCGATCTCAAACCGACCCTAATTTCGACCGGCCCCGTAGTCTCCCCCACAAGCTGGGATGAGCAAATTCGACCAAACATGTGAGCCGTACGGGCCTGACGCGCAATTTACTCCACGGTATAAGCAGTGTGGGTCAAGACGCCAGCCAGTATCCGGTGCGGGAAAGGCTGACGCCTTCCGGGCTTTGCGGACAAAAGGAAGCGTGAAATGAAAAGATTGGCTCTGGCGTGGCTCCTTCTGAGCTTCTGCGCGACGTCCACAGTCGCTGGACCAATTCCCCAATGCAACGGCCAAGCTTCGGGCGAAAGCAAGTGCAGCACTGGATTCAAAGAGTGCAGAGAAAGTCTTAACGACTTCAAAGAAGCTGCACAGTTCATGCAAATGAAAGTCACCGTCCTCGCGGATTTGAACCGGCTGGAAAAGTCGGGGCCCACAAAACCGAAGATCCCCACTGTTCGCGATGCCGATGTAAATCGCCAGAAAACTGGAACCGGCGCCGCTTACGGCGCCACCATGAGACCGATTAGAAAATCGCCTGGACAAGCCACGAGTGCGGCCCAGCCTATAGTGTTGGAGTCTGCTAACGGGACTCCAGGGGATAAGCGCATGCCGTAAAGGCGGGCAGAGTGCGCTCTGTTATTTCGACAGGATGGGGCTCGGCGATGGCGATACGGTCTTAGGGAGTTGCATCATGATCACGGCGCGTCTTTCCATACTTCGCTCAGAGCGGCGGCTTGGCAGCTCGACAGGCCTCGCTACGGCCCTAACCATCAGGAAACTCCATGAAACCCGCGCCGCGAATCCGCCTGGTTCTCGGCCGTGCGGAACGTGGCGGAGAGGTGATAAATGACCACGTATCGACTTACGGAGACGTGCAGTTCCTCAAAGGGCCCGGGACCTCATACGATCTCAGCCTGTCCGCGACCGCCGCCCTGGAAAAAAATCCTGCTCGGAGCAGGGCTCACGATCTTGCTTCCTGTCACGATTGTGTTTGGTCTTTTCATTCATTTCTACCTTCAGTTCTCGCGAATCATTGATGCCCGCTTGGATGGAAACGTTTTCGACAATCCTGCTGTCGTCCTGGCTGCCCCAAGCGAGTTGCAAGTTGGACAGCCTTTGACTGCCGGCGAGGTCATGGTTCATCTCCGGAAGGCCAGCTACACCGAGAGCCAGGAGGCATCAGGTGTCGGGAGCTATACAGTGACGGACAACGGGCTGGAAATCCAGCCGGGCCCCGGGTCTTTCTTCCGAAATGGTCAAATGTCCGAAGCTCCGGCGAGATTGGAATTCAAAAGCGATCGCCTCGTGTCGATTACGGCTCTTGGCGACATGACGGCCTTGAGGAAATACTGGCTTGAGCCCGAGCCCATCACAACCCTCTTTGGCGCAAGCCGCACGAAGCGTCGTCTGATTCGTTACCAAGACCTCCCCAAGGCGCTGGTGAATGCCATTCTCGCTACCGAAGACCATCGGTTTTACTCGCACCACGGCGTGGATTCTCTCCGGATAGTTGCCGCCGCCATTGCAGATTTCCGCTCGGACAAGCGGCTGCAGGGTGGCAGTACGCTGACCATGCAGCTGGCACGAAACCTCTTTTTGACGCCTCGTCGCACCCTCCGCCGGAAATTAGCGGAAGTCTTTCTCGCCATGATACTCGAGCACCGATTGACTAAGGAACAGATTCTTGTGCTTTACGCGAACCAGGTCTATCTCGGTCAACATGATAGTTTTTCCATCTATGGCTTCGGCGAGGCTGCTGCGGTCTATTTCAACAAAGACCTCAGCGCCCTCACGCTACCCGAGGCCGCTTTCCTGACCGGGTTGGTTCGCGGTCCTAATCTCTACTTGCCCTACGAACATCCGGAGCGAGCGGCGGAGCGGCGAAATTTTGTGCTGGGGCGCATGCAGAAGGCAGGCTTCATCAGCGCCGGTGAGGTCAAACAGGCCTCGTCGGGTCCCCTCGGATTGACTGAGCAGCCCATCGAAGCCCGCCAGCAGGCCTATTTTGTGGATATGGTGAAGGCGCAACTGCTCACACAATTTTCCGAGACCGATTTGCTTTCAAAAGGCTATCGCGTTTACACCACTCTTGATCTTGATCTCCAGCAATCGGCCTCGGAGGGCGCGCGCGCCGGCCTGATCGAACTGGACCGGCAAGTAAAGAAGGAGAGGGATCGCAAGAAGAAGTCTCTGTCGGACTCGGGCCAGCCGCAGATCGCTCTGGTGGCTCTGGACCCGCAGACAGGCGACGTCAAGGCGCTCATAGGCGGCCGCGGCTATGGAGCGAGTCAGTTGAATCACGCTTTGGCACGGCGCCAGCCCGGTTCGTCGTTCAAGCCGTTCGTGTACGCGGCGGCGCTGAACTCGGGCGTGGACGGCTCACTACCTCTCATCACGCCCGCCACAGTGCTGCCGGACGAACCCACCACGTTTGAATTCGGCAATAAACCGTACGCGCCGGAAAACTATCAGCAGGCATACCGCGGCTCGGTAACCGTCCGTGAGGCCTTGACCTACTCCCTCAACGTGCCCGCCGTGCACCTGGCCGAGATGGTCGGTTACAGCAAGGTGCGCGACCTTGCCGTGACGGCTGGTTTTAACAATCAATTGAAGCCGACGCCCGCCATCGCGCTGGGCGCTTATGTCGCGACACCACTCGAGGTCGCGGGGGCCTACACGATTTTCGCTGACCGCGGCGAGTACGTCACACCCAGGTGCATTGTGGCCGTCGCCGATCCCGAGGGCCGCACCGTTTGGGACAATCACGTCAGCACCCACCGAGTGCTCGATTCGCGCGTCAGTTATTTAATGGTGAGTCTGCTCGAAAGCGTGATCAACAGCGGCACTGGGGCGGGAGTGAGGGCCCGCGGCTTCAACCTTCCGGCCGCAGGCAAGACCGGCACTTCACATGATGGCTGGTTTGCCGGATTCACCTCGAACCTCCTCGCCGTGGTGTGGGTTGGTTACGACGACGACCGCGACCTGAATATCACCGGCGCACGTTCGGCTCTGCCCCTCTGGACCGAATTCATGAAGCGGACGACCGGCTTACCCGTCTACAAAAACCCCCAGTGGTTTGCTCAGCCCGATGGAATCGAGACGGCCGCGATTGACAATCTCACAAATCTTGTGGCGCTCGCCGATCCGGCCTTAACTCACAGCGAGGTGTTCATTGCCGGTACGGAGCCACTGCCGCCAGTTCAGGAAGAACCGACAGGCATAGCTATGGTGGCGCACCCGCCCGAGACTGCGCTCGGGGGAAAGGGATCACCTCTGCCGGCGGACGAAATTGTGCTGATTACCGACACGCAGGGACATAGAGTTTACGTCAATATGGGAGCCCTGCTCGCCACTGGCGCGAGCTACGGTGCTCGCCCGCTGGGCCCCGCCCAACCCTCGGCGCCTTGATCCGAGTATCAAGTGCGCGCAGCCGGTGCAGTGCGTGGCGAGGTTAGCCTTCCCGAAAGGGGTGCTTCGGGTGACTGACCCCCGCGCCGTCCCCAATCACCTCTGAAAGCCCGATGACTGCTCTCGCTCATTGCTTCACCACCGCATCATGGGTCCTCCCGTATGGCAGGCTGGCCGCTCTCACTTTGCGAAACGAGGCCGAATCGTGATCGCGTGCTCCCGCCTCGCGGGATCACGGGTTCACCTCGCCAAGCTTCGTTCGGCTGATCGCGCCGCCCCGCGGTGAATTATAACTATCCGTTGAATGGGCATTGTCAGGGTGAGCTCATTTCAGGTGACAAGATCAAGCAGCCTTCTTCTGGCACTCCATTGAGCGTGCTCGTTGCCATGTATGCGGTCCGAGCATTCGGTCCCGATAGAGAGTGCCGTCGCATCGTTCAAATAATAAACTCTCCAACTCGGCCTCGTCCAATCTCCAGGTCGTTCTACCAGACGCCGAGTCACGGAGTCAAAAACGCTGTCACGCCTGGCGCCCTGCACCGGCAAGCCGTACCCCTATTCGGAACAAAAGTGGCGATTGATGACTGGCCTCGGTGTGCTGTTTTGACCGAGGCGGTGAGCAATATTGGACATACGCCCGCCTTTGCCTGGAGGTATAAGACTTACCGCTTCATCGTCGGCAAAAAAAGTGGTGCCGACGCAGGGGGGGAACGCAAGATCCAGGTTCTTCAGTACTAGTGCCGTTCCAACTTAATGAGGCTATGCACTATGCTTCTGTCTTTCACCGCGTTGGCCCGCCATCGGGCTTACGCGGATTAGTCCCAAGAAGTTGGAACGGCACTAGATTCTATCGATCAACACAAGAGATAAAGAGAGGAGTTCTCATGCGAATGAATTTCAAGCCATATGCCTGGGTTCTGGCGGTAGCGGTGAGTGTGGGCATCATCGGAGGCACGGCACGCTCTGTGGCGTCTCCGGCAATGAATGGCCAAGGTCAGGACCAGGATTATTCGAAAAACAAGAGGTACCAGCAAGGGTTGCGCGAAGGCAAGGATGACGCGGCGCATAAGCGCGACCATTACAAAAAGAGGCATTTCAAGAAAGACGAAGACCAGAAAGCTTACGAGGCTGGCTACCAGCAGGGCCACGGCGGCGATCACCACGATGAACAACACTAGAAATAGCAGACCGGGCTTCCGGCACTCGAGCACGCAGACGTGTACTTGAAGGCGTAGTCGCGGGCCGCGCCGACATGGTTTTTTCATGTCGGCGCCCTTTATTGATGCCAGCGCTGTTGAAGCTGATCAAAGGGCTCGCAAAAAGCTCTCAAATTCATACGTGCGTTCGTAGGGCCACCAGACTGGCCATCACGCCGGCGGCGCTGTATTCTCTCGTCCCGCGTTACGGGACCGCCCGGACCCGATCGATCGGAATCGGGCCGCCCGCTCCAGGCGTGAATCATCGCTGCGCGCACCCCATCCGAACAGAAAAGCCGCGGTGTCTCAAGGAGCCGAGACTCTGCGCTGCACTGATTCGAAGGCATCAACGGGCGATGTCTGCGGCACCCACCGATAACCTTACGGACTGGACGTACTGTTCGTTGTCCTATGTTTCTTCGTCCGATGTGGTGACTTTGCTAGCCCCGGTCTGGGTGTCTGTGGCGCCAATTCCAGTACCGGGCCTGCTCCCTCCTGTTCGCCCTCGAGAATTCGTGATGATTCCTGTGGTGGTTCGTAAGATACACTCCCCAAGCATGGTTTTCGCGGTCATCCCAGTTATGGTAGTCCCGGTGGCCCCTATCGTAGACTCGGATCTGTACGCTTGCGCTTTGGGGCCCGGGAACAGCCATAATTGACATCGGTGCCGCGAGGGCAACGGCCAGGAACAGCGAAGCGACGTAACGCTGTGCATGCTGTCATGATGTGGTCCTCCAAATTCGAAACTTCCGCTGTCGGAACAATGGCAGCCATGACTATCGATTTGGTTAGAACTGGCTCATTTGTGTTACATGACCTTTATACCCGAGGGCGAATGGCGCGTCAGTTCAGACCGGCTCACCTGTTAGGTCAATACCGCTCACTTAAGTTTGCGAGAGGGAAACCTTATGACCGAGAAGCCCACGGCAGCGAAACCGTGCCGCGGCTACCAGCTTGCAGTTCGGTCCTTGTGAGCAAAGAGTATTTCCTGTACTTGATGAAGGCCCGCATGATGGCGATGTTGACCTGGTTCGCTCAATTGCTCCCCAATACATGCAGTGCATCGCGAGGCCCTGTTTCGTAAACGACTGAGTTAAATAACAGCGACCACCTCGCTGATGACTTACCAAAAGTCCAGGGCTAGGCCGTGGCCAAAGGACAGGGGACCACCTCAACGATGCAGGTTCACAACCTCCTTGCGGGATTTTTGCCCCTGCTCTCTGTGTGCCTGAGAGGGGTTTTCGCCGTGCGTCACAAAAGTTTTGACGCGGATCAGGTCAGGGTTCCTGGTTCTGTCGTGCTTGGCTTTGCGCTTCTCGCGGCTTGTTCGTCGGTATGTATTCGGTCGATCGGGCGACCCTGTTGCAACAGGTTCCCTTATGGATCATTATGCTCTTCGGGCATTCCGGCTTCTTTATTGTGCTGTAATGGATAGCTAAGAGGCCGACGCATCACCGGAATATGAGTGCTGCGGCATATTCGTTTTGCAGGAGCTCGTCCGCAGTCCCGACGTACGGCTTGGCTGTAATCAAGCCTCTCCGCGGTAAACACGCTCCCGAGCTTTTTCCTGTAGGCAGGTGAAAATATCTTACTCTTCGGTCTTTCAGACAGGTTTCCACTCTTTCTCGTCTTCCATCGGTATCGGCGCGACGCTCTCTGACTACCAAGCCATTAGGAATCAGTTTTGAGTTTTATGGTACTTTGCTGATCAGTTGCGCAGGCGATGGCAGTTCGGAGGCACTCCAACTTCCACCGAGCGCCTCGATCAATCCGCCGCTGGCCGTCATCTGCTGAATTCGAAGGTTGACCGCAGTTTCCTGATTGGATAGCAATGTGGTTTGCGCGGTGAGCACGTTCAGGTAAGGATCGATTCCCAAATTGTAGCGATCCTGGGCGATTGCGAGGCTTCTTTCCGCCGATTTGACCGCTGTGTCCTGATGTCGAATCTCCACTGATAGGATCCGCAGCGACGCCAGATTGTCTTCAACTTGTTGAAAAGCCGTGAGCACCGTCTGCCGATAATTGGCCACTGTCTCCTCGTACTGGGCTCGGAATTGTTCCATCGTGGCCCGGCGCAACCCCGCGTCGAATAGGGTTTCCGCTGCCGCCGGGCCCATCGAGAAAAAGCGGCTCGGCCAGGTGAACCAGCTCGCGATCGAAGTGCTTTCGAGTCCTGCCGCGGCGCTCAACGTAACCGTCGGAAAGTAGGCTGCTCTCGCAATGCCAATCTGGGCGTTGGCCTCAGCAACCAGGCGCTCTGCTTCGGCAATGTCGGGGCGCCGCTCAAGAAGCTGGGACGGAACGCCGATGGGAATCGCGGGGGGGCTTGCGGTGAGTGGTTCGATGGGAATTGAAAACGTTGACGCCGGTTGGCCGGTCAGCATGGCGATGGCATGTTCAAACTGCGCCCGCTGCACGCCCAGTGCCGCATCTTGTGCTTTCGTGGCTTCGAGTTGAGTCTCGGCTTGCGCGACGGCTTCGTCTGATTCCATGCCCGTCTCGTACAAAGCCTTGGTCAGAGCGAGAGACTGTTGAAAGTTATCCACGGTAGAATCCAGCAACTGCTTTAAGGCATCCTGGCCGCGAAGTTGAAAGTAATCCACAGCTACATCCGCCTGGACTGTGAGGCGGGTATTCTACAGATCCGCCGCGCTGGCCTGCGCTCCATAGGCCGCCGATTTAACCGTATTCCGGATACGACCGAACAAGTCCGGCTGCCAGGTCGCATCAAACGGAACGGTATAGTCGGTAAATGTACTCGTCGAGGAAGATGTGGAACCTCCCGCTTTGCCACTGGACATGGTGGCGGACGGGCGTTGCACGGTGATGGCTGGGTTGGTGGTGACTCTCGGAAAATACTGCGATCGAGCTTCTTTTACTAGGGCGCGCGCAGCAAAAAAGTTTGCCGCAGCAGCGGCGATGTTTTGGTTGGAAACATTGACCTTCTCTTCGAGCGCATTCAACTGAGGATCGCCAAAGATCCCCCACCATTTGCCGCGAAGCGCATCATCTTTTGGCTGCGCCACTTTCCAACCGTCCGTGTCTTTGTATTGGGCGGGAGTGAGCTCCTTGTATGCCGCAGGAGTTTCTTCGGTCGGTGTGTGGTACTTTGGGCCGACCGTGCACCCTGCCAGGAGGCAAGAGGTCACGGCGAGACACATTCTGGCTCTTAGACGGAATGAAGTCATAATCTTATGCACCCCATGATGGCTCCAATCAAACTGCAGCGCTAGGGGCGGGTCCGGCCCCATAGTTAAGGTTGTGGTGCTGCTTTCGCTGCATCCGTAGCCGCAGCCGGCCGAACGACAGATAGACGACCGGCGTGGTATAGAGGGTGAGCAACTGACTCAAGATCAGCCCTCCCACGATGGTGATGCCCAGGGGCCGGCGGAGCTCATACCCCATGCCTGTCCCCAGCGCCAAGGGCAGAGCGCCCAATAACGCCGCCATCGTCGTCATCAGGATCGGACGGAATCGCAACATACACGCCTCAAAAATCGCGTCGGCCGGGCTCTTTCCCTCCTCGCGCTCTGCCTGAAGAGCGAAATCGATCATCATGATGGCGTTCTTTTTTACGATCCCGATCAGCAGCACAATGCCAATGATGGAGACAATGTTCAGATCCTCTTGGAAGAGCATCAGAGCCAGCATGGCGCCTACGCTCGCGGACGGCAAACTCGAGATGATGGTCAGGGGATGGACCAGGCTTTCATACAAAATGCCGAGAACGATGTAAACCGCCAGCAGCGCCGTCACAATCAGCATGGGCTCGGTGCTCAGAGACTGCTGGTAGGCCAACAGCGTGCCGGCAAAAAAGCCTTGCAGCGTGGAAGGAGCGCCGAGCCGCTTTTGCATCTGGGTGATGCTCGCTGTGGCATCGCTCAAAGACACGTTCGGCGCGAGGTTAAAGGACACGGTGACCGAGGGGAATAAGCCCGTATGGTTGACGGCCAGCGGTGTGGTGTTGGCTTGGCCCTTGGCCACTGCGAGCAGCGGAATGTCCCTGCCGCCCGACGATAGGAGATAGATGTCTTTCAATCCTTCCGGGCTTTGCCAATACTGGGGTGCGACTTCCAGCACCACGTAATACTGATTTAACTGCGTATAGATGATGGACACTTCCGATTGGCCGAAGGCGCTGTATAACGCTGAGTCCAGCGACTTTGCGGTAAGGCCGAGCTTCGCCGCAGTGACGCGATCATAGGTCATCAACTCATCCAGCCCGCCATTTTGTTGGTCGGAGCTTACGTCCTGAAGACCGGGCAGGCGCTTCATCGCACTCTGCAGGATCGGTCCCCACTTGGAAAGATCCTGCACCGTGTCGGTTTGGATGGTGTACTGGTACATGGCATTACCGGATCGGCCGCCGATGCGCAGGTCCTGCACGGGTTGGAGGAAGGCAGAAGCCCCCGGCAGACGGTTCAATTGGGGGCGCAGGCGATCGATGATCTGAGCGGCACTGACATCGCGCTCCGCCAGCGGCTTGAGCGCAATGTTGATGGAGCCGGTATTGGTGGCCCCACCGCCGCCACAAAACCCCGTCACATTGGCAACGGCAGGATCTTTCTTGATCACGCCGACGATCTGCTGAAGGGCGTTGTTCGTCGCCGGGAAGGATGAATCCTGCGGCCCTCGCACCCCACCGGAGATCGCTCCCGTGTCCTCCACCGGGAAAAAGCCCTTGGGTATCTTGTAGATCAGCAC
>Ga0187853_10004572_pt1 | contig 10034 bp, 3 predicted proteins | sample June2016WEW_6_10_2_FD_132417 | JGI IMG/M metagenome (GOLD analysis project Ga0187853, IMG submission 132417) | Peatland microbial communities from SPRUCE experiment site at the Marcell Experimental Forest, Minnesota, USA - June2016WEW_6_100 | ecosystem: Environmental > Terrestrial > Soil >...
ATACAAGCAACATGATGGCGTAGAACACTCCCTTGCCGGCCCAGATCTCGATTGGAATATCCGTGGGCGTCTCTTTACCAGCTATCCAATACGCCAGTTTGTTGTCGAGCTTGGCGCGCCGCAAAAGCCGGCGCGTGGTGGCTGCAACAATGAGCGCAATGACCCAGCCGACGACAAAAACCAATAGGGCGCCCAACAGGTTGGGGCTGAATTGGCTGATTGATTGTGTAATCTGATCGATGATCGCATTCATAGGGGCAGATTCTTTCCTTTTGGTTTGGCTAGTCAAATCTAAATAAATAATAATTATTATGGTTGACAAACCATTCTTAAAAAGTGTGCCCAGCCCAGGCCAAAGAGCAAAAAAGGCATAAAAAACGGGACCGAAGCAGGTTGAGTGGTGTTCCCAACACTTGCAAGTTTGTCTCCCCTCCAATAACGGTCGCTGGCGCGACTTGCAAACCCAAGCCCGCCCCGAATCATAATTACCACGGCTTCCGTTCGTTCATCGCCTTTTGAATGGCTCGTTTGAGCGCCAGGGAATCAACGCTGCCGACCTCGCTGTAAATAATCTTGCCTTCCGGGTTGATGAGCACGGTGTAAGGCGCGGTGCCGGACCAATCAGGGTCAAAAACATTGATGAGCGCATCGCGATCCGCGGAAGCGAAAATGAGATTGCGGTTCGAGGCATGCTGTTTATTTAGAAATTCCAAAACGGAGTTTTGTTCGTCCGGCTGGTTCATGGACACGGTCACCAATTCGAAATCTCGATGGCGATACATCCGGTTGATGGTGACGAATTCCGGAAATTCCACCAGGCATGGCGCGCACCACGTCGCCCAGAAATTCACCAGACGGAATTTGCCGGAATCATTCTTTCTCAAAGCTTGAAGGGTGTTGGTGTCCGCAGGCGAAACTGACACCGGCTCCGCGGCCAGTTGTTTCAGGTAAGCCTGCGCTGACGCTTCCTTACCGGACCATTTGACGGAGCAACCAACGACTTTGGTTTGGGCCACAGGCGGTTCCTTGCCGTCCAGCAACGCGTCAAGGGCGTAGCGCAGATGCTGTTTCGTCACGTGTTGAATGCGTTCCGAATTATCAATGGCGACCACGTAACGCAGTTTGCGCTCGGCGTCGAAGACAAACACATGCGGTGTGGCCGCCGGGCCGCAAGCGTGCGCAACGGATTCGGTGTCGCCGTCGTAGAGGTAGGGAAAATTGAACTGGTGGTCCCGTGCGCGAATTTTCATTTCGTCAAGCGAGTCGCCCAAGTCGCTCCAGCCCAATTCATCAAGCCGGACGGATTTAGGGTCATTGGGCATGATGGCGACCACGGCAACGCCCTTGTTCTTGTAGTCCGTCACAATTTGTTTGATGCGCTCCTCGTAATACTGCGCCGTCGGGCAATGGTTGCACGTAAAGATGACAGCGAGGATTTTGGCGTTTGTAAAATCCTTGAGGGACCAATTTCGGTCGTCCACGCCGGGCAGATTAAAATCCGGCGCAGTTGAGCCCGGCGGCAGGGTGGGAAAAGTTTCGGCGGCCGATACGCTGTAAAAAACCGCCGCAGTTGCAAACAAGACAGAAAGCAAACGGTTCATGAAGCGATTTTAGTCGTGCATTGACAGAGGGCAAGCGGCATTCATGACGGAGAATAAATGAACGATTCGTTTTTTAGTTTAGCTGTGTGCAAGAACGGTTTTTCGAATTTAAACTTGTCAGCGCAAATCAATAATTGGTGTTTCTCCGGCGCTTGGCGTAGCTGACGGATTTCATTTCCTTTTCAGGCTTGCTGCCATCCATCATGCGTTTGAGTTCCTTGATTTGGTCGCGGAGCAGGGCGGCTTTCTCGAATTTTAGTTCGTTCGCGGCGGCGAGCATTTCACTTTCGAGTTCCTTGATGGTTTCGGTGAGGTCAATGTCCATCTTCGCGTCGCGCAAAACGGCATTGGCTTCCTCGCGCCTGGATTCGTAACTGGCGAGACTTTCTTCGACGGCACGGCTCACACTGCGCGGCGTGATGTTGTGCTCGCGGTTGTATTCGAGTTGACGCTGGCGGCGGTATTCGGTGACGGCCAGAAACTTTTTGATGCTGTTGGTCATCACGTCGGCGTAGAGAATGACTTCACCGTTGAGATGGCGCGCGGCGCGGCCGGCAGTCTGAATCAGGCTCGTCTCGCTGCGCAGAAAACCTTCCTTGTCCGCGTCGAGAATCGCCACGAGCGAAACTTCCGGCAGATCCAGCCCTTCGCGGAGCAGATTGATGCCGACCAGCACGTCGAACTCGCCCTTGCGCAACGCGCGCAAAATCTCGACGCGTTCGATGGCGTCAATCTCGCTGTGGAGGTAACGCACGTTGACACCGATGTCGCGCAGGTAATCGGTCAACTCCTCGGCGGTGCGCTTGGTGAGCGTGGTGACCAGCACGCGTTCCTTCGCGTCGGCGCGCTTGCGGCATTCCTCGATGAGGTCATCAATCTGGCCCTTGAGCGGCTTGAGCGTGACTTTCGGATCAATGAGACCGGTCGGGCGCACAACGAGTTCGACGACGCCGGGCATTGGAGCGCCGGCCTCCGGCCCGGCACGATGGGATACAGCAACGGAACTTGCCGGGTCGGAGACCGGCGCTCCAATCACACTCTGCCGTGCCCACTCGATTTCCCGCGGCGCGGGGGTCGCGCTGACGTAAATCGTCTGGTTTTGCGTGGACTGAAATTCCAGAAAATTCAGCGGTCGATTGTCCAGCGCGCTCGGCAGGCGGAACCCGTAGTCCACCAGCACGGTCTTGCGCGACCGGTCGCCCTCGAACATCCCGCCGATTTGCGGCACGGTCGCATGCGATTCGTCAATGACGAGCAGATAATCCGGCGGGAAAAAATCAAACAACGTGCAGGGCTGCGAACCCGGCGCGCGCCCGGCAATGTGACGCGAGTAATTCTCGATGCCGGAGCAAACGCCCATCTCCTCCATCATTTCCAGATCATATTCCGTCCGCTGCTTGATGCGCTGGGCTTCGAGCAGCTTGCCGTGCTTCTCGAACCAGGCGATGCGTTCACCGAGCTCCTCGCGGATGGCGAGGATGGCGCGTTTCATCTTGTCGCCGGTGGTGACAAATTGTTTTGCCGGGAAAATGGTGACGGCGTCGAGCGGCTCAATTTTGTTGCCGGTCAGCGGTTCGAAGCGGGTGAGGCGTTCAATTTCCTCGCCGAAAAATTCCACGCGCAGCCCGTCTTCGCGTCCCGCCGGACGCAGTTCCACCGTGTCGCCGCGCACGCGAAACTGGCCGCGGGTGAATTCAATGTCATTCCGGTCGTAGAGCAGTTCCACGAGGCGCGTGAGGAATTGTTCGCGCGACAATTCCATTCCCGTGCGAACCGGAATGACCATGGCCGTATAATCCTCCTTGCTGCCGATGCCGTAAATGCACGACACGCTGGCGACGACAATCACGTCCCGGCGCGAGAACAGCGAACTCATCGCGGAAAGCCGCAGGCGCTCGATTTCCTCGTTCCGGCTCGAATCCTTCTCGATGAACGTGTCGGTGCGCGGGATATAGGCTTCCGGCTGGTAATAATCGAAATAGCTGACGAAGTATTCGACGGCATTCTTCGGAAAAAAACTTTTAAATTCGGCGTAAAGCTGGGCAGCGAGCGTCTTGTTGTGCGAGATGACGAGCGTCGGTTTGTCCACGTTGCGGATGACATTGGCGACGGTGTACGTCTTGCCGGAGCCGGTGACGCCGAGCAGCACCTGATGTTTCGCGCCGGACAACAGCCCCTCCGTCAGCTTCGCAATCGCCTGCGGCTGGTCACCGGCGGGTTTATATGGCGAAACGAGTTCGAACATGCCACGCGAAAGTAGGAGCGGAGTTGCCGGGTGTCAACGCGGGCTTCGGGGTTGAAACGGCCGGTGTTTGCGTAAGCTGCGCGGTCAACCCAACCATGAGGCCCTGTTGGCAACAGCGAAGCCGGTTTCCGGCCGGCTTTCACCCATCCGTCCCAGCCGTGCTCCGGATGCCAATTAATGCCGGGTTATCAGTTACTGGCTTGCACGCGGAAGAAACTCATCGGCTCGCCATTGATTGGTATGGGCAGCAACACCGGCCCGTTGGTGCCCGGGAACGCATCGCCATAAGGCAGCCAGTCCACCAAGTTGGTGGAGGAATAAATCTGGTAGGTTACCCCAGAGATGCCAAACCAGTTCATCATCAGGTTGGTGGTTTGCAGCCCGGCGGACACGGCGGGTGCGATGGTGATGACCGCTACATAGTTCTGGTTCGAGATGGACATGGTCACGTTGGTATAAACCCGCGAGCCAGGCGCAAACACGAAGCCGCCGCCCGACGGCACGACCGTGCCGCTCCAGCCGGGCAGGATTCCCAGCGCGTAGTTGCCGTTGGTGTCGGTGGTGGTGGTGGACAATCCGCCGTCCGGCTGGATCAGGACGCCGGGCACCGGTTGTCCGTTGGTGTCGGTGATCGCGCCTTGAATGACCGGCAGCGAAATGGTGAACGTGCCCGTGTAAACCTGCGACATGGGCTGGCCGTACAGGTCGTTGATGTTGGTTCCAACCGTGAACGTGTAATTACCCACGGCCGTCTGTAGTGGGAAACTAACACTATAGCTGGAGGAGCTCAGCATGGAAACGGTGAATGCACCTGCGGACAGAGGCCCGTTGGGAGTCGTGAGTGACACGTCGGTTCCGGAGAATGAAGCCGGATTCGGCGCCTCGTTGAAGACCAGGCTCACCGAACTTACGCCGCTGCTGACAATGCCAGAGGGTGTGTACGAGAGAACCTGCAAGGGAGGATTTGTGGAATAGAAAATCGAGCCGTTGGCGCCTTGGAAATCACCCTCGCCGCCGAAAACGGAAACCAGACCGGAGAAGACATTCGCATGCGAATAAAGGGCAATGCGTCCACCGGCGCCGCCGCCACCGCCATATAATTCGCCCTCACCGCCATCCGCGGTGATTTGACCGTTCCCGACCAGCGTGCCAGCAGTCACCCAGATGCTGCCGCCGGAACCGCCGCCGGAATTGTCCTGAATGCCCCAATCCCCATTGGCGCTGAGCTGGCCGTCCACGGTGAGAACGCCGCCCACGTTCAAACGGATTGCACCGCCGCCTTCCGAACCGCCGTAAAGTGGTCCGGATCCAAATCCGCCGCCGCTGCCCTGGTCCACGGGTTGTTGGGCCGAACCGTAGTTGGTGCCGCCGGGTGCAGCGGTTGCGGACGCCCCGCCCAGACCACCATAGCCCGCACCGCTGCCGGATCCGCCGACGGATTGCCCGGCGCCCGGCCCGCTGGCTTGAGCAAAGCCATTTGCATCCACGGCAATGGCTCCGCCAGCCGCGACGTCCACGTTTTGCAGGACCACCAAGTCCAGGTTCGACTGGCCGGACAGGGTGATAAACAGGCCGCCGGCTGTGACGTTCAGATTGCTCAACACTGGGAAGGATGATTGCGGACAAACCACTGCGCCATCACCAACCGTAAGGTTAAAAGGTGAGGCAGGCGTGCCATAAGCGCTGGACAACGGTGTGTTCGTGCCCGACAGGCCGCCATTGTCCACCAGCAATTGACCCACGGACTGGTTGTTGGCCTTGGTGTAAATCGTTCCGGCACCACCATTCGCGTAACCGCTGCCGCCACAAGCCGAGACAGGTCCGGTAAAAGCACTGGTCGTGTATCCCAAGGCAATGCGACCGCCGCCACCCCCACCGCCGAGCCCGTTGCCGGAGCCGCCGTTTGCGGAAATGGTTCCTGATCCGGCAAGGGTGCCGGCGGTAATCCAAAGGCTGCCGCCCGATCCGCCGCCACTGTTGACGTCTCCATTTTTGCCGTTTGCCGACACTCTACCACTGACGGCCAGTGTGCCGGTGACGGTGAGCCGGAGCGCTCCGCCGCCTGCCCCGCCACGCGGAGCAATGCTGCTGCCACTGCCATTGCCGCCACCGCTGCCCGCGATGCCCGGTAATTGAATCGAGTCGTAAGCGCCGCCATATCCGGAAGGGTTGGCCGCTCCAAAACCGCCGTGACCGCCTCCACCTTTGATGCTGCCGGAAGAGGTGGCGCCCGCGCCGATTCCAGATGAGGCTCCACTCCCGGTGCCGTCAACCGAAATGGCACCGCCGGAATTTATGGCGGCGTTGCCGGTCACGCTGACAGTTTGAGCCGAAGTGGAGGCAACGGTCGTCAGCACGCTGTTGGTACTGATTTGAAGGTTTCGCACACTCCAACCGCCGGGCGGGCCTTGTCCGATGGCCCCGCCCGTTACTGACAAGTCGATGGAACTGGCGTTGAACGTGGTGTTGGTTCCCGCATTCCCGCCGTTGTTCAGGATCAACTGGCCATAGCTCTGCGAGTTTGTCTTGAGATAGACTGTTCCAGCCCCACCCCAGTTGGCCCCGCCGCCGTAAGCGGAAACTGGACCTGTGAATGAATTGTTGTTATAGGTAATGGCAATGCGTCCGCCGCCGCCACCGCCGCCGATGCCATCCACTCCATTACCGCCGTTGGCCGTGATGGAGCCGGCACCGGACAGGGTGCCCACGGTCAGCCAGATGCTGCCGCCGGAGCCGCCGCCGCCACCCGAACCGGAACCGTTGCCGCCATTGGCCGAGATGCGTCCGTCCGCCTCCAAAATGCCGCTCACATTCAGTCGAATCGAACCACCGCCCGCTCCACCGACAGAAATCGAGGAATAATTTCCGCCGCCGCTGCCAGGGCTGGAGGGTGATGTCGTGGAATCATAGGTATTCCCCCCCGCAGCATAATTACCGGTGCTGTTTGCGCCGCAGCCTCCGTGACCTGCACCACCACATGGGTAAGTGGAATTGTTGTAATAGTATTGTCCCGCGCCGGGTCCCTGGCCCGCTGCGTAACCAAAAGCATCGGCGATAATGCCACCCCCCGCTTGAATGGTCGCACTCGATAAAGTCACGGTGTAGGAATAATTGTTGGTTATCAGCAGCCAGGCGTTTGAACTCACGAGCAGGTTGCCAAAGGTCAGCGGGCCGGATATCAACCCAATTGCTCCGTTGTGTAGAATCAAATCCGTGGAACTCACGGATTGAAGCGGCGTGTCGGTTCCGGCATTTCCGCCGTTGTCCAGAATGAGCTGGCCGTTTTGTCCGTAGGATTGGATTAGAACAGTTCCCGCCCCGCCCCAATTGGCGCCGCCGCCGCCATACGCCGAAGCATTTCCCGCAAACAAATTGTTGTTGCAGGGAATGTAAATGATCCCGCCGCCGCCGCCGCCGCCAACGGAATTCGCTCCGCTGCCGCCATTCGCCGTGATGGAGCCGGCGCCGGACAGAGTGCCCACGGTCAGCCAGATGCTCCCGCCTGAGCCGCCGCCGCCGCCGTAGCTCGAACCGTTGCCGCCATTGGCGGAAATGGTTCCGTCCATTTGCAATGTGCCAGTTACCGTGAGCCGAATCACGCCGCCGCCGCCGCCGCCAAAGGAATAAGGGGAATAATTTCCGCCGCCGCTGCCAGGGCTGGAGGGTGATGTCGTGGAATCATAGGTATTCCCCCCCAGAGCGTAATTACCGGTGCTGTTTGCACCATAACCTCCGTGACCCGCCCCGCCGCACACGTAGGTGTAATTGTAGTAATAGTATTTTCCCGCGCCGGACCCCTGGCCCCCTGGGTAGCCCGCAGTGTCCGTGAAAATGCCGCTGCCAGCCTGAATGGTGGCGTTTCCCGAAAATGAGAAATTCACGGTGTTGGCAGGTTTGCTGAAGGAGTAGCTGTAGGCGGTCAGCCATGCATTGGAACTCATGAGCAAATTGGCAAAGCTCGCCGAACTGGATGCCGACCCAATCGCTCCGTTGCGTAAAATCAAATCTGCGGGAATCGCGGATTGCACCAGCGTGTTGGTTCCGACGTTTCCGCCGTTGTCCAGAATGAGCTGGCCATTCTGTCCGGTGGGCTGGAGGAAGACGGTTCCCGCTCCGCCCCAATTGTCCCCGCCGCCGCCATAGGCGGAAATCGTTCCGCCGAACAGGTTCGCCGCGGGATAGATGGCAATGCGTCCGCCGCCGCCGCCGCCGCCAATCGAGCCGGCCCCATTTCCGCCGTTGGCCGTGATGGAACCGGAGCCAATTAATATTCCCGTCGTCAACCAGAGGCTGCCGCCGGAGCCGCCGCCACCGCCCGAACCGGAACCGCTGCCGCCGTTGGCCGAGAGGCTTCCGTCCACCTGCAAAATGCCGCTGACATTGAGTTGAATCGCGCCACCGCCCGCCCCGCCGAAGGAATACGGCATCAATTGTCCGCCCCCGCTGCCATACATGGTGGGAGATGTTTGAGGACCATAGGTTGTGCCGCCGCCGGCGTTCGTCGAAGCACCGTTGGCACCGCTGCCACCATACCCGCCGCCACCGCAAGGACGGTAGCTGCCATCATTGTAAGAACCGCCGTAGCCGTTGCCCGTCCCGGCGGCATAACCTGCGCTGTCGGTGAGCAGGCTGCCACCGGATTGAATCGTGATGTTGCCACTGGCAGTCAGGTTGATGGGTGATAACGAGGAGGAGGCCAGGAGCAGGCCGTTGGAAGCAATCGTAAGATTTCCAATGGTCCACGCCCCGCTTGGAATCACGGCCGCATTCCCCCGAATCAGCACATCAATGTCGCTGCTGGAAATGGCAACCAAAGAGTTCGTTCCGGTGCGCCCGCCGTTGTCAAACAACAGCAGCCCGTTCTGTCCGGTCAGTTCGGTATAAACGGTGCCCGCACCGCCGGTCTTCGCCCCGGCCCCGCCATAGGCGGCCGCCGACCCGGCAAAAGTGTTCGCCTCACATTGAATCGCAATTCGGCCGCCACCACCGCCGCCGCCGTGGGTCGGTTCGCCCGCACCACCTTGCGCACTGATGGCGCCTGAACCGGACACCAGTTGCGCTGTGATCCAGATGCTGCCGCCCGCCCCGCCGCCGGAACGGCTGTTGGTGCCGTTGGCGCCGTCGGCCGAGATGGTGCCGTTGATGATGAACGTTCCGCCAGCGCTGACTTGCACCGCGCCGCCCCCGGCGCCCCCAGTGCCGACATAGCTGGCGCCGCCTCCGCTGCCCAAGTCGGTGGGTTGGGCAAAGGAACCGTAGGTTGTGCCGCCCATTGCGTTGCTGGAACTCATCCCGCCAATGCCGCCGTAACCGGCACCGCTGCCGTCCTGCGGATATCCGGCGCTGAGGCCGGCACCGGGTCCGACGCCGCCGCCGTAGCCTTTTCCATTTGCGTTGATGACTCCTCCCACAGCCACCTCCACGTTGCCCGTCACCGACAGATTAAACCCGGCGGGCAGCACGCCCAGCAGCACGTCATAACTCACCAGGACATTGGTGCCGTCAGGGATGGTGGAGTTTGTCGTCCGCTGCAACTGGGTTAGAATGCCATCCGGGCTGGTCAGCAGATAATCCACTCCGTTGCTGTAAACGACCGCCTGTCCGGAATCAGTTACCATGACAGATGCGGTTATGATGTTGGAATTGAGCAACGTCACCGGGTTGGTGTCGTTCAACACCTGGGATTCGTCCACCACGGAGAGAAGATTTGAAATGACGCCGTTGGGGGAATACGAGTGGGTGAGCACGCCGCCTCCGGCCACGAGCAGGCTGGAAAATGCGTGCGGACCGTCCACCGTCACCGTGCAGTTGGTGACGATGATGTCCGCCCCTTCATAATTCGTGTCGTTTGCATTGATTGTTGTGTCATTGGTAAAGGTCGTCGCGAATGCCGGGAGGCGGGCCAAAATTAAGGCGATAACCCCTGCAATCAGGGCGCGGCGGGTCAGCGAAACAAACCGGTGGAAAACGCGGAGAGTTTTCATGAGTAGTGGAGTCTTTCCGGGTGGAAACAATAGAGCAAATTGATGCAGATGTCAAACTCTTTGGGGTTGGGGATTGGGTGCCGAATTGACTCAAGTTAAACATTACCAAAGAAAGGAAGGGGGGTGCGGGGGGAAGGAATCGTTGACTCATAATTCTGCTTACCGGCAGGAAAGCCAGAATTATGGGCAGCAAATCAAAGAAAG
>Ga0187853_10004605_pt1 | contig 9990 bp, 8 predicted proteins | sample June2016WEW_6_10_2_FD_132417 | JGI IMG/M metagenome (GOLD analysis project Ga0187853, IMG submission 132417) | Peatland microbial communities from SPRUCE experiment site at the Marcell Experimental Forest, Minnesota, USA - June2016WEW_6_100 | ecosystem: Environmental > Terrestrial > Soil >...
ATCGCTCCAGCACACGCTCCTCTTCGGCATCAAGGGCATCTGCGCGTACGCCGAGCATGCGCAGACTCTCGGGCAGCAGGACGAAGCGATCCCGGCCTTCATCCACGAGGGGCTCGCTGCCATAGCCAGGAACGACCGGGCCATGGGCATAAACGAATGGGTGGGCCTGGTGCTTGAGTGCGGGCGGGTGAACCTCAGGGTCATGGAAATACTGGACGCCGCCAATACAGGAGCGTACGGTCATCCGGTGCCGACGAAGGTGCCCCTGGGCGCCAAAAAGGGGCACGCCATCCTCGTCTCGGGCCATGACCTGAAGGACATGGAGGAAGTCTTGAAGCAGAGCGAGGGAAAGGGCATCTACGTTTATACCCACGGCGAGATGCTGCCTACCCACGCTTACCCGGGCCTCAAAAAATATCCCCATTTTTACGGCCATTTCGGCAGCGCCTGGCAGAACCAGATAAGGGAGTTCCCGAAATTCCCCGGCGCCATTCTCCTCACTACGAACTGCCTCATGCGAGTGCAGCAGGCATACCAGGACAATATCTTTACAAGGGGGCCAGTCGGCTGGCCCGGCGTGCACCACTTCGACAGCAGGGACTTCACGCCCCTCATCCAGAAGGCGCTATCCATGCCCGGCTTCACGGCCGATACGGACGGCAAGTCCGTGATGACAGGATTTGCCCATGAGACGATCATGGGCGTTGCGGGCAAGGTGATAGAGGCTGTAAAGGGCAAGCAGATCCGCCACTTCTTCCTGGTGGCCGGGTGCGACGGGGCCAAACCGGGGCGCAACTACTACACGGAGTTCGTTGAAAAAGTGCCCAAGGACTGCGTGGTCCTGACGCTCGCCTGCGGCAAGTTCCGGTTTTTCGACAAGGACCTCGGAGACATCGGCGGCATACCGAGACTGCTCGACGTCGGCCAGTGCAACGACGCCTATTCCGCCATCCAGATCGCCCTGGCCCTTGCAAAGGCTTTCAACGTGGGCGTGAACGACCTGCCCCTGTCGATGATACTCTCGTGGTACGAACAGAAGGCAGTCGCCATACTGCTCACTCTGCTCTATCTCGGGATAAAGAACATGCGCCTCGGCCCCTCCCTTCCCGCCTTTCTAACGCCGAACGTCCTTGACTTGCTGGTTAAGAACTATGATATAAAACCCCTTACGGCCCCTGACGAGGACCTCAAGGCGATACTGGGATAAGGGTGAGGCAGCCCATGATGCGGGAGGACGACCGATGAAGTGCCCCGGGCAGGATACGAGATACTGGAAGCCTGGAGACATCTTTGAGATAAGCTGCCCCAATTGCGGCCGGCCCGTCGAATTCTTCAAGGACGAGTCGGCAAGGCGCTGCCGGGCCTGCGGAAAGATGGCGGTCAATCCGAGGATGGACTTCGGCTGCGCCGCTTACTGTGCCCATGCCGCCGATTGCCTCGGCGAGATAGGGCCGGAGCTCGCCGCCAAAAGGGAAGACCTCCTAAAAGACAGGGTCGCCGTCGAAGTAAAGCGCAGGCTGGGGCGCGACTTCAGGAGTATCTCCCATGCGGCGAAGGTCGCCCGCTATGCCGAGGAGATAGCCAGAAAGGAGAAGACGGGGCCGGCCGCAGTCCTGTGCGCCGCCTTCCTCCACGTCTTCGGAGAGCTGCGAGAGGCGAGAGAACCCTGCGCCGCCGGGAGGGAGCGAGAGGAGCGTGAAGTCCTGGAACGGTTGGGGGCGAGCCCGGAGCTGACAGCCAAAGTGTTGCACATTGTCGATGATTTTGCCGCTGCCGGCCCGCTCTTTGGCGAGCCCCAGGCCGATTCGGTCGATGCGCGCCTTTTCGCAGAGGCCCACCGTCTGGCCGCTGCCGAGGAAAGAAATGCCGAAGAGGCCGGAGGGAAGGAGGACAAAAAGTCATGAAAGTGAAAAGGAAGATCATAGAAATAGAGGAAGATCTGTGCTCCGGGTGCGGAGAGTGCGTGACGGCGTGTGCAGAAGGGGCCTTGGCCGTAATCGACGGCAAGGCGCGCCTCACGTCGGAGAACTACTGCGACGGGCTTGGCGCCTGCCTGGGCGAATGTCCCGAAGGAGCCCTGAAAGTTATCGAGAGGGAATCGGAGGAGTTCGACCCGGAGGCGGTGGAAGAGCACCTCGAGCCGGACGCCGGGGCGCCTCCGGCGGAGGCGATGGCCTGCGGCTGCCCGTCAAGCGATGTCCGGGTGTTCCCGTCATCGCTCCTCGCCGGCCGGAAAGAGGGGGGCGCTGCGGACGAGGTCCCTTCCGCCCTCGGCCACTGGCCTGTCCAGATCAGGCTCATACCGGCAAATGCCCCTTTCCTCAAGGGCGCGGACCTGCTCGTCGCGGCCGACTGCACGCCTTTGGCCTACGCGGGCTTCCACAGGGACCTCCTTCCCGGGAAGGTGGTCATGCTCGGCTGCCCCAAGTTCGACGACAGGGAAGAGTATGCCGCAAAGTTCGCGGAGATCTTCAGGGTCGCCGATATCAGGAGCATCACGGTCGTGGAGATGGAGGTGCCCTGCTGCTCGGCGCTGGCGGTTATAGTCGGGCGGGGGTTGGCGGCGGCCAACAAGCAAATTCCCCTTCAGGTGATCACGATCACCCGAAGGGGAGCCGTGAGGCCGGGTTAATTTCGCGCCATGCACCTGTCTCATCGAGGGCACAACATCCTCACATAGTGTAAAACTATGATCCGGTGTGCGCCCTCTCGATCACGGCACCTATCATCGAAATTTCCTCCGGCCGCAAAAGAGACGGTATCTACTTGACCTGCAAAGGGTGGATAGAGTTTACGCTTTCTGACAATAACGATCACCGCGGCAAAGACTGGACATGTCCTTGTCGGTGGCTATCCCCTCTCCACTCCCTTTCTCGGTGCGATGGTTATGACGGGCAGCATTACAAAATAGTCATTAGTCGCCGGCCCTTCTTTGAAAAGACCATAGGATTCAAGGGCTTTTGTATGTTACGGGTTTCTGACCATACATACTAATAAGGTCCTCGCCCATCAGCTTGTGCACGCGCAGGTGCTCCTCAATTTTGCCCAATGAGAGATCACGCAGGTCGATTTTTCGGAACTCGTTGAAGAACGCACGAACATTCATGGTCAGTTGCTCAAGGTGCTTCTTACGCATAATCAGCACTTCGTCGTTAAGCGCTGCGCCGGATGCAAGCTTAATTGGGGGAATAACTAAGATACGTGTGACAGCAGAGCCGGGATAAGCGCGCCTGAACCAGGCACTACTCCGGTTCATCTGGTCGGTTTCTCGTTTTTCTATTTCGGCACGGTTTATGTTGACTTCACTTTTGCACTCAAAAATGAGGTATTGGTTGTCTCGAAGGCCCCAAAGGTTATCAGGCCCTTCTTTCCACTCCTTGTCTGGACGATCGCTCTCAAAGCCCAGTGTGTTTGCAAGATCCTTGAGAGCCTGTTCAAATCGGTCCGCGATCACGCCAAATGATAGGCAAGTGAGAATGGCATCGAGGTCGGTAGCTACCGCCTCGAAAAGTTCATGCGTGGCCAGCCACCCTTTGATTCGTTCAAGTCGCCTTTGCGGGGAGAGGGTTTGAATTTTGCTGAATATCATGCCCTCTTTCGGCCGTAGAAGGGTATGGTTTGTTTTATGGGCGTTCTTTTGGAGTTCATTGGATTGTGCCTTGCTACTGGGATACGTGTACCTTGCCATCTCTTGTAAATACCAACCTTTGTCGTAGTCGGTGCTGGCATACTGGTCAATGAGTTTCTGAATGGTGTCGGCTGCTCGGTCATAGCCCTCGCCCTGAAACTCCCGCTCTGCGTTCACCTCTGTTTGGAGGATGTTGAGCAGATCGCTACGAGTCGTCTGGCCTCCCGATTCTATTTCATTCATCTGTTTGACGTACCAATCCTTCCAGCCCGCATCGCGTAGGAGACATTGATTGGCAAGGCTCTTGAAAGCCTTCATAGGATCGCTACCGGCCTCGATTTCCTCCTTCGCGTATTCAGCAATAGTCTTGCCGAGTTCTATTTGCTTGCGAGTTTGCTGTGAAAAGAACTCTCGCTGACCAGGTGCCTGTAAAGCGCGGACGAGGTCAGAGCCTATTAGAACAATGACGCAGTAATCCTTCTCGCCTCGAACGGAGCGCCCCATGCCTTGCTCAATAATACGCGCGATCCGACCGGCGATGAGTTTGCTGCCTTGACGACGATCTTCGAGGTACCGGTCGAGCAGTTCTTCGGCGAACGGCTTGGAGTCGATAATGAGGATACGGCACGTGTTGTCTGGAAGATCTATGCCGTCATAATAGTTGGCGACAACAATGGTTTTAGAATAAGATCGACTGCGAAGATCCTCAACTGCTTGATTGATCGAGTTCTTATCAACAACGCGGGCGCCGTATTTTCCCCAATCCGCGCATCGCTGCGTACTCGGCACAAGAACTACTATACCGTATTGGCGTGATGTGACCTCTTTCGCGAAGGTCTCCACTATAGCGGACCTGGCGAGTTCATCGTCAATGAGTGATGGGATTAAGACCATCTTTTCTCCAGACCAGGTCTCTTTAGGGTCTATGAGCGGGTTCTGAACTGTCGTTGGAGTGAGGCCGAAACCTTTCACCAGAAAGGAGTCGTCGGTAACCGTTGCCGACATAAAAAAGCGGTGCCTCGCGTTTGCATAACTCCCAAACTGTTCGAGGGGTGAGAGGTATGGTGAGATTATGACCTGAGTGCCAGAAACAAGGCACAGCGTATGCCGGAGTGAGTCTTTGAGAAGAGGCCAAGCAAACTTGACAGCATTTGTAGAGGCGTGCCGTGAAAGGATTTTGGCCACTTCGCTGGTTTTGTCCCACCACTCCCAGTAAGGAACGGGCAAATAAGCACTGTAGTCATTGCGCAAAATATCCTCGAAGCTTCCATCTCCTTGGCTGCGCAGCTCTTTTTCAAAGAGTTCAATAATCGCACTGTAAGCATTTGACTCGTTTGGCTGGCTCTGGCGGAGCGTAATGACGAACTGGTCCTTTATGACATCGATGCATGCATGCGCATCGTCGATTAACACTGATCCGACAGATAGTGATTTTGCGGCTAATCCGAACTTCGTACGCCCGTTGAATAGTTTGTGCACCACAGTGACGAGGATGGCCTGGCAGTCAGTGAACTCCTCGGGCAGTTCGTCTTCTGCGGTGACGCAATGAATGCCGAAAGCTTGAGCCTGCTCGACCGTTTGGTCGACGAGAAAGTAGTTCGGGCACAAATAAAGCGCAGGACCAACTCCCTCATTGAGTTTCGACTGCAGCATAAGTAGCCCCACTAAAGTCTTTCCCTGGCCTGTATGCAGTTTCAAGATCATGTCACGCTCTTCTCGACGTTTAGTGTGCCACTCTGAAAGAACCGTTTCCTGAACGGGGCGTAACGGCCCTTTGTCGCTCGCTCTATCAAGTGACTCGTAGAGCTTTACTGGATCGATTATCTTTGCCGCAGTCTTATCGCCGCCGATGCGTTTTCTGAAATCAACCATCTCCTATACCCCCGAGCTGAATGCGATCCACACGTAACCTTGGAAGGATGCCCACTAAAATATCACTTTTCTCCTCTTCCGCAAGGCCTTTAACAGCCGTCTCCGCCTCTCGATTGGTCCTCGTTATTGAGTAGAATAAGGTTTTGAATGGTATCTATCTGGCTACTCAGGTTTCGTATGATACGGATGAAGGATTGAGAGTCCGATTCACCCAGGATAAATAGTTTTTTTATGGGGCACACCTTTGTTTGAATGAATTCGGTTCTCATGTTGCTCTCTCTTGAAGTATGACCCGTTGCAGAAAATACTGGTCAACAGGGGGACTAAGTCTAAGAGGTGTCAGCCTCACCACCCTCTCGCGCTAAATTACTGTTCCCCCCTTCTGACGACGAACTGTTTTCTTCCCCTCGGCCCATCGTTTCGGAACAAGTTTCTTAGGTCCGCGCCATCTCTCTACGATACAGTTCTGAAACCATCGTTTGCCAATATTGGCGTGGTCCGTAATGATCACCTGAAAGGCCGGAGACAGCGCCTTAGCGACTTCGAAGGCAAGCCGATACATCCTAGTCACAGCCTCTCGGTCTTCGCTGCGGCCTCGTTTACTATCTCGCGACCAGTCGCGATCCTCCGGGAAATAAACCTGTGATGGCTGATCAATGAATAGAAAGCGAGGGACCGGGCGATGGTGTTCGGTAAACCACTTATGAAGCGCGAAGTGTGAGATTAAGTGATAACCGACCCAGTTTTCTCCACTACCCATACGGTCCATCGGAATAGGCCCACTTTCGCTGTCAGCTACAACTGTAAGTCGCTTCAAGTCCAGACGCAGCGGGTACTCGGAATGTTCCAAGCGTAACCCCTTTGCCCATTCGCTCATGTCTCGAGATATTATCGAAAGGCAGGATTCAATTTTATCCTGCACTATCGCATCACTTAATTCATCCTCAAGTCGGGATATTTGTGCACGCAATTCCTGTATTTCCTGCTTTATACTGCTCGTATCTTCAAGCATGGGCACGCTTTCCAAATAGAGACCTATTCTTCCCATAACGTGTGCTCGCCTAGCTGCCCGATCGCGTAACGATTGCAGTCTTTGACGAGACTTCTGGAGCACTTCCAGTGCCTCTCTATTATCATGCAACTTCCGCTGTGCCTCCTCAACGCTGCTCTGTAACTTGCGCACTATTTGTTGCATTTGCGGTGACCGCTCTTCAACCGCACGTATTTGCCCTTCCAGCTCAGCTACCGATTGTCGCAACTCGGAGATTAAGGGTATCCGGTCCTTGGCCAGTTGCGTCTGACATAGCGGGCAAGCGCAATGATCGTCAATATCGCCCCGATCAAACAGATCGATGCTTCGTAAGCGAATGAGTTGGGCATTTGCCTCGCGAGAATAGCCTTGACGATCCGAGGATAGTGCTTTTGCCGCGTTCAGTTGTTCTTTTGCCCGCTGTAGTTCATAAGTAAGTTGCTGCCGCTCTTCCTGCAAGCGTTCGAACTCATCGCCCTCAGCAACTACCTGTTCCTCCTCTTCAGGTGGGGGCTTCGTATAAATATCTTTCAGCGCAGACAAACAGTCTTCCCAGTCCTCGGGCAGAGACACAGAAGGTCTAAGGCCGATATCAGCCGCCTCGCTGATTAATCCTTGAGCGCGCGAGACACCTTTACCACGTATCGCCTCATGCTCAGCTATCTTTCTCTCCAAGCCACTAAGCACGTGGCGGAGCCTCCGCAACTCGGCCATCTTGGTGACATGCTCATCTTCGACGGCGCCCAAAAAATATGGAATTGTATCTTTTATGGACTGCGGTATCCATTCCTCGCTTTGCTTATGAAAGAGATGCTTGTTGCTTATCACTTCGCTTTGCTGTTGAAAACAATAGAAGAGTGCGTGACGAATGTTTGCAGTGAGTGGCCTCCTGGTCTGCCCCTGCGGGGGTTCGTGCACATTTTCAGATATACCAACGTGTGTTGTCAAAAGTCCCTCAAGGGATTTGGGATTTGTCGTCTGAATAAGGGCCGAATACTTCGGGATACCGATTTCTTTGCCAATATCGTAGAAGACGTCAGAGGACGCAGGCTGTCCGGCGCGCGGCAGCCTTCGTGCTATGAATACATGGCCGTCAATAACCTGCAAGCGAATTCCAACCCATTCGACGACCTGGCGAATGATTCCTTCTGGCACTCCGCATTCGGAAGCTCCAAGGCAGTAATCAATAATTTCAATTAAAGCGGTTTTCCCCGTCTTTGATGCTCCCGTGATGATGTTGAGCCGTCCCGATTGAAAGGAGAGTACACGCCTTTTTCTGTTGAAACCGTACAGAACAACATCTAACACTTGGAAGCTCATGGCCTAATCCCCCAAAACGCCATGACCATATGAACGGGGCCTGCTGCCGCAAACCACTTACCCAGAAATCGGGCACGTACTAAACAATCATGTGCTTCATCCGTCAGCTTCCTGGTGGCTCGATTGATTTCTGTTTCCCCGACCTTTGCCCGCAAAAGAGCGCCTTGCATGGCCATACGGTCAAGCTTCATGGCAAATCGAATAGCCTCTCTGGTATATGGCATGAGGGAAACAACCCGTTCGTAAAATAAGACCCTAGCTGAAGAATTCTCCTGCAGCAATGCGGCCATAGACGTTCGCGTGTTGGGCGGCAGAGACTCGCGCGTGGGCTTATGCAGGATAATCGGAAGGACCATGAACGCCAGAGGGAACGGAAGGCCTTCCTTCTTGGCCATAGCATACCTGGCAACTGCGGCCGATAATAGCGTCGAGCAAAAAGCTGGGTTGAGAAGATACGCTTCTTCTTTGGGACGTTCTGCCCACAATTTCATGACACTGCCCTCAAAACACCGACTAACTGCTGCAAACGCTCTTTGAACTCAAGATGCCATCCTACGCGCCGGGCGTCAGAAAGAATCTGATAGGTACCGCGAGAAACGAAGGGTTCAGTCACGCCCGGCCGAATCCGTGGATGGTTCGCCGTTTCCACCCACCCGTACAGCGTCTGCCCAGCAGTTTTTTTTGCTTGCTCCGCCGCGGCATCCTGCCGAAGCTCGTCAGCCATCTGCTGGAAAAGGATGTCCCACTCCTCCACGAGCCGATCCTCATAGCGTTCTAGTTCTCCGAGAAGAAGTAGTTCTTCGCGCAGCCAACGAGACCTCTGCTCAAAGGCCCTGAAGTAATTTCGGATCGCGTGCAAGATCCGGCCCTGGCCAACCTCGATCAAACGCAATTGATGAACGACAAAACGGTCGTAATAACCTGAAGCATCGATACTTGCGGCAATGATATCGTCGTCAATGGGCAGGCTATCTTGTTTGAACTGCTCTCTCAGAAGACCGATCTCAGCGATAAGCTCTTCGCTCTTTATTGGGGCATCTGCGCTACCGGATAGGTGCTTGACTACTCGCCGATACCACCAGCCTTCAAGGCGGTCGAGGAATGAATCAAGATAATGTTGTTCTGCGGCAAAGTACAGAACCTTTTTGAGGTCAGATTCTAAATCCAGGATCGTCGGGACACCATCGATGACGAAAACAGACTTCAGAAGCTCTCTCCGTTGAGCAAGGTTTAGAGAGCGGTATGCCAGGTAAGCCTGGGATTGGTGAGACTAGTCGACGACTCTGCCGTTGAATTTAGCCGTCGCATAGCATTTTCAGTGTCCCTTGAATCGGGCCTTAAATAGTGGGCGGCACTGCCGCTCGCTGCTTGCCCTGTGGTAACCAGAAAGAAGAGGGTTCCTTGAGGCAATCCGCCCTTTACTATACCCTCGCACCATACTCGCATGCTCTTCCAAAGGTCAGGGGAACTATCTGTCAAATCGGCTGGTTGTTTTATGTGATGTTTGGTTTGAAGTAATTCCGGCGCGTCTCCTGCTTTTTCAAAAACGACATCATCAAGGGTCTCTATGGAGATAGTAAAATCGTCTTCGTGGCGCAAACGACGAAGCGCTTCAAATAATGCGTACCGCACTTGATACAGGTAGCCGAGTGCAGCAGGAGACGCCGAGTAAGCACCTCGGTCCTTCGAACTCACGAGCCGAACCTCCCTTGGCCCTTTCTTACGCACAGGGTGCGTCTCCTATTAATTATCATCGTTGCTCTTGTAATGCAACAAAAAGCTAAGAAAATGCCAGTTAAGAATCAAAACCGCACTGCTTTGGGGGGAGCAGAAGGGGACGTCCGTAAATAAGTAAATAACTACCATCTCCCCTCCCACCACATGCGTTAATCATAGCCACCAGTAATGTTGTATTGCAAGAAAAACATTCAGCGGCTCTCTTTCAGGAACTATTGGCGGGTGTCGAATATCCGACCCCGGACGCCGGGACCTAGTTTAGGCGCCGTTGGGGTCAGCCCTTTACAGGCTGTTGAAAAACTCGCCCTTTCCCTCATAAATCAGTGGTTTTCCTCTCATCCATCTGCTAGAATTCAATAACTAAAACGATTGGAGGGATGGGTGTTAGGCAAAAAAGATCGCA
>Ga0187853_10004617_pt1 | contig 9967 bp, 9 predicted proteins | sample June2016WEW_6_10_2_FD_132417 | JGI IMG/M metagenome (GOLD analysis project Ga0187853, IMG submission 132417) | Peatland microbial communities from SPRUCE experiment site at the Marcell Experimental Forest, Minnesota, USA - June2016WEW_6_100 | ecosystem: Environmental > Terrestrial > Soil >...
ATCGAGATGTCGGGTGCCCGAGCCTGGATCTCGGCAGCGAGCTCCTCCGCGGTTCGATGCCCCGACGCCTCGAACAGGCAACGGACGAGAAGGCGCCGCGGTGTGGTCACGCGATCTCCGGCCGAGCGGAGACGGGAAAGAACCTTCTCTTCCTCGTCTCCCGACGGGCTCGAGACGAATCCGGCTGACTTCACTGCAGCCGCGGACGGCGCGGCGCCTCCTGGAGCGCTGTCCGCAAGACGCTGCTCAGGTCCAACCCTCCTGCTCGGCGTCGAACAGACCGGTGCGTCTCCTGCCCGGACGGGCCGCCTCCGGGACCTCTGCCTCGGGCACCTCAGTGTCGAACAGACCGTCCGATCGACGCGCCGGCGGCGAAAGCTGCTCTGCGGTCGGTTGCATCTGGGCCCGGGTTCTCGGGTCGCCGACCTCGGTCACGTCATCTCTCTCGTACTCGGGTGAGAGGTCTCCGCCGGACGAAACACCGTGCCTGCCCAAAGCGCGATCGGGTCGCAGGCGTGTGCCGTCTTCGGGCGGAAGCATCGGACTGCCGTCGGTCGCCGCGGGGGACGCCGCCGCTACGGCCACACCCGGCGCTGGGCGTCCGAGAGGGCTACGAGCCATCTCCTCGACGACCGCCTGGACGGTGGTCTGCAGCCGAGCCAGCTCGGCGATGGCGTCCTGGCGCTGGTCGTAGAGGTAAGTGATCTGCGAAACGGCGCGCTCACGGTCCTGCTCGATGCGCTGCAGGTAGGCGTGACGGCGGCGCTCGGTCTCGTCCCGGATCGCGAGGGCACGTCTCGTGGCCTGGTCGACAACGTCAGCGGCCTCGCGACTCGCCACCTCGCGCAGCTCGCTCACCTCTTCAGCGACGGTCTCGCGAAGCTCGTTCACTTCGCGTTCGGCCTCCTGACGCAGCGTGTAGGCCCCCTCCCACGCCTCTTGGAGGATGCGCTGGACGCGTTCACCGAGAGTGTCCAGCGAAGGCGGCTGAGCGGTGCGGGTCTCACTCTCGTAGACGGCGACGCGGCGGTGCAGCTCCCGGAGCTGCCCAACCGCTGCTGCGAGGCGGCGCTCCGACTCAGAGGCGCGTCTGAGCGCGTCGTCGAGCCGCCGCTGCTGGTCGGCCACGTACCGGTCGACCTGCTCCGGGTCGTATCCGCGCCGGTAGACATTGAAGATCGGCGTGGCCAACTGCTGCTCTGCGACTGCCTCGTTCTCGTCCATGTGCCCTCCACACTCCCTATGCGGATGCTACCGAGCCACCGTCCCGAAGACGGGGATCCCCGCCGTCCAAACACTGGCGCGAACAGCGATCATGGGGGCTTCTCGACGCCGACCTCCATACAGGGCAGACTGAGGCCGACAACCGGACAACTTCCGGAAAGCCAAGCGAAGACAAGGGGGTTTCTCAATGAAAGCCGACGTGAAGGGATCCACGCTCCCGGTGCTCGAGCTGATACTCGAGCCTGGCGAAGCTGTCGTGTCGACCCACGGCGACCTTGCCTGGATGTCCGCGAACATGCAGCTCAGCCAGTCCACGAATACCGGTGGCGGCGGCGGCCTCATGGCGGGACTGAAGCGGGTCGCCAGCGGGACCGGGATCTTCCTCACCCGCTACGAGCCGACAGGCGGGCCGGGAATGTTGGTCCTCGCCGCGAAGCTTCCAGGACGGATATTTTCCGTCGAGATCGCGCCCGGATCGGAGCACATCGTCCACCGGCACGGATGGCTGTGCGGCACACCGGGCGTCTCGCCCACAGTCGCGCTTCAAAAGACCTTCGGCGGCGCCATCTTCGGGGGTGAGGGCTTCATCCTGCAACGCCTCGAGGGCCAAGGAACCGCCTGGCTCGAGCTCTCCGGGGAGATCTCGACCTACGAGCTCGCTGCAGGGCAAAGCCTTTGCGTGCATCCCGGTCACGTCGGAGCGTTCCAGGCGACCGTGAGCTTCCAGACGACGCGCCTTCCCGGGATCGCAAACCGCATGTTCGGCAAGGACGGGCATCACGTCGTAGTTCTCACGGGACCGGGCACCGTCTGGCTCCAGAGCATGCCGCTCCCGATCCTTGCTCACGCGCTCCAGCCTTACCTGGGCGAGAGCCATGAGAGCGCGGCAGGCGCCGGCGTGGCCGGCGGAATGCTCGGAGGCATGATCGGCCGGAAGCTCTGACGCACACCGTGACGCTCACCGACGGTTCGCTCACCGACCTCGTCGAGGCGCAGGTCCTCGAACGGGTGCTGCACGAAGCGCTCCGCCGAGGAGGCGACTTCGCGGAGATATTCGCCGAGGACCGATCGAGCTCTTCGATCTTCCTCGACGACCGAAAAGTGGAGGAGCTGTCGAGCGGGCGCGACCGGGGCGCCGGGATCAGGGTCATCGTCGGTGAGACAACGGGATTCGCCCATACCGCCGACTTGTCGGAGAAGGGCCTGTTGTCCGCGGCCGAGGCGGCAGCGGCTGTCGCCCGGGAAGGTGGTGGCGGCGTCCGCAAGACCGCGCTGTTGAGGCAAGCCTCTGAACATCAACAGGTGGGGACGCTGCCGAGCACGGTGCCGAAGTCGGCGAAGGTCGACTTGCTGCTCCGCGCCGACGATGCTTCTCGCTCGGCGGGCGGAGCCATCGTTCAGGTGAGTGCCGGCTACGGCGACAGCCGGCGTCGCATCCTCGTCGCGAACTCGGACGGACTGCTGACAGATGACGACCGCGTCCGGACCCGGTTGTTCGTGACTTGTGTCGCGTCCGGTGACGGCGGTTTGCAAACAGGCTTTCACAGCCTCGCCTACACCCTCGGTTATGAGATGTTCGACGAGCACCCTGTCGAGGAGGTCGCGGCAGAGGCAGCCCGGAGGGCCATCACCAAGCTCCAGGCGCGCCCGGCCCCATCGGGTGTCCTGCCCGTGGTCCTGAAGAGCGGAAGCGGTGGGATCCTCTTTCACGAGGCGTGCGGGCACGGCCTCGAGGCCGATCACATCTTGAAGGACAGCTCCGCGTACACAGGCCGCATCGGTCAGGTGGTCGCCAGCCCGGGCGTCACGCTCGTCGACGACGGCACGCTCGGCCCGAACTGGGGAAGCCTCGTGATCGACGACGAAGGCCGGCCCACCCAACGCAACGTGCTGATCCGGGACGGAGTTCTGACCGACTACATGTGGGACTACCTCCGTGCACGCAAGGAGGGACGGACCTCGTCGGGCAACGGGCGGCGCCAGAGCTACCAGGACCTGCCCATGGTCAGGATGACCAACACATTCCTCCTCGCCGGCGACGAGGACCCGGATGAGATCGTGTCCCAGACACCGAACGGGGTGTACGTCGCCCAGCTCGGTGGGGGGCAGGTCAACACCGCGACCGGAGACTTCGTCTTCGGGATGACCGAGGCCTATCTGATCGAGAACGGCCAAATCACAGAGCCCCTACGCAACGCGAACCTGATCGGCAACGGCCCCGACGTGCTCTCCAAGATCGACGCCATCGGAAACGACTTCGACATGTCGTCTGGAACTTGCGGCAAGGACGGCCAGAGCGTCTCCGTCGGCTGTGGACAGCCGACGCTTCGCGTAGCAGGCATCACGATCGGCGGTACCGCAAGTGCCTGATCTCCTCAGCTTGGCACGAAGGGTCCTCGAGCAAGCTACGGCTGACGAAGAGGTCGAGGTCTATGTCTCCCACGGCAGGGAGACATCGGTCCGGGTCTTCGAGGGCGCCATCGAACAGCTCGAGACCGCGGAGTCGGCCGGCGTGGGAGTGCGGGTGATTTCGGCAGGAAGACAAGGTTTCTCCTATGTCGGGGCGCTCGACGAGCCGGCCGCGAAAGAAGCGCTCATCGAGGCGCGCGACAACGCCAGGTTCGCCACGGTCGACGAGCATGCCGGGCTCGCTTCGCCCGACGGCGTGGAACCGCCTGTGCTCGACCTCTGGCGGGAGGAGCTGGTCTCGTTCCCGACCGATGACAGGGTTGCGCTTGCCCTCGAGCTCGAGCGCCGTGTTCGCTCCGGAGATTCCCGCATCCGCCAAGTCGTCTCCTCGGACTACGTCGACGGTTTCGGTGAGACGGCGATCGCGACCTCACGCGGGATCGAGGTGACGGATCGGCAGACCGGCTGCTACCTCTTCGTGCACGCAGTCGCCGGTGACGGCGACGACACCCAGACTGGGTTCGGCTACTCGGTTGGTCGCGCCCCGGGCGAGCTCGACCTCGAGGCCGCCGCGGCCGACGCCGTCGACCGCGCGACCCGACTGCTCGGGGCGAGGAAGGCCAGGAGCGCGAAGCTGACCGCCGTCCTCGACCGCCGGGTGACGGCCACGCTGCTCGGGATCCTCTCCGGCACGCTGTCGGGTGAGGAAGTCGTAAAGGGTCGCTCCCTTTTCGCCGGGCGTATCGGCGAACAGGTCGGCGTCGGCGAGCTGACCCTGATCGATGACCCGACGAACCCGCTCGCCTACGGCGCCTCTCAGCACGACGCGGAGGGACTCGCCTGCCGGTGCAACTCGCTGATCGCGGGTGGCGAGCTGAAGAGTTTCCTCTACGACACTTACGCGGGGCGCCTCGCCGGCACCACCTCAACCGGCTCGGCTGTTCGAGGTGGGTTCCGGACGACTCCAAGTGTCGGCGCGCAGGCTCTGTCGCTCCAGCCCGGAAAACTTGACCAGCCAGAGATCATCGCCGCGATCGGCGAAGGTTTCCTCGTCCAGTCGATAACCGGTGTCCACTCTGGGGTCAATCCCGTGAGCGGGGACTTTTCAGTCGGCGCCGAGGGCCTGATGATCCGCGGCGGCGAGCTGGCAGAACCAGTCCGCGAAGTGACGATCGCCTCGACGATTCAACGAATGCTGCAGCACGTAGTGGCCGTCGGGTCCGATGTCGAGTGGTTACCCGGCGCTGCCACCGGAGTGACGCTCGCCATCGACGAGATCGCGATGAGCGGGTCTTGAGCTGGGCCGGCAACGCCCCAGTCGTTCAGGAAGCCGCTTCGGCTCTCGAGGGACGCGCCCTTGACGACGACGCCGCTGATGTCGAAGCCGCAGGCGTGGCCGGTGCGGCGGGCTTTGAAGGCGCGGCGCCGTCCGCGGCTGCCGGCTTGCTCGGCTCGGTGCTCGATGGGATGGCGGTGACCTCTGACCCGGTGCTCGAGGTGGCAGCGGCCGGCTTGAGAGCGGAACGCCCGGCGCGGCTGTCGTTCTTGTAGAAACCACTCCCCTTGAACACGATCCCGATGTTCCCGAACACCTTTTTCAGATCACCACCGCAGTTGGGGCATTCGGTAAGGGCGTCATCCTTGAACGACTGCACGACCTCGAGGTGCTCTCCACATGACTTGCACGCGTATTCGTAGGTCGGCATGGATCCCTTCTGTCCTCCGCCTCCGCCAACCTCACCGTCCCGCCGACGGACTGGCGTTGGCACTCTCGCTTTCTGAGTGCCAAGTATATCGTGGCTCCACGGCTGGAACCCCCGGGGAGGAGCATCATGGACCGAGACAGTGTTGAGGAACTGGTCGCCCTCGAAGATGTTCAGCGGGTCGTGCTCGGTTCGTGCCTGCCACTCGGCCCGATTGAGATCGGGCTCAGTGATGCGCTCGGCTTCGTCCTCGCCGAGGACGTGCACGCTTCGGGGGATCTTCCTCCCTTCGCCAACACGGCGATGGACGGCTACGCACTGCGTGCGGACGACACGCGCACTGCGCCCGTAGAGCTATCGGTCATCGGGGTCCTCCCGGCCGGGACCGCGCCCACTCAGGCCGTCGAACCTGGGACGGCGGTCCAGATCATGACGGGCGCTCCGATACCCCCCGGCGCCGACGGGATCGCCATCGTCGAGCGGACCGAGCCGGGTTCGTCGGATGGCAAGATCCGAGTCCTCGACCAAGTCTCCCCGGGCGCCTACGTCCGCTCAGCCGGGAGTGACCTGCGCCGCGGTGACCTGGCCGTCGCTGCCGGCACGGTCATCGGCCCTGCCCATGTCGGCTTGCTGGCGAGCGTTGACGCTACCCGGGTCACAGTCCACGCACGGCCGAGAGTCGGAGTCCTCTCGACCGGAGATGAGCTCGTGGGCGGCACCGTGCCGCTCGAGTTGGGGCAGATCCGGGACTCCAACCGGCAGGGCCTCCTGGCGGCGTTGCAGCGGGACGGCTTCGTCGGCGTCGACCTCGGTGTTCGCCGCGACGACGAGGCGGCGATCTCGGCAGGCATTCGGGAGGGGGTCGATCACTGCGATGCACTGCTCACCTCCGGTGGGGTCAGCATGGGCGAGTTCGACTTCGTGAAGGTCGCCCTGGAGACCTTGGTGACCGAGCTCGGAGGGCGAGCCCATCAGTTCAAGGTCGCGATCAAGCCCGCGAAGCCTTTGTCGTTCGCCGTCGTCGCCGCGCCAGGCGGACGCTTGGTCCCGGTCTTCGGCCTGCCGGGCAACCCCGTCTCCTCGATGGTCAGCTATCAGGTCGTGGCCCTGCCGGTGCTCAGAAAGCTCGCGGGTCACCGCTCGCCGCTCCCCCGCCGGATCCCGGCCGTCGCGGCCGATGACTTCGAGCGGCACCCAGACGGGAAGCTGCATCTGGTGCGTGTCGTCGCCGCTATGGGCGCAGACGGCCGCCTCATCGTCCGTTCGGCCGGTGAACAGGGCTCTCACCAGCTTGCAGCCTTGGCAGCCGCCAACGCTCTGGCGCTGGTCCCCAACGGCACCGGTGTCAGCACGGGAAGCGAAGTCCAGATCCTGCTCACCGGCCCGCTCGAGTGAAAGCCGGCGCTGAGCGATCAGTGTGCCGCGCCTGATGTCGGGCCTCCGACCCTGCTTGAGAACGGCCACAATTAGGGCGCGGGTGCTGCTCAGGGCATAGACTGCTCGCCAATGCCGAACCGAGGTTTGACCCATGTCGACCCGCTTGGCCGGGCTCGAATGGTAGATGTCACTCCGAAGGAGCCGACTCACCGCCGGGCCATCGCCCGCTGCAAGGTCCGGATGCTCCCCGAGACGACAGTGAAAATAGCGAGCAATGCGATCAACAAGGGCGACGTCCTCGGCGCGGCACGTATCGCCGGGATTCAGGCGGCGAAACGCACCGCCGAGCTCATCCCGCTCTGCCACCCGTTGCTCGTCGGCTCGATTGCCTTGAATTTCACGATCGGAGACGACTTCGTAGAGGTCGAGACACAGGTCGAGGCCGTCGACAGGACAGGCGTCGAGATGGAAGCTCTGACTGCTTGTGCGGTCGCAGCGCTCACGATCTATGACATGTGCAAATCCGCAGACCGCAGCATGATGGTCGACGAGCTCTGTCTTTGGGAGAAGACCGGGGGCCGCTCAGGCGTCTGGCGCCGGGAGAGCGCGCCCGCACAAAGCAATATCCACCATTCAGCCGAGAACCTTGATTAGCGTTTCCGACAATGTAAGGACGGTCCTAGGAGCGTGAGCCTGGTGGTCATAGCTGTGCTGGCAGTCATCTGGGTGATCGCTCTGACGCCGATGATGCTACGCAAGCTCTCCGAGCGCCGGTTCTCGAACTCCGTCGACTCCTTCCACCGTCAGCTTCGGGGCATGCGACGCGCGTACCCAAGGCTGGCGGCGAGCGCTGCCGACCCGGAGGTGGCGCTCAGCATGGCTCCGATGGCAGACGCTGGTGCGCGGGCGCCAGCTGTGACGCCCTCCAGGACGCAGCGTTCTGACCTCTTCGAGCGGCCCGCGCGACGGCCCGCGCCGCAGTCGACACGCCGCCGCCGTGTCCTGCTGGTCCTTGTCGCGGCCATGCTCGGGTTCTTCCTGCTCGGCATGATCCCCGCTTTGAATGTTCTGTGGGACCTGTCCCTATTGGCGTTCGCCGCCACAGCCGGCTACTTGGCCCTGCTCATCCACATCCACCGGTGCGCGGTGGAACGCGACGTCAAGATCATCGACATCCAGGAACGCCTCGGGAACCAGAAAGTCGATGTGCCCGTGAGCACGATCATCCCCGTCCGCCGGAACGATCCGGAAGAGATTGACTGGTCCGACGACGAACTGCTCGGCCCGAGCTTCGGGCTCGACTACGACGAGATCGTGGCCGGCGGTCGTTGACCGGCTGGCCTCAACAAAGTCGTCGGGTCACACATTGGCCCGTCTGGGAGTGTTTGGCCCGGCTCCGCTAACCTGAGTCGTCGGCCGGACGTGGCCGGGGCGCACCAAAGGAGCTTTTCCGATGGTCCGTCACCGGTCGCCCCGGGGGTGTAGCTCAGCTGGTAGAGCGCCACGTTCGCAACGTGGAAGTCGGCGGTTCGAGTCCGCTCACCTCCACCGGTATTCTCCCTGGTCAAAGGCTATCTTCGTCACCTGCTGTATCTCGCTGCTCTCCGTCCATCGCGCGTTCATCGCGCGAGCCTGGCATGAATCGGCCGCTAAGACGATCCGCTGCGGCCTGGTCAGCCTCAGGCACAGCCTGAGCGTAAAGAGCCAACGTCAGTCGCGAATCGGAGTGGCCCATGCGAACCTGCGTTGTCTTCATGTCTGTCCGATCCTCCACGAGCGCCGTCGCCATCGCGCGCCGAAGGTCGTGAAAACCCAGATTCGGAAGACCTGCCGCCTCACGAGCGGGCGACCAAACGCGATTGCGCCAGTTTGCGTAACGGAGGGGTCCTCCTTCGGGCGAGACGAACACGAGCGCGTCGCTATCGGCCTCGGTCAAGCCCCTCCGGCGGAGGTGGTCCGCCAACAGTTCCCGCAATGGCGCTGGCAACGCAATGGTTCGGCGAGAGGCAGCCGACTTCGGTGCATCGAATACCGGGCGCCCCTGGGAATCTCGCGTGATGGTCTCGTTGACCGACACGGAACCGCTGCCTAGGTCCATACGTCCCACACGCAGCCCGGCGACCTCCGAGAACCGCAGGCCCAGCACAGCCCCGAGGTAGACCATGGGCCGGTTGCTCTCGTCCATCGCCGCTACCAGACGAGCAAGATCCTCAGGAAGAGGCATGGATCGTTCGAGCGGCTGGACGCGAGGGAGCTTCACATTCCGACACGGACTGCGTCCTATTCGGTCGGTCATTTCCGCGTACGCGCAGAGCGACCTGAGGACGCCGTGCGCCCGCCGCACCGTCCTCGGTGCCAAACGTGCGGAAAGGTGATTGACCAACGACTGAACGTCGGTCTGCACGACCGAGTCGATTCGACGATCGCCAAGCGCAGGAAAGATATGGGTCCTGAGGTGATACTCATCAGTGGCCCGCGTATCGGCGCGCTTTGCCGGGTTGGAAGCCAGCCACTCAGCGCCCAACTCTCTCACCGTTACGCGGCCACGGCCTGGATCGAACATCACCCCGCGGAGCCGGTCAGCCTCGGTCGTGGCGGCATAGGCGTCCGCCTCCTTCTTGCTCGCAAACGTGCGAGTGACCACACGGCCACCGATCCGGGTGCGGACGTCGTAACGGGTACGAGAATCCGACAGCTCCCGCTTGAAGGCCAACGCAGCCTGACGCCCCTGGTCGGTGTTGCGGAAGGCCTTGGTGACACGACGGTCACCATCCCTGCCGCTGACTCGGTAGACAATCTGCGCCACGACCAAGACGCTACGCCGCGGGTGTAGACCTTCGACTCGGCGAGCACGGCGGCCCGGCCCAGCAACCGGTCGCTACTCCTGACCGATCGGCGGGAAGTTGACTGTCACCGTAACGCTGGTCCCGACCTGATCGAGAACGACGTGCCCTTTGCAAGGTTCGTGACGATCTCGGCGAGCTTGTCCAGGAGTCGTTTGATCCACTTGTCGAGCTCCTCGGTGACAGAGCCGATTGGGACCGCCAGACTGTCTGGCTGATCATGCTGGAGGCCAATAGAGCCTGGTTGATCGTTCCCGCTGCGGCCATCGCCTGGCCAAGCACGTCGTGCGCGCAACACCTTCAGCCTTCGCACTTGGCTGCATGTGAGGCGCTTCGTCAGCCTACGCCAGACTGTTTCGGATGCCCGGCGCTGGTTCTATTGATGCAGCGGAGCGCGATTGTCCAACGACG
>Ga0187853_10004623_pt1 | contig 9952 bp, 16 predicted proteins | sample June2016WEW_6_10_2_FD_132417 | JGI IMG/M metagenome (GOLD analysis project Ga0187853, IMG submission 132417) | Peatland microbial communities from SPRUCE experiment site at the Marcell Experimental Forest, Minnesota, USA - June2016WEW_6_100 | ecosystem: Environmental > Terrestrial > Soil >...
AACGCTAGCCCACAAAGGCATTCGGGCAAGACCGTATCAGGCCATTTTCAATCTGCGCAACTTGCCGTAGGGGCGACGCGGCGCGTCGCCCCTACAAGCGGATTATTGATCGCCCAAATACGAGCGCGCATCTTGGCTATAGAGCTGTGCCGCAATTGGCAAACCCGCGACTCGTCGCGCTCCATAACCTCAGCCACCCGCGGCCAAGTTAAACCCGAAGCCAGCAACCCCATCACGTGCCGCTCGCGGTTATTCAGCACAGCCAGCGAAGCCTGCGCCACGCCGGCTTGCTCAGCACGCGCCGCGCGCTCGAACGGGTCCGGCGCAGGATCGTGGGGCTCATGCACGCACCATTCAGAAAAACGCCGATCCGCCGTCAAGCGACGCCCGCGCGGCGTATACCCGCAGCGGTACAGATCCCGCAGCCAGCGGGTGTAAGTCGCCAGGCCGATCCCAAGCTTGAGCGCAACTTCATCATCTTCCGGCGGCCGTCCAAGCAAGCCTTCCAGAAAATGATAGGCCGCCCCCACGCGCCGAGCCCGAGCCCGGGTATAGCGAGGAGCACGGTCATTCTCGCGCAAGTAATCCAGCATGGCGCCGCGGGCGCGATTCAGTGCGAAGGTAAGGAGGTCCCCTCGCCCCGAATCAAACCTGGGCAGTGCTGCAATCACTCCCAGGACCCCCGCTTGAGCCAAATCCTCAAGCTCCACGACGTTCGCCGGTAAACTCTTCCGAAGCTTGGCCGCCACACCGCGAATCGCAGGCAGCAAAGCCACAATCTGAGCATCCCGAGCTTCCCCGTTAGAGCCGGCCATTGGCAGCCTCCGCGATAACGGGATTTACCAACAGCATCACGAATCCCTGCTTGTCGAACAGGCAGGGATCGCAGACATTCTCAAAGCCCGGAATTTCGTAACAGCCCACCGGCATCGGACGCCCACAAAGCCCGCACGGCTTCGTAAGCCTCAACTTGGTCTGGGTGCGAAGAGGTTTTCTCATAAATCAACCCCCTTGACCGAAAGCAGTCCATTCCCGAGTGGCATGGCAAAGCCGCCCCGGAAGACGCCCTCCACTGCCCCGGTTAGTTCCTCCAGGTCCCCGTGCGCCTTAATCAAAATCGTTTTGGCAACGTATAACTGCCACTCAAGCTCTGCGATCCGAGCTTCCAATTTCTTGATCCGTTCCGCGTCCGTCATCTCCATTCACCTCCGCTTCATTTGAATCTGCTGCGGCTGGTAGCCGCTCTGTTCATTTCGAGGCGTTACGTAGCCTCCCTCGCTACCACGCGAGACGCCCCGCTTACGCGGAGACGCGCACGGCGGAGATTAGTACCCGAGAAAGCGTCTGTATGCCGCACGGCCCCGGCTGGCCGCGTGGATTTCATCTCGGATTTCCTGCGGGTGCCGCCCAAGATCAATGCAGTCCTCCCGTGTGTCGCATCTGTTGGAGTGAGCCAAATCCGCATCAATCGTGGAATCGGTCCTGGGCTCGATAGTGATGGTCTGTCCGATTCCCATCCCCGCCGCACCCAAGACTGTTCGCAGGTGTTTGCACATTCCGCGAGCCGGGCAACTACAAGACCATAATGATCTAATGCCTTGGACCTTCGGCTGCGCGGCCACGGTGTAGGTGTTAGGACCAGAGACCACCTTAAATTGCCTTTCTTCGTTCCGCGTAATCGTCATCATTAGTTTCATTTGAATCTCCTGCGGCTGGTAGCCGCTCTGTTCACTCGTAGATCTCTCCGTCATCACAAACCCAAAATTGGTCGCTAGCGTCATGATCCTGAAGAACTTCTTCAGGATCATCAATGACCTGGTCGCGTTCTGCGACATGAACAACGCATTCCTCTTCGCTCGCAACGAAGTACACGTTTCCCCTGCCGTTCAAATTCGCACGCACGATCACGTCCTTGCCTTGCTTGCGCGCTTCGCGTACGGCGGCGGACTTCCGTGTGTATCTCACGCCGTCGGCATCTCCCCACAGCACGCGAGGAACGCGTTCAAACGACGCGACATTTGATTGATTCTGCAAAATGCTCTCCATGACCGCCTCAGCACCTGGGTTGGATTCGTAGATTGTCATCAGCGAATTACGAAGAGTCCCCTCAAAGCCCACGTTCATTTTCTGCGGTATAGCGAGGGCGGGACTTTCTTCCCTAAACCGAACCTTATATTCTGTTTTCATTTTTGTCTCCTGCGGCTGGTAGCCGCTCTGTTCATTTCATGTTACATGCTCATTATTACATCACGACTTTAGTCTGTCAAGAACTTTATTCGCTTTAGAATGAGGAGGTTAACTACCACTCTCTGCAAGTCATTGATTCTATTGAGCAAGAAAAGTGCAACTCTATTTGGCATGTTTTCAACATCTTACACAGGGGAAGTTACATATGGGCGCCGGGACCGGGCTATAGATAATGATGCGACCGCGGTCGAAGATCACACCCCACTTAATAAGGCATGGATTTGAAATTTGAAATTTGAAATTTTAGAATTATACTAGCCTAGCGTGAAACTCGGGCAAGACCGCTTTTCACTTATTCGTCACAATTCGCGCCGACTTCCGCCTGCGGCAAACACTACATTCGCAAGTCGCGACATGCATGGCAAAATGGCGGACGGTTTGTGGCTGCGCAGCCGTGCCAGGCAAAGGTATGAGATTCGGCCACTGTTGCCCCCCCGCTTCGGAATCTATCGGGCTATTAGCGAGCTGGGCGAAACGCGCACGGAAGGCGTCCCGCTCCTCGAGAAAATGCCGACGAGTCTCAGCCTGAATAGACGCCAACTTTTCATCCGACATGGCAAGCGCCCTTCTTACCGCGCCGGCAACGCCCGCCGCCGTAACGTCGATCCACTCCACGTCTTGGGTCAGAGTGGTATCTTTGTGTTTGCGAAAGGCCGCCGGAGGAATCAACAGCGTGGCATCGTGTGAAACTTCGTTCATCGGAGGAGCGTCAGTCGTCAGGATAACCGCCCCTACCGCCTCCGCCTCGTGGAGCGAGTGTCCATAACCCTCCATCGCGGAGGGCATCAAGTGGAAGAGCGATTCATTCATGAGCGTATGAAGCTCGGACTCAGAAACGTGCGTGTGAAATTCAATGTTAGGACCTTTTATCGCCCCCATTCGCGAAAGCACGATAAGCTTGGCCGGCGTACTTCGCCAGGCCGCAGAGACAGCGGCAGTATTTTTGGCCGCACTTCCACCTACCGCGTGGAGAAATTGACGCTTGCGCGGTATGGCCGGATCGAAGAAGTCGCGCGGCTCCATGCCCAGATACATAGCCCGGTCCCCGACCTTGCGCTTGAAGATCTGATAACCGTGGCGTGTGCCGCACAGCACGTAGCGGAACTTTGGCAACTCCACATTCCAGCTATTCCGCCACCACTCAGCCATCGGGATAAGCCACTGCTCGCGCGCGAATCGGAACAGGTCAGGATTCACCAGCTCGACAAAAAGATTCCTGTCTGCCATGGAGGCCAGCCGCGGCGCATTATAAGCAAGTACGTTAACCTCATGCCCCAAAGATTCCAAGCGCGTGCGCAGCAAAGAGCAGTGCATCTCAAGCCCGCATTGGTTATTAGGAAGGCTGATAATGTTCCATTTCATGGCATTTTACCGTCCCGTTAATTGCGCCGGAAATATCGCAGATTGTCGGAGAGCGCCTTGTCTTGTAGGATAAGGCCGTTTGTAGGGGCGCTTCAGAACTAACGCTAGCCCACAAAGGCATTCGGGCAAGACCGTATCAGGCCATTTTCAATCTGCGCAACTTGCCGTAGGGGCGACGCGGCGCGTCGCCCCTACAACCGGTTAGCCTCCAGTTTCAAAGCGTCTCGCGCAACCTCGGTTCGTCGGGCGGAAATGGACCGAGATAACAAGGCTCCACGTCGCGACGCTCGCCCGCCATCGCTGCGAGCTTTTCAGGATACTTGTACATCAGGTCTGCTAATTGCTGGATTCGCGATTCCAGATTTCCATGCAAGGGCCGAGTCCAGCTATGCAAACCCCATGCGCCGGCCTGAAACGCCCTGGGAACGTAAGGCCAGGCGGTGATGCCGCGCGTCTCGCGCAAGACACGCTCGATCATCCCATCTTGCTCTGTAAATGAGTTGCCGAATACGGAGTCCGGGAATCTCCTGGCGAGGTATCCTGTCATGTCAGCGTAATATTCCGGCTTGGCGTGATCGAGCACCGGAAGCAGCTTATTGGCTCGCCAGCACACACCCCAACCCTGGTAGGTATCGCGAGAAGTAAAATACTCCGCCGGATCGTTCGAATCCGCCTGGTGCGCGCGGCGATTTTTGGCTGCGATAGAGCACATCCAATCGCCCTGTTTCTGGACCGCATAATGCCAGCGAAAGAAATCTTCCCCGACCATAATATCTTCTTCGACAGAGAAGACGAATTCAACCTCCGGCATCTCAAACGCCAGCCTGTAGGCAAAAAGGATGTTCGAGGTGCCGCCAGTGTAGGTGTGCGGCCCATTGTAGCGGTCGTGAATAATCATGCTGGGCGCGAATTCCCGCAAAACCTTGGCGATATCGGGATCTTCCCGCCTGCTGCGATGGCGGTCTACGGAAACCAAAATCCCCACAGCGCGATCTTTTACCTCTGGCGTTTGGCGTAACCGGTCAAGGCAGTGCCAGAGCATCTCCGAGCGGTTCCAGGTGGGAACAATAGCAATGTCCATCAGCGTTACTCCGATCTAAAGCAATTTGTGGCATTTTCTTCCGGACGAAAACGCGCCAGGACGCCCCCGGATGCGCGCGGAGGTGGTCAGCAATACGATCCTACGTCTTTTTTGGACGCGCTTCAGCGCGATAGCAGAGCGTAGACCAGGACCGCAGCCAGGAGAATCATCAGACCGTCAAAGGCACCTATTACCAACTCGCACCTCAGCCTTTCTTTCCAGCCCATGAAACCTTGACCCCCGGCTTGATTGGTATCACCGTAAAGTCGTAGATGGTGTCTTGGCTGCCGCACTCCGTCACGATCAGCCAATACTTGCCAATCTTTGCCACAAGACCAATCGTAGTGATGATCTTCCCGACCGGCGTTCGGCCCGTGCGCATAGCCGTGAAGTCTGGCAGCTCCGCGCGCATCTGGCCGCTGGCATCCTCCCATTCCACCTGACCAATACGGAACGGCACGCCGTTGATTATTACGGGCTTTCGCATCTCTATCTCCAAGAATCGGGTCATCTGGCCATCGGGTCATCGAGCCAATTAAGAACCAGTGAAACCCCTATTGGTTTTTCAATGGCCCGATGACCCGATCACCCGATGGCCCGATCCGTTACAGTCTGCGCCCACGCGCGTGGACGCTCGCATCAATGCGGCCGTCCCTGTGCAGGCGAATGGGCAGCAGGCCGGGCATTCCGGGCGGGTACATTTTTTGCGCTGCATAGGTGCCGAAGTAGGACAAATATGACGGCGCGATAATCACCAGGGCGTCACGCTCGAATGCCCTGCCGGTCTTCTGATCGTGGTCCACCTGGTAAACGGTATCCACCAGGGCATTATGCAGATGCCCGGTCCAAAATACGTCAAAGGCTTTCGCCCACGGCATCATCTTGCGCGCCGCCATGCGTTGTGCGCCGGCCGTCGTGGAGGCTCCCGTACCATGGTGCGCGAGGATGCGGAAATTGTTGCCCGCGAAGCGGATGGTGCAAAAGCAGAAATCCGGGAAGTACGGGATACCCAGCCAGGTAGCAATCCAGCGCGCCAGATCAATACCCAACACAGACGCCCGCTGCTCGTGGTTGCCGGGAAGCTTGAACAGCATTTTGCGCCAGAGGCGAGCCTGGATCAGCAGCGCGTCCTCGAATTGCTCGTCGGGCTTCAGACGCTGCTCATAGACGCCGGCGCCCAGGCTCAACTTGCTCGCAAACTCGGAGAAATCCCCGCCGTCAAAAGTAAGCACGTGCGGACTGCGCAGAATCCAGGAAAGGTGACGTGAGAATAGAGCGTCTAAATGCCGCCCGTGGCCGCGATGCACGTCATAAAGCGGCGCCACGTCCACATAAGGCCAGGAATCGGGCACATCAACAAACAGCTCAGGGAACTGAGTGTGCTCAGCCGGCCGGGTAACTTTCACCACATGCTTTGCGCGTCCCCTGATCTTATCGATTCTGGCGCGCAGATCCTCGCTGGCCAGCGTAGCCGGCTCAGTCTGCGGCGCTAGAATTTCGCTGAGCTTCATATTGGCGCTCCAATTCTTCAATGGCCGCTGGCGAGCCGTATAGATTGCGCTTGCCAATACGGCAAACCAAACCATTCAGCAAGCCGGCACATCCCGCCCTCCATAAAACCGTCTCTGAGCACTCGCACCGTCCGGCCAGATCACGAGCCGTGAAGATTTCATCGGCAGGCTGCGAGCTGAGGAAAGCCACGATACGCGCGGCTGCCGGAGGCGTGAAGCTCCAAGGCTTGCCGTTCAATTTCAATCCCACCGGGCGACGCGCCGCGTCGTCACTACCGTTTCTTTTGGGCATGTAAACCCGCCTCCGCTTTCAGGCTCTGCGAGCGAATGGCCAGATGCTCATGCAGATAACCCATGGCGTTAAAGAGCAGCGCACAAATCATTTCTTCGAGCTGATCTGCTGTGGCTGCCTTCCAGCCACGATGCGCCGTCCACCATTCCATGAAGTGGCGCCAGGCGGATTTCATATAGACTTCGCGCGGTATACCCTTCTGCCAATTATCCGAATCCCGCAGCTTGCCGTCCTCCTGGAAGCGATGCTTGTGAAGGAATTCCGCGTAGCGCTGCAAAACCAGTGGCGAAAGAAAGCCCTCAAAATCCAGCTTATTAAAGTCGTTACTGCGGGTTGCGCCGGTCGTGAATATACGCATCAAGCCCCTCCAAACAATAGAAAATGGGAATGCCAAGCGTTTGCGCGTGATTGTGCTCGCCGACAGCGCCCTGGCTCTTCGCCCAATCAGGTGTCATCAACACGGCATCACAACGCTCCAAGATGGCCAGGTCGCCTTCCAGCCAGCGCACGTCCGGCCCAACTCCCTGATAAAATCGCGTATTGGCGTGCGGGCAAATACAGGCCGCGCCCATCTCCCAAACCTCCAGAGCTAGGGCCTCAGCGCGCCGGATATTACTTTCAATCGCCCAGGCATGGGGACCTCGGAATGGGCCAGCGACATAGATAACCTTCAATTCTTCGCCCCGATCTCAGGGTTTCCGCCGTCCCCGCGCGAGAATAAAGCCACCGTATCTCCGATCTTGGAGCCGGTATAGAGCGAAGTCACCAGAAGCGCGACACTCTTCAGGTCGGGAATTTCCAGCCGCTTCCAGACGATATAAGAAGTCCAGACCAGCGAGGCGAGCAGAACGATACCCGCCGATATGCGGCCAAAACTCACGCTGCCATCACTCGAAAAGAGTTTCTTTAGCCAGCTCATCATTCCCCACCCCCGCACAGGTCAACCATGAAACACGCTCCCATGACTGATAACTGGCAAGCCTCCTTGGTCCTATCTGTGCGCCGCATAGCCAATGGCCACCCCCACTGCGACGCCAATCCCCACGTCCTTGGCCTCACGCTTTAGCCGCATAAAGAACGATCCACCTTTCACCGCCTTGATTGCTGTATCGCGCTCTGTGGTTAACGCCTTCAGTTGCGCCCGGTAGGCTTGCTCTTTGGTTGCCGCGTCCGCCTGGTCCTGCTGGCAAGCGGTGAGCCTGGCCGAATCCTCCGCGCAGCCCAGCGCCGCCTTGCGCAGATCCTCGGCTTGCGCCGGCGTGAACGTCAAGTAGGGCCGAGGCGCCGCTTCGGCCCTACCAAAAGGCGTGAACGTCAAGTAGGGCCGAGGCGCCGCTTCGGCCCTACCAAAAGGCTGGGCCGGAGCGAGATTCAATGCCGCTCCGGCTGAATTGGCGGGTTGCGTTGCGGCACTGAGCGCCGGAGGAGCTTCCGGCGCCGAAGGCAGTTTCAGATATTGGGCGATCTGGGCCGCCGTCTCTACAGGCGTGGCCGGAGCGGCGGCTTTCAGTTTTTCTAGGCTACTAAGCGCCTTGGTCAAGGCCGCGTTTCGGTCTGTGATGCGCTGCTCCGTCTGCTTCAGTGATTGCGCTTGCTGATTCACCACCGCCTGCTGAGTGTTGACCGTGGCCTCGACGTTCACCAGATCGGCCCGCTCCTGGCGGTAGGCGCGCCAGCCCAATGCCACCAGGGCAATCAGGCACAGGGTTAGAATCAGGTGGCCCGCAAAAAAGGCTTTAAGTGTGGTGGATTGCTTCACGGTCAACGTTGCGTTGGGCATTGTCGCCATAGCGCCTCCGGGAATTTCAGATTCCAGATTTAAAATTTCAGATTCCAGATTTCAGATTTCAGAATACAAACGCATGCGCGCCAGCCCACGCGACACGTAATTGGGATCATACGTCTCGCCGTCCGGCCTGCCCGTGTTCCATACTCGAAACATCTGCTCGAATTCCTTTGTCTCATCCAGCCAGTAGCACTCCGCCCCGTTGGCCAGGAGGTGCAACGTGAGGGTCAGGCAAAGTTCGGCATCCGTCAATGTCAACGGGTCCACATGCTGAAAGACGGCGTTGTAGGACATCACTTGCGTCAAGCCACGCGAGGTGGCCAGCAGACGCAAGGCTTCATCATCAAGGTCGATCAGACACCTTTTGGTTATGGCGCCATAACGGATGGCGCGATCCTGCTGCACATCGAGCAAGTGCCGGTACACGCCCTCTTCAAAGCGCGTCTTGGTGGGATCTCCGCCCGTCTCGTTGGCGATCAGCGCCGCAACGAACTCCCCGGGCACACTTGACTTCGCGCACACTTTAGCGATAACACTTCCCCATCGTTCCTCGATTTGAGCCATCAACTGTTGGTCTGTCATGGAAAATCCCTCATTGGTGATTGCTGATTTGCGATTGGTGATTGAAAGGCAATAGGCGTTATTTCCAAAGCAGTTTGATGACAATGGCCGCAAATGTACTTACCGCGGCAGCACCGCCGGCCGCCAGGCCGGACGTCCGGGCTTGTTTACGCTCGATGTTATGCACGCGCTCTGCCATCGCCACAATTTCATTAGAGTGCTGCTGACAGGTCCCCGGCTGGCCGTTCCCAAAAAGCTCTCTCTCCATGACTTCCTGCGAGCGCTGCATCCGAACGATGATTTCAGCCGGCACTAATCCAGCTTCGATGCGCGCCAGGCGGGTGGTCACATTATCGCGCCAGGTCATATCCTCTTCATATGTGGTCATTTCAATTACCTCTGCGCTACCCGTTTCGTTTACCAGGTTTCCACGTCAATTGTGCCGACATAATTCGTGGCAAGGCCCCCTGTATTAGACCCCGTATACAGATAGACAGAAAAATTTCCCGTCGAGACATCAATATTAGTATCGGGACTACTTGCCATGGCCACGTAATTCGGATATCCATTAACCTCAGCCCAGATGATGTTTTTGCTACTCCCCACCACCACGATGTGCAACTCGCAATAGTTCCAGCCTGCCGCGCAGACCGTATTGGGGCTATTACTTCCGATCTGAACAGCATTAGTCCCATTTCTATATTGCACAAGATAGTAACTATTGTACCAAGTGGGGGGGTTATTGGGATTGCCCATGACCAGTGCATAGCAATGCGTGGTATCCTTCGCCAGCATGATTTCCGTGAAATTTCCCGCCTGAGTCTGAATCATGCAGCGAATGACGATATGTTTGAAACCCGAGAACGTCTGATTGGACGGGTAATTTGTGTTGAAAGATCCGCTCGTTCCAAATGCCTGTATCGGACTGCCCCAGGTTATCGCCGTGATCGTGTAGGGCGTGCTGCCTGACGAGCCGGCAGATCCCTTGATGTTTCCCTGGTCCGCCCAGGTCCCGGAGATCAACTCCCACACGTTGCCGGCGGACGTATCGAGATACCAATCGCCATTCGCCTGGCCGCTGATCGTGCCAGGCGCGCCGCTGCCGGTGTACC
>Ga0187853_10004626_pt1 | contig 9950 bp, 10 predicted proteins | sample June2016WEW_6_10_2_FD_132417 | JGI IMG/M metagenome (GOLD analysis project Ga0187853, IMG submission 132417) | Peatland microbial communities from SPRUCE experiment site at the Marcell Experimental Forest, Minnesota, USA - June2016WEW_6_100 | ecosystem: Environmental > Terrestrial > Soil >...
TGCCCCCGCAGCCGCCACCGGAGATCACCACTGACCACAAAGTGACTATGGGCTGATTCGAAAGCTGTAGTGCAGACCTTTTGGAACGGTGCCTTGATTTGCAGGCACTTACGCAAATTACCCCCTCCGGTAGCGAAAGTCAGGTTAAGGCCCATGCCGTAGAGGCCGACGTAGCCGGCGTGCGCGAAGAGGGCGTAACTTTGGACGCCTGCCTGCTTCGCTGCGGAGTTGAGGTGTTTGGTGGCGTCCGTGAGCCGCTGGCGGAGTGCGAGGCGCTTGTCCACGTCGGCCAACATCCGCTCCTGGTTGTCGGTGAGCTCCTGCCTCCGGGTTTGGACGGCGAAGTAGGTCTGGGCCGCGGCGACCTCTGGTTTGGTCGCGTCGCCGTTCATGGCCACCAGGTAGCATCCATATCGAGAAAGGAAGTAGTCTTGCTTTGGCCTCTTCGCGCCACTTCCGATTTCCACCATGTTCGCCGTTTGGGAAAAATGGTGCCCGGGCTCCGTGCCAGTACCTTCACAGGCTAACATTGCCTTGCGGATAACGTTGGTGAACTTGTCCCAGGCCGCATAGCCGAGAACAGGCTGAATGGAGCGTGCCATCCAGTACTCGACCCCTTTGGTCGAGACTTGCTTTGTGGCCTCAAGTTGGGTCATTACGGGGTCTGAACACATCACATGGCATGGTTTTTACACTCGCGTGGCACTGGGGTCAAGGGAAGGTTTTCCTTGTTTTTTCTCCATTTTCTCCTTGCGCACATTCTTTCCATACGGTATGGTTTGGCCATGTTCTTGCGAAAAGAGTTCGAGAAACGGATGGAAAAGAAGCGCGAGGAGATCGCGAGCCTGGAAAAGCAGTTGTCAGAGGCGAAGTCATACCTGCTGGCCCTGGAGGACTCCATGAAGCTCGTGTGTCGGGTTGGCGATAACGACAACGCAGAGGCTGCATTGCGGCCTGGGACGGACCTGGATAAGGCCCGGGAGTTTCTCAGGAAGTCGGGGAAGGCGATGCATGTGAGCAAGATTATCGAGGGCACCGGGAAGGAGTTGAGTAAGGCAAACCGTGTATCTTTGAGTGGTTCGCTGGGCAATTATGTGCGAAAGGGGTTGATTTTCACCCGGCCGGCTCCCAATACGTTCGGTCTGGTGGAATTTGAAGAAAATGATGGTACTGCAGATGTGGATGCGCCTGCGGACCCTCCCGATGGGTTTGGAGAGGATGAGAACGACGGAGACGATGAGTTCGGGGAGGTGGCCTCCAAGCCGGCGATGGTTAAGCCGGTGCCGGTGCGCCCTGTGCCCGCGGCGCTGCCAGCGAAGCCTGTCGTGGCGCCTGTCGAGGAGGATCATGTCCCGTTTTGATGTGTGCTGCCCGGGTCGCGGTCGTGGCAAGCCGCGGGTGTGCCGCCCACACCAGGGCTGGCCTCCGCGCCGACCAGGCCAGGGGGCGTGGGTTTCTGGCACCTCATTGCGGGGCGCGGGGCCCAGGAGCACCCGGAGGGAGCAGGAGGGGTTTCCGGCGTTGCTGAAGAGACACCTTGCCCTCCGGACCCGGGGTATCTGGGGGCTGAATCGCCGAGCGTCCCTCCGGGACAGTGCCGACCCTCTACAGTCGAGGCCCTTACTGCAGCGGCGGCTGGACGGCGGCGGCGTCCACGTCCAAGGGGAGGGTGAAGTAGAAGGTGGCGCCGTGGCCGAGCTGGCTTTTGGCCCAGACGCGGCCACCGTGGCTTTGGACGATGTGTTTGACGATGGCCAGGCCGAGCCCGGTGCCGCCCTGTTCGCGTGAACGGGCTTTGTCAACGCGATAGAACCGCTCAAAGAGACGTTCCAGCGACTCGGGTGGAAGGCCGGGACCATCGTCCTGCACTGAGATCTCGACTTGGCCGCCCTCGGCGAGGGAGCCGCCGATGCTGACTTGTCCCTCGGGGCGGCCGTATTTGATGGCATTGTCTATGAGGTTGCTCAGGACCTGCTCGAGCCGGCTGGGGTCGGCGCGCACGGCAAGGTCCGGCGCCTGATTGGACAGGCGCAGGCGGCTGGCCTCGGCGCGCGCCCTGAAGTCATCGAGGACCTTTTGGACCACGGAGCGAAGCGGAACGGGCTGAAGGTCAAGTTTGAGGCGGCCGGATTCCAACTCGGAAATCACGAGCAAGTCCTCGATGAGCAAACGCAGCCGTCCGGCGTTGCGCTCGATGATGCGGAGGAATTTGACGGCGACATCGGGATTGTCCTTGGCGCCGTCCAGGAGGGTTTCGACGTAGCCCTGAATGAGGGAGAGCGGGGTGCGGAGTTCGTGGCTGACGTTGGCGACGAAGTCTTTGCGTGTGTTCTCGAGCTGCTTGAGGCGGGTCAAATCGTGGAAGACCAGGACCGTGCCGTGGCGCCGGCCAAGGTCGTTGAGGATGGCCGCCCCGCTGACCCCCAGCCAACGCTCGGTCGGGCCGGAGAGCCGGATTTGCCTGCCCAGCACCTGCTTTTGCGTCCCCAACAAATCGACCAACTCGGCCAATTCATGCAGGCGCAGGGCCTCGATGAGGGTGCGGGAACGGACGTCGGCGGTCAAAGCGAAGAGGTCAATGAAGGCGCGATTAGCCAGGAGGATTCGGCCGTGCTCGTCCAGCACGACCAATCCCTCGACCATGCTGTCGAAGAGTGCCTCCTGCTGTGTCTGAAGGCGAGTCAGAGCGCCCTGATGCGTTTCTTCGAGCCTCTGGATTTCCGTCCGGGCCGCTTCCTGCGCCCGCGTCCATTTGGCCTGGCGCACCAGGAGCAGGGCGGCCAGGGCGGCCAAGGCCAGGAGAAGCAGCGCGGGGATCACACTTGCTCAGGCCTCCGTGAACCGGTAGCCGACGCCCCGCACGGTATCGAGAAGCCTGGCGGCGGGGCCGAGTTTTTCCCGCAGGCGGCGCATGTGCGTGTCCACGGTCCTGGTATCGACGAGGCTGTTGTAATCCCAGACGTCGCGCAGGAGTTGCTCGCGCGATTGCACGCGTCCGCGCCGCTGGGCCAGGATGGTCAGGAGCTTGAATTCGGTGGCGGTCAGTTCGATCGGCTTGCCGTGCCAGCTTACCAGGTGCCGGGGCGAGTCGATGACCAGGTCGCCGAACTTGAGGACGGCCGGCTCTTGGGCGGCTGCCTGGCTGCGTTGAAGGATTTTCTTGATCCGCAAGATCAGCTCGCGGGGGCTGAAGGGTTTGGTGATATAATCGTCGGCCCCGAGTTCCAGGCCGAGGATGCGGTCAATCTCAGCCGCCCTGGCGGTCACCATCACGATGGGCACTGCCGCCGTGAGCGGGTCGCGGCGGACCATCTTGCAGACCTCCAGGCCGTCGACTTCGGGCAGCATCAGGTCCAGGACAATCAAGTTGGGCAGGAGGCCGCGCGCCTTCTTCAAAGCTTCGGCGCCATCGGCCGCCGTCACCACATCGAACCCGGCCTGCCTGAGGTTAAACTCCACCAACTCGACCGCCTCAGGTTCATCATCGACCACCAGGATCTTGGGTTTCATTTCGCAAAATCAATAGCATGGAGGCCGCCTCCCGACAATCCCGCAATTGTCACAGGCAGGTTACAACAGGGCTGCTTTCAGGGTTGCTTAGGCCAAGGCTTTGAGGCGCCAACCGGCTCGGTACTCGCGGCGGACAAACTGGTTGGCCTCGTGGAGGTCGAACTGGAGCTTTGCCGCATCCCATTGGAGGGTGGTTTGAGGAAAGCGGGAGGCGACGCCACCCAGGAGGACCGATTCCGTCAGCGGCCCGGAGTACACGAAGGGGGTTGAAGTCGGGTTATGGCCCAGGCAGGCGCCGACGAACTCGCCCCAGTGGTTGCCGGAAGCGACCTCCGGGTATTTCAAGCCGTCGAACTTCTTGTCGGGATAGAGCACCGGGCGGGCAATGTGCGGCAGGACCAGCGCGCCTGCGGCGCCGACGAAGAGCGAGCCGGTGTCGGGTATTGGGTCGCCTTCGAGCAGCGCCAGGAGGTCGGGCGGGGGCTTCTGGGCGCCGTCGTACCAGGTGAGATTCAAGGTCTTGCCGGCGGTAAATGGAGTGCCATCGAAGACGTAATGGATACGGGAGTCCAGGGCCCAGTTCCATTCATTGGGGGCCGGGCCTTCGGACCGGACGGAGATCGGTTCGCGGAGGTGTAGGGCGCTGAAGACCGGGTCGAAGATATGGCAGCCCATGTCGCCGAAGGTGCCGGTGCCGAAGTCGAGGCGTTTGCGCCAATTGGCAGGGTGATAATAGGCCTGGCCTATGAAGGGCCGTGGCGAACACACCCCCAGCCAGAGGTCCCAGTCGAAGCCGCCGGGCACGGCGTCCTGGCGCGTGGGCCGCGGGGTGGGGTCGCCCCAGGACTTTCGGCACCAGGAGTGGACTTCCTTGATCTTGCCAATCGCCCCGGCCTGGATGAGCAAGGCGGCCGTGTGGTAATGAGCGGTGGCGTGGATTTGGATGCCCATCTGGGTGGTCAGTTTCTTGCGGGCGGAAAACTCAGTCAATCTGCGGACCTCATAGAGGTCGTGGGCGAGAGGTTTCTGGCCATAAACGTGCTTGCCAAATTGCATCGCGCTCATGGCCATGAGGGCATGCATGTGGTCGGGCGTGGAGACGTTGACTGAGTCGAGGTTCTTTTCTTCGGAATCGAGCATTTGCCGCCAGTCCTGGTAAAGCCGGGCCTCGGGAAACCGCTTCTTGAGTTGGGCGGCTGGCTCGAGGTCAACCTCCGCCACTGCGACCAACTCCAGTTGCTTGAATCGGGCCAACTCGTTGAGGTCCTGCCAGGCCATGCCCCCGGCGCCGAAGCTGGCATGGCGCAACCGGCCGCCCGGCGGGCGCGCGATCAGGTCGCGCGTGACAAACGGGGCCGCCACGACTGTGGCGCCGAGTGTCTTTAGGAAGGAACGACGCGATAAGGGCTGGAGAGATTTCATAAAGCAAACGAAACGTCCGTCAAAGCCGGTTGCGCAGGGGCAACCGCCTCGGGCAGCATCAACATGGGGTCAAACGAAGCAGAAAGATCCAGGGCGGGTCAATGAGAATCACCCTCACCCCATAAAATCCGGCTTCAAATTGAATTTGAAATTTGCCTCAAGCAGATTCCCCGTTAAATTAGACCCATGAGCAAGGTCAGGAAACTCCTCCATACGAGGTACCGTCTGAACGATCTGGAACGGACGGTCAAATTCTACAAAGCGGTGCTCGGGTTGGCCGAGGTGCGCCGGCACAAATCCTCGCGCGGCTCCGAGTTGGTCTTTTTAAAGGCGCCCGAAAGTGAAGAGTTGATCGAGTTGTGCCATTTTGCGGGCAGCGGCCCGGTGCAGGTGCAACCGGATTTGACACACCTGGCCTTCGAGGTCGAGAGCCTGGAAGACTTTGGACGGCACTTGGCCCGGCTCGGCCTGAGCTATTCCGACGGCCCTCATCTCGATCAGCACGGCGGCGGCATCGCTTTTATCGACGCCCCGGAGGGCTACGAAATCGAGCTGATCCAGCCCGAAAAAACTTAATGAAGCTGCTGGCCCGGCAATTCGAGTATCTGTTCCCGCGCCCGGCGCTGGTGATGGGCATCGTGAATGCCACGCCGGACTCGTTCTCGGACGGCGGAAGATTCCCGGACGCCTCGGCGGCGGTCGCCCACGCCTTGCACCTGGTCGAGGAGGGAGCGGGGATCCTCGACATCGGCGGAGAATCGACCCGTCCCGGCGCCGTGCCGGTGAGCCAGGAGGAAGAGTTGCGGCGGGTGATGCCGGTCCTGGGGCAACTGGCCGGGCGCGTCCAGGTGCCGATTTCGATCGACACGATGAAACCGGAAGTGGCGCGGGCCGCCCTTGCGGCCGGGGCCAGCCTGGTCAACGACGTCGCGGCCAATCGAAGCGAAGAGACGATGTGGCGCGTGGTGGCCGAGACCGGGGCCGGTTACGTGTGCGTCCACATGCAGGGCACGCCGCAAACCATGCAACTCAACCCGGTCTATCGGGACGTGGTCCGGGAAGTCACCGGTTTCTTTGTTGAGCGGCTCAAGCGATTGAACGATTGCGGAGTGCGGGCCGAGCAGGTTATGCTTGACCCCGGGATTGGCTTCGGCAAAACGCTCGAGCACAACTTGGAGCTGCTGGGGGCGGTGCCGGAACTGGCAGGGCTGGGGCGGCCATTGTTGATCGGGGTCTCGCGCAAGTCGTTTATCGCCAGGCTCCTGGGGAGCGGGGCGGCCGGGCGGATGCCGGCGGGGCTGGCGTGCGCCTGTCTGGCGGTCCAGGCCGGAGCGCAAATCATCCGGGCGCATGACGTGGCCGAAACGGTGCAGGCGATCCGTATGGCTGAGGCCATCCTGGCGACAAGAAAAAACGTATAAGATCGGCTTTCGTGTACAACCTTTGGCATGCCTTGATCGGCTTCTGGACCCAGGTCATCGGCGGGTGGCGTCCGGTGGTGGAAGTTCTCATCCTGACCGTCGGCATTTACAGCGCCTTGCGGTTTGTGCGCGGGACCCGCGGCGCCCCGGTTGTAATGGGTTTCCTGGTCGTCCTGCTAGCCCTGGTGCTGACCAGCTTTTTGCTCAAACTCAAAGTCCTGCAGTACCTCTTGAGCGCATTCTACGCCTTCTTCCTCCTGGCGGTGCTGGTGATTTTTCAGCCTGAGCTGCGGCGGATGTTGGCGGAACTGGGCAACCTGCCGCTCCTGGCCACCGTCCGCGAGCAACGCGAGAACATCGAGGTCATTGTTCAGACGGTCGAACGGCTGTCCGACGTGCGCATCGGCGCCCTCATTGCCATCGAACGCTCCATTCACCTCCAGCAAGCCGTCGAATCGGGGATCATCGTCGACTGCGTGGCCACCCCCGAGATGCTCGAGACTATCTTCTTCCCCAACAACGCCATTCACGACGGGGGCGTCATCATCCGAGGCGACCGGATTGCCTTTGCGGCCTGCATCTTCCCGCTGACCCAACGGCGGGATTTGAACCCGTCCCTGGGCACCCGGCACCGGGCGGCCATCGGGCTGAGCGAAGAAACCGACGCCGCCGTGGTGGTCGTCTCCGAAGAGACCGGCGGCATTTCTTACGCCTCGAAAGGCCAACTGGTCCGCAACGTCACCCTCGAGGAACTGCGGGCTTTTCTGACCTCGGTATTCGTAAGCCCCGCCCGCTCGCGCACCTGGATCGGCTGGATCCGGTCCTGGACCACCGAAAGGGTCAAACCGGCGCCAATCCATGCGGCACAGGCTGACGCGCCACCGGCCGCCTCAACCGCTGCCGCCACCAGCACAACGGGCCTGGCCAAATGATCGCCCCCCTCCGCGACCTGCTGCTTAAAGACCTGGGCCTCAAGCTCTTCTCGCTGGCCATGGCGCTCCTGATGTATTGGACGATTTCCTTCGTGGCCAATAAGAACGAGGTCCCTTCCCTGCCGTCCCTGGCGATGGCCATCGATGTCCACACCTTCTACAGCCTGCCTGTCCTCATCGTCTCTTCGGCCGCCGATGCGCGCCATTTCAAGGTCGTCCCGGAAAGGGTCGCCGTCACCGTGCAAGGGGACCCCAAGATCCTGGCCGGCCTGGAAAGCAACGAAATCCGGGCGCTGGTGGATCTGACCGGGATTGAATCGGTCACCGGCCTGCGCAAGCGCATCGAGGTGTCCACTCCGGCAGGAGTCACTCGCGTCCACGTCGTGCCCAGCGAGGTGCGGGTCATCTTCCCAAACGATCATTAGACCGGAGGGCGCAAGAAAGAAGACATCATCTCGACGACATGACTACACCCAAGAAAATCTTCGGCACCGATGGCGTGCGAGGGACTGCCAATATCGAACCGGTGACCGCCGAAACGGCCCTCAGGCTGGGCCGCGCGGCAGGTCATGTTTTCAAGAGCCTGGAGGTCCAGGCGCGCGACCGGATTCGCCACCGCATTGTCCTGGGCAAAGACACCCGGCTGTCGGGCTACATGCTTGAAAACGCGCTCTCCTCGGGCATCCTTTCCATGGGCGTGGATGTCTTGTTCATCGGGCCGCTGCCCACCCCCGGTGTGGCCTACGTCACGCGCAGCCTTCGGGCCGATGCCGGCATCGTCATTACCGCCTCACACAATCCCTACGACGACAACGGCATCAAGTTCTTCCGCGCCGACGGTTACAAGCTCGATGACAAGATCGAGTCTCAAATCGAGGGCCTGGTCTTCAGCGGCGAGATCGAAAACATCCGCCCCACCGCTGACCAGGTCGGCAAAGCCGTCCGCATCGACGATGCCCTGGGCCGCTACATCGAGCACGCCAAGGCCTCCTTCCCGCGCGGCCTCATCCTGGAGGGGCTGCGCATCGTCGCGGACTGCGCCCACGGCGCCGCCTACAAGTCCACCCCATGCGTGCTGCGCGAATTGGGAGCCGACGTCATCGTCTGTGGCAACCAACCCGACGGCAAGAACATCAACCAGGACTGCGGCTCGATGCACCCGGGCCTGCTTTGCCACAAAGTCTGGGAACACCGCGCCGACGTCGGCCTGGCCCATGACGGCGATGGGGACCGCGTCCTGTTGTGCGACGAAACCGGCAAGCTCATCGATGGTGACGATGTCATGGCCATTGCCGGCCTGGACCTGCTGGCCCAGGGCGCTCTCTACCAAAAAGCAGTCGTGGCCACCGTGATGAGCAATGCCGGCCTCGACGCGGCCATCCAGGCCGCCGGCGGACGCGTCGTCCGCACCCCCGTCGGCGACAAAAGCGTGATCGACGAAATGCTGCGCAACGGCTGCAATCTCGGCGGCGAACAGAGCGGCCACATCATCTTCCGCGACTACAGCACCACCGGCGACGGCCTGGTGGCCGCCCTCCAAGTGTTGCGCATCATGAAGAGCCGAGGCGCCCCGCTCTCCCGCCTGGCCCAGTGCTGGACCCGCTTTCCCCAACTCCTGACCAATATTCTGGTCCGGGAAAAACGCCCCTTCGAAGAGCTGGACTCTGTGTGCCAGCTCCTCGCCGACGCCGAAACCGAATTGAAGGGCCAAGGCGGACGCGTCCTCCTGCGCTACTCCGGCACCGAGCCCAAAGCCCGCCTGCTCCTGGAAGGCCGCGACGCCGCTACCCTCGCCCGTTGGTCAAAGCAGATCGCCGATGCCATCAAGAAACAAGTCGGCGCTTAGCCGTGGGTATTGAGTGAACTAACAGGAGAGAACGGAGAAAACAGAGATGAACAGGGCATTTGGTCCCAGGCCCATTTCTCCGTTCTCTCCGTTTTCTCCTGTCCAGTTCTGATCGAATGGTTGCTGGGGCCCCGCTCAGGGCAGGCTCAGGATTTCCGGCCGCAGGCCGCGTCGAAACTGCGCTGGCCTTCTGCGCCCGCCTCGATCCAGCCAAACCAGTAAAGCTGCCCGCCGTTCGTATAGGTCCCCGCGTACCGAAAGCAGTTGCCGCCGTTCTCGTCCCAATACAGGAGCGCCGCTACCCCGAGTTGGCGCAGGTTGCTGACGCATCGGACGCGCAGGGCGGGGATCTTGCCCCGGGACAATGCCGGCAGCAGGAGCGCCCCCAGAATGGCGAGGACCGCCGCCACCACCAACAGCTCGAGCAACGTGAAAGCCCTCGCCGCCCCGCCCCCCGCGCACGTTGACACGCCCGAATGGACTCGGATTCGATGCATAAGCGGATCATGTCAGAAAATAAAAAAAACCTTCAGACTCCGCCAAATCAGAGAAAGAAGGCACTTGCGCGCACCCGCGCGGCGGGCTGGCCTCATCCTTCTCTTTGACGGAAAAGTCGGCCGCTTGCACGACAGGTCTTCCTGCGGGCACCGGACGCCGCAACGCGTCCCTCAAAAGGCCATGACGAGCACAACCAAGCCAGCAATTCTCATTTTGCCCCGCGCTCCGGCTTGGCCTCTGGTTCTGCGGTAAATGACCAACGTCCAGGACGGCATTGGGTGCGCTACCGAGGCTCAGCGGCGCTCTGGGCTCCAAGGTAAA